>ERZ778516.736-NODE-736-length-26838-cov-8.954822_pt1 | contig 26838 bp, 23 predicted proteins | sample MGYA00510342_ERZ778516 | MGnify/ENA primary metagenome ERZ778516 (study PRJEB29527, sample SAMN07138961) | mouse gut metagenome | material: feces | host: mouse | place: China:Nanjing | collected 2016-01-25 ... | reverse complement strand
CATACGCAATCCTGTCCCCTTTTTTATATTCCCGCTGCTTATGAAACGTATCACAATACGCTTTCACTTGTTGCAGGATTTTTCGCCTTGCTTCCTGTTCTGTATCATGTTCAAACATATGCTGCCTCCCTTCTGGCTCAGTCATCCCAGGATTTCCACGGTGCCTGTCCGCTGTCCCACAATGCGTTTAGCCGGTCCATTTCCCTCTTCGTATCCATGCACTGCCAATAACCGCTGAATAAATACGCCATCAGCTCTCCCTGCTTGGAAAGATTTACAAACGGCTCCTTTTCTAGTACCGTCCCGTCATCCTTGAGAAAATCAAATACAGATGGCTCAAAGACCATATAGCCCGCATTGATTTTTGCACTGTCATCCGCACATTTTTCCCGGAAAGATGTAACAGCGCCGTTTTGTGACAAGTCCAACACCCCAAACCTCTGTGCAATTCCTGTCACCGTCAGTGTCGCCGTCTTTCCATGTGACCGGTGAAAGCGCAGCAAATCCTCAATGTTCACGTTGCTGACCCCATCGCCATAGGTAACCATAAATGTCTCACCATCCACATATTTTTGGATTCTTTTGATACGCCCGCCTGTCATAGTATGCAGCCCAGTATCCACCAGTGTCACTTTCCACGGTTCCGCCACATTATTATGCACTGTCATCCGGTTATGGTCACTGAAATCAAACGTTACGTCACTGTTGTGCAGGTAATAATCCGCAAACCATTCTTTAATCACATGCTGCTTATAACCGCAGCAAATAATAAAATCATAAAACCCATAATGGGAATATTCTTTCATAATATGCCACAGAATCGGCTTTCCGCCGATTTCAAGCATCGGTTTTGGCTTTAAATGGCTTTCTTCACTGATTCTGGTTCCGAACCCTCCTGCCAATATTACTACTTTCATCTCTTTCCCTTCCTAATCCTTTGTCTGCATTTCCTGGACAATTCTCATAAGCATCCCAGTACTTATAAACACTCAGACGGTACTTTTTCAATACCGCAATCGCATCCATTGTACGATCCAGCGTATCCAGCAGCGGCGTATTGCCCGCAGCATCCACAGGCATCAGCCTTTCATCTTCTACAAATAAATACTTCTGCATATTTTTATAGTACAGATGCACATATGGCGCTCGTTTCACTGCTTCATAATTTCCCATACATGAACACACGCAAAGCAGCAGGACACTGCCTGTACAGACCAACTTTTTCCAAATCCCTTTCTGCCTGCCAGATACATAGCCGATGACCCATACCGCACCCGCATAGGCAATTTTCATATGCACGCTGTACCATTCACTGGAAAACCATTCCCACTGCGTCTCTCTCCCCAACAGCACCAGCCAGAACACACCAAAGCTATAGACGATGCACATCAGCGGCAGCCACGTGCGTTCGTACATCCTGCACCGGAAAAACAACACTACTGCAAATACTAAAAATGTACATGCCAATACTCCAAAAAGCATCCAGCCTGCCGGTGTATACTTCCCTGATTCATGATATGCCCAGCCCATCACACCGTTGGCATACCATGCCAGCAGGCACTTAAGTGTATTTACGGGATGCGCCAATGCATACCCGAGATTTTGCATCACCCCTGCTCGTTCCTGTACAGCATCCTGCATAAATCCAAAAATCCGGTATTCCGCCAAATAGACAGGCACGGATAGCGCGTACACCGCTGCAACCGCAAGCTTCCTTTTTTGCCCTTTGCTGTCTCTGCGATATGTAATCAGAACCAGCAGCCAGACAAGAGGCACCCCTGCAAAAGAATACAGTGTCCCAAATACAAGAATGCTCAAAGCAATCAGCAGCAAAGCAGCATACAAATGCTTTCTGCTTTGTGTGGCGCACTCCCGGAGTTCTCTGTCAACAAATATCATAGTAATCAGAAAAGAAAGGATTCCTAACCGCACCTGCGTCTCCATCGCCCCTGACGAACCCTGCACAAACGAAAATAAAAACAGCGCTTCTGCAGCCAGATAAAAAAGACAGCTCTTCATCTGTTTCAGCATCCGGTAAGAAAGCACCATGCAAATCGCTCCTGTTACGACAACATTCAGGTCGTTCAAATATACATCAAATTTCGTACATCCCTGAAACCAAATCACATTTAAAAGATAAAGCACGTGATTGGCAAACATGCCATGTTCTCCGCTGTGATAGCTGGAAATCAAATCCTTCCATGTCAATCTGCCCTGAAACCAGGCATCCGCAATCGGCAGTTGGTCAAACCATGACAAGTGCGGAACCTCTGTCATGACCGCATTGCAGTACCAGATATAAGCAAAAGATGCCAGCAGCAGAATACAAAAAACTGCTTTTTTCCTTCTAACTTCCATATCTCACTCCCTGACGCACACTGCTGTCAAATACAAAATCCTGCTCTAATATGGCAGCCGCAGATTCCGCCGAATAATGACGCGCGATATACCTGCGCCCTTCTCTGGACATCTGTTCCAGCTTTTTTTCATTCTGGTACAGACGCAGCAGGTCTGCCGCCAGTGCCTGCGCAGATCTGCTGACCCTGACAAACTTTTCCGTGCCGTCAATCCCTTCGATCCCAATAGCCGTTGTAATAACCGGCACGCCCCACATCATGCTTTCAATAATTTTTCCTTTAATGCCTGCCCCAAACCGCAGTGGCACAACAGACAGCTTTGCCTTACGATACATTTGTTCCAGTTCTTCCTCAGACACAAATCCGTGAATAATCAGCCGCGGTCCAGCCAGTGCCTGAATCTCTTTCGGCGGATTTGCCCCTGCAACATGCAGTATAATATCCGGGTCTTCCTTCCAGACAATCGGAAGAATTTCTTCGCCCAGCCATCTGACCGCATCGGTATTCGGCGGATGTCCAAAGCCTCCGACAAAAAGAATATCTTTTCTCTCTGATGCGCAAAAATGACATTCCGGCAACTGATCATAAATAAAAATTGGTACCCTGCGAACATTGATAGCCGGATCTTCTTTTTTAATTTCATCCAGTTCTGCCTGAGACAGATAATAAGACAGGTCTGCTTTGCGCATCAGCTTTTGTTCTGTTTTTTTCCACTCCCTGGAATCTTTCCAGTCCTTCCTGCTTCCGCTTATCCTGTACTCACGCATTTTGCGCAGATAATGCAGGTCATGGCCAAAATAAATAATCTTTGCATCGCTGCATGTACGGATCATATCGATATATTTACAGGAAATATGCGGCCTGCTCAGCAGCACATAGTCCAGATACCTGCCATTTGCACTGATCCAGTCCTTCCAGTGATGGAAATAATAATCACCGTAGCATACTTCTATTCCCATCTGCTGTAAAGCGGTTGTATAAGGTTCGCTTTTGTAAAAATTATCTCCAATGAATTTCACATGATATCCCACAGAAACAAACAGCTTTAGATAATCCATCATGCACCGGCTTCCGGCATCTTTATCATACTCAGGCACATAGTGATCTACCACGAGCAGTATTTTCCTGCCTGCCCCGCGCTCTCTTGCCAGAAATACATGTTCTGCGTTTTTTTCCTGCTCATTTACGAGCGTTTTTTTCCACTTTTCATAAAACTTTTTCTGATTTTCTATTTGAAAGGCTTTCAGTCCCTGTTTCACATCTCTGCCATTGGAAATCCCTTCAAAATGAACAACTACAGACAACGGCTGGTAAAGCACCTGATATCCGCGTCTTCTTACTTCACACGCCAGATCCGTATCTTCATAATAGGCAGGTGCATACCTTTCATCAAACCCGCCTATTTCCTTCCACAAAGCAGTGCGTATCATCATTGCTGCACCGGATATATAATCGGTTTCTTTTACATAGTTAAACTCAGGAGCTTCCGGGTCCTGGCCATTTCCATAATTCCAGGCTGAACCATCGTTCCAGATAATCCCGCCTGCCTCCTGCAAACGTCCATCCGCATATACAAGTTTTGCCCCCGCAATGCCGGCTTTTTCATTTTGCTCCAGCAGGCTGACCAACGGTTGCAGCCAGTTTTTCTGCACCTGTGTATCATTATTCAAAAATACCAGATATTCACCACAGGCTTGTCCTGCCGCATGGTTGCAGTTTTTTAAAAAACGAAGGTTGTGTTTATTTACGATAATCCTTATATTTTCCGCCACTTCCTCAAGCCGTGTGGTCGCATCTGTGGAACCATCGTCTGCCACAATTACTTCATAACTGACCGCAGAACCGGTATTTTTCAGAACAGACCACAGACAGTAGTACGTATAAGCGAACTGATTGCATACCGGTATGATGATCGATACTTTCGGGTGGTCTGTTTTTCTAAAATGCAGTACCTGGTACGTCTCAAACGGCTGGCTGTCCGCAACTTTATGGACTTTATACGCCGCCCTTTGGATGCGGATTCCCTGTATGCTGCCGTCAATCCTGCCTGCTACAGATGCCGGGCCTTCTTCTTTCAGAAAGTAGAAAAAATGGCGGATTTTACGCGGTGAAAGCAGCCGGACGGACTGCCTTGGATGCCGCAGCAAATGAAATCCCATTTTAAACACAAGCCTTCCTGTCTGGTGCAGCATATGCACGATTTTTCCCATTCTGAATTTCCTTTCCATCAATGTTCCAATGCCTTGGCAAATGGACAATTCCCTTTTCCGTATGCAGCTCATCCCTGATCCTAAACTCCAAGGCATTGTAAATATAGTCATATTTATGTTCCTGCATATCCTGTATCCCGATATCTACCAAATATCTGCCTTGTGCCAGACAGTTGTTTTCCACAGCCATAGATGCCTCTCCCTCGCACAATGCCACAATTTCCGCCGATGGATCTGCCCCGGACAGCGCGCTTGTTCCGAAACAATATGTCCCGTCATCTCTCGTAATACTAACTGTAAAATTAATTTTATCCCCGGATTTTTTTGCATGGTAATACATGTGGATTTCCATTGGTTCGCCTGCCTGAAAAAAGATGGACCGTTTTCCCTGCACATTTCGAATTTCTGCATCCGTAAAGCAAATCTCCATACTTCCTTCCCGGTGCGCCCCATCCCGGCAAAATCCCGGCGTACCCGCTCCTTTTTGAAAATCTTCCTCCAGCCTGTCCATACGCTTCTGTTCCATATCTGACAGATATAAATCTACCGTTTCCTTTGGAGCGCCGTCTTCCCGCACCACCCCATCCGCAATCCACAGCACTCGGTCGCAAATCTCCTGTACCTGCCCCAGCACATGCGACACGATCACAACCGTCGTTCCCTTTGCTTTAATATCTTTCATCTTTTCAAAACATTTTGCCTGAAAGTTCACATCGCCGACCGCCAGGATCTCATCCACCAGCAGAATATCCGCATCCACGTGCACCGCCACCGCAAATGCCAGACGCATATACATCCCGGAAGAATATGTGCGCACCGGATCGTCTATAAATTCCTCCAGCTCTGAAAACCGGATAACCGCATCCAGCCGCCGTTCAATCTCTGCCCGTCCCAGTCCGAAGATCGACGCATTTGTAAAAATATTTTCCCGCCCGCTCAAATCCGGGTGAAATCCCGCACCCAGCTCAAGCAGGCTGGACACACGCCCACGCAGCCTTACTATGCCCTGCGTCGGATACAAAATCCTTGCCAGCATTTTTAATAGTGTGCTCTTTCCACAGCCGTTTTTTCCAATCAGGCCGACCGTTTCGCCTTTGTATATTGTAAAGCTGATGCCCTTAAGCACCTGGCGCTCTTTATGACGCCTGCGTTTTCGAAACAGTACGCGCTCCTTTAGGCTCGTTCCTTTGTCATCATAGACTTTGAATTTTTTACAGACATCTTCGACCTGGATCACTGGTTCTGGTTCCATATTAAAGTTCCTCCACAAAATTCTTCTGCAAGCCTGCAAAGACCGTCTCACCGATCAAAAGCACTATAAGCGCCGCTCCAAGTGAAGCCAGCAGCCCGGAGACCTGAGGCATATGCTTATAATAAAGAATGTCGCGGTACGCGGCCGCAATCGGCGTCATCGGATTCAGATAAAATAAAACGGCAAGGTCTTTTGGTATAAAGCTGATATCATACATGACAGGCGTCAGATAAATCCATGCCATCAAAAGCACTCCAGCGATATGCTCCAAATCCCGCAGGTACACCGTGCAGGCAGAAATCAAAAGCGCCACTCCCAGGCACAGTATATACTGTGCCAATACAACTACCGGAAGAAATACCAGAGCCGACAGGCAAAACCCGCTGCCCGTCACGGCAATCAGCGCAAATACAACGAGAAAGGACAGAAGCATATTAATAAAACAGCCCGTCACATAGGAAACTGGCAGCACTTCGCGCGGGAAATAAATCTTTTTCACCAAATCCTGCTGATTTACCACCGCAACGGCGCTTCCCTGAACCGATGCACTAAAGCAGACCCACGGAACCATCACAACTGTCAAAAACAGATAATACCGGTCAATCTCCATGCGGAAAATATGTGAGAACACAACCGTATATACCGCAATCTGGCATAACGGATTGATAAATGTCCATAAAAATCCAAGCACCGAGCTTTTGTAGCGCCCCCGCAGGTCCCTGCGCACCATACTGTATATCATCTCCCGGTATTCATACAATTCCCTGCATCTTTGCCGCATCCGACCTTTCTCCTTTTCTTTCCGCTTTCTTTTGAATGATACGCTATAACCACCCTGCCAGGATCAGCAGGCGGCAGATCCCGTCATCTAGCTGGTTCTGCCGGTAGATTCGTCTGCTTCCTGCCAGTGAGAGCCTGTTTGCAAAGCACTTCCTGTATGTGCAGACGCTTTCCAGCAAATCCCTGTCATCCGGCTGCCCGCCGTCCTCCTGCCTGTGATCCTGCACTTCATAAGCTCTGCAAAAATACTCCGCCTGCACGGACAGCTTCCGGTATACCTGTCCCATCCTGCGAAGCCTGCCTGCCCAGCGTGCCGCCCAGCAGTTGTGCATTCCGACCTGGTTGTCCCCATGCTGGCGGTAAAGGATATATGCCTGGCTGTCATAGACGGTTTTTCCAAAATAAGACGCCGTCAGATACATCCACCAGTCATGCATCACATTTTTCGCAGGCAGGTGATCCCTTGCCAGCAAAAGCAGGCTGCGGTTAAATACCTGCGTACAGCCCATACATATATTTTCCAGAAGCGCATTGCCAAACGACGGTATCCTGCGGATACGGTAAGAAAACCGTTCCCTCTTTTTTAAATCCGCAGAAGCACAAATCACTTTTCCCGCATAAAGCAGCGGGATATCCCCGCATTCCCGGTCGAGCCTGGAACAGGCGCGCACCAATTTTTCACTGTGCCAGACATCGTCCTGGTCTGCAAACGCATAATAATCACAAGACAGATCCGCGATCTTAAGCAGTGCAAAAAAACTTCCTGACGCGCCGCGCCTGCTTCCGGTTCGGACAGAAATATTTGCATATTTTTGTTCATACCACCGCAAAATATGCGCCGTCCCGTCTGTCGATCCGTCATCCCGGATAAGCAGCATAACCTGTACATCCTTTTGCCGCAGGATGCTCTCTATTTGACAGCGGATATACTTCTCCCCGTTATAAGCAGATAGCAGTACCTGAACCTTCCTCTTTTTTCTCATCTTCCTTTTCCTAACTGTCAAATGCACTGCCCGCCATAATGGTATAAATCTGCTCCATCCGCCGCATTACCTGCTCTTTGCCATATGGTTTTACTTTCGCCCGGTTATGCCTGCCACATTCCTTCCAGACAGACGGATGCTCCAGCAGCTTTTCCAATCCTGCCCGCAGGCTCTCTGAATCATCCGGCGGAAACAAAAGCCCGCCTTTTTCATCGATCAGCTCCCTGTTTCCGCGGATATCAGAAACCACGCACACCAGCCCGGAAGCCATTGCCTCCATCAGTGCAACCGGCATTCCTTCCTGCCGTGACGGAAACACAAAAATATCTGCATTCTGGTACAGACGCTCCACATCCTTTTGAAATCCTGTCATCCGTACCTGGGCTTCCACGCCCAGCACGGCAGCCAGCCTGCGCAGTTCCCCACGCATCTTTCCCTGTCCGCAGATTATATAATACACATCCTGCCTGTGCATATCTGCTAAAGCCCTGATAACCACCTGGTGATTTTTCCTATCGCTAAGCTCTCCTACCGACAGCAGCAGCACCGCCTGCTCAGGGATCTGGTATTGCCTGCAAAATTCCCTGTGTTCACCTGCATCATGAAAGGAAAAACGGCAGGTCTCAATGCCAATGCCCGGCAGACGGCAGATTTTTCCCGCCCGCAGCTTCTGACGCGCCAGCGCATCATCTTCCTGGTTAATGGTAATCAAAATATCCGTCCAGTGCGCCAAAAGCTTCTCTGCCGGATAATAAAGCAGCCAGTTTTTCAAAGGCGCTCCCTTATAAAAGTGAAACCCATGCGCCGTATAAATCACACGCACTTTCCATCGGCGTGCCGCCAGCCTTGCCAGCGCGCCGCCAACCGGGGACTGGCAGTGCATCCATGCAAAGTCCATTTGCCCAAGCAGCCGGTCAAGCTGCACATATGCTTTGCAAAACTGTCCGGCAGACCGCATACTAAGATCTCTCGGACAGTCCCACGCATAGCATCTGACACGCCAGGAATGCAGTGTTTTTATAAGGCTTTGCACCTGTTTTTCGTCACATGTGTTTCCTTGTTTAAAATTGCACATCACACATACTTCATATCCCAGCTTTTGCAGCAAACAGATATTTGGCATATTAAACTGGTCAATCATAGATGCAACTGACGCTATCATCAAAACTTTTCTTTTATTCCCTGTTTTTCCTATGTCAGCAGCTCTGCTGCCACAGCCAGTTTCTTTCTGCTTCATTATGCTTCGTTCATAATCTCTGCCACGGATTTCATAATCCTGACATACATAGAATAACTGTCTGTTTCCCTGTCTTGTCTTGTGCCCTCCTCTTTTGGCTGCCACATATCCAAAACAGCATTGGACGCGTGAGCCGTTCCCCAGAGCAGCTCATCCGCATCTGCATCCAGCGCATTGCAAATACTTACAAATGTATCCAGACTCATAATCCGCGTCCCCCGCTCGATATGCCCGAGAAAAGACATGCTGATCTCACATTTTCTTGCCAGCTCATCCTGCGACCAGCCCTTCACCTTGCGAACCTGGCGGATTCTGCCACCTATTTTTGTATAATCCAATTCCCTCATAAGCCGCCTCCATTCCGATCTGTACTGAACATAACATTTTATTGTAAATTGTTGCCTTTAAGTATTCTATCTCAATTCTGAATTTTTTGCAATAGGAATGATAATTTTGGTAAAACATTCTATTAAAAGCAAAAATTTCTTGCGTATTTTATTTAATTTTCATAAAAAAATAAGAAAATTTCTTCGATTATTCTTACAGCATTCATTCTTTATAACAACAAAAATTTTTGAGAACGAAAATTCTCGTGTTTCTACGATTTCCTTGAAAAATCAATGTTTCTGCAAAATAAACTACAAATAGAAAACATAACATTTTACAATAAAATGTTGCCTTTTTTCATAATGATCTATGTCTGCTTCAGTACTAAATTCTCATTTTAATCATTTACCTGCCTGCAATGTCTGTATCACAGCACCGCCCCTGTCAGGCTCCCTGCATGTCACCGTGCAGACACTTCATATAAAAAGCAGGATAATCTAAGATAAGATTTCCACTATACATATTATTTCTCATATATATTAACTATTACCCGATTCCATAAATCTTCTCCATAATACTCTAAAAGAAATAGAGGTACGGAATTTAAAATACATAGCAAATGACCATTATTAATATAATTCTGCTTTTGATAAGCATAAAGTCTTTCCTGATCTAAATTATGTATAAAATAATTATAATCGCATTGCTCCTTAAACTGAGCCAATAAGCTTGCTCTTTTTTGGCTTGCATTACATGCAATAAACCAATGCTCTTTATCAAGAATACTGTAATGATTAAAATCAGATTGCGAAAAAGAACTCTGCTTATAATCAGAAATTTCATCTAATGGGAGATATAACCTCTTATAATCCATCGTTTTTGCGTCAATTTCCTTGATAGCTTCAATCATCGGATATGACACATACAGTTTCCCAAGTTCTGTTTCATTATTGAATGTTTTCAACATTTCACCCAATATATCTTTATTCTTATATTCTTTTGGAATATTATTATTATGTCCATCATAGTCAAAGAAAAGATATATTTCAGAAAAATCACTAGCCCTTAAATCTTTTAAACGTTCCTTAGCTATCGTACTCATCTCTTTTAACACATCTACTACATTTGTTTCAAATTCATCTTTTTTCAATCTTGTCCACAACATATAAATATTTCCATCAGCAGGACAATTTAATATAGATATGTCTGTTTTTGAAGAAAAGAATATTTTATTCATATTATTCAATAACTTTTCTTCTGCTTTTACACCCTCGTAAATAAAAATCACTTTCTTCCTATTGTTCATAAAAAGCTCCTGCTTTGTACATTTTTTGAAGATTATGTGCCTCCCTTAGAGACTTATCTGTCAAATTGCAAAATGGTTGAATCGTATTATCATCTAATATAAAATAACAATCTGGACGCAACAGTTCATTGGATATAATGTCTGTATTATGAGAAGTAAAAACTACCTGAATATTTTCTTCCATCACCAGCTTACGAATAACAGCTATTGATAAATTAGTATGATAAAAAGCATCAAACTCGTCAATAAAAATAAACGAAAAATCCCCTTTTTGCATATACCACAAATACAAAAAAACCAGTGCCCTTGTTCCACTTGACATTAATGGTCCAAATGGTACTTCTCTATCACCTACTTTACAATAAATGGTGTTCCCTTCTCCTGTGTCCTTTTTCAAAAGTCTGAATGGTAATTTCGCTTCGCGTAAATAATTCTCCAAATTTTCAACACCGTTTTCTAAATTACATATATCTTTAAACATATTACCACCAGACGTATTAGCCCCTACAGCTTTCAGCCTATCCGTACTACTGAACCACAACATTTCATTGACAAATTTTATGAATTTTATAAATACTTGGCAATCTTTGTCTTCTTTATCCAATATCGTATTGGCATAAACATATTTAACAAGTGAAATAGAGTGATCCCAATTATCTAAATTCAGTGATTCCGAACCTTTCAGTCTAACAATATGTGTATTTTCATCATTGATTATAATTTTTTTACCATCAATTTTAACACATTCCCTGACGACCTGTTGCGGATTTTTCTTTTCATAAGCATATTCTACAAAGGAAGCATCAAACTTAAATTTATACACAAAAGCAACTGTATCATCCTGATTATATAAACTAGAATAAAATAAACTTGATGTTTCCCGTTCTCTTTTATCTGTCAAATGAATAATAATATCCATTATAGCAGCCCCTAAATTTGTCTTACCAGAAGCATTATATCCAATAATAATTGAATCTTTAATTATTCCGTTTCGAATTACTTTCTGATTAAATTCATAATTTTTCTCTGATTCCAGCGAAAACTTCAATTCATCTCTAAAATTTTTATAATTCCTAACTTTAAATTGCGCCAACATTTTATTTCCTCCACACATAAAAATAACCACTTTTATACAATATTATACACTTTTTTTTTTTACCCGCAATCGGTTCTGAAATTTTTTTACAACACTTTTCTACAATCGCGGAGGCAATGACCGCCGCTGGATTGGCACTCCCATACTGGCTGGTATCCACTGCAATATTTTAGCCAGTATCGGTGTCTAATTATTGGAAGGATATAAAATGTCATCAAATTGGAACGAAGAGCTGCTTAGCCGATGGATCAGCCAATATGGAGACTGCATACTGCGCATGTGCTATCTGTATCTGAAAGATTACCAGTTGGCGGAAGATGTCACACAGGAAACTTTTATACAGGCACACAAAAAATACTCTACATTTGAACACCGATCCAATGAAAAGACATGGATCATACAGATTGCAATTAATCGATGCAAAAACTGTATGCGGACTCGTTGGTTCAGACAGATCAGCTTTGATACGCTTGCAGAAACAAAAGATGAAAATAATAATTATGACCAGCTATTAGATAAAAGCGCTATTACTCTTGAAATTATGAAGCTGCCCGTAACATACAGGAATGTAATTTTACTGTATTATTATCAGGAGCTGACAGTCAAAGAAATCGCTTTTGTTTTAAAACAGAAAGAGAAAACGATCATTGGAATGAAATTCATACTACCGCTTATATTATAGGGGATGTTACAAATCTGTCAAAAATTAAGTCAGGAACAGATTGCAATTATACGTTTCTCCGATTGATCTTGCAATTTTTATTATTTGCAGTGACGAGCAGCTCACTAGAGCGTTGATTTTTTAGGTGATCTTGAACATACAGAAACCTATCATTCCAACCAGGGTTATGTTGTCAATATTATTCAGGATACCATTCCCGAAGCGTATATGTATCCTGGATTTAAACCAAACTGCCGTGCCGTCTTCGTAGCTGACGGAATTCAATATAAATTAAGCGGACATGTAACAGTGAAAAAAATGAAAGAAATTGTTGATTCTCTGCACTATTAACGGCAAATTTTAATAGAGCAGCACTTGATTTGCTGCTCTATTCGGACGTTCTTACAACGGCAGTTTTGGATAAACATCTATAATTTTTAAAGATGTCTGCATTATCGTCCTGTTTGAAAAAGCTCTACACTGTATTTGGTAGGATTATCTTTGTTGATGTAAACATTCGCATATAAATCTTCTTTTCGCGTAAATTGTGTCAAAACAAAATAATTACTTACTGCTTTGTATTCCGTACCCTCGTAAATAAACCGACAGGCAATTCTGCAAGTGACGTAGTTTCCTACTCTAATCCAGGCTGCCGGAATCATGTCCTCTATTTCGGAGTCCATACAAGCGCCTGAATGCTTCAGGTTTTTCAATCTATTCCTGTCATATACCAGCTTACTCATTGAAGCCAAAAAAAATATCAGCCATACAGAAACATTGATTAACATGGGTTCTAATATCGTTGAATTAAAAAAATTCCCAACGAGACCAACAGCTAATTCAATCACTGCTACAAGTAAAGCTGCATTTGCACATATGGAAAATAAGTTTTTTACAGGCTTAAGATTAGCAATTTGCTTTTCTTTAAAAAGTTTAGAAATATTTTCCTCCGCTTTTCCTTTGTATTCCTCCGCTGATATATGCTCTCCCGAAAAAAGCTCATTCAAACTAATACCCAGTACATCGCACAAAGGCTGTAAAAGTGACATATCCGGCATTCCTCTTCCGTTTTCCCATTTGGAAACTGCCTGATTGGTAATTTCTAATAGTTCGGCAAGCTGCCTTTGTGTCAGATTTTTTTCTTTTCTGCACTGTGCAATAAATGCACCTATTCTTTTTTGATCCATACCATAAATCTCCTTTGCTATATTTGACCGCAGTATATCAAAGGGAGACTCTATTTAGAACATACTAAGCGTTGATTTCATACTAAACGCTCAGTTGATATTGTTCCATACACCTTTACAAGGTAGCTGATTGTCTGTTAAGATAATCGCTATCGAAAGGTATACCTGCTTTATATGTTATCATTTAATCTGGCATATACATATGTATCTTTCCATATTGCTTTTTCAGCTTCGTCTTTCCAAAAGTACACATTTTTTCTAAAATGTGCTTCTCGTTGAAATCCCAAATCTTCAAGCAGTTTCCATGAACTCTTATTGTTTGGGTCGCATTCTGCATATATTCTATGCACACCATCAGAAAATGCCCGTGCAATTAAAGTTTTGCAGCTTTCGGCAGCATATCCACATCCCCAATAATTTCGATTAAACACATATCCCATTTCCAGTGCTTCAAAGTCCCGCTTGCCCATGTAAACATTCCCAATCATTTTATGGGAATATTTTAATTCGACAGCAATCATTTCCTCTGTACTAATGCGCCATTCAAGATTTTCTTTTGTTTCATTAAGGGTTTGCGGTTTATATGGCTCATATTTCACAACTTCTTCATCCGATAAATATTCAAATAAGTCCTGCAAATCTTCCTTTTTATATCTTCTTAAAATCAGCCTTTCCGATTCTGCTATAATTATTTTATTCTCCATGTCATTCACTCCAAAATTTTTTAATTCTAAGATTTATTTTTGCAAACTTATCAATCAGAAATTTAAAAATATAATTCTCGTATTTATCTCCTAACTTATATCCCCAATTTCTCGCTTTTGATGTATCATAAGAAACATTGATATTAGCCGGTGCACAAAGATCTCCATCCTCTGCTTCTATCGCTTTACTATCAATGACCGTCTCTGTCATATCTTTCGCATTTTGCTGTATCTTGTCAAAATATTCATCTGCTCTCTGATAGATGTCTTTTGAATTTCGTTCTGATATACAGATACTGTCTTTTGCCATCTGCACTTCATCATTCTCAATGTCATCCAAGTCCAATACTTTATAATCCTCATTTGATTTTGCCAGAGTCACTTGATAAAGCGATCCTGCCCCGCATGTATCCTCCTGACTGCCGCTGCCCCATGAATACGCATACTTTACGTATGCTGTTGCTTCCAAAGAATCATCTTTTTCCAAAAGCTCCTCTAGTACGACTTCCTCCAGACTGACTGCCTGAATTCCATCCAATAATATTTTATTGCCTTCTCTTTTCGCAACAAGGTATTTTGCTGCAATGTATCCATTTATTGTGGCAAAATCATCACTTGAATAATCTCTGCTGCTATCTGCCAGCATCGTATCTAAAAAATCTTCAAAATAATTTTCTAATACATTCTGCACAGCCTCCTCTGCATACAGCCTAGACACCTCCGACGCATGAACATCCAACAGATTCATATTTGCTTCAACTGCGAAAAAAAGCATTGCTGATAAAATCCCCATTACAGCGCCTTGCCTTATAATAATTCTTTTCTTCATTGCGCCTCTCCTTTACCTTCCATTTATATACTATTATGATACTGATACAGTGATAATAACTTTTACCTATTACATATTCATCTCACATTGTTAATATAAACCTCTTTTTCAAACTGAATTTATAATCATATATTATCATCCTCTAGCTACCATCCCTATTGTATTTTCATTATATACCTACATTTTTCTTTTGCCAAGCCTTATACAAGGTTTTGACTGTTTTTAACCTGAATTTTTCCACGTTCATAAGCTAACATAAAAGACATATCTTCTCCTGTGAACCAATGTCATTTACGGGAGTTTGACCTTTACTTTGAAAAGGGTTCCGCTGATGATAACCTCACACATTCCGAAGATTCTCAAATGTCTTATACAAATCTAACTGCTCCACTCCTTGGATCAGCGCCGCACAGTTTGTCATAAAAAATATGCATTAAGCTGACAGACACCGAAATGATATCCGCACCGTGTTCCGGTGTTTCATGAAACGCTTTTTAACGGATAATGCGTATAGCTTTGGTGATTTCTCTGTAATCATAATCAGAAATTTTTATGCCTGTCTTCCTATTGCTAGCATGTATTGCCCTGCCACTGCCGTCATAGACTGCTACATGGAAGAATCTGTTTTCACCGTCTGCCGAGCTGTAAATAATAAGATCTCCTGCTATCAGGGTCTCCAGCGGTACCTCTGTTCCGACAGCCGCCAGTGCCTGAATATCTGCCGGCAGCTCTATTCCGGCAAGTGCATAAACTGCTTTGACAAACCCGATACTGTCTGTTCCATACTCTAAGTCTGTTCCGCCTGCCTTATAAGGATTTCCAATATATAATTTTGCCAGTTCCGCAATCTGTTCACCGGCAGCCTGATGCTCTTTTGAAATATTTGTATATTCTCCTGCTGCATTCGCTGCGCTGGCTAAGCTTTCTTTCCCATAATCTGACACTTCTCCCATGCCTGCAAGACTGTCTGATGCTTCTGTCTCTGTTGTATTCTCCTGTATGTTCTGTTTTTCTGCTGCTCCAGACTCATTTGGGAAAATTTCTGCCCCGCTTTGTCTTGTATGTTCAACCTGACTAGCTGTTTCGCCTGGTGTTTCCTGTGCGGATGCTGTGAAAGCTGTCATAATACAGCAGATGATTCCGGCTGCCACAACCGCCGCTTTCTTTGAATATCTTTTTGTGTTCATAATAAACCGAATCCTTTCTTCTATTTCTGAGTGTCTGGCAAAACAGGCATTGAGCGGCCATACAGACTGCCGGGATTCCTGCGCCAGACGGATTAAAGCAAGTGCATAAGCTGTTTTGCAGTGCTGTGAACAGGTACGGCTCACTTCTTCATCACTGGCAAACTCAATATCTCTGTTTAAAAATACTGCCATCATCCAGACCAGTGGATGAAACCAGTAAATGCATATGGTCAGACATAGCAGATATTTCACAAAAACATCCTTTCTGCGGATATGTATCCATTCATGTTCCATAATACAGAAAAATTCCTCTTCATTCAGGCTGATTTCAGAAGGGAACAAAATCACCGGGCGGATCACGCCGTATGTCAGAGGACTTTTTACAAATTCTGATCTGCGAATGGCTGCTTTCGGAAAGCTGCGATGCAGCAGCAGCCATTTTTCAACTGTCTCGTTATAAAAAGGCAGTGATGTTTTGTATAATCTTAACGTGCAGATATGTTTTATCAAAATCCCCGCGGCAAGCATCCCCGCCACTGACAGCCATATCACGCAGCATACTTCTTTCAGATAAATGATTACTGCAACATTCTGTACCCATTTTGCCGCTTTTCCAAAATCTGCGCTTACAGAAAATGCATCTGGGTCAGCAGAATTTTTACCAAAGAGGGCATCCAGGTTATCGCAACGCTCACGGAATGCTGTACCGGAAAGGCCAACCGCCCACTCAGTACTGCTGCTTCGCGCATCCGGCCGCATCTCTGCCTGAGACTGTCTTTTCAAACCAGACATCTGTAGGTTCCGCGAGCCTGTCTTTTGAAACCAGCTTCCTGCTGATTCGCTGACCGGTATGGAAAATGGCAAAAGCAGCCGCACTATGGCACAGATCCATAAAAAAACAAAAAACCGTTTTGGAATCTGATGGAAGAAAAAATGCCTGAAGCAGATAATGACTACTATCAGAAAGGTTCCATTCAGCCCCATCTGTAACATGTTTATGTTATTCATAACCACCTCGTTTTAGTTCTTCTGCCAGCTTTTTCAGCCGTGTAATGTCTTCCGCTGTCAATTCCTGCTGTCCAAGCAGCGACGCAAGCAGCAAGTCCTTCGAACCGCCATACATTTTATCAATAAAATCTTTCGTCGCCGCTTTTTGTACTTCCTTTCTGCTAATCAGCGGGCTGCAAAGAAATCCCGGATCTGTGCGCAGAACTGCTTTTTTTTCTACGCATTTTTTCAATACCGTATACGTGGTTGTTTTGCTCCAGTTAATCTGCTCTTTCAGCCGCTGCGCAATTTCTTTTGCTGATAAATCACCCTCTTTCCATAATAAGTCCATCACTTTTAATTCTGACTCAAATAATTTTACTGACATACAATTCCTCCGTTCTATTGCAATAGAATAATTATATTCTATCCTAGTAGAACAAAATTGTCAAGTATCTTTTTTCTATCATTCTGCTTTCAATAATTTAGGAGTCCATTTGCAATAGATATTATTGGCGCTAACAATTTTTTTCTATAAATTATTCCTGATATCTGATCCGCTCTACCAGCGATTCTTTTTTCAGATTTCTGCTCAATATATAAGACAGGATTAGCTGCAGCAGCGCCACTGCCGCCGTCATGCATACAATCTCCACTACGGGCACATGATACACATTTACGCCAAAATACGAATTTTCCTTGCAGTACAAAAATAATCCATAGCCCGCAGGCAGTCCTGTAAGCAGTGCTACAAATACCGTGCCTGCCGTAAAAATCATTCCCTGCAACTGCAGGCTGGCATTTAACTGCCTGTTCGTCATGCCGACGGCCTGCAAAATACCGTACTCCTGTTTCTTTGTAATTATATTAATAATCATTGTATTTGCCAGATTCATAAATCCAATCAGCCCGATGATTCCTAAAAATACATAGCAGCCCAGCCTCATCATCAGCATCTGTAACTTAGAAGTCCTTTTTACATCTTCAAATACGTCCATTTCGACATGTTCCATGCCATCAATCAGCGCCTTTAGCTCTTTGCGGACATTCTCGACATCCTGCTTATCACAGTCGATCCATACCCATCCTGCTGACGCATGCCCTGACAGGTTCAGTGTCTCGTATAATTCCTGCGTCATAACCCATTCGGTATCCATGCTGCCAAAAGCACCTTTGATCGTGCTGTTCAGCTCGCATTTTTCTGCCCCGTTAAAGACCTCCATTGCCACCTGCTGATCCAGTGCCAATCCATTTTCCTCTAAAAAATTTGACCAGCCAAAGTAAATACTGTTTTGATCGTAATAATCAAACGTACCGATTTCGCTGCCGTAGCTTTTATTTGTCTGAAAATCTTCTTCATTCAGTACACATATCGTATTCCGCCTTCCATTCGTATCCGTTAAAAACAAGATATTGCGCGTCTGTATATCTGTTACCCCTGGGATGGCCCTGGCTTTTTCTATAAATTCTTTATTTAACGGATTGTTTTTTAAGACTTCATCCAGATTGTTTTCCGGGTACGCCTTATCATTCATCGCATAGTCCAGGCTGACTAAAAACTGGCCATGCTCGATCTGCCTCCTTGCATCATAATCTGCATCTATATTACCAATATAATTGGCCAATACGACAAACAATACACAAGATAAGCCCATCGTTAATATCGTGCTGACCGTACGCTTACGGCTGTCGGAAATATTGGCAGCTGCTAAAGACCAGATCGTAACGGCTGCTTTTCCTTTCCGGATTCCCTGTTTTTTACCGCCTGCACCATCCTGATACCGCAGTGCTTCAATCGGTGATATCGATGATACTATTTTCATCGGCCTGCGCAGTGCCAGCAGGACAGTAAACAGCGCCAGCACTGCTGCTCCCAGCAGAACCGGAACGGAAAATATACCCACGCCTGCCTGCTCCATGCTGCCTATCTCTTTCCCTTTTTGAATGATCCATTCAAAGCTTGCCCATGCAATGACATACCCTGCCGCTGTGCCTGCAGGAATGCCGTATGCAGCCAGAAAAAGCCCTTCCAGGCGAATCAGCCTGCGCATCTGTTTTTTCGTCGCTCCTAATGCGCGTATCTTTCCATATTCCTTAATGTTTTGTACGATACCAACCTGAAATATATTATAAATCACTATAACAGACAAAATAATGACAACAGCAGCAATCACAATACTGATCAGAATCGTCTCATATCCCGGATCCAGCAGCCACATTAAATACATACTGTTTACGATTACATACTTTTTATCAACACCGCATTTTGCTAAGATTTCAAAGATCACTTCTTCTGCATTGTCGTACGTAATCTCCACACTGTCCGTTAATTGAAAAAGAACTGACCATCTGCGCTCCTGCGGCTCAAATTGATTTTCAAAAAATTCCTGCGACGCATATACCGCATAAGACGCTTTCCCGGTGCCGGCCTTCGCGGGCTGTAAGATTCCACTGATCGCAAATTCGCATTTTTCAAATTTGTGCTGCATATCTCTGCGGTATTCCAGCTCTACCGTATCCCCGACAGCTACCCCTTTATAGCCGAGGCTTTCAAAAAACTCCTGCTGCGCTGCTATTTCCCCGGCTTCTTTTGGAAATGCCCCTTCTTTCAGACTGCCGGATATATTCGACATATCTAACGCATTTTTGTCAGCCATCGAAAAGCTCACCCCGGCTTCCTCGTGGTTGATCATGCCCACACTCGCCATCAGTCCCAGCCTCGAAAACTCACCATGCCGCTCCATTTCTTTCAGCTGCTGCTGGGTAACAGCCCGGCACATGCCGTAATGACTGCCATAATTGGCTGAAGCATTCTGCTTCTGCATTTTTATCAGTCCATATGCAAACGTACAGATCAATGACAAAAGTGCTGTCGAAAGAAAGATCGATAAAATGATCAATACGCTGCGCGTTTTATTCTTTTTATTGTTGCTCCATGCAATATGCCGTATTGTGTTCATTCAAAACTCACCACCTGTCCGTCTTCAATAACCAAAATCCGGTCTGCTGCCTGCGCGATTTCCTCATCGTGTGTAATCATTACTATTGTCTGCCCATATTTTTCTGCAGACATTTTCAGCAGGGTCATGACCTCCTCGCTTGACCGGGAATCCAGATTTCCTGTCGGCTCATCTGCAAAGACTATATCCGGCTTTGACGCTAATGCCCTTGCTATGGCCGCTCTCTGCTGCTGACCACCGGAAAGTGCATTCGGCAGGTGATAAAGCCGGTTTTCAATCCCCAGCACATGTATTACATCCTTAATATATTTTTCATCTACAAACCGCTCATCCAGTCCAAGCGGAAGTACGATATTTTCCCATACATTAATCGAAGAAACCAGATTATATGCCTGAAATATAAAACCGATTTTCCTCCTCCGAAATACCGCCAGCTCTTCCTCCTTCATTTTTGAAAGCTCTTTGCCCCGGACAAATACGCTGCCGCTGGTCGGCATGTCCAGCCCTCCCAGCATATGCAGCAGGGTGCTTTTCCCTTACCCGGATTTTCCAACTATCGCCGCAAATTCCCCCTGCTTTATTTCCAAATTGATATGGTCTACCGCTTTGACCTGATTTTCGCCGCTGCCGTAATATTTACATAGGTCTTTTGTCTGCAAGATCGCACTGCTCATAAATTTATTGTCCTTTCTTTTTGATCATCTCTCTATGCTTCTATATACATGCTACCATATCATCCTTACGCCCCGCTTTCAAAAAAATAAATAATGCTTACAGTTTTGTAAGCATTATTTACAGTATGCCGCGACCAGTCAGCTGATCGGCAGCTGTACGATAAACCTGCTGCCTGCAGGTTTTTTATTTTTATCATATTTTGTATGCACGCTTATTACCCCGTGGTGGCTGCCCACAATCTTTCGTGCCAGATACAGTCCCACGCCAGAGCCGTTTTCCCTGCGTACCTGCATGCTGCCTCCGCGGTAAAACCGTTTGAATACCTTATGCCGCTCCTGCTTTGGGATACCGATTCCCTGATCTATGATTTCTATGCGCACAAAACTATAAAACTGCTGCACTGCAATGCAGATTTCACTGCCCGCTGGACTGTATTTGACCGCATTATCCAATATATTGATAAATACCTCACACATCCATTGTGCATCATGCCCAATCAACAGCTGCTCTATTTCCGGCGCATAATCAAATACCAGCTCCTGCTGCTTATCAGAGGCTTTTGGATAAATCCTGTTTACCGCTTTCACGATAGTATCCAGGATCAGTCCCTGCCTGCATTTAATCTGGATCATGCCCGCCTCCATCCGCGAAATCTGTATCAGAGAATCCAGAAGCGACTTTAGTCCCTCCAGCTCATTCCTGCACCTTAGATCAAATTCTTCCCTTTCATCCTCGCTTAAATCCTGCTGCGCCAATACAGAAAAACATGTATCCAGCGCTGCAACCGGCGTCTTCAGCTGATGCGAAATATCAGTGACAAGCCTTTTTGTCTCTTCTTTTTCCATATAAGACTGTTCACGCATCAGTGTTAAATAATCTGCCAGCATCACTAACTGATCATTGACACGCATCAGAGCATCCTCCAGCCCTTTCGCTGTATCTGGTACCTGCAGCATATCCCAGACAGGCTCATTATTTTCCCGAAAACTAATCAGACACCGCTCCAGCTCCATAAAATACCGCTCCTGTATTTTGTACCAGCGTCTTTCCTGCATCCAGAAAAATCCTATCACCGCAATGATCAGACTCACAGAACACACCGCGGCTGCTGCACATTGCCTTACCAAGCTTATATAATATCCGTTACGAAAATTCTTGTCATAACCATACTGCTCTAAGATCTCTGGCAGCTTTTCAGATTCCATCTGCCTGTCTCCGAAATTTTCAGTCCGTATCAGCCCTATGATCAGATCCAGCTTAGGCTGCTCATCAGACTCCGCAACCTGTTCTAATATAGCGATCTTGTCCCTGTAATTCCAGTAACAGCATAAGTCAAAACATACATTCACGGCTAAAATGATCCCGGACAATGCCGCAGTCCAGACTGCCATATATTTATATTTTTTCATACTGCATTTCTCTTTACCATGCTTTTACAATTACTTCACATCGACATCCCACACATAGCCAAGCCCGCGCACATTTTTTATATACACTGGCTTCGCAGGCTCTTTTTCTATTTTTTCCCGCAGCCTGCGGATATTCACTGCCAGCGTATTTTCATCTACAAACTCGCCTTCCATGTCAAATACATGCTCTAAAATCTGGCGCTTGGACAAAATCTGCTTTGGGTGGTTCAAAAACAATCCAAGCAGCCTCCACTCATTTTTAGACAGCGATACTTCCAGATCATCGATGCTCAGCTTCATTTCACCCTGATTAAAACGCAGCGCGCCGCTGTACAGTATGCCTGCTGCGCCCTCCTTTGCACTGCGCTTAAAAAATGCTTCGATTTTTAACAGCAGCACCGACAGGCTGAACGGCTTTGTAATATAATCATCTGCCCCAGCCTCATAGCCCAGCACCTGATCCATCTCCTGATTTAATGCAGTCAGGCAGATAATATAAGCATCCAGGTGCCCCCTCAGCCATTCTATAAAATCCAGCCCGCTGCCGTCCGGCAGGTTAATATCGCAGATCACCAGATCCGGCTTAAACTGCAGCAGCCTCTCTTTTGCTTCCTGCATTGTATAACAGGCACATGTCTGATGCCCCGCCTTATCAAGTGAAAAGGATATGCCGCGGTTTACGCTCTGTTCGTCTTCTAAAATGAATATTCTGCCCATAATTGTCCCCTGTTAATCAAAAATCAAGCTTTTCCCTTACCTCATATGATAAAGCCCCGCATAAACTCCGTTTTTCTGCAGCAGCTCTTCGTGCGTTCCCTGTTCCTCAATCCCGTTTTCTGTCAGCACAAGTATGTTCTGCGCATTTCGGATCGTCGTAAGCCTGTGGGCGATAACAAATGTTGTCCTGTTCGCTGCCAGCTTTTCCAACGACTCCTGCACGACCTTTTCACTTTCATTATCCAGCGCAGAAGTAGCTTCATCAAAAATCAGTATCGGTGGATTTTTCAAAAATACCCTTGCAATCGAAAGCCTCTGCTTCTGCCCTCCAGACAGCTTTATGCCACGCTGCCCGATATCAGTGTCATACCCCTGCGGCAGCTCCATAATAAACTCATGCGCATTTGCATTTTTTGCCGCCTCAATCACTGCGTCTGCATCCGCTCCCGGCCTGCCGTAAGCAATGTTATCGTACACAGTTCCTGCAAACAGATAAACATCCTGCTGCACAATCCCGATATTGTCACGCAGGCTTTTCAAATGCAGCCTGCGCACATCCTGTCCGTCTACAAGCACCCGTCCGGCAGATACCTCATAAAACCGCGGAATCAGGCTGCACAGCGTGCTTTTTCCAATGCCCGAAGGCCCGACCAGCGCCACATATTCTCCTGCCGGGACATATAAGTCAATATGCTCCAGCACAGTGCCGTTTTCTTTCGAATACTGGAACGATACATCCTCGAAAGAAATATTGCCCTGCACATTTTCCAGATTTACCGCATCCGGCGCATCCTCTATATCTGGCATAATATCCAGCATCTGGATAAAACGCTCATAGCCCGAATATCCGTTTTGAAACTGCTCTGTAAAATCGATCAATGTCTTGACCGGATCTGTAAATACATTGATATACAGTAAAAACGTAACAAAATCCGTTACATTCACAATTCCGCGCGTAACCATCAGCCCGCCGCAAACAATTACCAGCACGTTGATCATTGCCGTAAATGCCGTCAGCCCGGAATGATACAGCCCCATATAATGATAGCTGTTTTTCTTAGCTGCCAAAAACCCGTCGTTTCCCATCTGAAACTTATGATTTTCCATATCTTCATTTGCAAACGATTTCACTGCGCGTATTCCCGAGAGATTATCCTCGATCTGGCTGTTAATCTCCGCTATTTTTTCCCGGTTCTTTTTAAATGCCAGCTTCATGCGCTTATTGCATACATACGCAAAAATAAGCATAAACGGCACCAGCGCAAACGCTGCCGTTACCAGATATGGATTTATCGAAAATAAAATAATAAACGCTCCAATAATTTTTATCAGCGATATCGCCACATTTTCCGGCCCATGGTGCAGCAGCTCCGTAATGTCAAATAAGTCGCTCGTCACACGCGACATCAGTTGCCCGACCTTCTGCTCATCATAAAATGAAAAAGACATCTTCTGGTAATGGTCAAAAATCTGCGCCCGCATATCATACTCGATCTTTGCTCCCATCACATGTCCATAGTTTGAAATATAATAATTACTGTACCACTGCACCAGCACAAGCGCCAGCATAAACAATCCCAGCTTTATGATCATCTCCTGCGCCCTGCCTGCCTCCATATCCACGATCGTGGATGTCACATACCGCACTACCAGCGGAATGACCAGTGCCGCCACGGCAGATACAAACGCAAAAAACATATCTGTCCAAAACACTTTTAAATACGGCCTGTAATACCCGGCAAGACGGCGCAGGACGCTCCTTCTGGCTGGTGGTGCGGCTTTTTGATTATGCGTAATCATATATAAAACAATCCTTTCTTTGATCTATTGTTTTTCATAAAATACATATTTTCCAACAAATTTTTTTCCTTTTTTGTAGTTGATATTAATTCACTTAAAACCTGATGTACTTTCTTAGAAGATAGAATCCTCTGGATAATGTCTAAAAGTTCTCTCTCATCATGCGCAATAATCGTATTCACATTTTCAATTATTTTCCTCACTTCCATTTAACATAGAATAACATGCTGATACTATATATTCAAGCATTCAATTCATATTGTCTTTAAATTTTCAATACTGAACAAGATGCAGCCTTTCCTTTGTCAGCCTTCCCATACGAAGCAGTGCAGGCAAATTTTGCCCAAACTGCTTCTTTCACCAGTTCGCCTTCTTGAAAGATATTTTCTTATATGTTTTCCTATTACATCCGCTGCTTTTCCCTGCATTCTAAAATTTTCCGGGAGCAGTTCATCCATATTATTCAAAAGAATTACATTCCAGTAGGAATATTCCAGCTCACATCACCGACATCCGTACTGCCCATGCTCATCTGTCCGTTTCCATTCGATCATCCACTTTCGTTCCAGTCATCAGGGCGGCTCCTTTTGCAATATCGGTAACACGTGATAACATCTGTTCCAAGCTTGCGGTTTTTTGTGCGCGCAAGGCATACAGAAGCTCCACTTCTGCCATGCTGGGGATCAGAAGATGCATGTGCGCTTTTGCCGGTGCACTAAAAAGCCGCTTTGACATTTGCAAGAGACTGGTTCCAGATTCCGCTCTACCAATATGGATGCCAGGTAAAAGCAAAATCGACACCCGAAAAGCAGCCTGTGCGGAGCATAAAGGCTTTTCCTGCACCGCTTTCTTCTGCAGGACAGCCGAAAAAAACAATCGTGCAGTTTCGTTCTCTTCGCATATGTCTTCAAAGCACATGCGGCTTCCAATGCACCTGCACCAAGCAGATTATGCCCACATCCATGATTTCTTAAATAAAAACCAGCCTGAAGCATTCGTTGCGTGATAATCAGCTCCTTGAAGGATTTTCCGGTATGTTTCTTAATGTAAGCACTCAGATAATTAGGATGGAATCCGAACAGCTCTGCAACTGAATTTAAAGTGACTGTCTGATAGTTCGATTCCATATACCGCAGAATCAGCAGGAGAATTTCACTGCTTTCACTGTCGGAAAAAACAGACTGCGGCTCTTTTTGATACATGCGCAGTAGCTGTGAAAACAGTATAATCATATAGGCATCCATAACTTCATCACTGCAGATTCTGGAATCATAATATTCACAGAGAAGCTGCTGTATGATGGAATGAATGTCAATCTCAGGATGACTGTAAAAAATCAGATACTGCTGTTTATGCTGGCTTTCTAAGAGTGCCTCTACGAGAAAGCGTGAAACCAGCCCCTGTGTAGAAAGCCTGGAAAGAAAGCTCGCCGTGAAGTAATTTTTACGCATATCAATGGTAATAATAATATCCTGCTCTGAAAGCGGCAGGATTTCATGAACCGTATTGAAATCCAGAATGCAGACATCACCTTTGTGCAGCGTAATTTCCCTTCCATTGATAATCTGTGTCATTTTCCCTCTGTAAATATAGTTTAATTCTATGACAGAATGGATATGCTTTTCAATCGGCGTAAAACGGGATTCCTGATTGAGACAGATGTTGTGCTGGTTCATAATGGAATCAAATTTGAATATATATAACTCCTGGCCATCTGCTGCCGTTTTTTCAATTCGGCTGTAACGGCTGCTCAAGCGGTTTGGATGTGCACGGTGGTACCGTTCGCTCTGGGTCAGTTCCGTCAGTTTGCTTTCTAACTGTTTGAGATTCATACGTCATCCTCCTTTACATTTTGTGCCATTATACTATCAGGGATTTGATGCGTCAATGAAACCGTCATAATAGATTAAGTTTGGTAAGTTAAGATATTTGGTTACAATATTGCGGGTATTGGCAAGTTTGAATATCATATAGGCATATGAACCGGTTCGAAAATAATAAATGAAATACAAGGAGGAAGGTTTTATGGCTGTGAACATATACTCACCAGCAGACGGAAAATATGTCCGCCTGGAAGATGTCCATGATTCAACATTCAGCAGCGGGGTAATGGGGGCTGGTTTTGGTATCGAACCGGAAAAAGGAGTTGTTTATGCACCAGCAGACGGTAAAAT
>ERZ778516.733-NODE-733-length-26879-cov-5.041716_pt1 | contig 26879 bp, 25 predicted proteins | sample MGYA00510342_ERZ778516 | MGnify/ENA primary metagenome ERZ778516 (study PRJEB29527, sample SAMN07138961) | mouse gut metagenome | material: feces | host: mouse | place: China:Nanjing | collected 2016-01-25 ... | reverse complement strand
CAATCATAATAAAAAGAAATAGCATCCCTACCCTGAGAAAGTAAGATGCTATTTCTTTTACCATTCCGTAAGAAAAATCAAGCGGTCTTTTGTAATAATTTAAAATATAATTACCTTTTTCTTATCCACACATCCCCCGATACCGTTTCAAAATCAAACTCTGCGTTTCCATTTCCATAAATCTTTGTATCTCCTTTTCCATTGACAGAAAACTCCGTATTCAAATCTCCGCTTACACTGTCAAGCTCTGCACTAAATCCATTCTCTTCTGGAATATATAAAGTAATATCCCCGCTGACTGTTTCTGCATTTATGTTCTCTACAAAGCTGTCACATCCAAGTTTTAAATCTCCTGATACCGCCTCTAAATCTGCCTTTTCAAATACACCTTCTATATAAGCACTTCCACTGACTACATCTACATTTAATACATCTGTCTGTATGCCGTTTCCCTCTATATCTCCACTCACTCCTTCAATATCCAGTGTTTTTGTAATCAAATCCTTTATATCTATTTTTCCTGATACCGTTTCAAAATCCATGCCTTTACTTTCAAAACCGCTGATATCTATATCCGCAGATACTGTTTCTATATCTATCTGATTCATATTTTTCGCCATATTTCGTGGAATATAAACTGTCAAATCCTTTGATTTCGACCAGCTTCCAAAGGAAAAGAACTTCGCCTTCTGATACTGAATCGTAAGCTTTCCATTTTCTACCAGATACCTCATTTTTTGGTCATCATCAGAAACCTCTGTCTCTTTTGCATAAACCTGATTTTCCTCTGTAACCTCTACTGTAACGCTTCCTGCCATCCAGTTAATTTCAAGCTGATTGATTTCTTCCTCCAAAGTAAAGTTTCCTACCTTATATTTGCTTGAATTTGGATAGGAATATCCCATCCCAAAATTACAGCCTCTAAAATTTTTACCAAAAGAAATTCCCGATATTCCCAAAACCAAAATCAGAGTGAGAACCGCAGCTGCTGCTAGCCATGAGTAAAACCGAATTCTGGCACCTTTTTTCTTATTCATAAGTTTTCTTCCTTTCCTAATTCTTCATATCATAATATGCCTTTATTACATTTATTACAGCTCCCGCAATCAGAAAAATCACCCATGTCACATGCCATGCCATTGTCATAAAGCTAACAATAATGTATAAAGCAGTAGTTACAGACCAGATAGCAGAACGAATGCTTTTATATATTTCCCTGTCCTGCTCATTATTATTTTTCCACTCCTTAAAGTTTTCTACCATGGAATCATCTGCTTTTTGATATCTTGGTCTCGTTTTTCCATATAAAACAATCATACCTGTCGCCAGTGCAATCATAACAAACATAAAACATATACCTATTATTTCTCCACCTATTTGACTTCCAATAATTACTGGTACAACACAAAGAATATAAAGCATAATAGAGCCACATAATAAATAGGTTGATTTTTTCTCTTCTTTTTGCAACTCTGGTGTTCCTTCTTTTTTGGAAGATTTTTGAAACATGCTGCTGTTACTGCTGTATTGCTCTGTATTTTCTGTATACATACCCTCCTGTGCTTTTACTCCCATTGATGAAAGCAAATCATCCACATCCCCTATTCCTGATATGGCAGTATGATAAGCCTCTTCTTCAGATATTCCGTCTCTTACTAAATCTTCATATTTATCAATCACATTCTGAAGAATTTCCTCTCTTAATTCTACCACTTCCTTTGTCCGTTGCACCTTATCAAACAACGATTCTACATACATTCTTAATTTACTATGCATAATACCTCACCTTTCTTATTTGAGATTTTACTCTTCTACCAATTTATCTATAATGTGCTTTGCAGTATTCCATTCGTCATATAGTTTATGGTAGGTTTCTTTTCCAAGCTCTGTAATTCTGTAATATTTTCTTCTTGCCCCAGTAGTTTCATCTCCCCAGTAGGATGCGATGCTGCCCGCATCCTCCAGCCTTTTAAATGCAGTATATAAAGTAGCTTCCTTTAATTCATACATTCCTTCCGATAATACTTTAATATTTTTATTTACTTCATAACCATAGCTGTCCTTTTTCATCAGATGCGCCAATATAATAGTATCTGTATGTCCTCTGATTAAATCCGACGTTATTGACATATATATCACCTCCTCTGTTGTAATGCTGTATTTCATCTATGGTAGATATAGTATAATTCAATATACCTCATCTGTCAAGGTATATTATCTAATTAATTACAAAAATAACAAGAATATGATTCCCTATAAAAGTCATATCATGAAAATATAGTGTGATTTTAGGTGAAAAATGGTTACAGCACTATAAATTTGTGATACTTTTTTTGTCTATAAAAGAAAAAGCCATACATCATCAATCACACTAATGATGTACAGCTTTTTTCTTTTATAGGAAATTTCTTTACCTTTCCCACAATGCATCTTTTTTCAGAACAGCCATTGTAGAACAGTATCTGTTTACAGAGTAAATTCGCAGAAAAGTTCTTTTCTTTCTTCATCCCCGTAAAACGTTTTTATAAAGCGATATGTTCCTTTTTCCAGACTTCCATATATATTGGACCAATCTGCATAAAATACATTTTCACTTTCCGGCTTTAGAATTTGTGCAATTTCCTTCCATGCCGGCTCATTTATATAATCACACTCCAGCCAATTTCCATTTTCCAGTTTTTCAATACGAAAATCCGTTCCGGTAGTAGCCTCCTGATAGCCAAAATTGAAAATCAAAAATTCAGCTCCTTCAGAAGTAAGAGTATCTGTATTTAAAGAAATTATAAATCCAGCAGATGTTTGTGTTCCTCCTTCCGGTTCTCTATTGTCCAATGCCTCAAACCGTATCCACTGTTCACCGATATTGATATCAATACTATTCTCGTCCACATACTGAAAACCATAGCCGCTGCCAAAATTGGACTGATAATCTTCTTCAGGATATTTACCGCTCTCTACTGAAGAAAGGATACTGCCATCCATATTTCCGCATCTTGCCTCTATATCGCTTTCCCCAGCATCCACATAAAGCTTTCCTTCCAACATTACCATTCTTTCAGATACTGTCGTATTTTGTTCTGGCATAGCTTCGGGTCCTTCAGAATTTTGTAAACTATTTTCTAAATCCTTTGTCAAACTTTCTCTGGTGCTGTCCGGTTCTGCCTCGCTCATAGCTTTGCCGCTTTTTTTCACAGAAAGTCCTGCTCTGCTGACACAGATAGCTCCCACAAAAACTGCAATACATGCGGCAAGTCCTGCAAATTTAATCATATTTCCATTCCATTTTCTGCTTTTCTTTACCGGACTGGCAGCCTCACTTATCATTCCTTCCTCAATATGCCCGATTTTTTTTAAAAATTCAATTCCTTTCATAAAATTACACCTTCTTTCTCTAAATACTGTTTCAGTCTTTTTCTCATTCGGAATAATATGGTTTTTACTTTTCCCTCACTTATTCCCATAAGCTCTGAAATTTGAGAAATAGAATCGCCATACCAGTATCTTCTCAAAAACACAACACGCTGTTCATAAGTATTCTGTCGCAGAAAATCACTTACAAGCTCTGATAATTCCTGTTCTTCTATCTGTGAAATTCCATTATCTGTAACCACTCCGCTGTTTTCGAGCTCCTCGGACAATTCTATAATTTCTGCCCGACGCTTTTTGGCATTGTGATAGTCCAGTCTCCCCAAAGAAATATAACGAATGCTTTTTGCCAGATAAGCAAGAAGGTTATCCGGCTTTGTCGGCGGAATCTGATTCCATGTACTTAAAAGCGTATCATTTAAACATTCTCCAGCCTCATGAACATCCTTTAAAATATTTTCTGATATATGTGTAAGTATACTCCCATACTTTTTACTGGTTTCTTCCAGTGCACATTCATTGCGGGTAAAATATAATTGTATAATTTCTTTATCTTCCATATTTATCCTCATTCTGCATATATACATTGAATGCTTTATTTGAAGGTCCTTCACCCTTTAAGTGGGATTTTTTTGCAGTGAGGTTTCTCCAATTAAAAAAATCCGCATAAATTTTTTCTTTTTGAAAAAATTATGCGGATTTTCTTCTGGAATTGCCTTTTTCAAGGATATACAAAATAATTTCCTATGACATAAAATATTTCACTCCGGATTCAAATACCTTCATATCCTGTTCTCCATAAATATTCATGGCGACAGACCTTCCTTTTCTCTCAATATGAGCCATCTTTCCAAAACATCTTCCGTCAGGACTGGTAATACCTTCAATCGCAGCGTAGGAACCATTTACATTCCACTCCTCGTCCATCGTCGGATTTCCTGCCTCATCTACATACTGTGTAGCTACCTGTCCATTTTCAAACAGTTTCTTTAGCCATTCCTGACCTGCCACAAAGCGCCCTTCTCCATGGGAAGCCGGTGTTACATAAGTTTTTCCAAGCTCCGCCTGCAAAAGCCAAGGAGATTTATTTGATACCACCTTTGTATATACCATCTTTGAAATATGGCGGTTAATCGTATTAAAAGTAAGGGTTGGCGATTTTTCATCCTGTCCTGTAATCTGCCCGTCTGGCACAAGTCCAAGTTTAATCAATGCCTGAAAACCGTTACAGATACCAAGCGCCAGTCCATCTCTTTGTTCTAACAGTCTGTGTACAGCTTCCTTTATCTTTTCATTCTGGAACGCTGTTGCAAAAAACTTTGCAGAACCATCTGGTTCGTCACCTGCGGAAAATCCTCCCGGAAACATAATAATCTGCGCATTATCAATGCTCTTTTCAAAAACTGCCACAGATTCTCTGATATCTTCCGCATTTAAGTTCTTAAATACCTTTACAACAACATCAGCACCTGCCTGTTCAAATGCCTTTGTACTGTCATATTCACAGTTTGTACCCGGAAATACTGGAATAAAGACCGTTGGTCTTGCCACTTTATGTTTACATATATACACATTATCTGCATGATATACAGGAGTATCCAAACTTTCTTTCTTGTCAGAAGCACGTGTAGGAAACACCTTTTCCAGTGGAGTCTTCCATGCCTCAAAAGCCTGTTCCATGGAAATCTCTACTGTCCCATATGTGAATCCGGCATTGTTTGTTACAGTACCAATGGTCATATAGCTGTCAGGAAGTTCTTTCATTACTTCTTCCAGCTCTTTCAGTTTTTCGGCAGACACTTCCGCTACCAGATTACCAAATTCCACAGCAAACAAATCCTCTGCCTTTACACTTTCCTCTATATTTACACCCAGTCCGTTTCCAAATGCCATTTTTGAAACTGCTGCTGCCACACCCTTTGCATCCAGCGCATAAGCGGAAAGAATAACTTTTTTCTGAATCAATTCATGTACAGCCTGATATACTTTCATTACTCTGTCATATACCGGCTTGTCATATTCGTCTCTTTCAATCACAAACTTTACAAGTTTATTTCCAGCCTTTTTCAGTTCAGGTGTAATAATATCTCCCTGTTTTGCAACATCTACCGCAAAAGAAACCAGTGTCGGCGGAACATCAATCTCATTAAATGTACCGGACATACTGTCCTTGCCGCCAATCGACGGAAGTCCAAAGCCGAGCTGGGCATCGTAAGCACCAAGAAGCGCTGCAAATGGCTGACTCCACCTTCTTGGCTCCTCTGTCATCCTTCTGAAATATTCCTGAAAGGTAAAACGAATCTTTTTATAATCACCACCGGCAGCCACAATTCTTGCCACTGACTCCACAATCGCATAAATTGCTCCATGATATGGACTCCAGCTTGATAAATATGGGTCAAAGCCATAACTCATCATGGTAACTGTATCACAGTTTCCTTTCAGCACCGGAAGCTTCGCTACCATTGTCTGTACTTCTGTGGTCTGATATTTTCCGCCATAAGGCATAAATACAGAACCTGCTCCAATCGAACCGTCAAACATTTCCACAAGCCCCTTCTGAGAGCATACATTTAAATCAGACAATGTTTCCAGCCATTTTTCTTTGACATTTTCGATACTGCCTTTTTGGAAGAAATTGTCCTCTTTTATCGGCATATCTACAAGAACTCCGGTTTCCTGATGTGCGCCGTTTGTATCAAGAAATGCTCTGGAAATATCCACAATTGTCTTTCCTCTCCATTTCATGGTAAGCCTCGGCTCTTCTTTTACAATCGCTACCTTTACAGCCTCAAGATTTTCCTCAGCAGCGTATTTCATAAATTCATCTACATTTTCAGGAGATACTACCACAGCCATTCTCTCCTGTGATTCGGAAATTGCGATTTCTGTTCCGTCAAGACCGGCGTATTTTTTCGGCACCATATCAAGATTAATATCGAGACCGTCTGCCAGCTCGCCAATCGCAACAGATACGCCGCCTGCGCCAAAATCGTTACATTTTTTTATTAACAGACTGACTTCTTCTCTTCTGAATAATCTCTGAATCTTTCTCTCCGTAGGCGCATTTCCTTTTTGAACCTCCGCGCCGCAGGTTTCCAGTGATTTTGTCGTATGAACCTTGGAAGAGCCTGTCGCGCCGCCACAGCCGTCACGCCCTGTTCTTCCTCCCAGAAGAATAATAATATCACCCGGGTCAGAGGTTTCACGAATTACCGCACGTCTTGGCGCAGCACCCATAACAGCACCAATTTCCATTCTCTTTGCCACATAATCCGGATGATATATCTCTTTTACATATCCAGTAGCAAGTCCGATTTGATTGCCATAAGAGCTGTATCCGTCTGCAGCCTGTCTGACCAGCTTTTTCTGTGGAAGCTTGCCCTTTAAGGTTTCTTTTAAAGATTTTGTAGGGTCTGCGGCACCTGTTACACGCATTGCCTGATAAACATAGGTACGTCCCGACAGCGGGTCCCTGATAGCGCCGCCAAGGCAGGTTGCAGCGCCGCCGAATGGCTCTATTTCTGTTGGATGATTATGTGTTTCATTTTTAAAGTTTACAAGCCATTCCTCTGTTTTTCCATCTATCTCTACCGGTACCACAATCGAGCAGGCATTGATTTCATCGGATTCCTCCTGGTCCGCAAGCTTTCCTTCTTTTTTCAGCTTTCTCATGGCCATAAGAGCAAGGTCCATCAGGCAGACAAATTTATCCTTTCTTCCCTGAAAAACCTCTTCCCTGTCACTGATATACTGCTTATAGGTCTGTGTAATCGGCTGATTATAATATCCGCTGTCAAACTGAACATCTTTCAGCTCTGTCAGAAATGTAGTATGACGACAATGGTCGGACCAGTAAGTATCCAATACCCTGATTTCTGTCATAGAAGGGTTTCTTTTTTCTTCTTTTTGAAAATAGTTCTGAATATGCAGGAAATCCTTAAAAGTCATCGCAAGATTTAAAGACTGATATAACTTTTCCAATTCTTCTTTATTCATATCCTTAAATCCATCGAAAATTTTAACATCTGCCGGCTCTTCAAAAACTGTAAAAAGAGTTTCAGGCTTTTCAATCCCTGTTTCTCTTGAATCCACAGGATTAATGGTAAAATTTTTAATACTCTCAAACTGCTCTTCTGTCAGTTCTCCTGTAATTACATAAGTGACCGCAGTTTTCACTACCGGCTCCTCATTTTCATTTAAAAATTTTATACACTGAACAGCAGAATCTGCTCTCTGGTCAAATTGTCCCGGAAGAAATTCTACGCTGAATATTTTATCATTCTCATTATATGAAAATTCCTCTTCATACAATATATCAACTGGCAATTCCGCAAATACTGTTTTTGCTGCTTTTTTATAAGTATCCTCGCTGATATTTTCCACATCATAACGAACCAGAACCCGCACATTTGTGACAGATTTAATTCCTAGATAACTTTTGATTTCCTCACCAAGCTCCTTTGCCCTCACAGCATACGGCGCCTTTTTTTCTACATAAACGCGTCTAACCTTGCTCATAAGTACCTCCAGATATTTTTAATTTATTATTTTCATCAGGAAATCACTTTGTATTTCCTATAATGCTGCCCTGAAAGAGCTGCTGCTTTTTATCATACCACGTTTTCCCAGAAAACACAAAAAGAAAATGATGATATTTATAATTACAAACAAAACAGCAATCCGAACCCCCATATCCATAAAGAATCCTTCCGGCAGTATATTAATCAGACGGCTGATATCAGGGTCCAAAAGCCAGTTATCATTGTCAAATAAAAGAAGATGCATGGCTGTAAAAACCGCATTGAAATTTACACATGCCGCAATCACGATACAAAAAAGCAGCAGCCACAATACGCCAATACAACACTGAATTTTGCCGCACAGAGAAATAAAAGCGTGTCTGACGCCATTTGTAAGAATAAGCATTAAAATACAGAAAATAAAAATACAGATACAAATCTTCCTCAAAGCCAGCGCACCTATAAATAATTCCTGTACATCCGCCATATGACTTTTATCAATTTCATTGAACATTTCCTTTTCTGTACCATCTATCTGTGCATATATTACCAGATTTTCTCTGTCTCCCCGAAGATATGACATCATTTCCTTTGTCACTCTCATCAGCTCATCCATTTCCATATTTACAATGGAATGTTCATTATTTACATTATATTTTCGATACTCTTTTTCATAAAATCCATAATCACTGTAACAGGCAATCTCAAAGGCTGTTACAAACATAATAAAAATCAGTGATAATCCCGCGATTATCCCTATAATTGTTCCTGTAATCACTCCTGCCAGATTTTTAAAAAAATTACAATGAAAAAATCTCATAAATTATCCTCCTGATTTTCTGTTCCGCTTTCTGTTTTCTTCCAGAAATCTTCCACTTTTTGGGAAATTCCCTGCAGATTTATCACTTCCCTGTCATGCCATTCTCTTGGAAATAATGCAGAGTATTCTTTTCTTAAAAATCTGTCATCTAAAAGGATAATAATCCCTTTGTCATTTTCGGTTCGTATTACCCTTCCTGCTGCCTGAAGCACTTTATTGATACCGGGATAGAGATAGGCATAGTCAAATCCATTTCTGCCGGATTCCTCAAAATAAGTTTTTACCACTTCTTTTTCCATACATACCTGCGGAAGTCCCGCACCAATAATAATGGAGCCAATCAGCTTATCTTCTGTTAAATCAATTCCCTCTGAAAAAATTCCTCCCATTACACAAAAGGAAAGAAAAGTTTTCTGATGAAAATTGTGAAACGCTGAAAGAAATTCTTCTCGTTCCAGCTCTACCATTGACTGCTTCTGGACAGCGATTTCATAATCTCCTCTGCCTCTTTCTATTTCCTTTAAAATTTCCTCCATAAATCGATAGGAAGGGGCGAATATCATATAATTACCCTTTTTGGCAGAAACAGTTTTTTCAATATACTCTGCAATTTTTCGATATTCAGTTACAGTTCTTCTTGTATATTTACTGCTTACATCGTTCGCTACAAGTATTTTTCTATTTTGACTGTTAAAAGGTGAATCGATATAAATAGCGTAATCATTTATATCACCACTTAATAATAGTTTATAATAATTCACCGGCAACAGCGTAGCAGAAAAAAAGACTGTGCTGACTGCATGTTCCATACATGCTTTCAAATTGGCGGAAGGATTAATACACATCAATCTGACAAGAAACACTTCATCAGAAATACCCCTTTTAACAGATGCTTCAAAGGCTCCTTCAAAAGACTTTTCAGCAAATCTTTCAAAGGAAAGCAGATGACCGCAGATTTCATAATAGCTGTGACCTCCTTCATCTTTTAAGAATGTACAGTCATACATGTTTAAAAAATGGATAATGGAAAAATAGAAATCGAGCACTTCGTCTCTGCCCTCAAATTCTCTGTAATCATCCAGAAATTGTTCCATATATCCATACAGCTTTTCAAGCTGCATAATAAAATCGCCGATTTCTTCCAGATATACATATTCTCTGTCACACATGCGCTTATATGCCAGCATGGTGCGGTTGCAGTCCTCCAGCGCCTTTGTGACTCTGTTATCTCTGTGTGCAATAATTTTTTTGACAGCCAGCATGTCTTCTTTTTTTAAATCAGCACTGTACATCGCGCGGGCCCGTTCCACAAGATTATGCGATTCATCTACAAGAAAAAGATAGCGTTCGCTGTTATTTCCGGAAAAATAACGCTTTAATGATACTGTGGGGTCAAAAGCATAATTGTAATCACAGATAACCGCATCTGCAAAATTACTGACATCAAGGCTTAACTCATATGGACATACCTGATGTTTATCAGCATAGCTCAGTATAATTTCTCTTGTAATGTCCTGTTCATGAATAATGATATCATAGACGGCATCGTTAATTCTGTCAAAATGCCCCTTTGCACGCTCACAATAATCAGGATTACACTTTGTTTCTTTCTTTACACACATCTTATCCTTTGCGGTAATCACTATAAAATGAAAGGCGAGTCCGTTTTCTCTGAGCTTTTTAAAAGAATCCTGTGCTACCTGTCCCGTAATCGTCTTTGCGGTAAGATAAAAGATTTTATCGACAAGCCCTTCTCCTGCCGCTTTTACTGCCGGAAAAATCACAGACATTGTTTTTCCCACACCAGTAGGAGCCTGTATGAAAAGCTCTTTTTTCTGCAAAACTGCCTTGTAGACAGATACTGCGATTTCCTTCTGACCCGGACGATAGGAAAAAGGAAACTCTGCTGATTTCGCAGTACGGATTTTTTCTTTGCTGTGTTCAAATGTAAATTTCACCCATTTTTCATAGAGTTTCAGGATGCCGAAAAACCATGCGGAAAGTTTGTCGAAACTGTATTCTTTTTTCAGGCGTTTTACTTCTTCTGTTTCAATATTGACATAGGTAATCTGGATACTGATTTTTATAAGGTTTGTATTTACAGAACCAATATTTGTATGATTTATATCTGCGGAACCGGCATTTATGGAATCAGTATTTACAGAATAAATATTTGCAAGATACATATAGGCATAACACATCGCCTGTGCTTCATGTAAAATATCTGGTTTTTCAAGCTTCATCACATCTTTGTACATACACTTGATTTCATCAATCATAACCTCTGCTGGAATTTTATCTGAGCAATCACAGGCGCTGGCTGTATGATTTTCATCATATATACATTCAATTCCATCTGCCCTGCCCTCTACCGTAAATGTAAATTCTTCATACTTTATATGAACTTTCAACGGCACTTCTGCCTGATAGTTCCCATTCATTTTTCCCTGTATTTTTCTGTGCAGCCTGATTCCCTGCTGCATGGCGTCAGCATTACCTTTTCCTGCAAAACGATTGTCAATATTTCCACTTCGCAGTATAAATTCTACTAAATTTCTTACAGATATTTTGATATTTTTTTCTTTTTCTTTCATCTTATTACTCATCAAATGTGACAGTTACAAAAAAGCCTCTGTCAGTCTGATGAACCTTTTTTACAACTCCCTTTCTTGTTTTCAGTCGTTCTCGAAACTGATAATTGGCAGACATTGCCACAGCAGGCTCTAAAGTATAATAATAACTGCCGGGAAGCTTTCCTTCTGTAATCTCTACTTCCTGCCCCTCTGTAATCAGTCCTTCTCGTTCCATTTTAAATTCCATGTCACGCATTTTTCTTCTTCCTTTGATTTTTCTTATTTTTATGAGAAATCACTCCATATTTCCTGTAACTCTTCCTTAAAAAAGAAATTTATTCTTTTACTAAAGAAATTTATTTAATTTTTTATCATATTCATAATCAATACTTTTTAATTTTGCTTCTAATTCTTCCCTGTCACATTCGTAAGCCAAAATAAATTCTTCCAGCGAGGAATAATTGTCTCTTAACTGGGTATTTACAAAACTTAACAGCATAATCGGGTCATTTGGAATTGATGTCATTTCTGTCTCCTTACCACGTTTTTTCCTTTTTAATTTATATTTTCAGTATTTTCCTGAGAATCAAATTTTCAAAATATGAAACACCTCAAGACTTCTTTTTAAAATTCCATTCATTTGTGCAATCGCCACCCCATAATTTACCATCGGTACTCCTGCCACAACCGCTTGTTCAATACGATGTCTCATTTCCTTTTCATTCAACATACATCCTCCGCAATGTACAATCAGCTTATATTCCGAAAGATTTTCCGGAAATTCACCCCCGCTGGTAAAGTCATACTCCGGATTTACTCCCGAAAATTTTTGAATCCATGCCGGCATTTTCACTGTTCCAATATCATTGCACTGGCGGTGATGCGTACACCCTTCACTGATTAATATTTTATCGCCACTTTTAAGCTGCGACAGCATTATCGCACCTTTTACAAGTTCCTCCAAATTTCCTTTATACCTCGCAAATAATATTGAAAAAGAAGTAAGAAACATATCCTCTGGAATATCCTCTGCCACCTTTTCAAAAACCTGCGAATCCGTAATAACGAGTTTGGGCTTTTTTGCAAGCATGGCAAGTGTCTGCTTCAGTTCTGTATCCTGACAAGCGATAAAAGAACAGTGTGCATCCAATATATCACGCATTGTCTGCTGTTGCGGCAAAATCAGCCTGCCTTTTGGTGCTGCTTCATCTACTGGAAGCACCAGCAAAACCAAATCTCCCTGTTTAAGCAAATCTGCCACAATAGGTTTTTCATTCCTTACACCTCCTGCAAAAGAGCTGATTTTCTCTTTTAATTCTTTGATATTTTCCTTCGTAACAGCGCTGATATATAATTCATTCTCCTTTAATACTTTCCGTTCTGTCAACAAGTCCGCCTTGTTATATACAATGATATACGGAAGTTTTTTCTCCTGAAAAAGAGCAATAAGCTCCTTATCAGGTTTGTTTATCCCTTTTATGGAATCTATTACAAGTATGGCAATATCAGTTTTTGCAAGAACCTGCTTTGCCTTTTTTACCCGCAGTTCACCTAGTTTCCCCTCATCATCCAGACCGGGAGTATCTATAAGAACCACGGGTCCAAGTGGAAGAATTTCCATTGCCTTTTTTACCGGGTCAGTAGTCGTTCCTTTTATATCAGAAACCACTGACAGCTCCTGTCCGGTTACAGCATTGACCACACTGGATTTTCCCGCGTTTCTCATTCCAAAAAAGCTGATATGAGGTCTTTCTGCTGACACAGTCTCATTTAATCCCATAAAACTCATCTCCTTTTTAAAAACGAAAATCCCGCCGATTGGAATTTTTAATATCACTGATATTCTGCATGGCAAGTTCCCTGACCTTTTCCTTTGGAATACGCTTTAATTCCTTCTCAATCATTTCATATCCAATCTTTTTTGTTTCCTCTGAAGCATAATCTTCAAGATATTCAGATAATGTCATCAATGCATTTGGATGGCAGCAGTTTAAAATCTGCCCATTTTTACACAAACTCATAAAACGGTCGCCAGTTCTTCCCTCACGATAGCAGGCTGTACAAAACGACGGTATCTGCCCATTTTTCATCAGCCAGCATACAACCTCATCTAACGAACGCTGGTCTGACACATCAAACTGCTCTGTATCATGCGGTCGTTCCTCCTCTGTATAACCTCCCACTGAAGTGCGGGAACCTCCACTGACCTGTGAAATACCAAGACGAAGCAGCTTCGAACGAACCTCCTGTGTCTCACGGGTAGAAATAATCATACCGGTATAAGGCACCGCCAGACGAATACATGCGGTAATTTTGGCAAATGTATCATCATCAATGCCATTATCAAAGGAAGTCGGGTCAATATCATCCGCCCGCTTTACTCTTGGAACACTAATCGTATGCGGCCCGACGCCATGGACTGCTTCTAAATGCTCTGCATGCATAATCAGTCCGGCAAATTCATATTTATACATTTCAAGCCCAAACAGCACACCAAGCCCCACATCGTCAATACCTCCCTGCATCGCCCTGTCCATTGCCTCTGTATGATATGCATAATCATGCTTTGGACCGGTTGGATGCAGACGGAGATAACTCTCTTTATGATAAGTTTCCTGAAAAAGAATATAAGTACCAATACCAGCCTCTTTCAGTCTGCGGTAATTTTCCACAGTAGTAGCCGCAATATTTACATTGACACGCCGGATATCTCCATTTTTATGATGCACACTGTAAATCGTCTGAATACAGTCTAAAATATATTCCAGCGGATTATTCACAGGGTCTTCGCCAGCTTCAATGGCAAGACGTTTATGTCCCATATCCTGTAAAGCAGTTACCTCTGCTCTTACTTCCTCCTGAGTCAGTTTTTTTCGTGGAATATGTTTATTTTTCATATGATACGGACAATAAACACAGCCATTTACACAATAATTAGATAAATAAAGCGGCGCAAAAATAACAATTCGATTGCCATAAAAAGCAAGCTTGATTTCTTCTGCTATCTTATATATTTTTTCTATTTTTTCCGGAATTTCACAGGCAAGAAGTACAGATGCCTCGCGATGGGTAAGCCCCGCACAGACATGTCCAAGAGCCGTCTTTTTCGGGCGTGCCTTTTCAAGAATCTGGTCAATCAGTTCAGAATTATTTTTATTTGCCTCCGCATAGGCAAGTGTTTCGCGGATTTCTTCATCATTAATAAACTCCTCCGCTTTGAGAGATTTTGGATTGTAAAGACTCATAATTGTTTTCCTTTCTTTGGGGCAGATTATGCAATCAATCTTTGATTGGTTGCTAATACATGCAGCCAATCTTTAATTGCCTGTCTTAACCTCAGATATTTTTTCTGTCGCCACGGTCGGTTACAATTTCATAACCAATGGCTTTTACTCGTTGTTTCAAATTGTCTATCGCCTGTGCCGATTCCGCTCCTGTACAGATTTTATTATTATACAGCTCATATTTTTTCCGGACAGAACAAGGTGACAGATTCGGCATGACCACATTCGCTCCAGCCTGTATGCCAAGCTCTCTTCCAAGGGGATGAATCGTGCCAAGAGCTGTGGTAGAAGGAAGCAAAACAGAGGGGCAAATCAACCGGATAACGGAAAGCAGATAACAGGTCAGCTCCACAGTTCCAGCCTTGTTTTCCTTAAAAGGCGTATTTTTATGTGGAATAAAAGGGCCAATCCCGCACATATCCGGTTGAAATACCTCAATAAATTTTAAATCCTCTGCCAATGTCTTACTGGTCTGATATGGGGAACCAACCATAAAACCGCATCCCGTCTGATAACCGATTTTTTTTAAATAATCCAGACACTCCATTCTGTGTTCAAAAGACATGTCTGATGGGTGAAGCTTTTCATAATGATTCTTATCTGCGGTTTCATGACGAAGAAGATACCTGTCTGCTCCGGCATCATACAGTCTTTTATAGCTCTCAGTGCTTCGTTCTCCCAGAGAGAGTGTAATTGCACATTCGGGATAATGATTTTTTAAGTCTTTTATTATTTTACATAATACGTTATCTGTAAAATATGCATCTTCTCCACCCTGAAGTACAAAAGTACGAAAACCCAATAAATATCCTTCTTCTGCACAGGAAAGAATCTGCTCCCGTGTCAGACGATAACGGTCACAGCTTTTATTGCTTTTTCTTATTCCACAATACAGACAGTCATTTTTACAGATATTACTGATTTCAATTAACCCCCGAATAAATACAGTATTTTTATAAATTCTCTTTCTGACATTAACTGCCAGACCAGCCAGCAGCTCTGCTGCTTCTTCACTGTGGTTTTCAATCAGGTATGTATAATCAGAAAGAGAAAGGCTGTGAGTTTTTGCAAGCTTCTGAATAAGTAACAATACTTTGTCATTCATTGGATTTTACACCCGAAAACGCTGTTTTTACACTGATGCCTGGAAGATTTCCAATTTTTCCTGCCAGAGAGGAAACAGTATTCTGCGGTGCATCCATTGCAATACTGATAATACTGATTTTTCGCTGTCTGTATGGAATTCCCATTCTGCCAATAATGTATTCACTGTATTCATGTAGAATTTTGTTTAACTTTTCTACTGTTTCATTGTTCTCTACAATAATACTCATAACTGCAACTTTTGTTTCCATTTGCTTTTCAGCTCTCCTTTTTTATCTTCCTTTATTCTTCTTATACTGTTCTGCCTGCTCTTCCCAGTATCTCTTATCTTCCTGTGTGATTTCCCGAAGTATTCTGCATGGATTTCCGACAGCTATTACATTATCCGGAATATCTTTTGTTACTACGGAACCGGAACCAATTACTACATTATTTCCTATGGAAACTCCCGGATTAATCACCGTATTTCCCCCAACCCATACATTACTTCCTATGCTTACCTTCTTTCCATATTCAAGCTGCATATTTCGAATTTCTGCATCAATCGGATGTCCAGCTGTATATACACATACCCGTGGTCCAAAAAATACATTGTCGCCTATTACAATATCACAGACATCCAGCATAATACAATCAAAATTGGCATAAAAATTTTCACCAATACTGATATGACACCCATAATCACAGCGAAATGGAGGTTCAATCCAGAAATTTTCCCCTATTGTCTGAAACAGCTCACGAAAAAGCTGTTTTCTATACTCCGCCTGTTCTTCTGTCGCTGTATTAATCAGTCTTGTCAGCTTTCTTGATGTGGCATTATCCTTCGCAAGTTCTTCGTCACATGCAATATATAACTGTTCTGATAACATTAATTCTTTCTCTGTCATTTTTTGCTCCTTTTCTTTCTTTATTTTTATAAAAACTGCGCAAGCCGCCCCTCAAAATAAAATACTTTGTCACTGTCTGTAACTTCTTCCCCCATAAACTGTCGAATTACAAATGGAAGGCTGTAACTGTCCAGACATTTAAATTCAATCTCAGCTTCTCTGTCCTCATAAAATATCTCTTTATAATAACCACTGGTTTCTTTTATTTTATACAAAGTAAATAATTCTACCTTTAACGGGATTGTTAAATCCTTGATATTGTTTTCTATCTGCTTCATTATAATCTTTAATTTCGACTTTTCTAAATCTGATATATCTATAATAATTTCGTCATTGGAAAAAAATACTACTTTATCAATAAAACCAGATATGTTTGAAAGACAGGAAAGTACTTTATCCATAAGGTATTTTTCATAAGTAATATGTCTTTTTGGATTACAGTTTCCCAAAATAACCTGACGAATATATTTACTGTCAATAATATGCCTGTTCTCTGTATATCTTCCAATAAACTCCTCCCATGTATCAGCATAGGAAAAAATCGAAGCATCATAATATTTTAAGGAAGAAAAATTTGCCTTTTTCATATCAATACTGATAAAACTTTTTCCATGATTTCCCACTTTAAAAATATCTCTATTTGGAAGATTTTCATGAGATACACGGTATTGATTCATATCCTCTTCATTAAATCTTATATAACCTTCCGAAGCCTTAATATCTGAAATAGCGTCTTCTTTTATACGGTTATATTCTTCAAAATAATCCTGCTCACAATGATATTTTTCCAGCTCTTCCAAAAAGTTTTCCCATTTATTGATTGTCCCGTAATATCTGTCATATAACCTCAATCTGTCCATAAAATAAGGTTCTTTGAATATTTTAACAGGAAAATTACAGTCCTTGCAAAATCTCTCTTTTGCTTTTTCTGATATCTCTGTTTTTTTCTCCGGAAGCATTTCTAAAATATAATTTATATTTTTCAGATTCAAATTTTTTAGTCCCTCAAAAAAATCTCTTTCTTTCAATAATATCTGGTAGGAATAATAATAAACACTGTAAAACAAATCCTCTGGAAAATCATAATCCATATCATCCTCATCACAGTCCTCCGGCCAGAGATATTCTTCTTTTAACATATCTGAAAAATGATAAAGCGGTTTGGAATCTCCCATCTCTTTTGTTATATCATAGCTTTCTGCTATTGTTACAAATATATATATCAGCTCATCTGCCAGATGGAAAAACAGCTCATTCTCTTGTATTTTTGATACAATTCTCTTAAATATTCGCATAAGAAATACCATGGCAAATGGAGTAACAGGCCACAAAGTGCCCTGATGTTCAATTTCTGATGAAATTTCTTCAATAGCCCATTTTATTTGCTTTTCTGTCTTATTTTCAAGATTTTCCAATATTTCAAAATATTCTGGAAAATCTTCTCCGCTCCCATAAGGAGTGCCAAGTCTTGACCACGGTATATCCGTTATTTTTAAATTATCAATATAATTTTGATTCAATCCTATTTTTTCTCCTTTTCGTTTAATCTGTTAATGAAGCTCCTATTACAACAAAAATTCCTGTAACAGAATCATATACTGACCAGCATCCGGTTCCCCACCATTCCTTTCCATTTTCAAAATAATCTGAAAAATCATCATTCCATCTGTAAACTTCACAGAAATCAGGAAAAGGAAACAATACTTTATTTAGCTTTATAAAGTCAGAAAGAAGATACGAATTAGGATATGGAGGCTCTAAAAAAGCAAACCAGTATGGAAGAACTTCTGGTATTTCCAAATAACTCCGGCTATTTTTTAATTTTTTTGTCTGATAATACTCGCTTTTTGGCAGTTCTAAAAATACATCCATGTCGCACTTTGAAGCCGTCATTTTTTCCTCTTCAACTGTATGTGACAAATCTTTATACCCCCCTGCTGTCTGAAAACGGGATTTTATAATATGAAATGCCTTTATTACTGCTTCTTTATGTGTACTTTCTCCAAGATATTCTCTGTCACAAAGCAGAATCACATAATCTAACAAGCAGTTTGAATAAGCAGTTTTTAGCATTTCATACGCTTTATGGTCAACTAATTCTTTCATTTTATTATTAAATCTGAATGGCTTAACATATCCCGTACCTCCATTAATGCAAAGCCAAGCAGATTTTCTCCTTTCCACATAAGGGGATTCTCAATATTTTTATCGTCTGCCGCCATTTTAATGCCCCATATTGCATCATACGGACTGGCTTCCACCAGAATTCTTGAGTTTGTTCCAAGTAAAAAACTTTTAAGTTTCTCATTTTGTGAAAATTTACACAAATTTCCCTCAACAACAATATTGTATTTATGCTGGTTCCAGACAGCTTCTGAAAAATTTTTTACTTTTCTGCCCAATGACTGATATTTTTTTGGATGTTCTGCTTCCATGATTTTATCATAAGTATCTGTATCCTGAAATAACAATGCCTTCTGTGCCATCATATACTGTTCCGCTGTACTGTAAACAACATCATCTTTTATAAATTCACATGGATACCACTGACTGAGACAGGCTTTTGTAATATTTCCCGAATGTTCACTGTGTCCCCAGAAAAAAATAAATTTCAACGGTTTTTTCGACTCATAAAGAGTAATAATATCTTTTTTCTCATATTTCATTATAGATTCCTCCTGTAATTTTTATTTTTCTTTCAAGGATTCTTTGAGTGTTTCTTTATGCTGTTACTGTTATCTGAAAGAATTCTGGTTCTGATATATCGAAACGTATACGCCTCACCTTTTTCTTTCAGCATTACAAGCAATTTAAGCAAAATTTTCTCTGTCTGTGGATGCATGATGTATTTGCCCTTCCCCTTCATAAAGTAAGCTAAAGAATCTGCATCTGTATAGTTTTCTTTATTATAAATTTTGCTGGCGGCTACTCTGTCACAAAACATTTCTATTACATAATTTACGGGCATTTTCATTCCTGATATTACTGCATCTTTATCACTTGTATAATCTATCCAGTATTCGTAATGATGCTTATTTCTTCCCTTATGATGCAGCCATGCAGTAGAGCAGCCCTCCGCTTCTCTCTGGGCATTATTGGGACTTCGATTACCCTGATAATATTTTACACCGGGAATAAATTCTGATGGAGAATATTTTGACAGGTCGTGCAGTAAGCCCTGTTTATATAATCCTACCTGAAAGCAATGCTTCATTACCATAAGCTTGTGGGAATTAATTGTTTTTAAATGACCAGTAAAATTATGTACAAAAACTTTAAATCTCATAATATATCTGCCTTTCTGATTTACCAGAATATAGTTTTTATTATAAACAATCAGATAATGAATGGCAAGCCTTTCTTTGGGATTTCACTATTCCTATTCTGTCAAAAATTTTTTCAGATTTTTCTTGACAGAACAGAAATAATATGATATAAATAATAAGTCGTTTGTAAGCGACAAAAATATACAGGGGAATCATCCAATGGCAGGATGACAGTCTCCAAAACTGTTCATGGGGGTTCGAATCCCTCTTCCCCTGCTTAAAAATGTAGCTGAAACGCCTTATTTTAAGGCGTTTTTGTGTTTTTAGACATGCTTGGAATTTGTTTACACTTTATAATAATAAGATTCTCATTTTAAGAGATTATAATATAGGATTCTAGTTGAGATAAATTTATATATTTATTATTTTATAAACCTATTTTTGACTATACCTATATTTATAATAAAAATATATAATTATATTAATAAATCTTTTTATTATCTTCTTTTGATATACAAGAACGGACATCTGTAACATGGATACATATATAAAAAGTGCCCTCTGTCCGATTTACTGAAACAGCTTTCTGTACTGGAGAGTGATAACTCACTGGAGAATAGTTTTATGCTACTCCCCAACTTTTCTTACTTTGAGATATTTTGCTGTAAAGTATTGATATATTATTGAGAACTACTATAATGTACTTTGCATCATATAAACAATATAAAAAATAAAATGCAATTTGAAAGAAGGGAATTTTATGGATAACTTTAATGACAGCGAGTATGCAATTTTAATAGGAAATCTGTTGCATGATACTCAATACATAGAAATATCTAATATGGGAAAATTGGCCGGACTTAGGAAACATGCAGAGGTGATGGTTAGAAAAATTTTGAACATTGGCAGTAGTAAACAATTAATGTTAGGGCAGGTAAGAAAACAATCAAATAATCCCGCTGTAAAAAATGGTATGGATAAGTTGGGTAATAAACTAGGTGATAGGTTAATTGATATAATAAACAAAATAAATCCACTTGGAAGAGATGGAACTCATACGCAACATACACAAGATTTTTCTGATGAAGAAGTGGAAAGTGTTGAAGATTCTCTTTTAGATTTATATGCTCTAATTTTTATTAAATATTTTTTGGATATTCAAGTAAGTATATATTCCACGCCTCAAATATTGTACGAATTCTCAATCTTACCACCAATTATTAGATATAAGACTTGGAACTTCCTATATGAAAAAGATAAAAATAATATACAGGTAATGGATAAATTGTGCTTATCTATAATTAAACTATTTGACAAGCCAACTGCTTATAAATGGCTGGAAGATAATCATGAAACGATTAAGAACATACCATATCCAACAAAAAGAGAAATAAACAAATATAATCAAATTCACAGCTTAGAAATAGCCCCTAGCATATATCAGGTAGTGGTATCTTTAAATTTTGATAAATATACTAATATGTATGATTTGTTGTATGATAAAATTAGTGATGTCCGAACATCAATTAATGAGTCCGGAAAAATGTACAGAAGTTTTGAAGAGGCTATTGAACACTATAAAAATTATAAAAGACATATGCTGCAAATCAATTCAGAAGAAATAACAAAATTTCATTCTTTAATGGACTTTGTCTATTTGGGAAGAAAGTCAAAAAGAGAAATGTAAAAGAAAAACACATGACTTCAACAAATTGGAAGACTTTCAGATAAAATCTATTTACATCTTTTCTGATAATACTTAAATTTGCATTTTAATATTGCATTTTTTACAAAATATGATATAATTGGTAAAATATTAACTTATGAATCTTTATATTATAAATCAAACACAGGAGGTCCCCTATGAAAAATTCTAAAAAAGAATCTTCTAAAATGATTGTTCCATCAACACAAAATTTTATTGACGATGTAAAGTTTTTATCAACAAAAACCTTCGTTGATGATGTAGACTTTAAAACTCCTATTGATTCAGCTATGGCATACGCCGTTATGAACGGTTCCAAAGTTGACGTTAAACAGACATATAGTAAAAATGCTAATTCTCAGCACAATATATCTGTTGGAAATGGACAAATATCTTTTGAACATAAAAAAGAAAAAAATACTTTCATTGAACAAGTATTTCATATGCATGACTAATTACTTATAAAGGGGGTAAACTTTATGGAGTATTTATTAATTAAACCAGCATCTACTAATCACACACAAAAAGCAAATTTAGTTTCAGTTAATAAAAGAATTGACACTTATCAATTGATATCTAAACAGCATGTTAAAAATGTATATGGACAAGATATTTTCATACAACAAAAATATCAAACTACAAATTATTCCAAAAGCTATTCTTGCAATATTATCACAATAGCATCAATATTACTTTTAATAATTATTTGTTGTATTGTTACATATTTTTTTACAATTAATAAGGTTTTTACCAAAAATAATGTCAAATTTTCAAGTGTATTATCTGAGGAATCCTATGAAGAAACAAGCTATATAGAATTACAAGAAAATGAATTTAATAATGATGGATTTATTTTTCCAAATAGCAGTGTTGAATTGTTAACTTACGAACAAATAGAAAAACTCAAATCTTTAGATTCTTCCTATTCGTTTGATATTTTGCTTCACTTTTGTATAAATGAAATTTTTGCCCGTCATGGTTATCAATTTTCATCTGATGGAATTTATATTACACACTATAGTCAATACGAATGGTATAATAATTTATCTAAACAAAATATTGAATATTCCGACTTATCACAAATTGAACAAAAAAATGTAGATTTACTAGTAAACATCCGTAATAACGGTTTATAATACCTCTAGTAATAAATATATATCACAGAAAATGATATTGTTGAAAAAGGTTCTTATGAACTTATTCAAATAACAGCCTTAACACCAATGAAAAAATCCCTTTTTTATAGTTTTGTTAAGACATGGTTTTTATAGTACGATAAAAAGTGAAGAAAATCCTTAAAAACAGGATTTTCTTCACTTTTTTAGATTTTCTGAAATTACTCTTATTGGGTCATCTTTACTTATGGCAGAACTCTCACTGCACAATACGGTGTTGTAAAATATGCATTTCCAATGCAGATTCCTGTTTTTGGTGTTGATGCATGTACAATCTGTCCATTTCCAATATAAATAGCCACATGTCCAGAGCCATCTCCATATTTATACACAAGAATATCTCCTGGCTTTGCATTTCGATAATCAATTCTTGTGCCTACATTTGCATATGCCAATGATGTTCTTGGCAGAGAATACCCGAACTTTCCAAAAATCTGCTGTACAAATCCGGAACAGTCAATTCCGTTTGTCAGACTGTTTCCGCCATATACATATGGGTTTCCAAGAAAATTATATGCATAATTAATCAAATCAACTGCTGTCTGCGATACAGACTGATTAAGATTTGACGAATTGTAGGTCTTTCCTGAACCTGAAGGGGAAGAGTCTTCATTCGTTTCCGGTTCGGCTACAAGCTTTACTATCTTGTCAGCAACCGGAAGTGTATAGATATTATCCACATATTCTGCGTTGACATACCCCTCCAGATTATTGATATTGATTTTATACCAGCCATTTGTCTCCGGTTCCAGAATTTCCAGAATTTCTCCTGTCTGAACCTTTGTGGCAATCGAACACTCCGTAGACGGTTCTTGACAGACATTGAGCACATCGCAGTTAACTTTGAGCACATTTCTCATTGTCTCCATAGCCTTTACATTTGCATCATATCCTGTAAGAATATACTCCTTATCGACATATCCGTCTACTTCGCCAGAACGAATATGATACCAGCCGTTTTCCTCGCCCAGAATTTCACATGCGGCACTGCCCGGCATCTTTCCGATAATTTCCTTATCTGTGCCAACACCCTCTCTTACATTTAAATATGTAGTTACATTTGATACACCAAGATTTGTATAACCTTCAATCACTGAACCTTCTGGAACAAACTTCAGTGCCACATCCAGCGCTTCCACAGATGCATTTCCAGATTCACTGTCCGCAAGCGCAATATAAGAGCCATATCCCTCAAGAGCTTCGGACATTCCGGCCTTGGAATACATTAAGCTTCCTGTCTGTTCGCCTAATTTAGTATTATTTTCAACATTCTCGGACAATGATGATAATAATGATGAACTGGCAAGCAAATCTCCTGTATATTCAACCGCTTCCTCTATATTTTGCGGTTGCACTTCTGCTGAAATACTTTCCTTTTCTGCCTCTTTCTTCGACTCCTGTTCTTTTCCTCCTGACAGAGAAACGACAGTCACTACTCCCAAAGCTACTAATGCACTTCCGGATAATCCTGCAATCAGTTTTGTATTCCGCATATTTCCTCCTTCTCATATAGTCAACCAAATATTGATTACTATCGCTCATATGTTTATAAACTACTATTTAATCATTATCAGTAAATTTCATGATATAATGGTCATCAAACGAAGCATAGTGTAGTCTGATGACTCATTCATTATGGTGAAACATAATCCAATGGATTTACATAAATCTCATCCACACATATGCTGAGATGAAGATGAGCACCGGTTGACCTTCCAGTACTTCCTACCAGTCCGATAACCTGTCCGGCTTCCACATAATCCCCTGTTTGTGCGATTCTTGATGACATATGCATATAAATAGAATAGACTCCATTTCCGTGGTCGATTCCAATCCAGTTTCCGGCACTGCTGCTGTAAGAAGACCATGCCACCCATCCGTCTGATACAGCCATAATCGAAGTACCTGAAGGTGCCGGTATATCTATGCCATTGTGAAATTCCGTCGACCTTCCTCCAAACGGGTTACTCCGTGTACTGAAAGAAGATGAGATACTGCTGTAACCTGACAAAGGCCAGAAATAACTTCCGCTTCCATTATCTGTTTCTCCTCTTTCGCCTGAACTGGAAATCTTCTCGGCAGTTGGAAGAGTACTGAGATTAAGCACATACTCCGCTTTCACATATCCCTCTTGACCATTAATACTAATATGATACCAGTCCTCTGCTTCCCCCAGTATATCAAGGATATCTCCGGTATTTACCTTTGTGACAACAGGACTGTCTGTTGTCGCCTCACTTCGAATATTTAAGTTATCTGCATTTACCTGCAACACATTGCTGGTAAGTTTCATTGCTTCTGCATTTGCTTCATATCCACTGAGAATATACTGTTTATCCACGTATCCTTCTACTTCGCCAGAACGAATCTGATACCAGCCATCCTGCTCTCCCAGTATTTCACAGGCAGAACCACCCGGCATTTTTCCAATAATTTCCTTATCTGTTCCAATTCCATCTCTTACATTTAAATAGGTAGTTACCTTTGATACACCAAGATTTGTATATCCTTCCAAAACAGAACCTTTTGGAACAAATTTCAGCGCCATATCCAGTGCGTCAATCGATGCACTGCCAGTTGCCTCATCTGCGAGTGCAATATAGGTTCCATAGCCCTCAATTGCTTCTGACATACCTGCCTTTGAACAGATTAATGCTCCTGTCCGCTCATCCAGACCGGGATTATTCTCAAGATTTTCATATAATGATGACAGCAGAGAAGAACTTGCAAATAAATTTCCTGTATATTCTGCTTCTTCTGATTCTGTCCGATAATTTTCTGTATTTTGTTCTGATTTCTGCTTTCCGACACCCTGAAGTGCAACAGCCGTCACTCCCATAGCTGTCAGTGCAGCCGCTGATAATCCTGCAATCAGTTTTGTATTCCGCATACTTTTTCCCTTTACTTATAAATCTGTAAATTATGCAATCAACGTTATCATGTAATCAGTCAAAAAATCATTGTGTTGATTGCCCGATTAATTTTTTCAATAACCAACATTTTGTGTTCCATAATAACATAATAAAATTAAAACGACAAAAAAATTATAACACATTATCCTTATATGTCAAGCCTGTAAAAAAATTCGTCAGAACAATCATAAAAAAATTTGTACTTTTTTTAATACCTCATTTCCTTTTTTGCACATATAATATCTTTCTTTATCTGTTCTTGCAGCTCATATATTGATTCAAATTTTTTCTCTTCCCGTAAAAATTTTAATAAACGAACTGTAACCTCCTGCCCGTAAAGATTTCCTGAATAGTCAAAAATATTTGTCTCTATTCCTATTCTCTCACCGCCCACAGTCGGTTTTATACCGAGATTTGTCACTCCTACCCTGTTTTTTTCCGAAATCACACATTCTGAAATATATACCCCATTGGGAGGAAGAATCTTGTCATCTGGCGGTTGAATATTGATAGTAGGAAAGCAAAGAGTTCTTCCAAGCTCTCTGCCGTGCTCAACGATTCCTGTTACAGAATATTCATGTCCAAGCATTTTATTTGCCAGCTCTATATTTCCTTTTAATATCTCTGTACGAATACGTGTACTGCTGATTTCTTTTTTTTCAATTGTGACATAATCAACGATTTTTGTCTCAAATCCAAATTTTATGCCGATATTGCTGAGAAAATCTGTTGTTCCCTGCCTGTCTCTGCCAAATCGGAAGTTTTTTCCACATACCACCTTTACTGCACCTAACTTTTCCGATAAATATTCCTTTACAAAATCCTGGGCTGATATATTTAAAAATTTTTTATCAAGCTTAATATCAATCAGATAATCAATTCCGCTGTGCTCAAAATATTCCCGTTTTTCTCTGTCTGTCATAATATATTTTAATTTTTTATCAGAAAGCACAGCTTCGGGGGAAATTGAAAAAGTAATAATAACCGTTTTTATCTCTTTATCCCTGTTTTTTTCCTTTTTCAGTTCTTCAAGAATCGCCTGATGCCCCAGATGAACCCCGTCAAACTTCCCCAAAGCCACCACTGACTTTTTGATGCTGCAATTATCAATATTATCCATCAATATCATGATTTTTGTCCTTACAAATAAAACATTTTATATGGTTTTAATATTTTTCTTTCTCTGTCGCCAATATAGACAGCACGAAACTGTTTTCCGCTGTCATATATCCGAAACCATTCACCTTCTTCATACTCAAAATTT
>ERZ778516.732-NODE-732-length-26883-cov-5.148800_pt1 | contig 26883 bp, 24 predicted proteins | sample MGYA00510342_ERZ778516 | MGnify/ENA primary metagenome ERZ778516 (study PRJEB29527, sample SAMN07138961) | mouse gut metagenome | material: feces | host: mouse | place: China:Nanjing | collected 2016-01-25 ... | reverse complement strand
ATGCAAGGGGATATCTCGATTACAGATATCAGTGATGAAAAAGGGACCGTGAATGGCATCCGTTTTTCGATTCCTGTGAAAAACGAAGATAAAAAAATTATAGGCGTTTATCTTACGGAATGCAGTCTGGATGAATTTTCAGAACTTTTGGACCTTGATTCTGTAAGTACAAAGGGCAAGGCGTTTATTATTAAAAGTGATGGTACTGTATTATCCAAAAAATCCGACAGCAGTATTCAAAATGTCAGTGATATCCTGAACAATGACAATCATGTGAAAACCTTAAAAAGTTATATGAAATCAAAAAAATCAGGTGTGGTTGGCTTTGAGAATGGAAAGAATTCAAAAAGATATATTTGTTATTCGCAGACAGAGTTTAACAGTTGGGAAATTATTATGGTAGTTTCTTCGAGCATTGTAGAGGCAAATATCAGTGATTTGACAGGAAATTTTGTATTTTTGGGAATTATTATTGTAATAATGCTGATTCTTTTAATCGGATATTTTATCTATACCTTAGTAGTGGTAAAATCAAAGAGTAATATTAATCTGCGAAGATATTATATGGTGTCAAAATATATAGAGGATATTATTTTTGATTACAGTTGTGTGAAAGATACACTTTACTGTAATGAAAACTGGAATAAGATATTTGGATATGAACTTCCAAAGGAAAATGTAAAGGCAGAAATTGGCAGATATGTTACTGAAAAGGATAGAGCACAATATACCGCCTGTATTGCAGGACTGGAAAATTCAGAGGATATCGTACAGTTTAAATGCCATGTTCTGGATAAAAATCAGAAAGAAATAGAATGTATTTGCAAAATATTTGGCATTAGAGACAATATGAATAAGCTGATAAAAATTGTAGGTGTAATCTCAAAGAGTATGTAAGACAAGGAGTCAGCAAATGAAAAAGAAAAAAATTACAGCGGTGATTCTAATATTTTTAATAATGTTAAATTGTATTCCCGTATATGCTACGGAAGATACATCTTCAGAACAGACTTCTTCAGGGCAAGAACAGCCGGTCAAACCGCCTGTTGCAAAGAAAAGTCTGGTAAAAACAGGTTTTATTCCGGCAAATTTAAGCGCACCGCCTGAAATAGTAGCAGAGGCGGGGATTGTCATAGATATGACAACTGGATATACTTTGTATGAAAAAAATATACAGCAGCAGCATTATCCGGCAAGTATTACAAAGATTATGACAGCAATTTTGTCACTGGAAAATCTGAAAATGGAAGATGTAATTACCTTTTCTCATGATGCAGTTTATACAATAGAACCGGGAAGCAGTTCAGCATATGCGGAGGAGGGGGAACAGCTTACTGTGGAGCAGTGTCTTTATGGTCTTATGCTGATATCGGGAAATGATGTTGCAAATGCGCTTGGAGAAGCAGTATCCGGTTCTATGGACGCGTTTGCTCAGAAAATGACAGAAAAGGCAGTGGAACTTGGCTGTATTGGAACACAGTTTAAAAATGCGCATGGTCTGCATGATGAGGGACATTATACTACTGCGTATGATATGGCGGTGATAGCAAGTTATGCATATACAAATTTTGAAGCCTTCAGAACTTTGTGCTCCACAATCAGATATGATGTTCCTCCTACAAATTTATATAACGAAACAAGATACTGGCTGAACAGCAATCGAATGTTACGGGAAGGGGAGGAATATTATTATGAGGCATGTAATGGCGGGAAAACAGGCTTTACCAATGAGGCAGGAGGAACGTTTGTATCTTATGCAAATCTGGATGGTCGACAGGTTTTATCTGTGATTATGAAAAGTACCAATTCTGCAAGTGCCTATTCAGATACAATTCATCTGTATGATTATATCCGGCAGAATGTAAAACCGGAGGATTATGCGGCTCTGGATGCAAAGGCAGCAGAAGACGAGTCGATTGCAGCTTCAATTGCCAACTCAGCTCTGGAAACAACAGGTTCGAAAAATACTTCGGAAGAATCCAACGATTCGAAAGAGGAAAATGAAAAAAATGATGAAAAAGAATCCAAGGTTTTTAATGTTTTTGTAAAAATTGCTCTTGCTCTGGTTGTTTTATTTTTATTGGCATATTTTTATGTGAATTATAAACGTATTCAGGCAAAGAAGAGAAGAATTGCGAGAAGGCGGCAGTGGGAGAGAGAAGAGAACGAGCGCAGCATACAAAGGCGACAGCTTGATAAGGAACTGGCGGAACGACGGAGAAAATACAGGAATATTGATTTTTCGGATAAAAAATAAAAACAGTTATTAAGAAACAGCTATATTGAGTAGTTTTAGACTTGATGTAGCTGTTTTTGGTTTATTATTTTATCAAAAAACAGAGATTATAATGTTTGATTTATAAATATTATTGACAATAAAATAGTATAAAAGTATAATAAGATTATATTTATAATTATTTATATTAATTTTAAAAAGGAGGAAAAAGGATGAAATTAGGAAAGAAGATTGTAACATTAGGACTGGTTGGTATGCTGACAATTGGGCAAAGTATAAGTGCGTTAGCGGGAATTAATTTCACATTGTCAACTCCAACTGTACAGCTATCAGCAACAGCATCTGGATATCGTGCCGTATCAAAATGTGGCCTTGATGCAGGATATGCAAATTATTATTTAAGAATATCACATTGCTTGGGCTATCCTGATAAAAATGGAAATACAGTAGAAACATATCGGGTAAGTGAAACAAGCCGTTCAGTAACTTCGAGCTTTGTATCAGAGGTGACTTTAACTGGTTCTGAAACATCGGCATCAAACATTAATTCTGTAATAGCAAGAGGCTATTATGGCAGTACGGCCGGTTCAGCAAATACGTTTATAATAAGAAAAGTAAATAAATTTAGATAGATATTTATGAAAGTGCTGTAAGGAGAAATTATGAGTATGAAAAAAATTATACTTTCTTTTTTTATTGTTATATTTTTATTTTCTGCATGTACGAATAAGTCAGAAACTCAAAATTATCAACCAGAAAATCAAACTTCTGTTTCAATTGCTGAAAAAGGGCTTGACATAGAACCAGATGAAGGGCTTGAAATCGTGAAAAATATTGCTGATTTTACAGAAGTGAAAGAAAATCAGGAATACAATTTTGAAACAGATAACCAGAATATATCACAAAACTATACATGTGAAGATTGTTTGGAAACAAGAGAGTCTTATTATTTTTATAGAAATGGCCGTCTTTATGTATTTGATAAAGCCAAAAAAACATATTCATTATTATGTAACAAACCTGACTGTTCTCATTTTGGAGAAACTTGCAATGCGTTTTTTCCTTATGATTGTGAAGGTATGGAATATTACAAAGGAAATATTTATATGCTGATAAGAGAGTCCAGTGAATTAGATGAAAAAGATAATAATGATGGTTTATGGCAGGAAACATTGGAATTGTATCGAATGTCGTTGGATGGAACTGAACGGACCAGAATATGTACAGCCGCTACTGTAATTGCCCAAAAAGATGTAATAGATAATGATTTCAGCGTCTGGTATATAAAGGTTCACAGAGGATATTTATATTATATATATAATTATGGAACTGGTGGTGGAAATGAGCGTAGCTTTTATGCAAATAACAGCAATACTCTTTATCGAATTCCTTTAGATGGAAAAGGTCAGAAAGAATGTATCTGCACAATTGAACATGGAGGGCTTGCAAGTGCAGTTGACCTTTTTTTTCAAGGTTCTTATATGTATTTTATTAAAGCGGATTTCGTTCATGAGGGAACCGGTTATGGTAATTTATATCGGTTAAATACAGAATCCATGAAACTGGAATATATGGATATTGGAGAAATCAGTTGTTTTATTGTAAATGGAGATGAAATTGTTTACATAACATTAGAGAATGGAAAATATTATTCTTATAATACAAAAACATGGGAAAAGAAGGTGTTTTTTGAACCAGAACCAAGAGGAGACTTAACATATGGATATATGCTTTATGACAGTAACTATTATTATTTTAATTTATTTAATATGGAAAGTTTGGAATATATATGTGAGGTATATAATGAACAACTGGAAAAAGTTGGAGAATATGACAGAACCACCTTTGAGGTTAAAAATAATGATAATGAACTTGTATATGCATACTATCAACCTGGAAACAGCGACTATGATTTTATGATAACTTATGATGGAAGTATTTTATATTATTTGGATAAATCATTAATTGGAACAGGAACAGAAAAATTTGTGCAAGTAAAAGCAGAATAAGAGTAAAACATGTATACTTTGTTTTATCAAATTCCGGCGAGAATAGTTCCACTTTTTTAAATAAGGGATGATAAGAATTGCCTGAAAAGGTGGAAACTTAAATATCAAACTTCTTACCAAGCCCTTTCTTCTTTAAGTGTGGATATATGCCAAAAGGGCTGTCGCAAAATAGCCGTTATATGCAATATATGATATTTAGACCTTATAAGTCTTAGCACATATTATATACAAGCAACATTTTGCAACAGTCCCTTTTGGCAATATTTTTGGTTATAAATCCATTTCTTGTATGCTATGCTTATTTTAATGATAAGTACGAATTAATCCAGTGATTTCTTCACAGGTACTTCTACCTTCTCTTCAAAGCACTGGAACAATTCTTCCATTTTTGTCTCTTCCATCTTCGGTGTCAGAAGACTTACCACTGGAACCAATATAAGACTAATCAACATGGTAATCGCACCGGCATTAATCGGCGACTGAATATATCCCCAAATCATATTTGTCACAGTAATCACAACACTTAATATAAAGCTTGCCCATACGGATGCCTTTGTTACCTTTTTCCAGTATAATCCATACATAAAAGGCGCCAGAAAGGCTCCTGCAAGCGCACCCCATGAATATCCCATAAGCTGCGCGATATTTGGGATTTTATCTTTATTTAACGCAATAATAACCGAAATAGCAACAAATACAACAATAAAAATTCTCATTAAAAATACCTGCTTTTTTTCAGATATTTTTTTCATAAAAGTTGCTCCAAGAAAATCAATGGTCAACGTGGAACTTGAAGTCAATACCAGCGAAGATAATGTAGACATAGAAGCGGAAAGCACCAACACAATCACCACTCCAATCAGAATATCCGGCAGTGTAGACAGCATAGTTGGAATAATCGAATCATATCCATCAACAGCAATATTTATCTTATCTGAAAACAGTCTTCCAAAGCCTCCAAGGAAATAACAGCCGCCTGATACCACAATTGCAAAAACGGTAGAAACAATCATTCCCGTTTTGACTGCTTTTTCACTTTTAATTGCATAAAATTTACCAATCATCTGCGGCAGTCCCCATGTTCCAAGAGATGTAAGAATAACTACTCCCAAAAGATTCATCGGGTCAGGTCCAAAAAAGGAAGCAAAGATTCCATTGCCCGTCACAGGAAGAACCTCTGATTCTGCCGGTACCTGCGCGGCAAGTTCTGTCAGCGCATGATAAAAACCTCCCTGTCCGTTTAATACAGCTCCTATCACGGCGCAGATACCTGCCAGCATGAAAATTCCCTGAATAAAATCGTTTAGTGCTGCTGCCATATATCCGCCAAGAATTACATATAAACCTGTCAACACAGCCATAACAATAATACAGACATTATAAGGAATATCAAACGCCATTCCGAAAAGTCTGGAAAGTCCATTATAAACAGAAGCTGTATAAGGGATTAAAAAAATAAAGGTAATAATGGAAGCCGCGATTTTCAGTGCGGTACTTGAATACCGTTTTCCGAAATAATCTGGCATGGTTTTTGCATCAATATGCTGTGTCATTACTCTGGTTCTACGCCCCAGAACAAACCACGCCAGAAGGCTTCCAATCACTGCGTTTCCGATACCAATCCATGTGGATGAAATCCCGTATTTCCAGCCAAACTGTCCGGCATAACCGACGAACACAACCGCTGAAAAATAAGAGGTTCCATAGGCAAATGCAGAAATCCACGGACCTGCAGAACGTGAACCCAGAACAAATCCGTCTACATTCGTTGCGTGTTTCCTTGTATAAACTCCGATTCCAATCATAACTGCAAAGAATATACAAAGAAGTAAAATTTTAATTAACATTTTTCTCCTCCATAAAATTATATTTTGATTTAAAGCGTTATACTTTAAAGTTTAACGCTTTAAATCGCAAAATTAATTTTACCTGAAATGCAGGAATTTGTCAAGAATTGTATTCCAAATAATGAGTATACTAAAAGAGAGGAAAATTTACTTGGAACAGAATTATAGTAATAGTATAAGAAAGGGCTGAGAATTATGAGAAAAGAAGAAAAACGAAATTTTGGGAAAGAAAGTTTGCAAATGCATTATGAAAAAAGGGGGAAAATTGCAGTTATTTCTACTGTTTCTGCAAACAGCCGTGAGGATTTATCACTGGCATATACACCGGGCGTGGCAGAACCCTGTCTTGAAATTCAAAAAAACCCGAAAAAATCTTTTGAATTAACAAGGCGCTGGAATCTCTGTCTGGTAGTGACAGATGGAAGTGCAGTGCTTGGCCTTGGCGATATCGGACCGGAGGCGGCAATGCCGGTTATGGAAGGAAAATGTGTGCTTTTTCAGAACTTTGGGAATGTAGATGCTTTTCCATTATGCATCAGAAGTAAAGATACAGAAGAAATAGTAAATACAATTGCTCTGATTTCAGGAAGCTTTGGAGGAATTAATCTGGAGGATATCTCAGCTCCACGCTGTTTTGAAATAGAGAAAAAATTAAAGGAATGTTGCGATATACCGGTGTTTCATGATGACCAGCACGGAACTGCGATTGTGACGCTGGCAGGGCTTATTAATGCATTAAAGCTCGTGAAAAAAAGCCCAAAAACAGTCAGAGTAGTGGTAAACGGAGCCGGAGCTGCGGCTGTCGCTATTACAAAACTGCTGTTCAAATTCGGAATCCAAAATATTACATTATGTGATAGAACAGGTGCCATATACAAAGGAAGAACCGAAGGCATGAATTCTGTAAAAGAGGAAATTGCAGAGATAACGAATCAAACAGGGCAAAAAGGTGTATTAAAGGATATAATCAGTCATGCAGATATATTTATCGGTGTCAGCGCTCCGGGTGTTCTGACAGAGGAAATGATAGCCTCCATGTCTGAAAATGCCATTATTTTTGCCTGTGCAAATCCTGTACCGGAAATATATCCCGAACAGGCTCTTCGTGCAGGAGCAAGAGTAGTTGCTACTGGGCGCAGTGATTATCCAAATCAGATAAATAATGTTCTGGCATTTCCAGGTATATTTCGGGGTGTATTTGATGTGCGGGCAAGAGAAATCAATGATGAAATGAAGCTTGCCGCCGCATATGCAATTGCAGATTTGGTGACAGAGCAGGAATTAAGAGAGGATTATATCATACCGGAACCGTTTGACCAGCGTGTAGGAAAATCCGTAGCAGCGGCAGTGGCAAAAACGGCTGTCCAGACAGGAGTAGCAGAAATACAAAATACCATTAGTAATCTTTGAAAAAATATGGTATAATTTTACAAAATAAGCTGCATTATAAGAAAAATAAAGCAGTTTCCTATAAAAGAACAAAGTGCCGGTTATCTCAACCGCCTTATAAATATTTTAGAAAAAGAGGAAAAAACATGTTAAAAGAATATTTAAAAAACGTAAGAGATTCTCATCCATTGATTCACAATATTACCAATTATGTTACAGTCAATGATGTCGCAAATATTCTTCTTGCCTGCGGTGCAAGCCCTATTATGGCTGATGAACTGGAGGAGGCAGAAGAAATTACATCTATCTGTAACGGGCTGAATATTAATATCGGAACTTTAAACAGCAGGACCATTCCGGCTATGCTTGCAGCGGGAAAAAAGGCAGAAGAGCTTGGACACGCATTGCTTCTGGACCCCGTAGGCGCAGGCGCAAGCCGTCTTCGGACAGATACCGCGTTAAAATTAATGGAAAATATACAATTTGATGTAATCAGAGGCAATATTTCCGAGATAAAAACACTGGCAAAACATGGTGGTCATACAAAGGGTGTAGATGCGGATGCCAGCGATGAAGTACGAGAGGATAATTTAGCACAGGCGATTTCATTTATACAGACATTTGCAGAAGAAACAGGCAGTATTATTGCCGTAACCGGAGCAATTGATATAGTAGCAAATAAAACTATTGCCTATGTGATTCAAAATGGCAGAGCGGAAATGGGAAGAATCACAGGGACAGGATGTCAGTTATCAGGACTTATGACAGCATTTCTGGCGGCAAATAGGGAAAATTCTCTGGAAGCGGCGGCAACGGCTGTATCTGTAATGGGAATTGCAGGTGAAATTGGATGGAATCATATGAAGCCGGAAGATGGAAACAGCACATATCGGAACAGAATTATTGATGCTGTTTACCATATGGACGGCGATACACTGGAAAGAATGGCAAAAATAAAAAAAATAGAAAATAAGAAAAATTAAAAATAATTGCGAAAGAGTGGATTTGTAAATTATGAAGTTTGACAGAAAAGATATGCTTTTATATGCAGTGACAGACAGAAGCTGGCTTGGAGAAGAAACACTTTACAGTCAGGTAGAACAGGCATTAAAAGGTGGTGCTACATTTATTCAGCTAAGAGAAAAGGATTTGGAGGAAGAAGTCTTTTTTTCAGAAGCTATGGAACTGAAGGAACTCTGTAAAAAATATCGTGTGCCATTTGTAATTAATGACAACGTAGAACTGGCAAAAAAAGTCGATGCAGACGGGGTTCATGTGGGACAGAGTGATATGAAGATAAAAGAGGTAAGAAAAATTCTGGGAAAGAACAAAATAATAGGGGTATCTGCGGGAACCGTAGAAGAAGCACTGTCAGCACAGGCAGAGAATGCAGACTATCTCGGAGTAGGAGCTGTTTTTCATACAGGAACAAAATCAGATGCCAGTGCTGTTTCACATGATACTCTAAAGGCTATCTGTGCTGCTGTAAATATTCCAGTAGTTGCAATCGGAGGAATTAAAAAGGAAAATGTAGAGGAACTAAAGGAAAGTGGCATTGCCGGAATTGCGGTGGTCAGCGCAATCTTTGCATGTGAAAATATTAAAAAAGGAACAGAAGAATTAAAACAGGCAGCAAAGAGGATTATAAAATGAAACAGAACCGGACAAAAGAGGCAGAAAAAATTTTAAAAACTGCAAAGGCTGTTATTTTTGATGTGGACGGAACATTGCTGGATTCCATGTATGTATGGAAAAATGCAGGTGAAAAATATCTGGATAGCCTTGATATAGAAGCGGAACCGGATTTGGGAGACAGGTTGTTTGCAATGAGTCTGGAAGGAGCCGCAGATTATATAAGAGAAAATTATCATCTAAATGAAAGCAGAGAGGCTATTATTGCGCAGGTAATTCAACTGGTGGAGACAGAATATTTTTATAATATCCCTCTGAAATCAGGGGCGGAAAGATTTTTAAAGCTTTTGAAAGAAAATAATATTCCCATGGCAGTTGCCACCTCAAGCGACAGAAGAGTGGTAGAGGCAGCTTTTAAACGTCTTGGAATATTTGATTATTTTGGCAGAATTTTTACCTGTTCCGAAACAGGGGCAGGAAAGGATAAACCGGATATTTATTATCGTGCCGCAGAATATCTAGGATATCCGCCTGAAAAAATATGGGTATTTGAAGATGCGTTTCATGCGGCGCAGACCGCAAAAAATGCAGGCTTTCATGTGACTGGAATTTATGATTCTTCCTGCACGGAACAGGAAAAGCTGAAAAAACTGGCTGATATTTATATAGAAGAATTTTCCGGAAATAACGGGCTATTGTAAAAAGTTTAGATAATAAAAACAGAAAATATCAATTTGCGGACAGTATATATCATTGTAAAAAAAGAAGTTCTAAATTATAGTATGCATATAAAAACGTTGTAGAAAACAGAAAATTTTAAGAGAGATTTTCTGTAAAATAAAAAAATTATATAAAGGAGAATATGCATATGGCAAAATTATATGTAAACGCAAAGAACAAGCTGGGAAAAATCAATAAGGAGATTTATGGACATTTCTCAGAGCATCTTGGAAGATGCATTTATGAAGGAATTTATGTAGGAGAAAATTCTGAAATTCCGAATGTGAATGGTATGAGAACAGATGTGGTAGAAGCGTTGAAAAAGATAAAGGTACCTGTGTTAAGATGGCCGGGCGGCTGTTTTGCAGATGAGTATCACTGGAAGGACGGTATTGGTCCGAAGGAAAGCCGCAAAAAAATGATTAATACCCACTGGGGCGGTGTAGTAGAGGACAACAGCTTTGGAACACATGAGTTTTTTGAACTAGTGGAACAGCTTGGATGCGAGGCTTATATTAACGGTAATGTGGGAAGCGGCACTGTTCAGGAAATGAGTGAATGGGTAGAATATATGACCTTTGATGGTGTTTCGCCTATGGCAGATTTAAGAGCTGAAAACGGACACGAAAAGCCATGGAAGGTAAGCTATTTTGGTGTAGGAAATGAAAACTGGGGTTGCGGCGGAAATATGCGGCCGGAGTTTTATGGAAACGAATATCGAAGATATCAGACTTATATCAGAAACTATAAAGCAGATGCGCCGATTTATAAAATTGCCTGTGGACCAAATGTAGATGATTATCTGTGGACAGAAGGAGTGCTTCAAACCTGTACAGACCCAATGGGAAGAAAAGCAAGAGATTTTATGAATGGATTATCTCTGCATTATTATACAGTTCCGGGAGATTGGGGACATAAAGGAAGTGCAACAGAATTTGACGAGAAAGAGTATTATGTTACTTTAAAGAAAACTCTTTATATGGAGAAATTAATCAAAGGCCACGGCGCGATTATGGACAGGTATGACCCTGAGAAAAAAATCGGCCTGATTATTGATGAGTGGGGTATCTGGCTTGATGTAGAGCCGGGCACAAATCCGGGATTTTTATATCAGCAGAACAGTATGAGAGATGCGATTATTGCGGGAATTAACCTGAACCTTTTTAATAAGCATTGTGACAGAGTAAAGATGGCAAATATCGCTCAGATGGTAAATGTTCTTCAGTCTGTAATTTTGACAGAAGGCGAAAAAATGGTGCTTACGCCTACTTATTATGTATTTGATATGTATAAATATCATCAGGATGCAGAACTTCTTGAAAGCTCAATTGATACGGAAGAAATCGGTCTGGAAGAGAAACATATGGTTCCAAACCTTACAGAATCTGTATCGCAGGCAGAAGATGGAACAATAAATATCACAATTGCAAATCTTTCTGCCACAGACAGTTATCCAATAGAAAGCATTATTCTTGAAAAAGAGGTAAAAGAGGTATCCGCTGAAATTCTGACCGGAAAGATTAATGACTATAATGATTTTAACAGCGAGGAAAAGGTGAAAACCACTGTATTTGACGGAATTGCCACAGAAGGAAATACACTGAAATTTACAATTCCTGCATGTTCTGTTCTGCATATCGCAATAAAATAGTAATAAGGCGGGACTGATAATCAGGGCAAGACAATGGAAAAGATTTACTGTAAGAAATGTCTTTTAAGGGATATGGAAGAAAGTGAGTATTTTGTTGATTTGCAAAAATATATTGCGCATTTGAATGATGACTTGAAAGTAGAGGAAGAAGAATATGAACGGCGCCTGAATATATGCCGGAGCTGTGAATATCTGCTGAATGGTATGTGCGGAAAATGCGGCTGTTTTGTAGAACTTCGGGCACTTTTGAAAAAGAACTGCTGTCCAGATGTGAAGAAAAAGTGGTAAATGTGAATTGACAAAATAAAACATGGATATTATAATAAAACTGAATCAGACAAAGGCGATGAAGAGAAAGAGTAGGCTGCCGGCGCTTGTACAGAGAACCCATGCTGGTGAGATTGGGGAAAGCAATAGTGGTTGAATATGGTCTCGGAGCCGCGCACCGATGCATGATACGTCATGTTTAGGCTGCGACGGGTTCACCCGTTACAGTGACAGGCTATCGATGAATCATTTCTCATCCGTAGCTGATAAGGCCTGTATTGTGAAATACAGGTAAATTTGGGGTGGTAACACGAAGTCATTATGCTCTCGTCCCCGAAAAAGAAATTTTTCGGAGAGGAGGGCTTTTTTATGTTACAAGAAATGCAAAGCAGTTTCCTATAACACAGCTCTTGCAGAGCTGCTATTTATAGAACAGAGTGAAGAAGGTTTTTGCAGGTTTATAACGCTGCAAGCACTTCGTTCATTTATTTTTGAAACCGGAGACAGTTAAATAAGTTATCACACCAAATTAGGAAATGAGGTATTTTTATGAGTTATATTTTAGTAGGAAGCGCATGGGTATATGCAAACGGTTCACTGCATATTGGACATCTGGCAGGGCTTCTGCCTGCCGACGTAATCGCAAGATATCACAGAGCAAAGGGAGACAGGGTATTTTTTGTATCGGGAAGCGACTGCCACGGAACACCTGTGTCAATACGCGCAAAGCAGGAAAATAAATCGCCGCAGGAAATCAGTGATGCTTATCACGAAGAATTTAAAGAGTGTTTTGAAAAACTGGGATTCAGCTATGATTTATATACAAAAACTTCCTCACAACACCACAAGGAGTTTGTAAAAGACTTTCACAGAAGACTTTATAACAGTCCCTATATTTATGAGAAGGAAGCTCCAAGAGCATATTGCGGGTATTGTGGAAGTTTTCTTGCAGACCGGTATGTAACAGGACTGTGTCCTGTCTGCAAAGAAGCGGCAAGGGGAGACCAATGCGACTGCTGCGGTGCCGTACTGGAGCCGGAAAGCCTTATAAAGCCGGAATGTGCGGTCTGTCATCAGGCGATTTCTTTTCAGATTTCAAAGCATCTATATATTTCTCTTTCAAAACTGGAACCACAAATAAAGTCTTTTATAAACGCTCATTCTCACTGGAAAAAAAATGCAGTTGCATTTTCTGAAAAATATATCGGTGAGGGACTGAAAGACAGAGCATTGACAAGAGATTTGGACTGGGGAATTAAGGTTCCAAAAGAAGGGTATGAGAATAAAACTATTTATATTTGGACAGAAAATGTTCTCGGTTATTTATCTGCCAGTAAGGAGGCGGCAGGAGAGGAATTTTCCAATTTATGGGGTAAAGAGGCAAAGCATTATTATGTACATGGAAAAGATAATATTCCATTTCATACGATTATTCTTCCGGCGCTTTTGATTGCAAACGGGGAAGGCTGGCATCTGCCGGATGAGATAGTTTCCAGTGAACATTTGACATTGGAGGGAAGAAAGATTTCCACCAGCCAGAATCATGCAATCTGGATAAAAGATATTATAAATGAGTATCAGCCGGATTCCCTGCGGTATTATCTGCTGGCAAACGGACCAGAAAAAAGGGATGCGGACTTTTCAATAAAGGAGTTTAAAACCAGTCATAACAGCGAGCTGGTTGGAGCATATGGCAATTTTGTTCATCGTTCGCTTACATTTATAAAAAAATATCTTGAAGGAACTGTGCCAGAGGGAAAAACGGAAAGAGAAATTAAGGAAAAAATAGACAGCCTTTTTAAAGAGACAGGAGAACGGATTGAAAGGGGATGTTTTCGGGAGGCAGTCAACAGAATATTTGAGTTTGTGCGGTTTGCCAATAAATATTTTGATTCAGAACAGCCATGGATTACAAGGAATACTGATAGAAAGAAATGTGAGAATACACTGTTTCAATGTGTTCAGATAAGTGCATGTCTGGCGGTGGTTCTTTATCCATTTCTGCCATTTTCGTCTGAAAAAGTATGCAGATGGCTTGGAGTGTCAGAAAAATGGAAAAGACAAAATGTACCGGCAGGATATGTGCTGCCTGAAATAGAAATTTTATTTGAAAGGCTGGAAAAATAATATTTATTTTTATAATAGCTCTTTACTTTTTTCTTTCATAGTTTACAGAACATAAGTTTTTATGGTATAATGTCATTAAACGAAGTTTGATGACCTACGCACGCATCAGCGTGCTTCATTGTGGTATAATGTCATTAAACGAAGTTTGATGACCTACGCACGCATCAGCGTGCTTCATTGTGGTATAATGTCATTAAACGAAGCAAAGCGTAGTTTCATGACCTACGTTCATTATGGTATAATTTTTTTATCTCAAAATAAAATGGAGAGTCAGAAGTGAAGAATATAAAAAAAGAGAACAGCAAACCAAGGAATATAAAATCAAGAAATATTGAAACAAAAAACACGAAACCAAGAAATGTTATGACAGTAAAAAAAGATATTGTACCGGAATATAGCTGCGATAATCAAATCCGTTTGAACAAGTATTTAAGTGATGCTGGTATTTGTTCGAGGCGGCAGGCAGACAGGCTGATTGAAGAGGGAAAGGTGGTGGTAAATGGAAAAACAGCCGTAACTGGTATGAAAATTGATTGCAGTTGGGAGATTCTCTGTGAGGGAAAGCCTGTAAAAACAGAAGATGAATTTATTTTATTGGCATTTTATAAACCAAGAGGGATAGAGTGTACTGCCAATCCAGAAGTTAAAAACAATATTGTTGATTATATTGGATACAAAAAACGTATCTATCCGATTGGGAGACTGGATAAGGATTCCGAGGGACTGATTTTAATGACAAATCATGGAGCGATAGTGAATAGAATTCTGAAGGCTTCAAATTATCATGAAAAAGAATATGAAGTAACTGTTGACAGAAAAATAAATAATGCATTTATAAAAAAAATGTCAGATGGCGTAAAAATCAGTAAGGTGGAAAAGAAAAACGGAACACATCAGGTTGTTTTTGAGGCAGTAACAAGAAAATGCAAAGTGATAAAAAACGGTGACTGCTCTTTCCGGATTACAATTACACAGGGATTAAATCGTCAGATTCGCAGAATGTGTGAAGTATGCGGTGTAAAAGTAATTACTTTAAAAAGAATACGGATTATGAATATTTATTTAGGGGATTTAAAATCAGGAGAATATAGAAAAGTTACAAAAGAGGAGATAGAGGAATTATTAAAATAATAGGCAGTAAATAGAAAGTAGAAAGGAATAAAGGATGAATAAAAAATTAACACGAATCAGAGAATTAATTGATTTGCTGAATCAGGCAGGCAGAGCGTATTATCAGGAAAGCCGTGAAATTATGAGCAATCTGGAGTATGACAGGCTTTATGATGAACTTGGTGCTCTGGAAAAGGAAACAGGCATGGTATATGGGGACAGTCCTACCGTAAATGTAGGATATGAAGTTGTCAGTGAGCTGCCAAAGGAAACCCATGAGTCGCCTATGTTATCTCTGGATAAAACAAAATCTGTACAGGGACTTGCCGATTTTTTGGGAGATAAGAAGGGAATTCTGTCATGGAAGCTGGACGGGCTTACCGTAGTGCTGACCTATAACGAAGGAAAGCTTGTAAAAGCTGTAACCAGAGGAAACGGACAGGTTGGAGAGGTTATTACAAATAATGCAAGGGTATTTAAAAATATTCCTGTCAGTATTCCTTTTCAGGGAGAACTGATTCTTCGCGGCGAGGCGGTAATCAAATATTCCGATTTTGAAAAAATTAATCAGACCATTGAAGATGCAGACGCAAAGTATAAAAATCCGAGAAATTTATGCAGCGGTTCAGTAAGGCAGTTAAATAACAAGATTACGTCAGAAAGAAATGTAAACTTTTTTGCTTTTACTCTTGTGCGGGCGGAGAATGCAGATTTTGAAAATTCCATGGAAAAACAGTTTGAGTTTCTTACCTCTCTTGGATTTTCGGTAGTGGAATATCAGGCTGTCACAGGTGAGACAGTAGAACAGGCTGTTGCACAGTTTGCGGAAAAAATTGAACATTTTGACATACCGTCAGATGGACTTGTATTAATTTTTGACGATTTGGAATATGGGCGTTCTCTTGGAAGTACTTCCAAGTTTCCAAGAAACGGGATTGCGTTTAAATGGGCTGATGAAACTGCAAAAACTACGCTCCTTGAAATGGAATGGAGTCCGTCAAGAACTGGTCTCATTAATCCGGTCGCAATCTTTGAGCCGGTAGAGCTTGAAGGCACCACTGTATCAAGAGCAAGCGTGCATAATATCAGTATTGTAGAGGGATTGGAGCTTGGAATCGGCGATGAAATTGAAATATACAAAGCAAATATGATTATTCCACAGATTGCAGAAAATCACACGAGAAGCAATAAACTGATTATTCCTGATAAATGTCCTGCATGTAATGAAGCGACGGAAATACGGCAAGTCAATGATGTAAAATCTCTTTATTGTACAAACCCTGAATGTGTGGCGAAAAAAATCAAAAAATTTACTTTATTTGTATCCAGAGATGCTCTGAATATCGACGGATTATCAGAAGAAACGCTGGAGAAGCTGATTGACAGAGGATTTATTCACAGCTATGCGGATATTTTCAAACTGGAACGCTATGAAGAGGAAATCGTCAATATGTACGGTTTTGGCAGAAGGTCTTATAATCATCTTCAGGACTCTGTCAATCATGCAAGAAACACAGAGCTTCATGCTCTGATTTATGCATTGGGAATCCCGAATATCGGACTTTCCAACGCAAAGATGATATGCAGAGCTTTTGACTATGATATTGAAAAAGTAATTCATGCCACCAAAGAGGATTTAATGATAATTGAAGGGATAGGAGAAGTAATTGCAGACGCTTATATTGCTTATTTTCAAAATGAAAAAAATCAGGAAAATCTGAAAGAACTTTTAAAGGAATTAAAGATTGCAGAACCAGAAAAAATAGATACCGATTCAAAGATTGCCGGAAAAATATTTGTTATTACAGGTTCTGTGGAGCACTTTGCAAACAGAAATGAATTAAAGGCTTTGATTGAAAGCAAGGGCGGAAAAGTGACAGGCTCTGTTACTTCCAAAACGGATTATCTGATTAACAATGACGTGAATTCAAATTCCTCAAAAAATAAAAAGGCAAGAGAACTGGAAATCCCGATTTTGTCGGAGGAGGATTTTTTGAAACTTGCATCCATGTTAAAATAAAAATTACAGGAGAGTTTATTTATGAAATATCTTGCATTATTCGGCAGAGAAAAAAATTATAAGGAAATAATGCTGTCTATTTACAGGGCTTTTGGAATAGACCAGCCATATCAGCAGAACGTTTTGAGTTTAGAAAACCCATATCAGATTATTAAGATAAGTATGTTAACAACAGAAATGGGTGAGAAGGAAGAAAAAATTATCCGTGAACAAAAAAATGCAGTTTTTGGTTTCTTTTCCCAAATACAAAACTGCAATGAAGATATTAAAATTAATCTGATTCATCATATTCTTCAGTCTTGTCTTTTTGTTTTTGTTGAGATTACACTCACTGAAGAAGGAGAAAAAAATTTATCGGAAGAGGATAATTTTAACAGCATACAACAGATGATACAGCAGGCAATGTATTCTTATGACAATATACTTATTACAAATGATGGCTGTACTGCTCTGAATCCGGATGGACAGGTAATACTGTCAGAAGACGGATACAGCGATTTGGAATTTTACTTTCCTTTTCTTTATGAAGACAATCCCAAATTTCTTAAAAAATGCACTAGCCGGCAGATTACACGCAGAAATGAAAATATGAAATTTCTTTTCGAGCGTAAAATATATGTATGTGAGCTTCCTGTTAACGATGATGATAAAAAGATAAAATTAAGAACAAAGACAGAAATAGCAGAAAGAATTTTTGGGCTTCTGGCAATTTCATTGTATTCTGAATCCCTGTTAAATCCGGCGGAGCAGATGGAAGTTACAGAAGCGCGGAATTTTGTCAGTAATGTGCTGGCAAACAACTATGGAATAAAGGATTTAAAGCAGGTACTTACTCCGGAAGAAATAGAATATTTTCAAAATGATGCTTCAGAGGAAAGTGAAAGAATCAATTATTCATGGTGCTATGAGCATTTATATTTGCTAGAGTGGGCATTTGGACTGGCAGAATGGAATTATCCTGACAATATTTGTGATGTGCCGTTTACTGTGCGTGTTTTAAAATCATTTCATTCTGTCGAAGAACTGTGTGAAAAAACAGTTCTTCGTTCCAAAAAGGAAATCTTGGATATGGCGGATTTAGTGTACAGAATGGACTGGGCAGCAGTGGATGCGAGAATTCACAGAATGACGGGACCGGCAGGATTAAACCATGGAGTTGTACAGGCAAGACATAAGACTTTGAACTGGTTGATAGGATTTGATAATGAGGAATGGGACGAGGTTTCTACTCCTACATAAGACAGAAAATGGAAAAATTATGACAGAGTTGGAATATAAAGATTTATTAAAAACAGCATGGAAACAGACAGAGTTTTCATATGCTCCCTATTCAGGATTTCGGGTAGGGGCAGCACTTCTTGCAGAAAACGGAAGCATATATTCCGGCAGCAATGTTGAAAATGCTTCCTATCCGGCAGGAACCTGCGCGGAGCGAACCGCATTTTTCCGTGCAGTGAGCGAAGGACAAAAAAAGTTTCAGGCTATTGCCATAGTTGGGGGAAAAGCTTTGGAAAATGGTGAAATTGAAGTCAGGGATTACTGTTATCCATGTGGAATATGCAGGCAGGTAATGGCAGAATTTTGTTCTTTTGATAATTTTGAAGTTATTTTATGCTGCTCTAAAAAAATGGAGAAGGAAAATATTAAGGTGTTTAAATTAAAAGAATTGCTTCCATTTGCATTTGCAAAAAATCAAATACAGAATAAAATACTGCCCTGAAGATTTTTGACTGAATAGTTGACTAATGGTTGGAATTAGTATATAATAGTCCCGATTATAAGGCAGTCATCTAAGGGTGGCTGCGTGGCATAAGAGAATAAGGTTTTGAGAAAGGACATTACGATAAATCATTATGATAAAAAGCATGACGGGGTTCGGGCGTTATGAACGAACGGAAGACGGCCGTAGACTTACAATAGAGATAAAATCAGTAAATCACAGATATTTTGATGCAGCAATAAAGCTGTCAAAAAGCTTTTGTGCATTTGAAAATAATCTGAGAAATATACTGAAAAAATATGCAGTAAGGGGAAAAATCGATGTCTTTGTCTCGTATGAGGATATGGGCAGTACAAATGTCAGTCTGAAATTCAATAAAGCTCTGGCAGAGGAATATCTGGAATGTTTCAGAGAGATGGAAAAACTGGGCCTGAAAAATGATATTACAGTAGCTTCATTGTCAAAATTTCCAGAGGTATTAATTATGCAGGATTCCCGAATAGACGAAGAAGAAATGCAGATATTTTTTGAGCAAACTATGGAACGTGCATGTGAACTGTTTGTAGAATCCAGAATCAGGGAAGGAGAAAATCTCAGAAAAGATATCTTGAAAAAGCTTGAGGACATGATGATTCATGTAACTTTTATTGAGGAAAGATTTCCGCGGATATTGGAGGAATATCGACAAAAACTGAAGGATAAAATGGGAGAGCTGCTGGAAAATTCGCAGATAGATGAGGCAAGGATTGCCACAGAACTGGTTCTTTTTGCAGATAAAATCTGTGTGGATGAAGAAATAGTGCGGTTAAAGAGCCATATATCTGCGATGAAGGAAGAATTGCAAAACGGAATGGACAGCAAAATTAATGAGACCATTGGTTATATTAATCATGGCAAAAAGCTGGATTTTCTTGCACAGGAAATGAACCGTGAGGCGAATACTATTCTTTCAAAGGCAAATAATCTGGAAATTACAAATCATGGGATTGAATTAAAGACCGATATTGAAAAAATCAGGGAACAGGTTCAAAATATTGAATAAAAATAATGTTTAAGAAAAGAGCAGTCTTTTCGGAAGGAGAAAACTATGTTACATCCATCTTATACAGATTTGATGGCAGTGGTAAACAGTGATGTGGAGCCGGGAGAACAGCCAGTGGTACAGAGTCGCTATTCAATTGTGCTTGCAACGGCAAAAAGGGCAAGACAGCTAATCAGCGGGCAGGAGCCGTTAGTAAGGGCCAAAGGAAAAGAAATCAAGCCATTGTCCGTAGCAGTAGAAGAATTGTACAATGCAAAGATTAAAATTTTAAACGAGGATGATGCGGAAGAAGAACAGGAAGTAATTGTTTCAGAGGATATATCTGACATGGAAAGTATGAATTCCTGTGAGGAGCTTTCAGAAGAAAGTAATGTTGAAGAGCCATATGATGAAATTGATACAGAGGATTTTGAAGAACTGAATCCGGCCGACAGTGCTATTCAAGATAATGCAGAAGAAACAGTATCAAAAAAAGAAACTGATTTAGAAAAATAACAAATTATGCTGGAAACCGCACAGGCGGTTTCTTTCATTGAGCAATTAACACAGGCGTTGGTTGCGTGATAAATGGAGGTTTTTGTGAAATTATTATTTATATCCTTGGGCTGTGATAAAAATCTTGCTGATTCTGAGGAAATGCTAGGAATTCTGCAGAGCAAAGGCTATGAATTTACAGATGACGAACGGGAGGCCGAAATAATTATTATAAATTCCTGCTGTTTTATTCAAGATGCAAAAGAGGAAAGTATTAATACTATTCTTGAAATGGCACAGTGCAAAATTCACTTTAAATGCAGGGCATTAATTGTGACAGGATGTCTAGCACAGAGATATCAGGAAGAGATTTACAAAGAAATTCCCGAAGTGGATGCAATACTGGGGACCTCCTCTTTTGATGTTATAGCTGAAGTGGCAGAGCAGGCGCTTCAGGGTGGCAGACCGCAGATATTTAAGGATTTAAACCGGCTTCCCGATATAAAAACAGAAAGAATTGTTACTACTGGCGGATATTATGCACATTTAAAAATCGCGGAAGGCTGTGACAAGCATTGTACATATTGTATTATTCCAAAGATTAGAGGAAAATACAGAAGTGTTCCTATGGAAAAGCTGATATATCAGGCAGAACAGCTTGCTGCAAAGGGTGTAAAGGAGCTTATTTTAGTTGCACAGGAAACGACAATGTATGGAATGGATATTTATGGGGAAAAATCCCTACATAAGCTTTTAAAAAATCTGTGTAAAATAAATGGCATCCAGTTTATCCGTCTGTTGTACTGTTATCCAGAAGAAATTTATGATGAATTAATTCAGACTGTAAAAGAGGAAAAAAAGATTTGTAATTATATTGATATGCCGATTCAGCATTGCAATGACCGAATATTGAAAAAAATGGGACGGCGTACCAGCAAACAGGAAATTAAGGAGATAATAAATAAACTTCGACAGGAAATTCCGGATATTATTATTAGAACTACACTTATCACAGGCTTTCCAAGTGAAACAGAAGAAGAATTTCAGGAAATGGCAGAGTTTGTAGATGAAATGGAATTTGACCGGCTTGGCGTGTTTGTATATTCACCGGAAGAGGGGACTGCAGCCGCAAATTTTGAGGAGCAGATAGAGCCAGAAGTGAAAGAGGACAGACAGTGTGAACTTATGGAATTGCAGCAGGAGATTGCCTTTGAAAAATCGGAGAAAAAAGTGGGAAAGGAAATGCTTGCAGTCGTTGAAGGCATGGTCGCAGATGAAAATGCATATATTGGAAGAACTTATATGGATTCTCCCGGCATAGATGGATATGTGTTTATTCAGACAGGAGAAACCTTGATGACCGGCGATTTTGTAAGGGTGAGAATAACAGGGGCTTCAGATTATGATTTAATAGGAGAGCTTTGCTCGTAAGATTGGAGGAAAAAATGAATTTACCTAATAAGCTGACAATACTCAGAGTGTGTATGATACCATTTTTTGTCATATTTATGGAATGTACTATTTTTAAAGGTGTGGATAAATATATTGCGGCAGCTATTTTTATCGCTGCCAGTATCACAGATACTCTTGATGGAAAAATTGCCAGAAAATATGGTTTGGTAACGAATTTTGGAAAATTTATGGACCCTTTGGCGGATAAACTTCTGGTGTGCTCTGCACTGATTTGTCTTTCAGATGTGATTCCGGAATGGATTGTAATCGTGATTATCAGCAGGGAACTTATTATCAGCGGATTCAGAACAATAGCAGCAGATAACGGCGTGGTAATTGCTGCCAGCTATTGGGGAAAAATCAAGACAGTGTGTCAGATGATTATGATAATATGGCTTATAATTGGACTGGATTTTGAGGTTTATCATATAATTGGACAGGTTCTTGTTTATGTTTCTTTGATTCTTACAGTTATTTCGCTTCTTGATTATGTGTTAAAGAACAAAGATATTTTAAAAGAGAGTAATAATTAATGAAACTCACGGCTGCTGCATTTTGTATGAAGCATATGGGACTTTTCCTGTAATGTTTTTTATGCGGCGGCTTTTTTATTTCATATGGAGAGATTATTAAGTAATCAAAAAAATAGAACTATGTAGATAAACATACTTAAAAGTGGACATATTATGGTTTAATAATAGATTTCAAATCTAAATAACTACTGGTGAAAAGTATGTCTGAAAATAAATTCTATGAAATAAAATGAGGTAAAACATGACACTGTATTCATACAGAACTGCCAGACAAAAAACAGGTAATTTAGAGAAGGTTTGCTGAATATTTAAAAAGGTAGACAGGAAAACAGAACTATAATAGAATGTATATGTAGTATAAGATGAGACACATTATATAACATATAGACAAAAGCAGGAAGGGAGAAGAAAAGAATTGCTGAAAAGTTACAAAACAGAACTAAACCCATCCAAAGAACAGAAGCATATCATTCAGAGAACCATAGGCACCTGTCGTTTTGTGTATAATTTTTTTTCTGGCTTATAACAAAGAAATGTATGAAAAGGAAAAACGTTTTGTGTCGGGCATAGAATTTTCAAAGTGGCTGAACAATGTATACTTGAAAGAGCATCCAGAATATGCATGGATAAAACAGGTAAGCAGTAAATCTGTAAAACAAAGCATTATGAATGCAGAAAGGGCATTTAAAAATTTTTTTAAATATCATTTCAGAAAGGGTGGCAACTTTGTTGCCATGTCGCTTTGCGACACAGCCCCAAGGAACTGCCATAGATTTCCAAATTTCAAGAAAAAAGAAAAATCGAATGTGAAAATGTACTTTGTGAAAACAGATGCAAAAATGATTATCCAGTGCTAAAGACACAAGATTAAAATTCCTACTCTTGGCTGGGTAAAACTGAAAGAAAAAGGTTATATACCAACAAATTCAGATACCCACCTGATTAAAAGTAGGACTGTTTCTTACAGGGCTGGAAGATAAGGGTGGCAACTTCATTGCCATGTCGCTTTGCGACACAGCCCTTTGGGCTGCCATATTATGTATCAGTATTAGGGGAGGAAAAAGAACCAGAAAAACCACAGTTAAAGAATTTTGGGCTGGGAATTGATTTAGGTATCAAAAACTTTGCGGTTTTAAGTAACAGCAAGGTTTTTAAAAACAGAAACAAAACAGATAAAATCAGAAAATTGGAAAAAAGTTAAAAAGAGAACAGCGCCGCCTTTCGAGGAAATACGAGGGCTTAAAAAAGCGCAGAGGAAAGAAAGGAGAAGCTACTCGACAAAATATCCAGAAACAGTTATTAAAGGTACAGAAACTTTATCAGAAAATTGAAACTATTCGTACTGATTATGTGAACCAGTGTGTAAATAAGATAGTGAAAACCAAACTTTCTTATGGCAGCCCTAAAAGGGCTGTGTCGCAAAGCGACATGGCAACGAAGTTGCCACCCTGTTATATCACAATTGAAGATTTAAACATATCAGGAATGATGAAGAACAAGCATCTGTCAAAAGCAGTTTCGTCACAGAAATTTTATGAATTCAGGACAAAGCTGGAGTATAAATGCAAAATATGGCAGCCCCAAAGGGGCTGTGTCACAAAGCGACATGACGGCGAAGCTGTCACCCTATAAATGGAATCGAATTAAGGATTGCAGACAGATGGTATCCATCCAGTAAATTATGTCATGGATGTGGCTGTGTAAAAACAGACCTGAAATTATCTGACAGGGAATATGTCTGTAAATGTGTATACCATGCAGATAGGGATTTGAATGCAAGTCTGAACCTGATGAATGCGAAAACTTATAAAACAGCATAAAAAATGTTTGTAAGTAAGGGTGGCAATTTTGTTGTTATGTCGTTTTGTGACACAGCTCTTTGGGGCTGCACATAATATGTACCGATGGCTCAGTCATACGTTTTGATGGACGGCATTAGTCGGGAATTTACGACTGTGGAGTATACAGGAACCTGTGAGTAGTGTGTTATATAATTACAGTGTTATTTATAATTACAGTGTTATTTATAATTACAGTATTATATAATCACCAAAACATACACGTTGAAACAGTAAGAAATGCTTGTAAAAACTTTCAGTATCTCGATATGGGTATATATGTCCATATTTTGAGTAGCAGGAATGAAAATGTATGCAGAAAAACTGGTAAATTTATTAATTGAAAAAAAGCTTAAAATTTCAACTGCCGAATCTTGTACCGGAGGGCTGGTTGCAGCGGAAATTATTCGTACAGCAGGTGCATCCGCAGTTTATTCAGAAGGGTTTATTACCTATGCGGATGAGGCAAAAATAAAATATCTGGGGGTAAAGAAAAGTACTCTTGAAGCATATGGCGCAGTAAGCCGCCAGACTGTATATGAAATGGCACAGGGATGTGCAGAGCAGACAAAAGCCGATGTGACTGTTGTAACATCAGGAGTGGCGGGACCGGCAGGAGGTACAGAGGAAACTCCGGTAGGTCTTGTATGGTTTGCATGTTTTTATAAAGGGAAGGTTACCATAAAAAAAGAGTTGTTTTCGGGAAACCGGACAGAGATAAGAACAGCGGCGGCAGATTATGCTGTAAAGCTGGTTTTGGATGTAATAAAAATTTAACAAAAACAATATTGACATAATATAAATTTAATGATATTGTAATTATAGATAAGTTGACAAACTACTTTGTATGTACTATGATATATACAAATCGAACAGATATTCACAAACTTATTTTCGATTATTAGAAAAGCTAAATTATTTTATGGAGGATTTATAAATGGATAAGAATGAAAAGTTAAAGGCATTAGAAGCAGCGCTGGCCAATATTGAAAAGGCTCATGGAAAAGGCTCTATTATGAAACTGGGAGATTCCAAGGCAAATATAAATATTGAAACTGTGCCGACAGGTTCTTTAAGTCTTGATATTGCACTGGGACTTGGAGGAATACCAAGAGGACGTGTGGTTGAAATCTATGGTCCTGAATCAAGTGGTAAAACGACTGTGGCTCTGCATATGATTGCAGAGGTTCAAAAGCAGGGCGGAATCGCCGGCTTTATCGATGCCGAGCATGCGCTGGACCCTGTGTATGCAAAGAATATAGGTGTGGATATTGACAATCTGTATATTTCACAGCCGGATTTTGGTGAGCAGGCACTTGAAATCACAGAAACTCTGGTGCGTTCTGGAGCTGTGGATATCGTTATTGTGGATTCTGTGGCAGCACTGGTTCCAAAGGCGGAAATAGACGGAGAGATGGGAGACAGCCATGTAGGATTACAGGCAAGACTGATGTCTCAGGCACTTCGCAAGCTGACGGGAATTGTCAGCAAAACCAATTGTATTGTAGTCTTTATCAACCAGCTCAGAGAAAAAATCGGAATTATGTTTGGAAATCCGGAAACTACTACGGGCGGACGTGCATTAAAGTTCTATTCTTCCATTCGAATGGATATAAGAAAGATAGAAACCTTAAAGGCAGGCGGAGAAGTAATCGGAAGCAGAACAAGAGTAAAGGTGGTAAAGAATAAAATCGCGCCGCCATTTAAGGAAGCAGAGTTTGATATTATGTTTGGAGAAGGAATTTCTGTTATTGGAGATTTGCTTGACCTTGCAGTAGAATGTGGAATTATTAATAAGAGCGGTTCATGGTATTCTTACAACAGTGATAAGATTGGACAGGGACGGGAAAATGCAAAGCAGTACTTAAAGGCCAATCCGGAAATCTGTGAAATAGTGGAAGCGGCTGTCCGCGAAAAGTATTTCAGCGGTGAGGAGGAAGAACCACAGGCAGAACAACCCGAAACAAAAGCTGCTGAAGAGGAAAATAACGAATAGACATTATGACAGTCACAGAGATAACTTCAATTGATAAAAAAAGGTCTAAAATAGTTTTTGAGCAGGAAGAACCGATTGTGTTATACAATGGAGAAATCAGACGTTTTCAAATCGAAGCAGGCAAAGAGCTGTCTGATAAAGTGTTTTTTCAGATTCAGGAGGAAATTTTGAAAAAACGCGTGAAGGAAAGAGCGTTATATCTTTTGAAATCAATGGACCGAACAGAAGAAGAAATCAGAACAAAATTGAAAAAAGGGTATTACAGCACAGAATTAATTAGCTATGCCATTGATTTTCTGAAAGAATACAGTTATATTGACGACCGGAGATATGCAGAAAATTATATCCGCACCTGTATAGGCACAAAAAGCCGCAAAAATATTCAGCAGGGATTGTATCTAAAAGGAATTTCCAAAGAAATAACAGAGGAAGTCTTTGCGATGTTTTATGATAAAACAGAAGATATGGTAGAAAAGGAAATGATTTACGCTCTGCTGAAAAAAAGAAGGTATCGGTTTGAAGACGCTGACAGAAAAGAACAAAACAGGGAGATGGGATTTCTGTTCAGAAAAGGATTTGAAATGGAAGAAATTTTATACTGTCTGAAAAATCCTCCAGAAGAAGAATAAAATACAAATTACAGGTCAGAACATTGCACATGACGTATCATAAGAAATAGAACCAGATTTTTTATGATACGTTACTTTTGTTGTATGATTAAAATTTATTATACATATCTGTATTTTTGTGTATTTTTTTATTTTCTTATCTTTACATAAAGACTTAAAATAGTTCAGCTTTTTTACCTTAATATTTTTCT
>ERZ778516.731-NODE-731-length-26923-cov-5.158218_pt1 | contig 26923 bp, 24 predicted proteins | sample MGYA00510342_ERZ778516 | MGnify/ENA primary metagenome ERZ778516 (study PRJEB29527, sample SAMN07138961) | mouse gut metagenome | material: feces | host: mouse | place: China:Nanjing | collected 2016-01-25 ... | reverse complement strand
TTTTCCTTTGTTTTTTGCAAAGTTTCGCTCCGTGAAAAGACAATTTACATAACAAAAAGTAAAAAATTAACATAATATTACAGAAATAACAAAAATAATACTTGAAATATTCTGAAAATAAACTATAATAGAATAAGAAACCGAAACATATTATGTAAATTGAATAGAGGTTTACAAAAAATAGGAGGAGTAGAAAAGATGTTTAATACAGGTGTATTTAATTACGTGAATGTCATGCAAAAGACAATGGACGCAACAGCTATGCGGTCAGAAGTTATTTTAAACAATATGGCCAATGTAAACACACCCGGTTATAAGAGAAAAGATATCCGTTTTGAAACAGAGTTAAAGCACGCATTTGCACGCGCTTCACAGGACACAGTGGATGCAAGAGTTAAGAATTTGGATTTGGAAGCGCTAACACCGAAAACCTACACGGACTATGAAGAATTATCATATCGTTATGATGGCAACAACGTAGATATTAACAATGAAAATGCCATTTTGGCGGAAGTGCAGACAAAATATAATGCTTTAATGGATTTGATAAATTCTGATTTCGCGTCAATGCGTGCAGCAATGCAGTAAGTTTTGACTTGTAAGGAAAAAAGGAGGATAAAGAATGGGAGTATTTACCGCGTTTGATATCGCTGCTTCTGGTATGTCCGCAGAACGCTACCGCATGGATATTATTACACAGAATATGGCGAATGCTAATACAACAAGAACAGAGGACGGAACACCGTATGTAAGGAAGGTTGTAACATTTCAGGAAAAGACAGATACTAAAAACAGAAGGTTTTCACATATGTTAGATACGGCGTTCAGCAATTTGTCAGGAAGACCGATTGGTTGCACCAACAGCGCGAAACTGACAAGCCCGGGCACAGGTGTTAAGGTTGGTGGTGTTTATGAGGATACTTGGACACCAGAAGTGCTTGCATATGATCCGGAACATCCAGATGCTGATGAGAATGGATATGTACATGGTCCGAATGTCAATGTTGTTACAGAAATGACCAATATGATTGACGCAAGCCGCGGCTACGATGCAAACCAGGCAGCGTTTGAAGCAGTAAAAGCAATGGCACTAAAAGGTTTGGAAGGATTAAGTAATTAAAAGTTTATTATTTTCTATAAGGGGAAGAAAAAGAGTTAAGGGGGTATAAAATTATGACTACGATAACAGCGACAAATGACATCGACCGTTTTTATAACGTAAGTTCCGATGCCATTAAGGACAGCCTAAGCAATTTGTATGGAGGAACGAAGGCAGCAGGCGAAGAAGGAGAAGGAAATCTGTTCGGTTCTATCTTTAATGCAGCGGTAAGCAATATTAATGAAGCTAATGAACTGGCATCAAATAAGGAAAACGAAATATTAAAATGGTCAATGGGACTTTCTGAGAACACACATGACCTGACGATTGCGGCTGGAAAAGCCAGCACTGCGATGTCTTATGTGATTGGAATGCGTGATAAGCTTCTGGAAGCATACAGGGAGATTATGCAGATTCAGATTTAATCGCTTTCATAGCAATAAGGGGAATATTGGATTATTATATTGGAGTATAAGAGTTGCGTGCCGGCAAACGGATTTCGCCGGAGGATTATTTGTGAGAAGGAGTGCTTGAGATGGTTGACAAGGTAACAGATTTTGGGAAAAAGCTATTAGAGCGGTTTCAGGAATGGTGGAATAAATTTCAGCCAAAACAGAAAACCATTATCATTGGAATTGGAGTAACAATACTGTTAGCAATTGGTATATTGGTAGCAGTATTAACAAGAAAACAGTATGTAGCACTAGCTACTTGTGAATCGACAAAGGAAGCAGCGCAGGTCAGAGATTTACTTGACGGTCAGAACATAGAATATGAAATGACAAATGACGGGCTGAATTTTTCGGTGCTAAAATCGCAGGAGGGCGATGCAAATTTGCTCCTTGGTGCGAATAATATACCAACAGCGGCATACACATTAGATGATGTGTTAAGCGGAAGCTTTTCAACGACAGAGGCAGACAAACAGAAACGGTATAAATTCTATATGGAATCTCGAATGGAAGAACATTTAAAGACGATGAATGCTGTTGAAAACGCTTATGTAACGTTATCAATTCCAGATGATAACGGAACATTGATCGCACAGAACCTTGAAACCTATGCAAGTGTTAATTTAGATTTGAAACCAGAAGTTAGTTTTACAGAGGAAAATGCAGACGCAATCGCAAGATTTGTTGCGACAGGGCTGGGGAATCCTACAACAGATAATATTACAATTACAGATGTAAGCGGCAAAATATGGTTTCCAGTAGCGGAAAGCTATTCTACAATTGAGAAAGCGAACAATATGTTGATGCACAAGCAGGAAGCAGAGAGTTTCTTAAAAAACGAAGTGCGTCAGGTATTGTTTGGATTAAATGAGTTTAATCAGATTGAAGTTGCAGTGAATGCTTCATTGAACTTTGATGAGTCAGAAGTAAAACAGCATAATTACAGCACACCAGAGGGACATGATCAAGGACTGCTTTCCCATGACGAGGAATTTCGATCAAATGCAGCAGACGGAGTAGGTGGTGTGCCGGGCACCGATTCCAATTCAGAAACAGATTATGACATTGATGAATCGACGGGCGGCAGCACAAGCCAATATGAAAGAAAATCAGATTATCTTCCAAATGAGGAAATTATTACTAAGAAAAATGCAGTAGGTACATTACAGTATGCGAATAGTTCTGTATCGGTATCGGCTGTAAAGTATAAGGTGGTAAGGGAAGAAGATGTAAGGCTGCAGGGATTCTTAGACGGTGTTTCATGGGAAGAATATAAACTTGCAAACAACGCAAAGACAAAGCTTGAAATAGACAGTGATTTGGTTAGTATCGTTGCAAATGCAACAGGTATTCCATCAAAAAATATTACAATTCTTGCATATGAGGAAGTACAGTTTATTGATGCGATTAAGACAAGTGTACAATATAGAGATATCATCCAAATCGTATTAATCGTAATTATTCTTGGACTGCTGGCATTTGTTGTATTGATGAGCCTTAGAACAAAGAAAGAGGTTATCGAGGAGGAGGAGCTTTCTGTAGAGGAATTGCTGCAATCCAACCAGCAGGAACTTGAAAGCATTGAAACAGAGCAGAAATCTGAGGCTAGAAAGCTGATAGAAAATTTTGTAGAAGAAAATCCGGAAGCAGTCGCTACATTATTGAGGAACTGGCTTGACGAGGATTGGGGGTAATCAACAATGGCAGAGAAAGAAGAATTAAAGGGGATACAGAAAGCGGCAATATTGCTGATTGCGCTCGGACCCGAAAAGTCTTCCATGATATTCCGGCATCTGAAAGAGGATGAGATTGAAGATTTGACACTGGAAATTGCAAATACCAAAAGTGTCACACCCCAGATAAAGGAAAAAGTAATTAACGAGTTTTATGAAGTGTGTTTAGCACAACAGTACATAGCAGAGGGTGGTATCGGGTATGCCAAAGAGCTTTTGGAAAAAGCGCTTGGCACCGATAAGGCGCTGGATGTTATCGGTAAACTAACTGCATCTTTACAAGTAAAACCATTCGAGTTTGTAAAGAAAACTGATGCATCACAATTATTAAACTTTATACAGGACGAGCACCCACAAACGATAGCATTGATTTTATCGTATTTGTCATCTGGACAGTCAGCGGTAATTTTAAGCGCACTGGCGCCTGAGAAACAGGCGGATGTTGCAAGACGTATCGCTACAATGGATCGCACAAGCCCTGATGTTATTAAGGAAGTAGAACGTGTATTGGAATCAAAATTATCTTCGCTGGTCAATCAGGATTACACGATTATCGGCGGCGTAGATGCAGTAGTCGAAATCTTAAATACAGTAGACCGTGGAACAGAGAAGCATATTATGGAAACACTCGAAGTCGAAGAACCGGAACTTGCCGACGAAATCAGGAAGAAAATGTTCGTATTCGAAGATATCCTTCTGCTCGACGACAGATCGATTCAGCGTGTGCTTAGAGATGTGGATAACAATGACCTTGCGATTGCCTGCAAAGGTTCTACAGAGGAAGTACAAAATGCGATCTTTGGCAATATGTCAAAGCGTTTGGCTGAAATGATTCGAGAGGATATGGAATTTATGGGGCCTGTTCGAATGAAGGATGTAGAAGAAGCGCAGCAGAAAATTGTTAATATTATCAGGAAACTTGAGGATTCTGGTGAGATTGTTATTTCCAGAGGCGGAGGTGACGAGATAGTTGTCTAGGAGTAGTGTATTAAAATCGAATTGGGTCATTGTTGACCCAGCCGATACAAGAGTGATTGACACGAACGCACTTGCAGAATTGAAACTAAGACAAATGGCTGTGAAGCTTGCAGAACAGTGCGGCGAGGAGCCGGATGAATTTGTGGAAGGCTTTACGCAGGGAATTAATGCGGTACAGGTATCGGAGTTAATGCGCGGTGAGGCGAATGTAATCGGCGGTGGTCAAGAAGCAATGGAAGAGCCGCTGGATATGGACTATAATTCGGCGCAGTTTCAGCCAGATCAGCCTGAAACTCTTCCACATGAGGAATTAATTGCTGAAGCGCAGGCGCAGATTGAAGCAATGAAAGAGGAAGCCATTGCAGAGATTCAGCAGGCAAGAGAACAGGCGATAGCAGAAGGGAAAGATATCGGCTATCAGGAAGGACTTGAAATCGGCAAGCAGGAGGGATTTCAGCAGGGACATCAAGAAGGGCTTGACAGCGTGGCAAGTGAGCGCGAACAGGTATATGCGCAGGCAAATGAGCAGATTGCAGCAATTGAAAGCGAGTACGAGCAGAAACTCAGTGAACTGGAACCGAAATTTATTGATACTTTGACAGGAATTTATGAGCATATTTTCCATGTCAGTCTTAGAAATTCGCGTGAGTTAATTGTTTATCTGATACAAAATACTATGCGCAATATCGAAAGCAGTAATGGTTATCTTGTTCATGTGTCCAAAGAGGACTATCCATTTGCAAGTATGCAGAAAAAAGAACTTGTCAAGAACACAAATATTTCTCTTGATGATGTGGAATTGATTGAAGATGCAACGCTTGCCAAAAATGAGTGTATGATTGAAACCGGCAGCGGTGTCTTTGACTGTAGCTTAGGAACGCAGCTAGAAGCATTGAATGAAGAACTACGGCTGCTGTCCTATGGAGGCTAGTGATGGAAACAGGGATTGACTTTGACAAATATCTAACGGTATTAAATAAATCTTACTTCAAAAAGCTTGGCAAAGTAGAAAATGTTGTCGGACTAACCATTGAATCCGTTGGACCGGATGCTAAAATGGGTGATTTGTGTCAGATTTATACGGATGCAGAGAAAAAGCATGGTATAATGGCAGAAGTTGTTGGCTTTAAAGACCGCAAAACGCTGCTGATGCCTTATGAGGAAACAGAGGGCATTGGTTCTGGCTGCATTGTTGAAAATATGAATTATCCATTAAGCGTTTCCGTAGGCGATTGTCTGCTGGGGAAAACGCTTGATGGGCTTGGCAGATGTATTGATGGCTTTGTTCCTGATCCACATACTTCGAAGCGCTATCCGTTGGAGGCACCTCCGCCTGACCCTATGAGCAGAACGATTATCAGTGAAGTGCTTCCGCTTGGTGTAAAGGCGGTAGATGGTTTAATTACTGTAGGAAAAGGACAGCGTATTGGGATATTTGCAGGTTCAGGTGTTGGTAAATCAACATTAATGGGGATGTTTGCAAGGAATACAAAGGCGGATATCAATGTGATTGCGCTGATTGGCGAGCGCGGCAGGGAAGTGCGTGAATTTATTGAACGTGATTTAGGTGAGGAGGGTATGCGCCGTTCTATTGTTGTGGTTGCAACCTCAGATAGACCCGCGCTGGAACGAAACAGAGCGGCAAAGACAGCAACCGCTATTGCAGAATATTTCCGCGATCAAGGCAGAGATGTACTGTTAATGATGGATTCTTTAACCCGTTTTTCAATGGCACAAAGAGAAATAGGTCTTGCCAGCGGCGAACCGCCTGTAACACGTGGCTATCCGCCTAGTGTTTATTCGGAAATGCCAAAACTCTTAGAGCGCGCCGGCTGTGCAGAACATGGTTCTATTACAGGACTTTATACGGTACTTGTGGAAGGTGAAGATTTTAATGAACCGATTACGGATACTGCAAGAAGTATTTTGGATGGGCATATTATGCTGACAAGAAAGTTAGCTAACAGAAACCATTATCCCGCAGTAGATGTACTACAAAGCATTTCAAGATGTATGTCGATGGTAGCGTCTAAGGAACATAAAACAGCGGCAGGCAAGCTCAAAAATATTATGGCAACATATAATGAAGCGGAGGATTTAATTAATATCGGCGCATATAAACGCGGTAGTAACCCAAGCATTGACAGGGCGATTAATAAAATTGATGATGTAAATGAATATCTTTTGCAGGACACGGACGAGAAGTTTACCTTTGAGGAAACCGTGGAACTGTTAGAGAATCTGTTTCAGGAATAAAGAGGGATTGACGAATGGCAGTTTTCCGATATAAAATGCAGGGAATCCTTGATATTAAGGAAAAGCTTGAAGATAAGGCAAAACAGGAGTTTGCAGAAGCGAATATGCGCTTGGAAGCCGAGAAACAAAAGCTGAGTGAACTGCAAAAACGCCGTGATTACTATATGATGGAGGGCGTGAAACTCCGTATGGAGTTAATTGACGTAAGAAAAATCCGTGAAAACAAAATGGCAGTCCTGCAAATGGACGAATTTATCAGGGAACAGCGAAAGGAAGTCAATAAGGCGGCAGCCGCAGTAGAGAAAGCGCGGGCTGCGCTCCAAGAAGTAATGCAGGAGCGGAAAGCGCATGAGAAACTCAAAGAAAACGCCTTCCAAGACTTCTTAAAAGAGGAGCAGGCTGCGGAAAGCAGGGCGATTGATGAGTTAACGACCTATACGCATGGCCAGAAGCTGCAAGGTCAGAAATTAATGGAGGAGTTTAGACATGGCACGTAAGGATGAGAATTTAAGCCCTGACGCACCGGAAATGCAGTTAAAACAGTTAAGAGAAAATCAAAAACAGTTAAAGAAAGAGCAGAAAAACCAGAAAAAAGAAGCAAAAAAGCGGGCAAAAGAACTTGAAGATCAAGAACGGGAGTTAGATGAGCAGATAGACGGCACAAACGCTTCTGTAGTGGTAGTGACTGTTTTTATTATTGCAATCTGGCTGGGTATTCTGGGCTTGCTGATTAAGATGGATGTAGGCGGATTTGGGTCAAATGTATTGACTCCGATATTAAAGGATGTGCCGCTTGTCAATAAAATTTTGCCGTCAGAATCCGCAGGATCGGGCGGTCAGCAGGAATACGGCGGCTACAGCAATCTCAAGGAAGCCGTGGAAGAGATTCACAAGCTGGAATCGCAGTTAGAGCAGACGCAGAACACCAATGCGACATATTCTGAGCAGATCGAGGCGTTAAAGGCAGAGGTGGAACGCTTAAAAACATTTGAGGACAATCAGCTTAAATTCCAGAGTATTAAAGAGCAGTTCTATGAGGAAGTGGTTTATGCAGAGAACGGGCCGGGGGCAGATGAGTACCGTGCGTACTTTGAAGAGATGGATCCGACAACGGCAGAAGCCCTTTATAAACAAGTAATACAGAGTGAAGCAGTTGATAAGCAAATGCAGGATTACGCTGCAACGTTCAGCAATATGGATGCAGAGGAAGCGGCAAAAATTCTTAACGCAATGACAGACAGCCTTGATTTGGCAGCAGATATTCTTGAAACGTTAAGTTCGGCAAAACGTGGAGAGATTATGGGAAAAATGGAGCCGGCAGTTGCTGCAAGAATTACAAAGATTATGAAGCCGAACTCTTAACTTTTTATGTAAAGTTTCCGATATAATTTTTGTGGGAAAGTATTCCCTAAATTTTACTATAATTTTTGATAGTGTATTTCTCGTAAATCTATGAGGAATATATTATAGATGTACATTGATAATTCCATAATTTGCAGAGAGGAGGAGTGATGAATGACAAATATGACCGTAAGCAGTATGGTCTTTACACCAGATAAAGTTTCAGCGTCCGTGCAGGGACAGAGAGCGGCGGCAAGCAGTTCCAGTTTTGGCGATGTATTAGACAAAGCAAGTCAGAAGATGGAGCAGCCTAAAACCGAACAGCCTAAAACTTCCAGCACAGATAATAAGACAGTAAGCGAAAGCAATACTGCCGCGCAAGATAAGGCAGCGGAAACAAAAGAGGTTCAAAATACCGAGAAGCCGCAGGAAACCAAAGAGGTGCAGGCTGAGGAAACTGTTGACGAGGAAACCGCACAAAAAGTTGCAGATGCTTTAATGCAGTTAATCGAGCAGTTGAAAGAAATCCTTGGTATAACGGATGAGGAACTTCGGATTGGATTGGAGAGCGCTGATATGCAGCCAATGGATTTGTTAAATCCGCAGAATATGGCACAGCTTTTGTCAGCGATTACAGGAGAAGATTCTATTGGCATAGTGGCAAATGAAGACTTATATGCTTCCTTGCAGGAAATGATTGGGAGTGTAGAGAATCAATTGCAGAGCCTGACAGAAGAAACAGGATTAACCAGTGAAGAACTTGATCTGATATTGCAGAAACTGCAAGAATTACAGGGAATCGAAGCTGGTGACGAAACGGGGACGCAAATACCCAATAAAGCATTGGAAATGCTTAATAATCCCGCAGAAGATATGGATATGACGGATACAAAAGCCGCAGAATCAGCAGAAACGACGGTGATTGTCGAAGATAAGACAAAGACAGAGTCCGCAAAACCCAGTAATCAGTTGGAGCAGTCCACACAGGATAATGCCAATAACGGGACACAGACGGAAACACAAGTACAGACAGACAAATCCGCAGAGGAAAAACAGGCGCATTCTGACGCAAAAAACAGCGGGCATCAGCCCAATAATTTTGCACAAAATATGCAGAATAACTTAAATGAATTGTCAGAGGCAGCAGCGGAAACAAAAGTGGAGAGTTACACTTCCATGGATACGGAAAGCATTATGCGGCAGTTGGCAAACCTTGTAAAGATTGCAAAGAGCGAAGACTTAACACAGATGGAGATGCAGCTACATCCGGCAAGTCTTGGTACAGTCAACGTATCATTAGCTTCAAAAGGCGGCGTTGTTACAGCAGAATTTATTACACAGAATGAAGCAGTAAAAAATGCTGTAGAAGCACAGGCAGTTCAGCTACGTGCAAACCTTGAGGAGCAGGGTATTAAGATTGAGGCCATTGAGGTGTCTGTGGCAAGTCATCAGATGGAGAAAAATCTGGAGGGAGATAATAGCCAAGGACAGCAGCAAAGCGAACAGGAGCAGAAAACAAACCGCATTCAGGGAATGCGCAGAAGCAACATTAATTTCCATTCCTTTGAGGACGGTGACGATATCTTAGAGGAAATGCAGGGCGCAGACGACGCGACACGCATCGCAATGGAAATGATGGCAATGCACGGAAATTCAATGGATTTACTTGCATAATCAAATGGATTTGAAAGGAGTGGTGTAAACTATGGCAAGCGGATTGGTAGCACCGATAGTGGATGGGGAACTACAGACAAGGACGGATTCCGGCGATTCACTCACTAAAAAAAGTAACAACAAAAATGAAATTGACAGTGATATGTTTTTAACCTTATTGGTTGCTGAAATGCAGAACCAAGACCCCTTAGAGCCGACAAGCAATACAGAGTGGGTATCGCAGTATGCAACTTTCACACAGGTAACAAAGATGTCAGAAATGGCAAATACTGTTGACCAGTTGCGTGGAAATAGTTTGGTTGGCAAGGAAGTAATGATGAAAGTGACCAGCGAGTCAACCGGAGAAGTTTCATATAAGAGAGGACTTGTCGAATATATGATGCTTGAGAGCGGGAAGACAATTTTGGTTATTGATGGTGATAAGTACAACCTTGACGATTTGGACAGCGTAATCAGTGAAGAATATTCAGATGCGTTTGATATCTACAGCGAATGGGCAGCAAAAGTAAATGCTTTGCCGTCAATTAAGGTATTGAATAAGAATTATGAAGGTGTTGTAAGAGAACTTTACGATCAGATTAATTCTATGACAGGCTATCAGCAGAACTTTATGAAGACGTATGCAGCTGAAGAGATTACGAAACTCGGTTTGTGTGTTGCACAGCTAGAAAAAATGGGTATTAAATTCGAAAAGCCGGAAGTTAAGCCGGAAACAACATTAGATACGATTCTGGAAAGTTTTAATACCAAAATGAATGCGATCCTTGATAAGCTAAATAAAATTTCTCCGCCGGAAGACACCGAAGAAGGCGACGGTGATAAAGATGGTGACAAGGAAGAAGAAGGAAACGGCGATAAAACCGAGAAAGCTTAGGCAGGAAGCAGGATGTATGGTAAGGAGGAATGCATATGAATATAGGCAATAGTCAATTCCTTTCCATTGAGCAGTTACAGGATCAATACTTAAAACAGCAGAAGACAGCTCCCAGCAGCAAACCCACACAGGGAATAAGCTTCGAGGAAATTCTTCACAAGCAGCAGGCACAGGAGATTGAGGCGAAAGAACTGAAATTTTCCAAACACGCGTCGAACCGCTTGAATGACAGGAATATTGAGCTGACTAAAGAACAACTGGAAAGGCTGCATGACGGCACAAAAAAAGCAGGAGAGAAGGGTATCCGCGAATCGCTGGTACTTGTTGACCAATTGGCTTTTATTGTGAATGTCAAGAATAATACCGTAATAACAGCAATGGATCAAACAGAAACTGACGAAAATATTTTCACAAATATTGATGGCGCCGTGATAATGTAAGTAAAAAGCCGGACCTTATCGGAGGCTTGCACCTTGGAATGACAGACAAGGTGGTTACGGACACGGCGAACCGTAAAAAAGTATAGGAGGTCACTTCACTATGATGAGAGCACTTTTTTCTGGTGTATCAGGCTTAAAAGCGCACCAGACAAGAATGGACGTTATCGGTAACAATATCGCAAACGTTAATACAACAGGTTATAAGTCAAAATCTATGGCGTTTTCTGATATCCTTTATCAGACAACACAGGCAGCTACGGGATCGAACGTAGGCGTTGGCAAAGCAGGTACCAACCCAAGACAGATTGGTCTTGGCGTTAAGACAGGCGCAATTAATACTTCCATTACAACACCGGGTGGTTCGCAATCCACGGGTAATCCATTTGACTTAAAGATTAAAGGGGATTCGTTCTTTGTTGTAAATGATGGTACAAATACATATTTTACAAAAGATGGTTCCTTTAATGTCGATAATGCAGGATATCTGTGTATGGCAAATACAGGATATCTGGTAATGGGATGGCTTGAAGATCCGAATAATCCGGGAACAATAGCACAAGGCTCGGTACGTCCTATTAATATTATGGGCGAGGAGTATGCAACATTTGATGCGGCATCAACAACAGCGGCTTCTATTTATGGTATTTTGGATAAGCATGACGATCAGCTTTCGAATCCGAATGGTAAATTAATAGATATACAAACATATGATGCAAGAGGTTATGAGTATAATTTGAAGTTTGGGATTAAGCCAAATACAAGTCAGGTAGAATCTTCAAAAGATACAACAAATACAGAAAAATTATATCAATTACCTTCGCGTTTAAAATATGAGGATGTTTCAGAATTGACATTTACTACAGCAAATGGAGATGAACTGAAATCATCTGGTATACCAAGTACACTTGTTGAGGCGCTAAAAAAAGCAGCAACCGAAATGCCAAAACCTGCTTATAGAGATAAGGATCATGTGGCTGGTACAAAAGATTCTGCTGTGATTACAATTAATGATGATTTTCTAACGGCATATAATATTACAGATTTAGGAACTGCTTCTAATTTAAAAGGAGCTGCAATTACGGTTAATTATTCAGGAGATATGAGTTTTGTGGCTTATAAAGTTGCAGCAGATGGTACAGAAACATCGTTAGGGGCTGTTAATATTAGCAATGAAGCAGCTAATATTTTGTATGGAGCTCCGAATCCTCCAGTAGCAGGTACAGGGACAACAATTCCTACTTATAATTTAGTAGCAGATACGGCGGGAGGATTACTTGTTACGGATAAAGTATTTTCGGATGGTACACCTACACAATATGAATTTCAAAGTGTTGCAGCGGATAATACAACTAAAGTTACAAAAACATTAAAATATGATGATATAGCAAAGCTTCTTTCTATGGATGCTTCACCTAAAGTACAATCACAATATACAACAACAGAAAAAATAACGACAGATAGTGTAATTGATGGTTCCTTTACAATAACGCTTCTTGGCATGACAGATAGCTCAGATGGAACAGAAGTAGATATTAGCAATATTGGTGATACGAGTTTCGCAGTTGAGTATGACACAGATAATGGTAAACTTAGATATGTAGGTGCAGAAGGTTCTACATCCTTTACATTAAATCTTAGTACACTTGGTGGTGAGTTCTCCAATGTTACATTTGATATGTCCAACTCAACCAATGTAGACAACGGCGGAAAGTCAACAATGGAAGGTTTAAGAGATGATGGACGTAAGGTTGGTACTAGAACAGGCGTATCCATCGGAACAGATGGTACTGTTACAATTAACTATAGTAATGGTCAAATGAGAGATATTGCGCAGATTGCAGTAGCAATGTTCGATAACCCAATGGGTCTTCAAAATGAAGGTGATAACTGCTATTCTACAACAGCAAACTCTGGCGGATTTAACGGTGTAGGTGTAGATATTTCAGCCAACGGCGATTACATGACAAGCGGCGTTCTCGAAATGAGTAACGTAGACCTTTCCCAAGAGTTTACGGATATGATTACGACACAAAGAGGTTTTCAGGCAAACAGCCGTATTATTACGGTTTCTGACTCCATTTTGGAGGAACTTGTAAATCTAAAGAGATAATAATATAGCTTACATCTGATATTTGATAAATTCATAAGACGTATGCGAATGAAAAGAAACATATATCCAAGGTAAGTATGTTGAGAAGACGTAAGAAGACTGCACAAGGTACATAAGAAGAAAAAAGCCCGTTTGGAATCCGCGGGCTTTTTTTATGCACACGGGCACGCAAAGGTAGATTGTCATCAAACCGATAAATCGGTTCGCTGACGGGTGCTCGGCGCAACGAGTAACTCGATTGTACGTTTTTTATACTAAGCATCGAAAAGACTGACGCTAAGGAACTGTCACGAAATATGGTAAGTTATTGTTACTTTTCACACCCACGCCAAAGTAGTGGGAATCATGCGCCAAAATGCTTGCACTTTAGCATTTTGTGTGCATCAATTGTTGCAATTCACACCGAATGTTCGTAAATTGTTGCAAAATCTGGCGTTGGTGTGAATTGTAACAAGTTATTTCGTGATAGTTCCTAAGTATAATAAAAGATCTTGCGGTAATGTAGGATATTAGATACAATAAAGAAAAAGGAGGTTATAATAATGAATTCAGCAAGAATATTAGAAGAATCTTATACAATAGAAGATATTTACAATTTGCAACAAGGAGAACGTGCGGAGCTGATAGATGGGCAGATTTACTTTATGGCACCACCGAATACAAGACATCAAAGATTTGTTCATTTTTTGGACAGAATAATTGGCAATTATATTCAAGATAAAAACGGACAATGTGAAGTTTTTCCAGCTCCGTTTGCTGTTTTTCTCAATAAAAATGCTAAGAATTATGTCGAGCCGGATCTCTCTATAATCTGCGATAAGGAGAAAATTACGGATAAAGGCTGTAATGGTGCGCCAGATTGGATTATTGAGGTCGTTTCTCCAGCGAGCCGCCAGATGGATTATTACAAGAAGCTATTTAAATACCGTGCCGCAGGTGTTCGGGAATACTGGGTAATTGACCCCGATAAGCAGATTGTGACAGTTTATAATTTTGAATCTGACCATATGGAAGAATACAGCTTGATGGATAGCATAAAAGTTGGAATTTATGAGGACTTGATAATTGATTTTTCTGCTTTTATGGTCAATGGTGAATAGGAGGATATTGTAGTGGATGCAGCAAAAGTATTAGAAGAATCTTATACAATAGAAGATATTTACAATTTACCACAAGGGAAACGTGCAGAGTTGATTGATGGTGAAATTTATATGATGGCATCTCCCAGCACGATTCATCAAAGGCTTGTTATGGCATTGTCTAATAGGATATATAATTATATTGATAGTAAGCAAGGTTCCTGTGAAGTTTTTCTTTCTCCGTTTGCAGTTTTTCTTAATGCGGATAATGAGATTTACCTTGAGCCGGATATCAGCGTAATTTGTGATAAAAGCAAGATTACGGATGAGGGCTGTAAAGGTGCGCCAGATTGGGTAATTGAGATCGTTTCACAATCAAGCAAACGTATGGATTATTATATTAAATTATTTCGGTATCGTACAGCAGGCGTGAAAGAATATTGGGTTGTAGATCCGGAAAAGAATCATGTTATTGTTTATGATTTCGAGCATGATGAAGTGATGGATTATACTTTTTCGGATAAGGTGAAAGCAGGAATTTATGAGGATTTGGAAATTGATTTTTCAGAGATTCAAATGGAATAGGCAGCAGTGTTAGAAAGGATTGGAAGAAACCAGTCCTTTTTATGTGCGCAGCCCCATGCAGAGAAAGTATGAGGCTTTCGCAATACGCCTTGATTATACAAGATATATTGTAAAATGCAGCACGTTATTGTAATATCTTGTATAGATTTTCCTTATTGCAATAGTCCCGCATGGAGCGCGCGGCGAGTAGTGGAGAAGGACATTCCACTACTTGATTATACGGGACTTTTCAACTTCTGTTCAACCCATATTGTATAAACGGACAAAATGGGCTGTGCAGAAAGGAAAATTTTATCATTTGTGAATATAATGCTTTCTGAATTTAAGCATCAGAACCTCCCATGTACTGGCTTTGAACAAAGCCGCCCATTTGTCATATTGTACTCAACTTTTCCCGTAATAGTTTCATAGGTGATGTTGGATAATAATTTTTTCTTTTTTGTAGTCATAAAGTGGTTTGGAATCCTTTCTGTAAAATTTGATTTTGATGATTAAGGGTATTATAAATCAAAGTATCTGTCTAATCGAAATGTAAAAAATAGTATAAAAAGTTGTTACAATTTTTCTTCCTATTTGATTATAGATATGGACATAAAGCTGTATTCTATATTATAATGAAACCATCGGAAAATTACAGTTTCGATTTGCAATACATATCGAATAGATTTGAGGAGAAAATCAATGAGAATTTTATTATTATTAAGGGGTTCCGCAAGCAGCGGCAAATCCACTTGGATTGAAAATAATGGTTTGAAACAATATGCTTTGTCAGCAGATGAAATTCGTCTGCTGTGTCAAAGCCCGGTGATGGAACTTGATGGTTCACAGAGCATTAGCCAGAGCAATGATAAAGTTGTGTGGAAAACGTTGTTTCATATTTTGGAAATCCGTATGCAGCGGGGAGATTTTACCGTGATTGATGCGACAAATTCCAAAACGTCGGAGATGAACCGATATAAGGAGTTGTGTATTGCGTATCGGTATCGTATTTATTGTGTGGACTTTACGGATATTCCCGCAGAGGAAGTAAAGCGCAGAAATGCACAGCGTGAGCCGTTGAAAAGAGTACCGGAGGCGGTGATTGACAGAATGTATTCACGCTTTGCAACGCAGCGAATCCCGTCGGGAATACAAGTGATTCGTCCCGATGAGCTGGATACTATTTGGCTAAAGCTGTTTGATTTTTCGCAATATAAAAGAGTACATCATATCGGGGATGTGCATGGATGTTATACGGCGCTGCAAAAATATTTGTCTGATAACGGTGGGATTCAAGAGGATGAAATGTACATATTTGTTGGCGATTATATCGACCGTGGTTTAGAAAATGTGGAAGTTGTGCAGTTTTTAATATCGCTGATGGGTCGGAAAAATGTACTGATGTTAGAAGGCAATCATGAGAAATGGCTGTGGCTTTGGGCAAATGATAGAGCAACAAATTCTAAGGAGTTTGAGCTGGTGACAAAGCCAGCATTAGAAGCGGCGGGAATTAGCAAGAAGGATGTACGGCAGTTATATCGGCGGTTTGGTCAGTGCGCATATTATCGTTATGGTGAAAATATTTATCTTGTTACACACGCAGGGCTTAGCACGATTCCAAAGAATTTGTCATTCGTTGCCACAGAGCAGATGATAAAGGGCGTTGGCAATTACAATGATTTTGAGAAAATGGCAGAGGTGTTTTTTGATACAACGCCGGATAACTGTTATCAAATTCATGGGCATAGGAATACAAAGCAGCTTCCGATAATGGTGAATGACAGGGTGTTCAATCTTGAAGGGCAGGTAGAATTTGGCGGCTGTCTGCGTTGTGTTCAAGTTGACAAGGAAGGGATTCATTTTCAGGAAATTAAAAATGAGGTGTTTCATGCGCCGGAGCTGCCCAAACGGGAGGAATACAATATTTCTGTGGAAGAAACCATTGCGGCATTGCGTCAGAACCATTATATTCAAGAAAAGAAATTCGGCGAAATCTCGTCGTTTAATTTTACGGATAAGGCGTTTTTTGACAGGGTTTGGGATGAGCAGACAACGAGGGCGCGCGGATTGTACCTTGATACGGTGAAAAATAAGGTTGCGGCGCGGGCATATGATAAGTTTTTTAATGTAAATGAGCGTGAGGAAACGCGCTTTGAGATGCTGCAGCATCAATTGCAGTTTCCTGTAACAGCGTATATCAAGGAAAATGGATTTCTGGGAATTGTCAGCTATCAAGAGTATCAAGATGATTTGCTGATTACCAGCAAATCGACAATAAACAGCCAGTTTGCACAATGGTTTCGTGAAATGCTCTATCAGCAGGTTTCGGCTGAAAATATCTTAAAATTAAAGGAATATATTAAGGAACATAACGTTTCGTTTGTATTTGAATGTGTTGATATGGAGCACGATCCGCATATTATTGCGTATCCAGAAAGCAGGCTGGTTTTGCTGGATATTGTCCGTAATCAGATGCATTTTGATAAATATGAATATGAAGAAATGTGTTATGTGGCGAATCGTTTTGGTATGATTCCCAAGGAGAAAGCATTTGAATTGGCGAATTGGCAGGAGTTTTACGATTGGTATTATGAAGTGCAGGAGGAAGATTATGAATATCAGGGACACAAAATCGAGGGATTTGTTATTGAGGATAGTACAGGTTATATGACAAAGTTGAAACTGCATTATTATAATTTCTGGAAATTGATGCGCAGTGTATCACATGAAACCGTGCGAAAAGGATATATAAGAAAAACGTCAGTTCTAACAACGCCGACAGCAAACGCATATTATGCTTGGATAAAAAAGCTGCGGGAGCAGAAAAATGAGAACGAAATTCCTAAGGATATCTGCACATTGAGAAAAATGTTTTATCAGGATAAGACAGCGTATAACAATGGAGGAACAATACATGGAAACGCACAATAAAATTGACACAGTAATTTTTGACCTTGATGGTACATTATTATATACATTAGAAGACCTGACAGATGCAACAAATTATGCGCTTGCTGCCTGTGGTATGCCGTTAAGAGCACTGGATGAAGTCAGGCAATTTGTAGGTAATGGTATTCGGAACTTAATGCGCAGGGCAGTACCGGACGGGGAAGATAATCCAAGGTTTGAGGAGGCTTTTACTGTTTTTCGAGGATATTATCAAGATCATTGCAACGATAAGACAAGGGCATATGAAGGGGTACAGGCACTATTGGCACAGTTAAAAGAACAGGGATATGCGCTTGCAATTGTTTCCAATAAAGTCGATGCTGCTGTGAAAGCATTGCGGGACAAATACTTTAAGGAGGTATCTGTAGCGATTGGCGACCGAGAGGGTATGGCACGGAAACCAGCGCCGGACAGTGTAGAATTGGCATTGCGAGAGTTGGGAAAACAGAAGGAACAGGCAGTTTATATTGGTGATTCTGATGTGGATTTGCAGACTGCTGTAAATGCAGGACTTCCGTGTATCAGCGTATTGTGGGGATTTCGGGATAAAGCATTTTTGGTGGAGCATGGTGCGTCTATTTTTGCCAAAAGCCCAAGGGAAGTGATAGATCAAATTCAAAACATAGAAGGATAGTAATAAAAAGGTCATAATATAAACATAGCAGGAAAACAGTAGAGGGGTTTCTTATGAAACTTTATGATAAAAAGCAGATTGACTGGAACAGTCTTCTTTTCAGCAATCGCGCATTGTTTCTTTTGTTGGTTCCGATTGTTGTGGAGCAATTATTAAATTCCTTTATGGGAATGGTAGATACGATGATGGTGTCTACGGTTGGGAGCGAGGCAATTTCAGCGGTTTCTTTGGTGGACGCTATCAATAATTTGGTAATTCAAGTATTTTCTGCAATGGCAACAGGTGCGGCGATTATCTGTTCCCAATACCTTGGTAGTGGCAACGAGAAGCAGTGCAATAAAGCAGCAAATCAGGTAGTGCTTACAGTTTTTGTAATTTCAGCAGTACTTACGGCAGTATGTCTGATTGGAAGTGAGGGGCTGCTGCGGCTGATTTTTGGTGCAGTTGAGGAATCGGTAATGGAAGATTCACTTGTCTATTTTCTGATTACGGTGATGTCGTATCCATTTCTGGCACTGTTTAATGCAGGTGCAGCATTTTACCGTGCTGGAGGGGACTCACGATTTCCTATGGAAGTGTCTGTTATTTCTAATATTTTAAATATTGCTGGCAACGCTGTGTTAATTTATGGTTTGCAGTGGGGTGTAGCAGGTGCGGCAATTGCGACGCTGATATCCAGAATTTTTTGCACAATCGTAGTATTTTACTGCCTAAGAAAACCGCGTCAGAAAATTGTAGTGCGGGATTATTTGCAAATCCGTCCAGATATGCCGCTAATTATGAAAATAATGGCAATCGGTATTCCCTCTGGTATTGAGAATGGTATGTTTCAATTTGGAAAGCTTGCCATACAGTCAACGGTTTCGACAATGGGTACAGCGGCAATTGCGGCGCAGGCAATGACCAATATCCTTGAAAATGTGAATGGAATTTTTGGTATTGGTGTCGGTATCGGATTAATGACGGTTGTAGGTCAGTGTATCGGCGCTGGACGGAAGGAGGAAGCAAAGTATTATATTGTGAAGCTGACAAGTATTGCATGGGTTGGGATTTTGTGTTCCTGCCTTTTGGTTCTTGCGATAACAAAACCTGTTACATGGCTTGCTGGAATGGAGTCAGAATCAGCGGCGCTGTGCTTTGAAATGATGGTTGCCATTACGATTGTAAAGCCGCTGGTATGGGTTGGATCATTTGTAATCGGGTATGGGCTGCGTGCTGCGGGAGATGTGAGGTTTTCTATGATCGTTTCAACCATTACAATGTGGTGCTGTCGGGTTGCACTGTGTATTTACCTTGTAAAAGTATTTCATTTTGGTCCAATGGCGGTATGGATTGGTATGTTTGCAGACTGGACAATACGAGGAATACTGTTTTCTGGAAGATTTGTTAGTGGGAAATGGCTGAAAAGTAAGGTATGTTGACGAACGTTAAGATTTTCCAATTTCTGCACAGCCCATATTGTATAAGCGGACAATATGTGTTGTGCGGGAAGGAAAATCTAATCGCTCGTGAGTATAGCAGAATAAAAAATATTGAAAGAAAAATATGTTATGGTAGAGAATGATTGATACGTATGCAGGGTATCAATATAATAATTGCTGTTATTTCGGGTTAGAAAGTTGACTGCTGTCGCGCATAAGCGTATCAAATTGTTTCGCAAGCCTGCGGTTTTTGGGGATAATTGTCAGCCATATAGTAACGCCTGCATGAAGCGCAAATCCTATATACAGCAGAATATCCGATATAGCAGCCAGTGGAACGCTTTGAAAAAGAGATAGATGTACTTCTATCAGCATATTCAATGAAGTAAAATTTTGAAGATGCCTGAAAAGCGTATTCAATAAACTAAAAAGCAGTATATACAAAAAGTATACATTTTGGGCTTTGACCCGCATACAAAAAAACAGGATAAAAAAGTATGTAAAATATCCAATACAATTTGCTCCAATCAATAGAAATAGATTGGAGTTTCCATTTTGAACTAACAAAATAATATTGATAATGCGAGCAATCAGCATAAAGGACATTAGGAAACACATCCATTTGTTTTTGGCAAGGTCTAGTTTCTGAATTTCAGGATATTCACGGAAAATGGTTTCCCGCATTTGCTGATTTTTGGTATATTGTTCGTAGCGGTCATCTGTACGCATATTTTGCCTCCTAATTAAAAACGTTCAATATATAATATATACTGACGAACGTTAAGATTCTCTAATTCCTTCACAGATCATATTGCATAAGAACTCCATATACGCTATGCAGAAAAGAATATGGAACCGCTTGTCAGTATCAATAAAAATTTTGTCCAGTATATCACATTACAATTGATATATCAATAATAAATTGCAACTTCATAATAGTATCTATACGAATTCCCTATTTTATGCTATAATTCGACATATAGGAAATTGTATTTCGTTTCATATGTTTTTGGATAAATCTGTGCTGAAGAATTGCAGAGAAATTGTTACAAATCGGCAAAGCTGAGTTGTAATGAGAAATCGAATCGTTTGTAAGCACAATATCAAAAACAAAAAATTAATAAGTCGTGCAGTGAAATGCAGCGCAGAAAAGAGGGGAAAATGGTAAAACTTATTATTGCAGGAACAATTTTTATTTTGATTATTGTACTGTTTGCTATTGGGTATGTCAAAGCGCCGCCTGATATGGCGTTTATTATTTCCGGCATTAAGAAAAAGTCAAAAATTGTAATTGGTAAGGCAAGTATTCGGATTCCGTTTTTTGAACGTTTGGATAAGCTGAATTTAAGACTGATACCGATTGACGTCAAGACGAGCAATGCCGTGCCGACAGCGGATTATATCAATATTAATGTAGACGCGACAGTCAATGTAAAAATCAGCAGTAATCCGGAAACCTTACGGCTTGCAGCAGAGAATTTCTTAAATAAAAATGCCGAGTATATTGCCAGTGTAGCACGGGAGGTACTAGAGGGTAATGTGCGTGAAATTGTGGGAAAAATGAAGCTGGAAGAAATGGTATCTGACCGTCAGAAATTCGCTACGCTGGTGAAAGAAAATGCAGAGCCTGATTTGGCAGCGATGGGATTGGATATTATTAGTTTTAATGTACAGAATTTTGTGGATGCAAATGAAGTCATTGAAAACCTTGGTATTGACAATATTGTTAAGATTAAAAAGGCGGCGGCGATTGCAAGGGCAGAAAGTGAACGTGATATAAAAGTAGCACAGGCTTCCGCTGACAAGGAATCCAATGATGCTGCTGTTGCGGCACAGACAGAGATTGCAAAAAAGCAGAATGAACTAGCAATTAAGAAGTCTGAATTGCAGATGGAGGCGGATACCAAAAAGGCAATGGCGGATGCGGCATATGAAATTCAGAAAGAGGAACAGCGTAAAACAATTGAGATTACGACAGCGAATGCGGATATTGCCAAGCAGGAACGTGAGATTGAGTTAAAGCAGAAGCAGGTCGCTGTAAGAGAACGTGCACTGGAAGCAGAGGTAAAAAAGCAGGCAGAAGCAGATAAATACGCGGCACAGCAGAAAGCAGATGCAGCGCTGTATCAGAGGCAAAAAGAAGCAGAAGCACAGCAGTTTGAAGCACAGCGGGAAGCAGAGGCAAGAAAGGCACAGGCAGAAGCGGATCGATTTTCAAGAGAGCAGGAAGCACAAGGTGTTCGGGCATTTGGTGAGGCAGAAGCGGCGGCAATTAAAGCAAAGGGGCTTGCGGAAGCGGAATCCATTCAGGCAAAAGGACTTGCGGAAGCAGAAGCTATGGAGAAAAAAGCAGAAGCTTATGCGAAGTATAATAAGGCGGCAGTTGCGGAAATGATGATTAAGGTGCTGCCCGATATCGCAGGGAAAATTGCGGAACCATTATCACAGATTGACAAAATTACGATTATTGGTGGAAATGGCGATGCAAACGGTGTAGAACAGGTCGCAGGCAATGTTCCGGCAGTGATGGCAAAATTATTTGAGTCTATGAAAGAAACGACAGGAATCGACTTGTCAAGTATTATTAACGCAGAGTCTTATGATGCAAAAGTAAATCGTAATATTACGGTAAATGGACTTGACGGTGTTTCACTTACAGTTACGCAGAAACCGGAAAACGAAGATTTATCAGAAAAAGAATAAAATAGGAAAAGAGTAAAAGAATTTGACAAAACTTTTACAGTAGGTTGTGCCTTGGAAAGGAATGGGGAAAAATATGGATAATAAAGCAATGTATCGTCTAAGTTATGGTGTTTTTATGCTGTCAACAAAGGCGGGAGAAAAAGTAAATGGTTGTATTACCAACACTTGTATGCAGGTGGCAAACAGCCCGACAAGAGTAGCAATATCCGTTTTAAATAGCAATTATACCTGTGATTTAATTAAGGAAAGCGGTATTTTTACACTGAGTATGCTTGACCAAACGGTAACGTTTGAAACCATTTCACATTTTGGATTCCAGTCGGGAAGAAACGTGGATAAATTTGCAAATATGACACCGCCCATAGACAGCCGTGGAATCCCTTATATGGGCTGGCAGGCGTGTGCGGTATTGCACTGCAAGGTGGTAAGCAGTCAGGATTTGGGAAGCCATACGCTGTTTATTGCGGAAGTGGAGGATGCGCAGGTATTAAGCGATAAGGAACCGCTTACGTATGCAGATTACCAAAGCAAGGTAAAACCGAAACCGCAGAAAGCAGAAAGCGATAAAAAAATTGTTGGCTGGCGCTGCAAAATCTGCAATTATGTATATAATGGAAGCGAGCTTCCGGCAGAATTTACCTGCCCGACCTGTGGACACGGCGCAGACGATTTTGAACCAATTTATGCATAATCTAAAATAAAAATTAGAATATGACAGACTGCTGTCAGGTTTAAACTGTTATACTGTTTTTATAAACATTCCTAATAGAATCTGAAATGCAAAAGAAGAATTAAGAATATTGCAAGACAGGTATTATAGTAGGAAGGTTTAAAATATTGCTAAGCGGCAGATATCAAATAATATTGATATCGGAAAGGAAGAAAAAATGGAAAATATGGAGTTAAAAATTTGTCAAAGCTGCGGAATGCCAATGCAGGAGGAACAGTACGGAACCAATCAGGACGGCAGTAAAAATGATATGTATTGCTGTTATTGTTACAAAGACGGCGCTTTTGAGCAGGATTGTACAATGGAGCAGATGGCAGACTTCTGTGCACCATTTGAGGTAGAAGGCGGCAGAAGTAAAACCATAGAGGAAGCCAAAACGGCATTGATGGCATATTTCCCCACATTACAGCGCTGGAAAGCATAAGGAACTGAAAAGAAAAACTTTACACAGATTCTGGTTATTGGTATAATAAAGTTATCTTATCAGCAATGATTTTGGAAGTGGGGTGATGATATGCCAACAAATGCAGAAATTGTTGAAAGTTTAGCACGCAAGTTAGAACGAGTACGGATTTTAAATGATTTGAAGGAATGCAGCACGCTTGAAGATTTTCAAGAACTTGTTAAAAAATATGAGGCTTTGTGTAACAACGATAAAGCATAAATAAAGAATAATCATTTAGTTTGCAGCATTATATCGACAAAGAATAGGAAAAAAGGCAGAGAGCATTTAAAAAATAGAAAAGCTTTCTGCCTTTTTTCTAAAATACGCTAAACAATTTTTGATATCGACCGATATATATTATGTAACTTAGGAAAAAGTATCACTAATGAGTGAAAAATTGAGTTGAGATTCTATATATACTCACAAGCGATTAATTTTACTATATCACGCAATATAATTACGCTTGTGGGGCGGCATTATTGGCAAATTTAGGTATTGGCCAGTGTAAATTAAAATATGTCAGCAAGCATGATAAATATGCGACAGACAAGAACGGGGGGGAACTTTCTATGAATATCCGCAGTACAAGAAGTAATCTTGCAAGAGCAAGAATGATAAGATCTGCTAGAAGAAGCCGTGGAAGCAGGTTGTATTCGAGAAACAACAGTGCATCGACAAACAATACAAATAAGGTAAATTCCAGCAGCAGCACAACGAAGTCAAAGCAGATTGCGTTGTATGAGAAGGTGGAGAAATCCGCAAATGCAGTAACAAACAGCATTAAAAATATGCTAGAGATTGCGAAGAAGACAGAAATTACTGATAAAGACAAACAGAAAATGATTTCTGAGGTAAAAGATTTTGTAGCTAATTACAATAACGTACATTCTGCATCAAACGAGGCGGCAGGCGGTTCAGATCCATATTTTGAAGTCCAAGTGGGAAAGGTTACGACAGAATATAAGGCAGGACTAGAAAAAATAGGTATTACTATTTCAAAGAGTGGAGAGCTTACTGTAGACAGCAAGAAATTAGAAGCGGCTGATTTTGAAGATATTAAGTCTGTTTTCTGCAAAGAAGAGGGCTATGGAACCGAGATCAGCGAGCGCTTTTCCGCAATTCAGGAATCTGCAGCATCAACGGTTAACTTATTGGATAGGCTCTATGGTACCTCAACATACAATAAATATGGAAATACCTCATATTATGGCGGAAATTATGGCAGCTACGGAGATTATGACAATACATATGGTGGTTCCATTTACAATGGTAAATATTACGGAAACTATAATAGTTGGGGCTGAAGATAATGACATGTAAAAGTTGGTGTTATTGACAAACTTTACTGGTTGCCCGTATAAAGAGGGTGTAATTAATTTTGTGTCTTTAAACATTATGTCTTAGCGGATTTTCACTTACCTGAAATATTCGGAAACCCAGTATTTATAAGGGCTTGTGGGCTCTGCCCACACCCGGCCTCCGGAATAAGGCAGAAGAGCAAAGACACAAAATTATATACACTACCCGTATAAATAATAAAGTGCTTACAAATAATCATCTAATATATTCCAATATTCGAGCAGGGGAGTGTTTTCTCTCCTGCTCGTTGTTTATAGTTCCTATCTGTGGCTTCCTTTTTTGGCTTTTTTTTCTTCTTTGTCTTTATACATAATTTTATCGGCGCGGTTATAGGTATCCTCCAATGTTTTGTCTACTTCAGCGGCATAGACTGCACAGCCGTAGGCAATTTGCATTCGGAACTCTTTATTGGCACGGTTGCAGGCATCTACGCTAGACTCCAGCATTGCCATATATTGTTTCATGTCAATATGGGAAGAGTTTTCTATAATTGCCACAAATTCGTCGCCGCCTACACGGTAGCATTTGCCGATACCATCGAAAATTTCCCGAATAATATTGGAACAACTTTTAATATAGCGGTCACCAGAGCTATGCCCAAATGTATCGTTAATATATTTTAAATTATTTAAGTCAAAGTCAACAATAGTTACGTCCTCTGGTGTTTCTGAGAATTTTGCAAAATCAACATTAAAGCAGGTGCGGTTGTTCATGCCAGTCATTTGATCGGTGTAAGCAAGCTGCTGGTAATCGCTTGCTTTCTGCCCCATCTGCATTAAGGAAGCAGATTCTTTGGTGGAGGAAATGCCAAGCACAATAATATAAGATAGGAAGCCGAAGCGACCGAATGTATTACCATCCCAAGTCCCTAAATAATATCCCATAATATCCAATAACAGCGTAATACCGCAGATAACAATGCAGGCTAAATGGATTTTCACAAGATCTGTCTGTATGCCATTGCGAAACAGCATAAAGGAATTATAAAAAATAATGGCAACCAAAATTCCCATCATAACGTGTGTTGTCCATAATGTTTCCCGCAGATCGGCGACCCCTGCAAATTGAAGTATAAGACAGCACACAATTTGACAGAGGTTCATTTTAAAGAATGTGTCCCAAATCGGGTTGTTGTCCTCATAAAATGTTTTGACAAAGGAAGCAAAGGGCAGCGGCAGCATCATTAGGGATAAAAATGCGATATAGGAACTAACAATATTGTTTTTCAATAGCAGCAATGTAACAGGACATTCATTGATTGACCATATGGAAAGCGCAATCGCAAAGATGCCTAGATGAAACAGCTTGCTTGTAGTGACAACACTTTTGGAAAGTGCAAGGTAATATACCACCATACCCGCTCCTAAGAAAAACATTACAATACATAGCACAAAGGGCATTAAGCTTGCACCGCAGATATAGGAGGCGATAGAGTAGTGATTCCCCAACAGGAAATTTGGTATAGCTTTTAAATACTCTTTATAGGGAGAGCTAATTTCAATCCGAATATTGTTTATGCCGTTTTTGGGAAGCTGTACAAAATTCCAGCTATAGCCAGGTGACAACGAAAATGGATTGATATTTTGTGTCGGATACTGATAAATAAGCTGTTCGTTCTCATAAACCAAGATAGTTTGGTGAATAGAATGAAAGGCAAGTAGATTTCCCGCAATTGCGTTAGTGTCTATAGTACCAGTAAGATTGGTTTTGGTATATGTAATATTTTGATTATAGTCCTTCCATATTGTGACTGCGTATGGGGAATCCATCTGCTTGACGTCGGTGGTCTTATCATAGAAGAATAGGCAGATAAAAAAGATTGTAAAAGCAAAAACCAGTGTGAGGTATATTACGAGATATTTTGTTTTAATCCCAAGTTTCATTGCGCGCACTCCTTAACGGATTTTAACTAAAAGCAACTGTTTTTGCATAGAAAAACTGTTACAAATAAATAGTAATTAATTAGTAATGAATCTATTATAACATTATTTACATATTTAATCTATTTTTATTTGAAAATTTTTATAATATTTCCAAAATAAGGTTCACGGATTGAGAATTTTACTGTATGATATAAATTAT
>ERZ778516.728-NODE-728-length-26979-cov-5.110273_pt1 | contig 26979 bp, 9 predicted proteins | sample MGYA00510342_ERZ778516 | MGnify/ENA primary metagenome ERZ778516 (study PRJEB29527, sample SAMN07138961) | mouse gut metagenome | material: feces | host: mouse | place: China:Nanjing | collected 2016-01-25 ... | reverse complement strand
GTGCTGCCAGGCATCGTCTGCTCGTGAATTTCCATGGTGTAACGATTCCTCGCGGATGGCAGAGGACCTATCCAAATCTTGTGAGCATGGAGGCTGTGTATGGTGCCGAGTGGTATAATAATGTCCCGACTTTTACCGACAAGGCTGCACGTCATAATGCCACGCTCCCTTTCACCCGAAATGTGATAGGCTCTATGGATTACACACCATGTGCCTTTACTGATTCACAGCATCCACACATCACTACTGATGCTCATGAACTTGCTTTGACGGTGCTTTTTGAGTCAGGCATACAGCATCTTGCCGACCGCCCTGAGAGCTTCCTTGCACAGCCGGATGTGATAAGAGGATTCCTGTCGGAACTGCCTGCTGCGTGGGACGACACTCTGCTGCTTGGCGGATATCCGGGGGACTATGTGGTCATGGCAAGAAAGAACGGTAATGAATGGTACATTTGCGGTATCAACGGTAATGATACTCCGCGGAAGATAACGATTGACACTGACCGTGTGCCGGAGGTTAAGAATGGCAGAGAAATGACGTTGATTACCGATGGTCCAGGCATGGACAAGTCATGGAGGATAAGTGAAATCGAAAAGGTGCCGTCAAGTATAATAATGAAGCCGAGAGGCGGATTCATTATTAGGGTGAAGTGACGGCAGGGGGCATGCCGGGCGAATAATGTCGGGTAATACCGGTGTGTGTCACTTGTGTAAGGCGCGGATGTTACATATATGAATGAAATGAGTACATGCATGGATACAGGCATGTACAAATATGCATTTTATTGTTACGGTTTCGGAATCCTTATAAGGATAAAAACTTGTAAATTTGTGATAACCATCATATCACTTAAATCAAGTTTATGAAATCAAGATTAATTACAGCCGTAATGATGCTGTCAGGCATAGGTTGCCTGCATGCTGTCAACCCGATAATCCAGACTAACTTCACTCCTGATCCTGCGCCCTATGTGCATGGCGATACTGTGTATCTGTTCGTGGATCATGACGAGAATGATGCCCAGTATTTTTTGATGGAGGATTGGCAGTTGTATTCAACTGACGATATGGTCAACTGGACCTACAGAGGTACCCCTATATCCACAGGCACATTCTCCTGGGCTACACAGGGGGATAAGGCCTGGGCGTCGCAGGCCATTGAGCGCGATGGCAAATGGTATTGGTATATATGTGCTCAGGATGCCGAATCCGGGCTGGATGCTATAGGGGTGGCTGTGGCTGATGCGCCTGAAGGTCCTTACAGGGATGCGCTTGGATGTCCTCTCACCAAGCCTGGATTCGGGTTCATTGACCCATCGGTGTTCATAGATGATGACGGACAGGCTTATCTGTTCTGGGGCAACAACGGATTGTGGATGGCTAAGCTCAACAGGGATATGATATCTTTTGACGGTGAAATAAGGTACATAGATGAGCTTGACGATGAGAAGGCGTTCGGTCCTAAAGTGATGAAACGCGACTATGCGCTGAACAAGCGGATGCTGAAGAGTAATTTTGAAGAGGCTCCCTGGGTAAGCAAAAGAAACGGTATATACTATCTTGTGTATGCCGCAGGTGGTGTGCCTGAGTTTATGGCGTATTCGACTGCCGAGAATATCAATGGTCCGTGGACGTATCGAGGGCGTATCATGAATGAGGCTGAAAACAGTTTTACAATACATGGAGGGCTCATAGAGATCGGAGGAAGAAACTTCATGTTCTATCATAACGGCAAGTTGCCCAACGGTGGAGGTTTCCGCAGGTCATCGTGTGTTGAGGAGTTCTCATATGGTGATGACGGTTCCATACCGTTTATGCCGTTCACTAATGAAGGTGTGAAGACACCGTTGAAAAATCTGAATCCTTATGTGAGGGTGGAGGCCGAGACTATGGCCGACAGTTATGGTGTAAGGACTGACCGTAACAAGGGGACCGAACGTCATTATCTGAAATCGGTTGATAACGGAGACTGGATAATGTTGAGGTCAGTAGATTTTGGAAAAGGTGGTGCCGGCAGGAGGTTTGTAGCGAATGTATCGGCTCTTCGTCCGGGCTCATCGATTGAAGTGCGTATAGACGCTCTTGGCAATAAGCCTGTGTCACAGCTTGAGGTAAAGCCTACCGGAAGTTTCGACAAATGGCAGGAACAGTCAACGGAAATCGGTGATGTTGAAGGTGTGCATGATGTATATCTGCTGTTCCGTGGCGATGATGAGTCAGAGGTGCTAAGGTGTGACTACTGGATATTGAAGTAATCTCATAAAAAGAAGGTTTTCATGTACAGATGTAAAGGCATTGTCGCAGGGATATTGTCAGTATTTATGGCTGTAGTATCTGTGGGCGACAGTTTCGCCCGTTCACAAGGATCATTACTGGAGGTCTGTTTCGGAGATGTTGCCGAGCCGGAGAAGGCTGGTGTGAAGCCTTTTGATCCTGCGGGGTGTGATGTTCTGATCGATGAGGGTGATTCTCCTGTCGTAAAGAAAGTGGCAGGAATGTTTGCTGCAGACGTGTCACGTGTCACCGGTGTAGAGACCGGAGTTGTGTATGCTCCCGGGAGAAATTCAAAGGCTGTGATAATAGGCACCATAGGACATAGCTGTTACATTGATGCACTTGTGAGGAAAGGGGTGCTTGATGTGAGTCCCATAACAGGCGAATGGGAGCGTTACAGGATAATAAACATTGAAAATCCGTTGCCAGGAATCTCAGATGCTCTCGTCATAGCCGGAAGCGACCGCCGCGGAGCAGCCTATGGGTCGTTTTCAGTGAGTGAGTCTATGGGGGTATCTCCATGGGAATGGTGGGCCGATGTGCCTGTGAAGAGAAGAGATAACGTGAGGATATATGCTGATTATCTTTCTGAGGCTCCATCAGTGAAATACCGCGGAATATTCATAAACGATGAGGACTGGGGGCTGCTGCCATGGGCTGCAGGCAACTATGAAAAAGTGCTTGGCGACATCGGTCCGCGCACATATGAGCGTGTGTGTGAGCTGTTGCTGAGGCTTAAGGGTAATATGCTTGCTCCTGCTATGCATGCGTGTACCGGGGCGTTTTATTCTCATCCTGAGAGTAAAGCGGTGGTTGACAGTTGCGGCATAATTATAACCACTTCCCATTGCGAACCTATGCTGTTCAATAATGCAGCAAAGTCAGAGTGGGATACAGGACGTGACGGAGAGTGGAATTATGTAACCAATAAGGCGGTCATATACTCAAAAATGGATGCGCGTGTCAAGGAATCAGCCCAATATGAGAATATTTACACCATGGCTATGCGTGGAGTGCATGACGAGGGTATGCGCGGAGATCTTTCTATGGAGAGGCGTATCGAGGTGCTTGGAGAAGTGATAAAGGACCAGAGAGGCATACTTGAAAAACGTCTGGGGCGCAGTGCGAGTGAGGTGCCACAGATATTTGTGCCTTATAAGGAGACCCTGGATGTCTATGAGGCAGGTCTTGATATACCTGACGACATAACTCTTGTATGGCCTGACGATAATTACGGTTATTGGAAGCATCTTAATGATTCTGTGGAACGCAGTCGCAGAGGAGGGTCGGGAGTGTATTACCATACATCGTATCTCGGCACGCCTCATGATTACTTATGGCTATGCACGACACCTCCTGTGCTTATGTATGAAGAGCTGAAGAAGGCTTACGATTATGGAGCGGACAGATATTGGCTTCTGAATGTCGGCGACATAAAACCGATGGAGATGGCTATACAGACATTCTTTGAGATGGCATGGGATGTTGAAGCCTTTGACATACGTAGTGTCAACGCTCATCAGCCGTCAATGCTTGCAGGGATTTTCGGAGATGAACTGTTGCCGCGTTTCCAAAGATTGCTTGACGAGTATTACCGGCTTGCGTGGAGCCGTAAGCCGGAATACATGGGGTGGGAATATGAGTGGGATACTCCTCATCTTGAACAGCTCGGACCCACCGATTTCTCTTTTGACAATTATAATGATGCCAGAGGGCGACTTGATGACTATAGGAATATGTCCGATGAGATATCCATGATAATGAGTGAGCTTCCTGACAGTCTCAAGGCTCCGCTATTCGAGATGATAGGGTATCCTGTCATGGCGGCGTATCAGATGAACCGTAAGTTCCTTATGGCTCAACTTAATGCTGAATATCGTGACAAGGGTGATTACGCACGTGCCAATTGGGCCGGAGAACAGTCCCGGATGGCTTACGACAGCATAAACGCTCTTAACAACAGGTATAATTCTTTGCTTGGCGGAAAATGGTCCGGCATGATGTCGGTGCCTCCAGGCTTTGTCGCAAAATATCAGAATATGCCTGATATAGTCATTACGGACAATGTGGCATCTGTTAAGGCTGATATTGAGCCGGAGTCAGAGCAACGGTCAATGGAAGGATGCTGCGTGGTTGACATCGCATCGCCCGTATATAAATCCGAACGGATCAATGTCATTGACGGTCTCGGATTTGACTGGAGTGTTGTGCAGCTTGGGGAAGACAGTCCAGGAGCGGATCCCAGCGGGGCTGTGGCAGTGTATGAGTTGCCGGAGATATCGTGTGACACCATAGAAGTAACGGTGTATGCATTACCGTTGTTTCCGTTGAATGACGGATGCGATACTCGGTATGGGGTATCGGTCGACAGCGAAGATATGATCACAGTATCGTATCATCCTGTGGAATGGTCGTCGGAATGGAAGGCGAATGTGTTGCGCAATAGCACTGTGAATAAATTCCGGTTCAAAATAGATCCTCGGAAAAAGACTCACACCCTGAAGCTTCATGCCATAGATGCCGGTCAGATGATACAGCGAGTGGTGGTGGACTGGGGCGGTCTGCGCGATTCGTATGTGGGACCGTCGGTCAATTTATAGTTTTTACGCATGTCGCATACTGCATGAAATGAATCTTTTTCTTATGCGTATGTATCATGAAGGATGGTTCAATAGCGGAAAACGTATATTATTGTTGCAGATATATGGCAATTATGTATAGTCCTATTGCGACTGACGTTTTCAAGAATTATCTTTGTGGTGTAAATATTTCATGCAAAGATAATAGGCGGATGCCTATAATATTTAAGATGATAAGAAGAAAGATTGTTTTTGGTAAAATTTAGATTTCCGGTCATAGGCGTGCTATCGTTAAGTTACCTATGGCCGGAATCTTTTTTCTGTTAAGAATGTGGGGGTGGGAGTATGATCATTCCGCGTTGTGCGAGCGGTATTCGGATGGGGTCACTCCAGTAAATTTTTTGAATGCTGTTGAAAAATGAGGCTGGGATGTGAAGCCGAGTTTGTAAGCCACTTGAGTTATGTCTACATCGGGCTTTTTGAGAATTTCACAAGCTTTTCGCAGACGCACGTTGCGTATGAAGTCACTTGGGGTCATTCCTATAAGCTCTTTCATCTTTCGATGGAGATGTGCCCTGGATATGCCGACTTCGATGCCAAGTTCCTCAACGTTTAGCTGAGGGTCGTCTATACGGCTGTTTATGGCTTTCATGATTTTATCCATGAGGATCTCGTCATTGCCTTTGATGTCGGATATCACCATTTTTTTGTCAGTGTCCTGGGCTCCGGAGAATTTTCCTTTTAACCTCAGACGATTGTCGATAAGATTGTTGATCATGGCGTCAAGTTCGGTCACGTCGAAAGGCTTGCCGATGTAACCGTCGGCACCTCTGTCCCATCCAGCCATCCTGTCGGCAATGTCGATGCGCGAACTTAGGAGTATCACCGGCATATGGGTGGTCTCTGAGTTGGATTTAATGGCTTTAAGCAGCTCAAGGCCGTCTATTTCGGGCATAACCACATCGCTTACCACAATGTCGACCTTATGGCTTAGAAGAATCTTTTTGGCTTCAACGCCATTGGAGGCTTCAAATACTTTGTCGTTGCGTGAGAAATGCATGCACATGTATCTGCGCAGTTCCGTGTCATCGTCGACTATGAGTATGCGGCGTCCGATGTGTCTTTTGCGCGACTTGCTTATCGGGTCATCGGTCTTGTCGGTGGATATCGTGTCCTCGTTGAGTTGTCGCGGAGTCACAGTCACCGGATGTACGGAAAGTGGTGATGTGTCGTCAATGGCTATCTCTTCGGGTTGCAGATGAGCTTTGCCTAAAGGAAGTTGCACAGTGAATACACTGCCTTTTATGCCGTCGTTTCTGTTGGCAGCGGTGAGTGTGCCGTGGTGGAGGGTTACGAGTTGGCGTGCGAGATCAAGCCCGACACCGAAGCCTGACGCCGATCCGGAGCCTTGTCCCTGATAGAAACGGTCGAAGATTCGAGAGATGTTTTTCTGATCAAGTCCGATGCCGGTGTCGATTACCGAAATATTTGCGCAATTGCCTAATACAGCGTCGGTTCCTGTGCTTAGTCGGACTACGATTCTGCCTCCATCGGGGGTGTATTTTATGGCATTGGTTATGAGATTGACCAGAACTTTGTCAAAATTGGTGCGGTCAACCCACAGGTCGGGAATCTCATAAGGGGCGTCAAGGCTGATTTCGATTGATTTTTTCTCAGCCACAGGACGGAATAGTTCTACCAGTTCCAATGCGAATCCTTTAAGTTCAGTCTTCTGCATGGACAGGCGTTTCTTGCCTTTGTCAATTTTTCGCAGTTCGAGCAGCTGGTTGGCAAGGCTTAGGATTCTGTCGGCGTTGCGTTGCATTGTTTTCAGCATGGCTGTGGTCTCCTGGTCGTGATTCTTACGTAGGAGGGTCTGCAAAGGGTTGATGATGCATGTCACAGGAGAACGTATCTCATGTGATATATTCATGAAGAACCTTACTTTCGCTTCATTGATTTTCTCATTGTTCTGTTTCTGTATGAGTATGTAAATGAGAGCGAGAATGCTCATGACTACAAGTAGATAAAATATTTTGGCTATCGTGGTCAGGTACCATGGAGGTGAGACGTAGATGGTCAGTTCGGAGGTGTCGGAGTATACGTCATTGTCAACAGCCCGGATCAGAAGGGTATGGGTACCGGGTTCGAGGTCGGGTATCACTATGGAACTGTTTCCTGAACGAGTTGTTATCCATGAGCCATCAGAGTCATTGTCTATCATCCATTCATAAATGAGGTTTGACGGGTCACGGAAATCCATTGGTGACAGGCGCAACACGAGGTTGTTGTCCTTGTGTGTTATATTTATGCGGTGGCATCTTGACAGAGAGTCGGTTATGATTGTCTGCCTGCCGTTGGTCATATGTGACTCTGTGATTTTTCTTCCATTTATATAGACTCCGTTTACAGCTATTGGAGCAGTGAATTTTACAGGAGTGATGCTTGATGGGTTGAATTGTGTGTATCCGAGATTACCGATCAGGAACATGCGGTCCGTCTCCTTATTGTAGGCTGAGTGCATCACTGTTATTTCAGAGAGTCCGTAGCCTCCTTGCAGCGATGTCAGTCTGCCTGTCGATGGATCGAAGTATGTGATACCATGATATGTGCCGATCCAGGCTCTTCCCTTGGAGTCTATCTCTATGGTGCGTACATGATTGTCAACCAGACCGTCAATTGAGGTCATGGATTTAAGGACCTTATCGTTGTCGGGATTGTATATGAGAAGTCCGTTGCTGGTTCCGATGAGGATGTTTCCATCATGCATTTCTCCGAATGCGTTGCACGAACCTTTTATGTAGGGTGTCTGGTTGATTATCTTGAACGTGTCCGCCTGGATATCATAACAGGCAAGTCCGCTGAACAGTCCTACCCATAGTCGTGACTGTGAGTCGATGTAGGTCGAAGCGATCCAATTGTTGTGAAGCCTGTCCTCTCCCTGGTTCTTTGTGGTGAACAGGGTTTCCTCTCCGGTCACGAGATCGTATTTTAAAACGCCGTCGCCTCTCATTCCGAGGAACAGTGTCTGGAAATCACCCCCCCCGATTGTTGTGTAATATCTTATACATGAGCGGTTTATGTCGAGTAGGCGTTTGTGGGTACAGGTGGCTTGATTTATTTGCCATAGTGCGTCGTTAGATGTAACGGCGTATAGCATACCGTCGCCGCCTATGCCCATCGAACGGATTTCGTGATCGGATGGCAGACGCAGATGATGGAGTATCTCATGATTGTGTGACATGTGCACAGCTTCGCCTCTCTCGAATGCCAGCCATAGTCCGTCCTTATCGGCTGCGGTTGCCGAGATGCCGCCGTGGAAGTCCTTTAGCATTGGCGACAGCGGATAGTATTTGAATGGCATAGGTGTGGAAGGAGCGAGCAGCACTCCGTGATAATTGCAGCCGATCCATAAGTTTCCGTCAGGAGCCATGTATACGGTGCCGATATTGCTTTTGTTTATATTGAGTCCTGGGTTATAGAGATTGAGTATCGGTTGTATTGAGCTTCCACCTGTTTCCATCGCCCACAGCCCATTTCCGTTGGTTGCTATGTAGACTGTGCCGTCCTTGCCGATGCAGATATTGTTTATTGGTGTTTCACCGAGTGATGATATGTCGATCGGGGTGGTGTCCATTGTGGATGGGTTGATGCGCCATATGCCATGGGTGGTGAATGCAAGAATTGACTCATCGGTCTCTTTACGTAGCCCTATGAAGAAGTCGTGGCTTATGCTGTAACGCTTCATGTTGCCGTTAGCCCATATTCTGAAGAGGTCTCCGTTATGGTTGCCCGCAATAAGACCTCCGTCGAGGGTTGATATGAGCGAGTTCATCTCGGAGTGTTCCTGAGAATACCACAGTTTCACCCCTTCGGGTTTTCCTGATGATTTGTCGACAACAAATAATCCCACTCCCGAGACCATGAATACGATGCTGCCGTCGGTCTGCTCTGTAAGGTCGATGATGTAGCCGTTGAGTTCGTCGGCGGGGATTGGCACAAGGGTGAATGTCTCGGTTTTCGGGTCGAAGCTATATAATCCGTCAGCGGTGCCGACCCATATGTTGCCATGAGAGTCGCACATCACCTTATTGACAGTGTTGCTGCTTATGGAGCCAGTAACATCGTCGTCGAGCCTGAACACTTCTATGTTGGAGCCATCGAACCGAACGAGACCGGATGAGGATGCTATCCACAGATATCCGCTATGGTCAAGGCAGAAATCGTAATATTGAGTCGAGACTATGTTGAGATCATTGAATAGCCGTAAAGCCCTGACATCGTTAGTGGTATTGTAAGCGTATACATTGAACGATATTAGAAGGTTAATCAGGAGTAGTAAATATCGCATATATTGTGTAATGTAGATTTAAGATTAGTGATTCAAAATTATAATTTTTTGTGAAATATATTGCAATGATACATATGGAAAATGAGACGATGATACGAATATTAACGAATTTGAGACATTTTTACATAACGCAAGTCGGTTATTAACATTCTTGTGACCTGTGAGATAATGGCGTGGATTGATATGGTATATCTTTGTAGATGTTAATGGAAATAATTATAACCAATCAGAATATGAAATTTTTAACATTAAGAAACAGCCTGCTTGTGGCCGCTGCTATGTCGGCTTTTGTCTCGCAGGCTCTTGATCATCCCGGTATCACCAGTCCGGAATTGTCGGCAGGAAGGTTTACTCTTGTCGAGGCATCCATACCGGTAAGTGTGTGTGTCGATCCGTCGGATAACAGTGCTGTACAGATCGCAGCGAAGAATCTCTGTGAGGATTTCGGGCTTGTTACCGGCAATGATGCTGCTATGGTCAGTGTTCCCGAGGGTAGGCGACTGGTGATAGCAGGGACTGTAGGAACTCCTTTGGTCGACAGGCTCATAAAGGATGGCAAAATCAGCGGCAGTGAACTGAAAGGGAAGAATGAGAAATATGTCATGACCGTAGTGGCTGCGCCTTTTGCCGGTGTGGAAGAGGCATTGGTGATAGCCGGAAGCGACCGTCGCGGTACTGTGTATGGAATATATGAACTGTCGGAGCAGATAGGTGTGTCACCATGGTATGACTGGGCTGATGTGCCTGTTAGCCATCACGATAATCTCTCTATGGAGAAGGGCACATACACAGCAGGGGAGCCGGCTGTGAAATATCGTGGAATATTCCTCAATGACGAGGCTCCCTGCCTGACCGGATGGGTTAAGAATACTTATGGGACAGGATATGGCGACCATAGGTTCTATGAGCGAGTGTTTGAGCTCATACTGCGTCTGCGCGGCAATTTCATGTGGCCTGCCATGTGGGGATGGGCTTTTTATGCCGATGATGCGGAGAATGGTCCTACTGCCGACCGCATGGGTGTCATCATAGGGACATCTCACCATGAGCCTATGGGACGCAACCATCAGGAGTGGGCGCGCAATCGTAAGAATTATGGGGCATGGAATTATGCCACAAACAAGAAAGTCCTTGACAAATTCTTTGCTGAGGGCGTGGCGCGGGCAAAGGGTACCGAGGATGTCATAACTATAGGTATGCGTGGTGACGGTGACGAGGCAATGAGTGCCGAGGCAGATGTCAAGCTGCTTGAAAAGGTTATTGACAACCAGCGTCGTATCATAAAGAAGGAATCGGGACGTCCGGCGAAGGAGACTCCGCAAGTGTGGGCTCTTTATAAAGAAGTGCTTGATTATTATGATGCCGGCCTCAGGGTGCCTGACGATGTGACACTTCTGTTATGTGATGACAACTGGGGTAATGTGCGCCGTCTTCCTAATGAAAAGGAGCGTAAACATCCAGGCGGTTGGGGCATGTACTACCATGTCGACTACGTGGGAGCTCCGCGTAACAGCAAACTCCTGAATTGCACTCCTATCCAGAACATGTGGGAACAGATGCAGCTTACATATGATTATGGTGTGGACCGTCTGTGGATACTGAATGTAGGTGACCTCAAACCTATGGAATATCCTATCACACTGTTTCTTGACATGGCATGGAACCCGCACCGCTATGATGCTTCCTCATTGCTTGAGCATACGGAGAAGTTCTGTGCCCAGCAGTTTGGCGAGGAGAATGCAGCCGAGGCGGCTCGCATACTCAATCTTCTGTGCAAATACAACGGCAGGGTGACCCCTGAAATGCTTGACAGCAGGACGTACTCTCTTGAGAATGGAGAGTGGCGCAAAGTGGCTGACCAATATGCCCGCCTTGAGGCGGAGGCTCTTCGACAATATATGTCAATTGCTCCTGAGAGTCGTGACGCATATCAGCAGATAATCCTGTTCCCGCTCCAGCTTATGGGCAATCTCTATGACATGTACTACGCACAGGCAATGAACAACAAGCTGTATAAGAATGGCGACCCTGAAGCCAATCTGTGGGCCGACCGCGTGGAAGCCTGCTTCAAGAGAGATGCAGAGCTTATGAATTATTATAACAAGGTCATGTCAGGTGGTAAATGGGACGGCATGATGACACAGAAGCATATAGGCTACAAGTCGTGGAATGATGCGTTTGAGGCTGACACTCTTCCTGAGATACATAGAGTGGAGGTGTCTGAAGGGAACGGTGGCGGATATACGTTCTCTCCGTCAGACGGATATGTTTCCATCGAGGCACAGCACTATTATAAGGCTGTAAATCCGAAGAGCGATGCGCGATGGACTGTGATGCCTCACATGGGCAGGACTTTGAGCGGCTTGTCGGTGATGCCTTACACCGAGCCTGTTGATGGTGCGAAACTTGAATATTCGATGATGCTGCCTGAGGGTGTCAAGGAGGTGAAAGTCCTTGTGGTGCTTAAGTCGACTCTTGCGTTTGCCAATCTTGAAGGCCACCGCTATTCCATAGGATTCAAAGGAGAAGAGCCAAAGGAGGTCAACTACAACGGAGATCTTAATGAGGCTCCGAAGAACATATACAGTGTGTTCTATCCTACAGTGGCACGCCGTGTGGTGGAGAAGAGTGTGAGATTGCAGGTACCGTCGCATAAGGCTGGTGAGCCTGTTGTGCTTGAGCTATCCCCGCTTGATCCAGGGGTGGTGTTTGAGAAGATTGTAGTTGATTTCGGCGGTTATAAAGCATCGTATCTGCATGGGGAGGAGTCCCCTCGCCGTGTGGCTGAATAATGAAAATATTTCTAATACATTACATAGATTAAAGAATGAAAAGACAGTTGTTAACGTTCGTGTTTACGAGTGCCATGTCGCTCGTCGCGTTAGCCGGGAATTGGGTCGGCTCCTGGGCAACAGCCCCGGAGTTTACCGGAGAGGGGGATATGCCTAAGAGCGTGTCGCTTTCAGGAAATTCTCTCAGGCAGGTTATCCATGTGTCCCTCGGGTCGGATGAACTGAGGCTGAAGCTCTCCAACGAGTTCAGCAATGAGCCGGTAGAGATAAAATCAGTGTATATCGCAGATCCCAAGGATGGTGACGGAATAGTGCCATCAACAGTGCGTTACCTGAAGTTTGACGGCAAGAGCGGAGTGACTATTGATTCCAAGGGTGCTGTGTACAGCGATCCGTTGAAGTATGATCTTAAGCCGCTCCAATTGTTGTCGGTCACTATCAATTATGGCGAGAAAACACCTGAGAATGCTACCTCACATAGAGGCTCACGCACCACTTCATATATAATGAAAGGTGAATCGAAGCCCAAAAAGAATTTCGAGGTGGCTGAGAAAGTTGAACATTGGTACAACATAAGTGCTCTTGAGGTCAAGGCTGACAACAAGGATTGTATAGCCGTAATAGGAAACTCTATAACCGATGGGCGTGGAACCACCACTGACAAGCAGAACCGCTGGACGGATGTGTGTGCTGAGCTGTTAGGGGGCGAAGTGGGCATTCTGAATCTTGGCATTGGCGGCAATTGCGTGGTGTCGGGAGGTTTGAGCGAACCGGCCGTGAAGCGTTTCGACCGTGACGTGATGGGACAGAGCGGTCTGACCGGAGTGGTGATTTATGAGGGAATAAACGATATAGGTTGCAGCAGAAATTCCGAAAAGACTGTGGGAGAGCTTATCGCAGCCTATGAGTCGTTTATATCTAAGGCAAAGGCCAAAGGGCTTAAGGTGTACGGAGGCACTATCACACAGCTTGGCAATACGGATTACTGGTCTGAGTTCCATGAGGCAGCACGCAGGACAGTGAACGATTGGATTCGTACAAGCGGAAAGTTCGATGGGGTTATCGACTTTGATGCCGTGATAGCTGATCCCTCCAACCCTTTGAGAATGAATCCTAAATACCAGTTTGACTGGCTTCATCCCAATCCTGCCGGCTACAAGGCGATGGGCGAGGCGGCAGCCAGAGTGCTTTATCCTGAAAGATTCCCGGCGGCTGACGAAAATGCCGAGCTTCAGGGCTCTGTAGCGTCAACCAATATCCCTGAGGCTGTATACCCCCGCGTGCTTTCTGACGGCAGGGCAATGTTCAGGATACATGCTCCCGAGGCAAGGGATGTCAAGATAGATATATGTGGCCGCAAGTATGACATGAATAAGGACGGCAAAGGCTACTGGACAGTGACAACTGATCCTCTGGTAGTTGGATTCCATTATTATTTTGCCCTTGTGGACGGTGTGAGTGTGATTGATCCATCAAGCGAAGCATTCTTCGGTTGCGGACGTATGGCAGGAGGCATTGAGATACCTGAAAGCACAGCTGACGCCGCCTATTACACATACAATCCTGATGTTGCTCACGGACAGGTGAGGGAATGTTTCTACAATTCCGGCATAGAGAAAGCTCCGCGCCGGTGTTATGTGTACACTCCGGCAGAGTATGAGACATCTCCAGGCAAGCGTTATCCGGTGCTCTACCTCCAGCATGGCATGGGTGAGGATGAGCGCGGATGGCATCAGCAGGGAATGGTAGCCAATATCCTTGACAATCAGATAGCTTCCGGAAAGTGCCGTCCGATGATTGTGGTGATGGACTACGGAAACTGCGGATATATCCACGGCACACGCCGTGGCGAGAGCCGTGACCAATTCGGAGCGAGCTTCACACCTATAATGCTCAATGAGATAATACCTTTCATTGATTCCACATTCCGCACTCTCAGTGATCGTGACAACCGTGCGATGGCAGGACTTTCGTGGGGCGGTCACCAGACACTTGTCACCACTCTCAGAAATCTTGACAGATTCGCCCACATAGGCACATTCAGCGGAGCATTGTTCCTCGATCCGTCGAAGATCACTGAGGTGTATGACGGAGTGTTTGCCGATGCATCTTCATTCAATTCAAAGGTCAGGACATTCTTTATGGGCAAAGGCTCGGAAGAGAATTTCGCAAGTGACAAGATAAGCGCGGCTCTTACAGGTGCAGGCATAAACAACGTGTATTATGAGTCGGCAGGGACGCACCATGAGTGGCTCACATGGCGCAGGTGTCTTAATGAGTTCCTTCCGCTTTTATTCAGATAATATAATGTAAATTAAACATATATAATGAACAGAATTGTAACTACAGCCTTGTCTGCCGTGATGTGTGTGGCGGCAAGTGCTTCGCCGACCGATAATCTGACCGTGAGCAGCCCTGATGGCTTGACAGTGGTTACGGTGTCGGTGGTTGACGGTGTGCCCACTTATTCGGTGGCACACAAGGGTGAGAAATTCATCATGGATTCCCCGCTCGGAGTGAATACTAATATAGGAGATTTCACCGGATCGATGTCTCTTATGGAGGCAAGTGCCGACCGCAAAGTCTCGGACAGTTATTCTTTGCCGAACATAAAGAAAAGCCATGTGGAATACAGGGCGAATAGCCGTGACTACACATTCGGGCGTGAAGGAAAGAAGATTTACGATGTGATATTTGAGGTCAGTGATAACAATGTGGCGTTCCGCTACAAGCTTTATCCTCAGGGTGAGAGGCTGTGTTGCCTGGTGCTGAATGAGACCACAGGTTTTGTTATGCCCCACGGCACCACCACTTTCCTGTGTCCGCAGTCGAAACCTATGGGCGGATTTGCGCGCACTTCTCCAAGCTATGAGACTGGTTACACGATGGATGATGCCACCGGCAAAAACGGTTGGGGCGAGGGGTATACGTTCCCTTGCCTTTTCAGGAACGGCGACAAGGGATGGACCCTCATATCAGAGACCGGTATAGCCGGTGATTACTGTGCTTCACGCCTGCTGGGCGGAGATGGTGGCAGATATACCGTAGGATATCCCCAGAGCGGTGAGATGAATGGCTTTGGATCGTCATGCGCATCCATTCCACTCCCAGGCTATACCCCCTGGCGTACTATCACGGTAGGGGAGACCCTTGCTCCTGTGGTGGAGACAACAGTGCCGTTTGACGTTGTCAGGCCCCTGTATGCTCCTTCCAAGGATTATACTTACGGCAAGGGGATGTGGAGCTGGATCATAGGTATGGACAGCAGCTGTAATTTCGATGAGCAGAAACGTTATGTGGACTTTGCATCGGAAATGGGTTATACATCATTGCTCGTTGACGCCCTCTGGGATACCCAGATAGGCTATGACCGCATGGAGGAGCTTGCAGCTTACGGTCATTCCAAGGGTGTGGACCTTGTGCTGTGGTACAACTCTAACGGCTCATGGAACGATGCGCCCCAGGGACCTCGCGGCATTATGAACGACATTGTGAAGCGTCGCAAAGATATGGCATGGATGCAGAAGAACGGGATACGAGGCATAAAAGTGGATTTCTTCGGCGGTGACAAGCAGGAGACCATGCGTCTGTATCACGATATTCTTGCCGATGCCAATGACTACGGTCTTCTTGTAGTGTTCCATGGCTGTACACTTCCGAGAGGATGGGAGCGCATGTATCCCAATTATGCCGCCAGTGAGGCAGTGCTTGCAAGCGAGAATCTGCATTTCTCGCAGGGGGCATGTGACAATGAGGCGTTCAATGCCACAATACATCCGTTTGTGCGCAACACTGTGGGTAGCATGGACTTCGGCGGTAGCGCGCTTAACAAGCATTACAATGCCGCCAACGCGCCAAAGGGATCGAAGCGTGTCACATCTGATGTGTTCGCGCTTGCCACGGCAGTGATGTTTCAGAGCGCGTTGCAGCATTTCGCTCTCGCACCCAACAATATAGCAGACGCCCCCGACTGGGCTATAGATTTTATGAAGGCAGTGCCGACCACATGGGACGACACACGCTACATTGACGGCTATCCAGGCAGGTATGCGGTCATCGCCCGACGTCATGGAAGTGACTGGTATATAGTGGGAGTGAATGCTTCCTCGTCGCCAGTGACGCTCAACATGTCACCCGATATGATAGCTCCGGGCGAAAGAGTCAGGCTGTATAGCGATGACAAGAACCTAGTGGGTTCGGTAAGTGAGGTCAAGGCGGACAAGAAGGGAAGGATCAAGGTGACAATGCCGACAGGCGGAGGATTTGTCATCATGAAGAGATCCAATCCCGATTTCCATGTGTATCTATGCCTCGGACAGTCAAACATGGAGGGCAATGCAAGGTACGAAAGCTGTGATACAGCCGGTATAAGCCCGCGCTTCCATATGATGGCGGCTGTGGATATGCCCGGCAAGGGAAGGCTGAAAGGGAGATGGTACACTGCACAGCCTCCGCTGGCACGTGGCAACACCGGGCTGACACCTGCCGACTATTTCGGCAGGGAGCTTGTGAAGTCTCTTCCTGAGAAGGTGGAAGTAGGTGTCATAAATGTGGCTGTGGGCGGATGCCGCATCGAGCTTTTTGACCCGATCAACTGCGCCGACCACATAAAAGGGCAGCCTGACTGGCTGAAGTCGACTGTCAGGAATTATGACAACAATCCTTATCAGCGTCTGATCGACATGGCGCGTGCCGCACAGGCCGACGGTGTCATCAAAGGGATTCTTCTTCATCAGGGAGAGTCCAATACCGGCGATGCGGAATGGCCTGTCAAGGTGAAGAATCTTTATGAGAGAATTCTCGCCGATCTTGACCTTCGTGCCGAGGATGTGCCTCTGCTTGCCGGAGAGATGCTGTCAGCCGAGAAAGGGGGCAAGTGTGCATCCATGAGCAAAATCATCAACACATTGCCCGAAGTGATACCTACTGCCCATGTGGTGTCGGCGGATGGATGTGACGGTGCGCCTGACGGGCTGCATTTCACAGCCGAGGGGTATCGCCTGCTCGGAAAGCGTTACGCCCAGGCGATGTTGCCTCTGCTTAAGAAGTAGATTTTTTGCATCATCGGCGTCCCGGCGTCCGGGAAATATGTAACTATAAAATGTGATGGCGTGTCATAATTATGATACATTATCACAAAAATGCTAATAAGTTGATATTCAGTAGTCGTGAGATAAATATGTACGGATATGAGACATTTTGTCCTGTCCAGGTAACATGGGATTACGCTTATGAGATACACATTTATTAAATAATGTGAATGATAATCTACCTTTGCGTAGAATCTTTTTTGCGAAGAATGCCATAGAACACAAGCATAAATAACCGTAAGGAACTGATACCAACTAAAACCAAAACTATAACCGATGAATCACACTTCATTCAGTGTCATAGCAGCGTGCACATTGTTTGCGGCGTCAAGTTGCGGGACGTCACGTCAGGCCGACGTGGCACCTCAGGCAGATGCTGCAATCTTTGAGTCGTTCTCCTATAAGGGCAACGACGATTTCTATGCACACAATCCTCTCCCCGATGATAGTTCATTCTATAATCCTATACTTCCGGGATGGTATTCCGACCCTACGATATGCACCAATGGCGAGGGGGACTACTTCCTGGCGACTTCTACTTTCACTTATGTTCCGGGTGTTCCGGTGTTCCACAGCCGCGATCTGGTCAACTGGACTAAGATAGGGCATGTGCTCACCCGTGAGTCGCAGCTCAAGAACTTCCGTCACCAGCATGTGAGCGGAGGTATCTTTGCTCCGGATATAAAGTATAATCCTGCCAACAAGACATATTATATGATCACCACCAATGTGGGTGCAGGAAACTTTTTTGTGAAGACCCAGGATCCGTTTGGCGAATGGAGCGAACCGGTGTATCTTCCGGAGGTGCAGGGTATCGATCCGTCATTCTTCTTTGACAATGACGGTCGCGCATATATCGTGAACAATGATGATGCGCCCGACTATAAACCCGAGTATCCGGGACACCGCACAGTGAGAATCGTAGAGTTCGATACAGAGACTGAGAAATGTATCGGCGAGCGCAAGATAATCGTCAACAAAGGTTGCCGTCCAGAGGAGAAACCGGTATGGTGTGAAGGGCCACATATATATAATGTGGACGGCACCTATTATCTTATGACAGCAGAGGGTGGCACCAGCGGATGGCACAGCGAGGTGATATATCGCGGCAAGTCGCCTATGGGACCGTTCGAGCCTTGGGAGGGCAACCCCATCCTCACCCAGCGTGACCTTGACAACAACCGCCCAGATCCTGTGACCTGTGCCGGACATGCCGACCTTGTAAAGACTGCCGAGGGGGACTGGTGGGCAGTGTTCCTCGCATGCCGTCCCATAGATGGCGACTATGAGAATCTCGGCAGAGAGACATTCATGCTCCCGGTGAAATGGACTGAGGACGGATGGCCTTACATCACAAAGCATGGCGAGACCATCCCTATGATCGTGTCGCGTCCGGGTGTGACCCGTACCGATTCGGTTACATTCGGCAATTTTGAATGGACCGACAATTTTATGTCTCCGTCGCTTGATATGGAGTGGCACACACTTCGTGGCGATGCAGCCGGGCTGTACTCTCTCTCGGCCCCTGTCAACCATCTTACCCTAAAGTGTTCCGAGATCCCGACCACCGAGAAGGATGTGGCAGCTTTCGTGGGCCGTCGTGTTCAGCACCACAACTATGAATGTACCACTCACATGGTGTTTGAGCCTGCCGATACATGTCAGCATGCCGGTCTCGTGGTGATGAAGGATGAGACACACCAGTATCAGTTTGCCAAGTCACGCAATGATGACGGCAATATTATGGTGCTAAGGAAGATTGATGAGAACGGATCCACCGATATCGCAAGCATGCCTCTGGATGCCGATATCACAGGAGTGGATCTGCGTCTGGTGTCAAAGGGCAAGAGCTATGACTTTATGTTCTCCACCGACCGTGGCGACACATGGGAGACACTCATGTCGGGTGTGGACGCGCGCCACACATCCACAGCCGCTGCCGGAGGCTTCACAGGCACACTCGTAGGACTCTACGCATCAAAGACAAGAATCTAATTAACATAATTAATACCAATTTATTAACCCCAATTATTATCTGATCAAATACCTTATTAATAAACCTTAATTTTAATTTCCGGCATCCTATGGTTGCCGATGTATCACTAAAATCACAAAGTCTTATTATTTAGAAAAGTAACAATGAAGAATGTAGCTAATTTACATCATTCCCTTGTCATGTTGCTGTTAGTATTGCTGTTTGGCACAGCTACAGCAATGGCCGACACAGTGAAGGGTACTGTAGTGGACGATACGGGCGAGCCGCTTATCGGCGCGACTGTCCAGCTCAAGGGTACCCCGGGAGTGGCTACCGCCACCGATATTGACGGTAACTACACAATCAAGCTTCCCGATACACAGAAGAACGTGCTTGTGTTCTCTTATATCGGTATGGACCCCAAGGAGGTCCAGGTGAACGGCCAGACCACAATCAACGTCACCCTGTCAACCAACACCACTCAGCTCGACGAGGTAGTCGTGGTGGGTTACGGACAGCAGAAGAAAGCCTCTATCGTCGGTGCCATCACACAGGCATCGGGCGAAGTGCTTGAACGTGCCGGTGGTGTGTCGAGTGTGGGTGCCGCCCTTACAGGTAACCTTCCCGGCGTTATCACCACCGCTTCGTCAGGTATGCCTGGCGAGGAGGACCCCGAGATCATCATCCGTTCCCAAAGCTCATGGAACAACAGTGCTCCCCTTATCCTCGTGGACGGTATCGAGCGCGAGATGAGCTCGGTTGACATATCCTCCGTGGCAAACATTTCAGTACTTAAGGACGCATCAGCCACAGCAGTGTATGGTGTGAAGGGTGCGAACGGTGTGATCCTTATCACCACCAAGCGTGGTGAGGAGGGGAATGCCAAGGTTCATGCGAGAGCCAACATGACAGCGAAAGTAGCCTCGAAGCTTCCGGAGAAATATGACTCATACGATTCATACATGATCCGCAACCGCGCCATCCAGCGCGAGCTCATGGTGCCCGGCAATAATGCATGGGGCGACATGTTGCCTATGAGCACGATAGAGAAGTACCGCAATCCTCTTAATGCAGAGGAGTGGGACCGTTACCCCAATGTCGACTGGGAGGACTATCTGTTCAAGGATGCCGCATTCTCTTACAATGCCAGTGTCGACGTGACAGGCGGTACCAAGCTTGTAAAATACTATGCAGCAGTCGACTTCCTGCATGAAGGTGACCTTTTCAAGACATTCGAGAATAACCGCGGATACAAGACCGGTTTCGGATTCAACCGTGTGAATGTGCGCTCTAATCTTGACTTCTCCCTCACCCCCACAACCAAACTTACAGTTAACCTCTTCGGATCAAACGGTCGCAAGCAGGCTCCTTACCAGCGTAACTCATGGGATCCTACCGATTCAGGTTACTGGAACGCAGCCTATAAGACCTCCCCGGCAGCCATGCGCCCCATCTATAGCAACGGCGTGTGGGGTTACTATGCTCCTCGTGAGGCTGACGTGCCTAACTCGGCTTTCAATATCGCAACCAACGGTGTGGAGAAGCGCACCACCACCAAGCTCAATTCTGACTTCGTTCTTGGTCAGGACCTTGACTTCATCACCAAGGGGCTGCATGTGCAGGGCCGTCTGTCGCTCGACTACACATTTGTTGAAGGACGCCGCGGTATAAACGACCTCGACAATAATGCCCAGAAGATGTGGATAGATCCATTGACTGGAGAGGTTGTATATAAGTATAATACAGATAATGGCACACAGTTGGATTATAGTGATGGTATATACTGGACGGCAAGCAATGGCGAAGTGTTCCTTGACAAGACCTTCCGTAAGGTATACTATGCATTCCAGCTCGATTATGCACGCCAGTTCGGCAAGCATGAGGTTACAGCCATGGGTGCTTTCAACCGCGAGAACTATGCTACCGGCAATGAGTTCCACCACTATCGTGAGGACTGGGTGTTCCGTACCACCTACAATTTTGACTCCCGCTACTTCTTCGAGTTCAACGGAGCCTACAACGGATCTGAGAAATTCGGTTCCAACAACCGTTTCGACTTCTTCCCCTCATTCTCTCTTGGATGGCGTCTGAGCGAAGAGCCTTTCATGCGTAATTTCACATGGATCGACCAGATCAAGTTCCGTGGATCGTGGGGTAAGGTAGGTGACGACAGTGCTGGCGGACGCTGGCTCTACAGCGACCAGTATGTTTACGGTGGCAATGTGCTGATGGGAAGCACAAATCCAGCCAATACCCCTTACACATACTATCGTATCAGTGTGCTCGGTAACCCCGACATCACCTGGGAGAAGGTCGAGAAGCGCAACATAGGTCTTGACTATGGTTTCCTCAATGGTCTCGTAGCCGGTTCGGTCGACGTGTTCGCCGATAAGCGTACCGATATCTTCATTGACGGAGGCAGGCGTTCCATCCCCTCTTACTTCGGAGCCAATGCACCTGCCGCCAACCTCGGTAGGGTGAACAGCAAGGGCTATGAGCTTGAGCTCCGCCTCAACTATCCCATCAACAGGGATCTCAGGGTATGGCTTAACGCGTCTATGACTCATGCCACCAATGAGGTGAAGTTCCAGGACGATGCTCCTCTGCTCCCTGCTTATCAGAAGAAGGCTGGACACGCCATCAATCAGCGCACCGACTATATTGATGCGGGCACTATCCGCAACTGGGACGACCTCTATGGAGCTCCGATGTGGTCATCCAACGCCAACAACCGTCTGCCCGGCGACTACAGTATCATCGACTTCAATGCCGACGGTATCATCGACCAGTACGACAAGGCTCCTTACGGATACAGCTCCGTGCCTCAGAACACCTACAATGCTACTCTCGGATTTGAGTGGAAAGGCTTCAGCGCGTTTGTTCAGTTCTATGGCGTGAACAATGTGACACGTGAGGTGTACTTCCCCACACTTGAGAACTCAAATGTGGTGGCCTATGAAGAGGGTGCATACTGGACCCCCACAGTCGACGGTCTTCCCATGCCGAGATGGTCTACCAAAGCAGATCCATCGGCACGCGGCACACGCTACACTTACGACGGCTCTTATGTGCGTCTGAAGAATGCCGAGGTATCATACCGCATACCCAACAGGTTCACCAAGAAGATCGGTGTGAGCAACTGCCGTGTATTCCTCAACGGCGACAATCTCCTGCTTTGGACCAAGATGCCTGACGACCGTGAAGCGAATCTCGGAGGCTTTGACTCAACCAACGGTGCATATCCTACCGTGCGTCGTTTCAACCTCGGTATTGACATAACTCTCTAATAAATCAATCATGAAAAAATATATATCAGGACTCTCCAAGCTTCTGCTTCTTGCCGGTGCACTGGTAGCAGCGTCTTGTACCGATTATCTCGACAAGGCTCCCGGAAGCGATATTGACGAGAATGAGCCTTATAAGAATTTCCGCAACTTCCAGGGGTTTGTAGAGGAACTTTACGGTGGTATCCCTTGTATTTCCAGTACAGAGTATCACAACAGCTGGAATCTCGGCGAAGATGAATATTGGGAGCCATCCGATGTACGTCCTCTTGCTTATCAGATTGACCAGGGTAACTATCGTGTGATATCTGATGGTGGAACATTCATATATGGTTTCCCAGGTAATGGTAACGGTAATCCGGAATCAGATAAAAAAACCGATAAGGGCAATCTGTGGAAACTTGCCTGGAAGTGCATCCGCAAGGCTAATATCGGTCTTGCAAATATGGATAAGCTTCAGGGAGCTACCGCCGAGGAGCGTAACCTTATCGAAGGTCAGCTTCTGTTCTTCCGCGGGTGGTATCACTTCATGCTTATGCAGTACTGGGGAGGTCTCCCTTATATCGACCATGTGCTTCCTGCAGGAGAGACACCTATGCTGCCGCGTCTGAATTACCGTGAGACAGCCGAGCTTGCCGCCGCCGATATGGAGGCTGCCGCCAAAATCCTTCCTATAGATTGGGACCAGACTACAGCCGGACGTCCTACACTTGGCAACAACAATATGCGTGCCAACAAGATCATGGCACTCGCTTTTGCCGGAAAGTGTCTTCTTTGGGCAGGCAGTCCCCTTATGAACTATGAGTCGAGCGGTGACGCATCCTACAATTCAGAGCTCTGCAAGCGTGCCGCCGATCTTCTTGGAGAGGCTCTTTCGCTTACCGAATCAACAGGAAGATATGAGCTTGCCGATTTCTCGCAGTGGAATGACCTGTTCTATTATGCTGATAAGGGAGGTCGCGTACCTGGTCTGAAAGAGGTCATTATGCTTGAAAATTTGGTCGAATTTTATTTGTATAATACACGCTTTGATTATAATCAGCGTAATGATTATTTTTCTCAGATTGTAATATCAGGAGGTGTAAAAGTTCAGCCTACAGCCAATTATGCCCTTAATTATGGCATGGCAAACGGTGAACCAATTCCTTCATGGGAGGAATCGGATGCCGTATCCGGATATGATCCGACTCATCCCTGGAAAGGTAGAGATCCTCGTTTCTATAAGGACTTTGCTTATGATGGCATTCAGATGGTACGTGATGATAAAGGAATTGTTGCCGAAGATGTCAAGTATGCAAGTCTATATTCCGGAGGTCCTTGGCGAGTAAATAATGGAAATAAGTCTAATCTCACAGGATTGGTGGAGATCAAGTTCGTTCCACAGATGGCTCCTAATATTGGAGGATTGTTGGATATACATGTTGGTGCCGTTCTATGTTTGATGCGCCTTTCAGATCTTTATTTGCTTTACTCCGAGGCTACAGCCTGCGGCTACGGAAGCCCGACATCCAAGGCTTCGACATTCGGAATGACAGCGGTCGAGGCTGTCAATAAGGTGCGTGCCCGTGCAGGTGTGGGTAACGTGGCATCACGTTTCACCGGTTCCACCGATGCTTTCCTCCCCGAGCTTTACCGTGAGCGTGCTGTGGAGCTTGCCTTCGAGGGTCACCGTTTCATCGACCTCCGTCGCTGGATGCTCCTCACAAAGCGTCCCTACACCCTTAAGACCAAGCTTGAATTCGACCGTACCAAGGAATTCAGCTTCCGCAATCCGTCAGAGGCACGTGTGGCTAATCTGCGTGAGGAAGTGCTGTTCGAGCGCAAGCTTGACGACCGCCACTATTGGCTCCCATTGCCTACTGCAGACGTGAATATTTATCCTGAATTCGGTCAGAACCCGGGATGGTAACACCTTAAAAATCTGAAATCACAATGAATATAGTACCAAAATATATAGGTTGTATGGCTTTTGCGCTGGCTATGGGAGCCGGTGTGACAGCACATGCGCAGAGCGACAGCATTGTCAATGTCGCTTTCGGCACTAAGCCTCAGGAGGATGTGATCACAGCAACCTCTTCGGTCAATGTCGCCGACCTCATGAAGAAAAGCTATGCCACATCGAGCCTTGACGGCACACTTGAGTCACTCATAGGCGGATACCGCGGTGGCAGCAGCGTGTGGGGACAGGACGCCCTTATCCTTGTGGACGGCATGCCCCGCGAGGCAAGTGATGTCCTCGCAACGGAAGTAGAGAGCATAAGCATCCTCAAGGATGCCGCCGCAGTGGCTCTCTACGGCAGCCGCGGAGCAAAAGGTGTGATCCTCATCACCACCAAGCGTGGCTCGAACGAAAGCATGAAGATCGATTTCCGTGCCAATATGGGTTTTGATGTCCCGAAGAGCTATCCCAACTATCTCGATGCGGCTTCCTACATGACCCTCTACAATGAGGCTTGCCGCAATGACGGTATGAGCGAGCGTTACTCTCAGAGCGACATCTACAACTCATCGATAAGCTCCAATCCTTATCAGTATCCCAACCAGAAGTACTACAACGGCAACTATCTGCGTAAGTTCTCAAATGCTTACTCAGCCTACGGCGAGGTGCGTGGCGGCAATGAGCGCACCCACTATTATCTTAACCTCGGGCTCAATTACCACGACGGTCTTATCAAGATAGGTGACCACGACAAGGACAACGACCTGCGCCTTAATGTACGCGGAAATGTCGACATGACCATCACAAACTGGCTCAAGGCTTACACCAATGCTGCGATGCTCGTGCAGGACAACTACACCTCGCGCGGTGACTTCTGGGGAATGGCTTCAGGCACATGGCCCAACCGCTTCGGTGTGCTCCTCCCGGTGGATCTCGTGGACCCCAACAATGCCGAGCTTCAGGACATGATAGCATCCGCTACTCTCATCGACGGTCGTTATCTCCTCGGCGGTACATCAAGCAATGCCACCAATGCCATTGCCGATGCATATGAGGCTGGATATATCAAGACCAAGACAAGGGCATTCATGTTTGACCTCGGTCTGGACTTCGACCTCAGCTCGGTGCTCGCCGGACTTTCGTTCAAGACAGTGTTCGGTGTGGACTACCGCGCCATCTACTCGGAGGGATTTAAGGAGGACTATGCTATCTATGAGCCTACATGGGCAAACGTTAACGGCAAGCCTATGATAGTGAACCTCGTAAAGCATGGCAATGACACCAATTCGACCAACGAGTATGTAGGTCAGGCTACATATCTTCAGAACATGATGTTCCGTGCGCAGTTTGACTACAACCGCGTGTTCGGCGACCTGCATCAGGTTGATGCTATGCTGATGGGCTGGGGCTATCAGACCCAGAATTCGGCTGACGCCAACCATGATTCAAGCCCTCTTCATGCCACATCCAATGTGAATGCCGGCGCACAGGTTGCCTATAACTTCGATCACCGCTACTACGCCACAGTGTCGGGCACGCTTGTACACTCAGCCAAGCTTGCTCCCGGCCACCGCAAGGCGTTCTCACCGGCGGTATCGCTCGGATGGCGCATAGGTCAGGAGAAGTTCCTCCAGGAGAACGCTCCCTGGATCAACGAGCTTAAGCTCACCGCATCGGCTGCCAAGCTCCATCAGGACATCGATATCACCGACTACTATCTCTATAAGGGATACTATGGCTTCAAGGGTGATACCGGCGGATGGTGGCAGTGGCACGACGGCACAGCCGGAGGCAATACCACACTCCCCAAGCGAGCTGACAACTATGATCTTACTTTCATAACCCGCGAGGAGTTCCGTGTGGGTCTCGATGCCGCCATATTCAACAATCTGGTAACCCTCAATGCCAACTACTTCATCCAGGATACAAAGGGCGGTCTCACACAGGGTGCCAACTCTATCTTCCCCAACTTTATGAACAAGTGGGATGCATCCTTCCTCCCCTGGCTCAACTACAACAACGACCGCCGTCACGGCATCGACTTCTCAGTCAATGCTGTCAAGAATGTCGGCGACTTTGAGCTCGGACTCGGATTCTCAGGTCTCTATTACACCGATAAGGCAACCCAGCGTGACGAAATGCCTGCCGAGCCTTACCTCTCAGCTGTAGGCCAGCCTCTGAGCGTTGCTATGGGCTATATCTGTGAAGGTTTCTATCAGACTCAGGAGGAGATCGACTCCCGCGGCGTACGTCAGACTTTCGGCGGCACTCTCCGCCCCGGCGACCTCCGCTATAAGGATGTCAACGGCGATGGCGTTGTCGACAGCAACGACCGCGTGGTCCTCGGACGTTGGACCCCGACTTTCTCCTATGGCCTTAACCTCACCGCCCGCTGGAAGGGTTTCACCCTCTTTGCTTACGGAACAGGTCAGGCAGGTGGTATAGGCTTCAACAACAATGCCTATTACTGCAACGGCGGAGAGAGCAAGTACTCCGAGATGGCATGGGGCCGTTGGACTCCCGAGACAGCTGCCACAGCAACTGCTCCACGTCTGACCACCGGGACAACTGCCAACAACACTCAGGCATCAACATTCTGGAAATACAGCACCAACCGTTTCGACATACGTCGCGTTCAGCTCACCTACGATTTCCCCACCTCGCTCTTCAACGGCAACAAGGTGCTCTCAGGT
>ERZ778516.727-NODE-727-length-26999-cov-7.883128_pt1 | contig 26999 bp, 28 predicted proteins | sample MGYA00510342_ERZ778516 | MGnify/ENA primary metagenome ERZ778516 (study PRJEB29527, sample SAMN07138961) | mouse gut metagenome | material: feces | host: mouse | place: China:Nanjing | collected 2016-01-25 ... | reverse complement strand
TTTAGCTGCCAGCAGGCAGCGAACTAGGTGCCGCGACCGGACACAGCCACAGCGTCCCAGCAGGATACTTAGGACTTCTTAGTATTCTGGAACGGACGCCTCCAGGGGAGGCACATCCGCTCTCCCGGCGTCCCTTCCTGTAAAAATATACCAAAGCAATTCAAATTTGTTCGCTCTAGTTTTCTATCCTATACAAACAACCCATAACTTGCAGTTGCACAATGATACTCTTTCGCATATACTGTATACAAAAAGGGATCAGGTTATCTTTATGGAGCAAACAAGGCAAATGCAGCAGGCAGGTCAAATAACCACGGGAAATCAAATGCAGATGATGAATCAATCAACTCCAGGAAATCAAATGCAACAGGCAAGTCAAACAACTCCGGGAAATCAGATGCAGCAAGCAAATCAAACAGACGCAGGAAATCAAGTGAAGATGGCAAATCAAACCATCACAGATAAACAAATGAAGCAAACGAGTCAAATACAGCAAGGAAATCAGATGCAGCAAATGAATTTTACACAGCAGGGAAATCAAATGCAGATGACAGGTCAAAACCATGCACGGCAGGAAAACCAGATGTGGCAGAATCCTCACATGCAGCAGGATCATCAGATGCAGCAAGCAAATCACATGTATCAGGGAAATCAGATGCAGCAGGCAAATCACATATATCAGGGGAATCAGATGCAGCAAGCAAATCACATGTACCAGGGGAATCAGATGCGGCAGGATAACCAGAACTTGCAGGATCATCAAATACAGCAGGATCAGTCCCCTTTCTTAAATCAGATCCCGCAAGAACAACTACATCATATGCAGCAGGCAGAAAATACTGCCGGATTTTCTGCACCGAACCGAAATGTAATTCGGGTATTTTCTGCTTTGGTAGAGGAAGTTTCCCGCGACCGCGGAACAACTTTTGTCACTATTTCCTACAGAAACTGCGACGGCTGCGCCGCGCCTTCAGACACCGTCAGGCTCGTCGTCAGCAGGGATACGGATATTTTTAATGAACAGGGACAAAGAATCCGCGCAGGCGAATTAGAACGCGGCATGACGGTAGATGCCAGCTTTTCATCCGCTATGACAAGAAGCATTCCGCCGCAGGCACAGGCATTTTTTATCAGAATTACGGCAAGGGCTCCCCGGACGGAAATAACGACTGGCAGAATCGCCCAGGTAAATCCCCGCGGACGTTTTCTCCTCGTCATGAGAAACCAAAACCCTGCTTCTGCAATCCAGTTCCATATCAATCAGGATACGGCAATCCTAGACGTTTTCGGAAGGCGCACCAATCTGTCCGCCCTGCGTCCCGGCTTTCGGGTACGGGTGGAACATGCCCCTTTTATGACAGCAAGTATTCCGCCGCAGACAACGGCGTTTGTTGTACAGATAATACGGTAAACAAAATCACGTAGAAATGGCTTGTGACAGGCTTGCCTGTGCATTTGTGTGTGCAGGCAGGCTTGCATTCGCTGCAAGCTGACTAAAATAATCCGCATCGCTGTATTGCTGCCGATTTGACTGCTTTTTTTCTGCAACTAGTACTACAGCGAACAAAATAAACCATATTGAGCTTGTTTCGTAACACTTACGAAGAGCAGCCAGGAGAGAGGATAGGTACACTCTGGCGGCGTCCGTTCCAGAATGTACCTATCCTCTCTCCTGGCGTCCCTTCTTGTAAAAATTTACCAAAGTAACTCAAACTTGTTCGCTCTAGAGCGTGTTTGAAAAATGCTTTCTGTCAGATGTATTTCACAATTTGTGGGAGATTTGCGCCAAATGAAGGGCGCATAGCGGGCTATGTAACCTGATATAATTTATAAAAAAATGATGCAGATAATCTTTACGCTACCTACATCATTTTATAATATATCTTTATAATACTTTCTATAAATAAAATGGAAGACACAACAGGTTATGACAACATCATTCTAATTTGACTAGCATTTTCAAACTCTTTGGAAATCGTTGTATAATTTCATAAGAGTTCTCTTTTCTTTTCATTGCATAATATGTATTAGCTATATCATTACCCTTATTTAACAAAAATTCTCCAATCATATTCATTATTTCTTCATAACTTTTATTGGTAACCTGAAATCCTTTAAGCCAAATTAAACCATAATGTTGCACTAAATTTGTCTGTGGTGGAATAAACACAATAAAATGTTTCCCATTCAAAGTAATCAATGCCCTTTTTTCTCGCAGTGCAAGCCCAAATACATCCTCATCACTTTGTCCAGCATCAAACCTATCTAATACATGAATAACATTATGTCCATATTTTTCTAAAATATTAATGGATTTTTGAGTAATATTTTCATCTAATAGTACCTTCATTGCTAACCTTCCTCATATGGAACATCTAAAACTTCTATTACATATTCCATTGCTTCTTCTATATCATTTTCTGTTAGTCTATATTCTTCGCAAATTTCTTGAATTGTCATTTCATCCTTTAAGCAAGCAACAATCAAACTAACTGGTATCCTTGTGTTTTTTATTACTGGCATACCACCCAACTTCTTATTATCACTCTGAATTTTTTGAAATTTTTCTGCCAATCTTTTAAAATACTGCTCTATTTCTTGATAGTTTATATCTTTTTGATTTAAGAATATAATATCTTTACCCATATTCTTATTATATACATTATGTTTTCTACTTATACCAGTATCATATTTTTCTTTTAAATTATATGTATATTGTAGCGTTCTAGGATAATTGGCTTCATAATTTTCCACTAAAGTAACTGCCATATTCTTCCTCCTTTATATACTATCCATTTTATCTTTTAATTCTATTAGATTGTCTATAATTTCATCTAAATCTCTACGAGAAATTTCAAATGCTTCTGATATATCATCATCATCTTTTTCCAACATCAACTTTATAATAGCGGAATTGGCTTCTATTTCTTTAGGATTTTTATCATTTCTGTAACTTATAATTTGTGTCTCTAATAATCTAAAACACTTTATTTTACTATTTTTTTTAATATATAGATGATTCTTCAAGTCCTTTTCATGATTATAAATCTCTCTTGCAATTTTCAGCTTATCTTCTGAAATATCACTACTCTCTTTATCTTCCGCCATATGTGCTACTATTTTAATAATTGAAAATACATATTCTATAAATTTCTTTTCCTTTAATTCAGGAAGCATATCCCTTTTTTGTTGATCAATTCCGAGTGAAAACCCCGATGTATTCCAAACTATTTTAAGCAAACCACTACTATAAGCATTAAGTAGAACATTCCCATATTCATTCTTATCCATAAAATCCTCCACCTTTCCTCAACTTACCATTGTTTTTTAATTATAGCATAGTTAATTAAACTCTGCAAATCTCACTTTTATTTCTTTTCTATCTTACTGGTTTTACAATGTTTTTAATTGTGATAAGTCGACGCGGGAGTTTGACACTTATTTCGATAAAAACCCCTTTCAGGCCAGATGTAGCCTGTATTTTTTTGTCAATTTTTTTGTTTTATTTAGTGGTATTTTGTGGTATTCTATGATATAATAAGGCTGGAGGTGTTTTTTTGCATATTACAACAACAAAATCAAAAAATGCAGAATCCTTTTATATTACTCAGACTTTTAAAAGAAAAAATGGTTCCAGTTCATCAAAGCATATAAAAAAACTTGGAACTTTAGCCGTATTATCCGAAAAACTAGGCACCGACCGTGACGGTGTGATGCAATGGGCCAGAGAGCAGGCAAAATTAGAAACTGAAAAATACAGGAAGGAAAATGAAGAAAAAACAATATTAGTCCCTTTCCATTCAGACAAAGAATTAGATTACAGCAAACAAAAATTTTACATGGGTGGATATCTTTTTTTGCAATCCATTTACTACGAACTGGGGCTGAATAAAATATGTAGAAAGATCAAAGCTAAACACAGCTATGAATACGATTTAAATGCCATTCTGTCTGATTTGATTTTTACCCGCATCCTGGAACCGAACAGTAAACGTTCTTCTTTTCAGTCTGCACAATCATTTTTAGAAGCTCCTTCTTACGAGCTTCATGATGTCTATCGTTCTTTGAATGTATTGGCACAAGAATGCGATTTTATACAATCCGAATCCTATAAGAACAGCCATTTTATAACTAAAAGACGTGATAAGGTTTTATATTATGACTGCACCAATTATTACTTTGAAATCCAACAGGAAGATGGAAACAAAAAATACGGTAAAAGCAAGAAACACAGACCAAACCCAATTATTCAGATGGGGCTTTTTACGGATGGCGATGGCATTCCCCTTGCTTTCTCTCTCTTTCCTGGAAACAGGAATGAGCAGACATCTTTAAAACCATTAGAGAAAAAAGTACTTCTGGAATTCGGATGTGAGAAATTTGTTTACTGCAGTGATGCAGGACTAGGTTCAGAAAGCATACGTGAATTTAATCATATGGGACAACGGGCGTTTCTAGTTACACAATCGCTAAAAAAACTTTGTAAAGAAGAAAAGGAGTGGGCCCTGGATCCTAAAAACTTCAAAAGGCTTTCTGATCATAATACAATGGATATTACAGCACTTTCTGATGAAGATGCAGACAGTTTGTTTTATAAAGAAGAACCTTATACACCCAAAAACATTCACCAGCGACTTATCGTAACCTATTCTCCGAAATATGCTGCTTACCAGAAATCTGTCCGTGAAAAACAGATTGAGCGGGCGCAAAAAATGATCGCAGAAGGAAATACAAAAAAACAACGAAAAAATCCAAATGACCCTGCCAGATTTCTTTCAAAAACATCCGTTACGGATGATGGTGAAATTGCAGAAAAAGACATTTACACCATCAATTATGAGAAGATCAGGGAAGAAGAAAAATACGATGGAATGTATGCAGTCTGTACAGATTTATTAGATGACGATGTGAGTGATTTGATCCGTGTAAGCGAAGGAAGATGGCAAATAGAACACTGTTTCCGAATTTTAAAAACAGAGTTTTCAGCAAGGCCGGTTTATATTCGCAACGACGAACGAATGAAAGCGCATTTCCTAGTATGCTTTCTGGCATTATTGATCTTTCGATTATTGGAGAAGAAACTGGATAAAAAATATACATGTTCAGAGATATTGAAAACACTAAAAGAAATAAATTTTGCAGATATTGAGGAACAGGGATATATGCCGTTATACTCCCGTACACATCTGACGGATGCATTACACAAAGTATGTGGCTTTCGGACTGATTATCAATTCATCTCAAAAAGGAAAATGAAAACGATTCAAAAAGAAAGCAAACGGCGCTAAAAATACCACATTCCGTGAAACCTAAAAAAAGTGCTGAAACCCTCTTAGACAGAACGTTTCAGCACTTTTTTGAATTTTATAACTGTCAAAGACGGGATTATAGCATAGTTAATTAAACTCTGCAAATCTCACTTTTATTTCTTTTCTATCTTACTGGTTTTACAATGTTTTTAATTGTGATAAGTCGACGGCTTTTCAGCCATATCTACCAAATTTTATTTTTGGAGAACATGGCTGGCGACAGCTCCTCACAATACTCATCAAAGTTAATTGAGCTTTTTTCACCTCTTCAACCTCTTTTAACGGTTCTTCTGTAAGTTTTTATCTATTTTCAATAATGAATGTTATGGTCATAATATAGGAATATCAAAAAACCCCTGCAAACGGCATTCCCACGCCATTCACAAGGGTTTCTTCCTTCAAAATAACCAGACAAAATTTGTCTTATGCATTCATCTGCGCCGCAACCTCAGCCGCAAAATCCTCATTCTTCTTCTCAAGCCCTTCACCTGTTTCAAAACGGATAAAGCTCTTGATGGATACGGATGTGCCTGCTTCTTTGGATACCTGTGCAAGGTACTGTGCTACGGTCTGTTTGCCGTCTTCGGCTTTGACGTATACCTGGTCAACGAGGCAGATTTCTTTTAATTCCTTGTTGACGCGGCCTTCGATCATGCCGTTGATGACTTTCTCCGGCTTCTGTGATTCTTTTGGATCGTTCATGATCTGTGCGCGGAGAATTTCTTTTTCATGTGCGATGTAGTCTGCACTGATTTCGTCTCTGCTGACGTATTTCGGGTTTAAAGCTGCGATCTGCATACACAGGTTTTTCACAGCTTCTTTGACAGCGTCGTTGACAACGGATGTCTGTGCAACTGCAACGACACCAATGCGCCCGCCGCCGTGGATATAGTCTACGACGCAGCCATCTTCTGCGTTTGCTTTTTCAAATCTGCGGATCTTTAAGTTCTCACCGATTACCGCAATCTGCTCTACTAAGGAATCTTTTACGGTCTTGCTGCTGTCTTCTAACCATGCTTCTTCCATAAATGCGTCCATGTCGGCTGCATTGGAATTTAATGCCTGTTTTGCAACTTTTTCTACGTATGCCTGGAATTTTTCATTCTTTGCAACGAAGTCTGTTTCAGAGTTTACTTCTACGATCGCTGCACGCTTGTCGTCTTCTACAACAACCTTTACGATACCTTCTGCTGCGATGCGGGATGCTTTCTTTTCCGCTTTTGCCTGTCCATTTTTTCTCAAATATTCTACGGCAGCTTCCATATCGCCGTTTGTCTCGCCTAATGCTTTTTTGCAATCCATCATGCCTGCGCCAGTCATTTCGCGCAGTTCTTTTACCATTCCTGCTGTAATAGCCATTTTATTTTCCTCCAAAATTTGTGTCTGTGTGTTCCGTCCCTATTTAGGCTTCTGCTGCTTCCTCATCGTATGCTGCTTCTGCTTCCATTACTTCCTCAGCTTCGCCCTGTTTTGCTTCTACTACAGCGTCTGCCATCTTGGAAACAATCAGTTTGACCGCACGGATTGCGTCGTCGTTGCCTGGAATTACAAAATCCAGTTCTTCAGGGTCACAGTTTGTATCTGCGATACCGATTAACGGGATGCCTAATGTATGAGCTTCCTGTACACAGATTCTTTCTTTCTTTGGATCTACAATAAAAATTGCATCTGGAATGCGCTTCATTTCTTTAATGCCGCCTAAGTTTCTTTCCAGCTTTTCCTGCAATTTCTTTAATGCAAGCACTTCTTTTTTCGGAAGGACATCAAACGTACCGTCTTCTTCCATCTTTTCAATGCTCTTTAATTTTGCAATACGGCTCTGAATCGTTTTAAAGTTGGTCAGCATACCGCCCAGCCATCTTTCGTTGACATAGTACATGCCGCAGCGCTCTGCTTCTGTGCGGATTGCGTCCTGTGCCTGCTTCTTTGTGCCTACGAAAAGGATTGTGCCGCCGTTTGCCACGATGTCTGCCACTGCATTGTATGCCTCGTCTACTTTTCCTACTGATTTTTGCAGGTCAATGATATAGATGCCGTTGCGTTCCGTATAAATATACGGAGCCATTTTCGGGTTCCATCTTCTTGTCTGATGTCCGAAATGAACACCGGCTTCCAGTAACTGTTTCATTGAAATAACACTCATTCTCTTTTCCTCCATTTGGTTTTTGCTGCCATATGCTTCCAAATGCAATCCAACCGATGCAGGCTCAACAGCCTATGCAGCTATCCTGCCAGTTACAGCGCTGAAACACTGTAGAAATCGGCACCTGTATTGCTCCACATATGTGATTTTTTTGACTTGTATACTATAGCACAGGTAACTTCTGGATGCAAGCATTTTTTGCATGATTGCGCGCCCTGTCTTTACTGCCTTGTCAGAATCTGCGCGATCTGGCGGAAGCTTGACCCTTTTTTAATCTTATAAGTTCCTGGCTGGAGCATATTGTCGTAATCGTTGTCTCCAAGGAACGAATTAAACTCGTCCGCGCTGTCCACAAGCCCTGCTTCAAATACTTTTGCCGATACCATCCTGGATACGTCCCCGGATTCTATTACGATCTCTACTTCGTCAGAATGATTGTCTGGCTGATTGTTAGACGGCTTGTTTGTGGACGGTTTATTTTTATTATCTGATGGTTTATCATCGGATGACTTGTCGTCTGCTGATTTGTTATCCGATGACTTGTCATCTGCTGGTTTGTTATCCGATGACTTGTCGTCTGCTGGCTTGTTATCGTTTTTATTGTCGGTATCTTTCTTGCCGCTGTTGTCGTTTTGCGAATCCTGATTTTCGTTGTCGTTTGTATCCGGCTGATCCTGGCTGCCTTCACTGCCTGGGTCATCTGCCTGTCCGTCGCCGCCTTCGGACGGCGTATTCGGATCCGTGGCAGCATTGTCGCCGCCATTTGGATCTGGCGGCTCGGTAAGGGGATCGGCATCCGCTTCGCCGCCTTCTAAGTCTAAGTCTGTAGAAGAAGCACCTGGCGCAGGACTGTCTTTCAGTGTCCCGCCGCTGTTTTCCTGCATCACCATGCCTAGCTTCATTGCGCGCCGAATCACTTCTTCATCGGAGATATTATCATGAAATAAAAACGCGATTGACAAAATCAGCGTCGCTGCAATTACACCGATTCCCGCCCCGCGTAAATAGTATTTAAATCTCATTTCAGTTAGTCTCCTTTATAAAGTCCCAGGATCAGGCGCACTTCTCCGACACCGAGGCCAAGATTTTTGGCAATAGCCACCGAATCCCTTCCCTGCTCATAGAGCCTTATAATCTCGTCCTTCACATTGACTTCTTTTTCTTCTTCCTGTGGTTTCGAAACGTCTGCGGATGCAGCCTCTTTTGCAGTATCGTCATCTTTTGCGCCTTCTTTTTGTGCGGATGACACAGGTACTGGAAGATTAGAGCCGGACGGCTCTTTTGCAGGTGCCGTAGCAGAGGCAGGCTTTGGTGCGGCTGGCTCTGCTGCTGCCGTCTTCTGGATCTGTGCCTGCTGGCTGATCTGGTTTTTCAACTGTTCGATAAAGCCATTGGTCATCTCCTCTTCCTGCATCTTCAAGTCCGAAAGCTGCTGTGTAAGGCTGGATGTAAAGTCGGTCAGCTCCGTATGCTTGTCATTTAACATACTGTATAAAAACATAATCTCATTATGTGTTTTATTCATTTTTTCAATTACGGTATCCGAATATTCGTTGATTGCCATAATTTTTTCGTTTGTCTGCTTTTCCAATGCGCGCTCGGTACGGTCTTTGCTGTCATCGATCGTATCTTCTACGATCTTGGTCACTCTCTGCTTTGATTTTTCCAGCTCATTTTCTAGCATCACGCCCATTTCTTCTTTGCTCAGTTCTGAAATATGCTGTAATTCATCCGGAGACAGCTTTTCTGCCACCCAAAAACTTGCCAGGATAAATCCCATCCCGGCAATTAGTAAAACAATCTCTATGATAGTCATTCAAATACCCTCTGCACCTTTGTCATATTTTAATGTCAAAGCCGCCGGACATCGTCATTTTGACCTTCACACTGCCGTCCGGCAGATTCTCCTTCTTATCTTTTTTCTTTTTTCTGCGCTCGCCAAAATATTGGTTCGAGCCCTTTTCCTTCGCATCAAACTTTTTCTTCTCATTATCCGCGTCGTCTTTTTTATGGACTTCCTGTGCCTGGCTCTGCTCCTTTTGCTGCTCGCGGATCTGAATGTTTTGCTGTTCGATGGCTGGCTTTTGGTTTTCCTGATGCCTGAGTGCACTGACATCCTGCGTGTTTTGTATCATTCCATTCAAATGAACCGGACGTACTGTCATTTTCTCACCTTCTCTTTACTTCCTTGCTAATATATCCATATAAGGCCCCATTGTCCGCTGCATTTTGGACAGTGCCTTTGTATGGAGCTGCGATATCCTGGATTCGGATACTTCTAAAACCCTGCTGATCTCTTTTAACGTGAGATCTTCATAATAATACAATAAAATGACTTTTTTTTCTTTTTCTGTCAACTGCTCCATCGCTTCCTGGAGCTTTTCCCGAAGTTCTGTCTCCTGCACCTGCTCTTCAGGCTGGATAAAGTGGGAATTGTGCCTGGCGTCCATCACCGGTTCGGTACCTTGTTCGATAAACTCATTTAACGATACAATATTGGTTACCTTAAGCTGTGACTGCCACTCGGTCAGTTCATCGCCCGTCACGCCCAGTTCCCTTGCCACTTCTTCATCCAGCGCTGTCTTGCCGGTCTGCATTTCGACTTTTTTGATCGCCTCATCGATCTTCTTTTGTTTTTGCCGCACAGTACGTGGAATCCAGTCCATTTTTCGGATCTGGTCTAAAATGGCACCGCGGATTCTGAGGCTTGCGTACGTTTCAAATTTTACTTCTTTGTCCATATCAAATTTATCAATGGCATCAATCAGCCCGAATATTCCATAACTGACCAGATCATCATACTCCACATTATAGCCAAGATACATGCTCAGCCTGCCCGCAACGACCTTCACAAGCGGCGCGTATTCAAGGATAATCTGCTCCCGCAGCTCTGGCGTCTGCTTGATCTGATACATCTCCCAAAGTTTTTCTTTTGAAACCTTACTCATGTTAAACCTCCAGGCAGTTTTTTATTTGTTCAAGCTTCCTGATCCTCTTCGATAAATTCCATATCTTCGATAATTTCTCCATCTGTAAACCCCAGATCATCCGCCGAAATAAATTCCTCGTCTAACTTTGATACACTCATATCCAGTATGATCTTGATGATCACGCCCAGCACGAAAAAACCTAACAGTACAAAAAATGATATACGAATAAAATATGAAAGGCTGAAATCATTCACATACGATATAATGCACATTACAAAAGCAGCAAATAACGTAACCATTGCAGGAATTTGTTTTGTCTTCATAAAACTCCCCCAACTTTTAGATTATTTTCAGCGGCTTACCCACTGATTTTATGTAATACTCTCCCGTGTCGCAATGCAGCTCTACGGTTCGCCCATAGTTAAGCCCTGTATCCTCGGCGATCAGCCGTATCCCCAGCTCCTTTAGCTTTTTTTTGGAAGCAAGCGCATTTTTCTCTCCGATGCTACCGATTGTATCCGTCCCGGATACTTCGAACATTTTTGCCCCGCCGGCAATCTTTGCCACCATACGCGTCCTGCCTGCACCGGCACGAACCATACGGTTTACCAGCTCTACAATTCCGGTATCCGCAAACTTGGCAATGTTTGAATTATTTCTGATCTTCGTACTGTCCGGCAGCATAATATGCGCCAGACCTCCAATTTTCGTTACCGGATCATAAATCGCAATCCCTATGCAGGAGCCAAGCCCCAGCGTTGTGATTGCATTCGGACTTTTGCATATATTTAAGTCCGCCATTCCAACTTTTATCATCTGACTCATCTGTTAGCTCCCACCCTACCTATACTATTTAAAGCATGATTCCAAGTGATGTTAAGATCTTGTCATAAGAATCCAGCTCCGGCAAAAGGATGAAATACCCTTCAAATACAGTCTCACCCCCAAACGATGTCTCGATCAGAAGCGCATTATCCCCCATCTGCCCAAACTGAATCGCCGGAATACTCAAGATGGCACCTGCCATATCTACCGCGATATAAGGCACTGTCGGTGAAATATTCAAATTTGTCATAGCAGATAATGCGGAAAGATACGCTCCCGCAATAATATTTCCAATCTCTTTCATTGCGGACAGGTCCATTTCATCAAACGGCGCTTTATACGCATCGTCCCTTCCGAGCAGATGGTTGACCAGATTGTGCGCGTCATCCATTTTAAGCAAAAACATCAAGCTGCCGGAAATATCATTTTGTACGCCAAGATAAATACCAACGATCTCCTCCTCTTCAGAACCAATCGCCGTATTCAAATCCTGGACTCCCATCAGCTTGACATTAGGCACTTCCATGCTCAGTTTGATGCCAAGCATCGTTGCAATCGCAGTCGTCGCATTCCCTGCCCCAATATTACCGATTTCCCTTAATACGTCAAAATACATACTGTTTATTTCGTCAAACGTAAATTTGCCCATATACTTCTCCCTGCATGAATTGAGCCTAACTCAATATTCTTCTGAAACATATAAGATATAGTGAGACGCACCAGTCCGTCTCACTATACCTATCTATCCCTTATACAGTCTCATGTTCATCAATAATCGCATTAATATCAAATAAGGAAACGAGCTCGTCGCCGTTTTTGCCAATTCCGTTGATAAACATTTCTTTTGCTTCCCTAGAGCTGTGTGAGAGTTTGTCAATCTCATCCGGCCCAAGGTTGATAACTTCTTTTACTTCGTCAACAACAATTCCAAGTGCATCCTTTTGTTCAAATTTTAAAATAATGATCCGGGAAGCACCTGTGTATACATCATCTTCTAACCCCATCTTTCTGCGGATACTCATTACTGGAATGACCTCGCCGCGCAGGTTGATGACACCTTTAAAATAAAACTGTGAGGTTGGCACCCTTGTAATTTTCTGCATTCTGACAATATTATCGATATAACTAATATCGATGCCATACTGTTCACTGCCGATCTTTACAACTATGTACTGCTTTTTTGTTGCTTCTGTTGTCTCTATATATTCCACTTTTGGCACCTCCCCTTACATCAGTGTATTCACATCCAGGATCAATGCGATTTCACCGTCACCCAGAATCGTTGCACCGCTGATAATCTTACTGTTGCTGATAAACTTGCCAAGTGATTTGATAACGATCTCCTGCTGTCCCAACAGGTTGTCTACGACAAGCCCCGCCTGCTTTTCGCCTTTATTTACGATTACAACCGTAAGGCTCTCAGGCTCGTTTTCCGGTTCGTCGATCTCTAAAATCTCGTTTAAGCGGATTAACGGAATGACATTGCCGCGCAGGTTAATCACTTCCTCAGCCTGCACATATTTAATCTCGGAAACTGGCACATCTTCAATCGTAATAATCGAACCAAGCGCAATCGCAAACAGCTCATGGTGTACTTCTACGAGCAGTGCTTGGATAATCGCCAGGGTAAGCGGAAGCCGCACAATAAATGTAGAGCCTTCGCCGAGCTTGCTCTTTACCTCCACGTCGCCGCCGAGCGTCTCAATATTGGACTTTACAACATCCAAACCGACCCCTCTGCCGGATACGTCTGTGATTTTCTTTGCCATTGAAAAGCTTGGCATAAACAGAAAATCGATAATTTCCTTCTGGCTTAGGTTTTCTGCCTGTTCCGGCGTTACGAGCCCGCGTTCGACTGCCTTGCGCTTTACGGTCTCCGTATCGATGCCGTTACCATCGTCGCCGACTTCGATTACGACATTATTGCCTTCCTGGTATGCCTTTAAGTTGATCGAGCCTACCTCCGGCTTGCCGCGTTCCTTACGCAGTTCCGCGCTTTCTAATCCATGATCGGCAGAATTACGCAACAGATGCTGCAACGGGTCGCCGATCTGATCGACAACGGTACGGTCTAACTCCGTATCCTCACCGGACATATACAGCTCCATCTTTTTATCTAATTTACGCGATAAGTCACGGATCATACGCGGGAATTTTGCTACAACGCTTTCAATCGGCACCATTCTCGCTTTCATGACAGATTCATGCAGGCTGGTCGTAATACGCTCCAAATATTCGATCTGGTCACGGAACGACTGGCTCTGTGTCCCGTCACCGGAATCACTAGAGCTAATGGAAACAAGGCTGTTCTTTGCAATAATCAGCTCGCTGACCTGGTTCATCAGCGCATCCAGCTTTTCGATATCGACACGTACGGTACGGTTTGCCACTGGCTTGTTCACCGGCTTTCCTTTTGTAGTAGCTGCGGCAGAGCCTGTAGATTTTGCCGGCTCGCCTTTTGCCTGCACGGATGCAGCGGCTACAACCGCAGGCGCTGTAGATTCCTGGGACACTGCTTTTTCCTCTTCGTGCTCTTTTTCTTTGCTTGCTGTATCTACCAGCATCTCATATTTGATCTGCTCTCCAAAAACATCCTCAATTTCAGAAACTGCCTTGGAAGCGGATAAAAACTTATCGACACCTTCCTCGTCAGAAGTAATAATAAAGCTGAAATCCAGGTCAAATTTTTCATCCTCAATATCCTGCGCACTCGGCTGGTAGACTACGATCTCACCAAACTCTTCGATTGCTTTAAATACGAGAAACGCCCTTGCCGCCTTTAACAGGCATTCTTTCTGCACATATACGGTAAATCCAAACAGCACCTTGCCGCTGTCCTCTGCATTTTTCAGCAATTCACGCTCCGCTTCGGAAAGCCCGATTGCCAGGTATTTTTTCCCATGTGCCCCTGCCGCGGCATCCTCAGGATGCGCTGTCTTTTCTTCCGGTGAAGCAGCAGGCACCTCCTTTACAGCCGGCGCGGTATTTCCATTTAAAATGCCGTTTAACGCCGCAATAATGCCTTCGTTGTCATTCGTCCCTTCGTCGGACGTCTCTTTTATAATATTCAAGTAGCCTTCGATCGCATCCAGGCACTGGAACAATACGTCGATAATATCGCCGTTGACCTTGATCTTATCGTTGCGCACCTCCTGAAATACATTTTCCATATCATGTGTCAAATGCTGCATCCGCTTAAAGCCCATCGTACCAGCCATTCCCTTTAAGGAATGCGCTGCACGAAAGATCTCATTGATGACGTCATGGTCTTCCGGCTCATTTTCCAGCGCCATAATGTTGTCACTAAGGCTCTGGATATGCTCTGCTGTCTCATCAATAAATATCTCAAGATACTGACTTACATCCATCTTATTTTACCCCCACTTGATTAATTATTCTTTTGGGAATATTCGTAAGCGGCACTACTTCATCGACAAGCCCTGCCTCCGCAATCGCTTTTGGCATCCCGTATACCACACAGGTCGGCTCATCCTGGGCAATCACATAGATCGGCTTGGCACGGTTTAAATCCCTGATCCCGTCTGTCCCGTCTGCTCCCATGCCCGTTAAAACCACGCAAACGATCTCATCATATGAGGAGCGGCGCAGGGATTTATACATCACATTGGCACACGGGCGCAGCCCGCCGATTGCCGGAGCATCTGACAGATGGATCTTATGGGTGCCGTCTTTTGCCGCTACAACTTCCAGATGGTAGCCGCCCGGAGCTACATAGACGCATCCTTTTTTCAGGATATCGTTTTCCTGGGCTTCCTTTACCTGGACTTTGCTCAGCTCATTCAAGCGCTCTGCCATAGACTTGGTAAATCCCGTCGGCATATGCTGCACAAGCACCATTGGCGCGTCCATGTTTTTATCCAGGTACGGGATCACGCTTTGCAGCGATTTCGGGCCTCCGGTCGAACATGCGAGCGCAATCAGCTTTTGTCCGCCGCCTGCGGCAGGCGCTTTGCGCGGTACTGTCCGCGTGGAGCCTGCGGTACCCGCCGCGGCATTTGCTGCTGTAGCGGCTGTCGACGCACGCGCCGCGGCTGCCGAAAGCGCTGCCCTCGCGGCAGCAGACGTCGGCTTGGTTGCAGCAGCGCCCGGCTGTTTTGCACCAGCAGGCGTCCCGGTTTTTCCTCCCATCGGCTTGATTAATACCGGCTGCACAAGCGAAGCCTTTGCCTGCTTCGACTGCGGGAGTATAGAATTTAACAGTTTGCTAAGATCCGTACGGAATTGGATTCCCTTTGCCTCAATGATATTTTCCGGCTTTGTAATAAAATCGATCGCGCCATATTCCATTGCCTGTATCGTGATGCTGGCGTCCTCTTTTGCCAGAGAGCTGACAACAACCACTGTAGCACGAATATTCTCTTTTTGCAGTTTTTGCAGAAGCTCCAGCCCATTCATCCTTGGCATGTTAATATCCAAAAGCACCGCATCGTAACTGTTGTTTTTGATCTTCTCGTATGCTTCCAGCCCGTCTCTGCATGTATCTGTCGCTTCAAACTCATTACCTGAATTGATTATATCACATATAGCCCTTCTCATGAGTGCAGAATCATCTACAACTAAAATATTTTTTTTCATAACGCATCAGAACTTCTTTCTCTCTCTTTTCGAATTATAACGTTCTCTGTCAGTAACAAATGCTATTTAAAAAAATTATAAAACAACTCCTTAATTCCCTGGCGGTCAGGCTCAATGTTCGGCTCTCCTTCAATCAGGCTTAACGCGAGGCGCTCAAATGCCTTTGCTGACCTTGCGTTCGGCGCGGTCATGGAAACGATTTTCTGCGCGCGCACCGATTTTTCCAAAAGTCCGTCCTGCGGGATCGTACCGAAAAAATGCACTTCTCCCTGTAAAAACTTGGAAATCACAGAGCTTAGCTTCTCATATACCGCCTGCCCGTCATCCACGGATACCGTACGATTCACAACGACTTCAATATTTGTGCTGTGGCGGACAAACCCGGGATTTCCATACAGTGCCTTAATTAACGAATAAGAATCTGTCAGAGAGCTAGGCTCAGGCGTTAAGACCAACAGCACCTCCGGGCTTGACGATACAAACTCCATCACATTGTTTGCGATGCCTGCGCCTGTATCAATCAGTATAAAATCCGTCAGCCCATCCAACTCCGCTAGATTGTTGACCAGCCTTGAAAGCTGGTTCTTTGTTAAATTATTCATCCCGGTAATCCCGTTTCCGCCGGAAATAAATCCGATCTCCATCGGGCCTTCGGTAATGATTTCCTCCATCTTCTTACCGTGGTAGATCATATCACTCAGATTATATTTCGGGATCGCGCCAAACATAACCTCAACATTGGCAAGGCCCATATCCGCGTCAAAAATAATGACTTTTTTTCCAAGCCTGCGAAGCTGGACAGCAAGGTTTACAGCGATATTTGACTTTCCAACCCCGCCTTTCCCACTTGTTATCGTAATAACCCTTGCTTTGGATACGGAACGGGGCTGCTTTGATTTTACCACGTTTCTCAGTTGTTCTGCCTGATCCATACTCAATCCCCTCCAAGTAATTTCTTAACAATCTTTTGTGTATCAAACACCTCTATATCATCTGGTACATTCTGTCCATAAGTCGCATAAGAAAGGTCTGCCCCCGAATATAGATGGATATTCAGCAAGTTGCCGTAACATGAGGTCTCATCCAGCTTGGTAAAGATCAGCTTATAATCTGCAAATGTCTGATAGATATCGCACATTTCCTGCAAATCACGGTATTTTGTTGTTGCACTTAAGACCAGATATACCTCAGCCTTGGAATCGGCAGAAAGCCCACCGATCAGTTGTTTTACATCTTCGCACTGCGCTACATTTTTATGGGAAAAGCCTGCCGTATCGACAAGGATCAGGTCATATTCTGACAAACTGTTTACCGCGTCCCTGACCTCTTCCGCCGAATATACAATCGTTAACGGCATATCCAAAATATTCGCATATGTCCGAAGCTGCTCTGTCGCCGCAATGCGGTAGGTATCCGCCGTCAAAAACGCGACTTTTTTTCCTTCATCGACTTTGTAGCGCGACGCTACTTTTGCGATGGTAGTTGTTTTCCCAACACCGGTCGGGCCGATAAAAAATGCCACCGTCGGCCTGGCGTTTGCAAACTCAATCGGCTTTGGCTGTCCGAATTTCAATACGAGCTTTTGATAAATATGCGATAAAATATAGTCAATATTGCTGCCTTTGTTTGTAATCTTTTCTAACTCATCCAAAATCTGGTTGGCATATTTTTCGTCTACTTCGTTGTCTAAAAGCGTCTGATAGAGCATTTTTACAAACGAAAACCCTTCCTGTGCCTGGTCATTTGCCGCGCCCATGCCTTCCTCCTGATTTTTCTTTTCCGCCGAAATACGGTCTTCCAAAAGGCTTTGCAGGCTGTCTAAGCGTTCCTCGATCGCTGCGGTATTCGCAGGCGCATGTGCAAATGTGCCTGCGTGCGCGCCTGACTGCGGCTTTGCATATTCCGGCGCCTCCCCGCCCTGCGGCTGAAGCTGCTGCATTACACGTCCTGCCGTCTCATTCATGCGGCTTTGCGCCCCCATCGGGATACGGATTGCCTCGTCCGCAGCCAGGTTAATGCTCTCTGGCTTTCTTGCCTGCGCCGCCGCTTCCTGCGGCGGTGCCATATTCACTTTATCAGATCCATTTTCTTCAAGGGCTGCCGTCACCTCGTAAACGATTCCTTTAAACGCGCGGAAAACTCCTTTTGGCTTGACTGTCTTGACGCTCATAATCACGACATCCTGCCCCATTTCCTTTTTCGCTTTTTCAATCGCCTCGCTCTCAGTCTTGCCCTGAAACTTATTGATTGTCATTTATGCTGTCACCATCCCTACTGACTGTAATTCCACATTTGAATCTATTTCATTATAAGACACCACGATAAGGTCTTTAAAATATTCCTCTGTCATTTTCTTAAAATACATACGCACAATCGGTGAGGTAACAACGATCGGATTTTTGCCGAGATTTTCCAGCTTCGCGATCTCTGCCTCCACAGACGCCATAATCGACTTTGTCCGTTCTGGATCGATCGTTAAGTATGCCCCCTGCTCGGTCTGTTTTACCGACGACATAATCTCCTGCTCGATATTCGGGTCAAGCGTAATCACGCTGGTCGCCTCGTTTGGCATAAAGTAGCGGCTGGAAATCGCCCGCTTTAACGCCTGGCGCGTATATTCCGTTAAGACGTCGGTATCCCTGGAAGTCGCCGCATGGTCGGCAAGCGTCTCAAAAATCGTAAGCAGATCGCGGATCGAAATTCCTTCGGCAAGCAGGTTTTGCAGTACTTTTTGAATCTCTCCAATGCCAAGCAGCTTTGGTACAAGGTCGTCGACCAGTACCGGGTTGTTTTCCTTTACATTGTCGATCAGGTTTTGTACATCCTGTCTTGTAAGCAGTTCTGCAATATGGCTGCGGATCACTTCTGTCAGATGCGTCGCGATAATGGAAGGCGGGTCTACGACGGTATAGCCAAGGCTCTCCGCCCGCTCTCTCTGGCTCTCCGTAATCCAGATCGCCGGTAAGTGGAACGACGGCTCAAACGTAGGAATCCCTGTAATCTCCTCTTCCACATAACCCGGATTCATCGCCATATAGTGGTCAAATAAAATCTCGCCCTCTGTAATCTGGATGCCCTTGATCTTAATAATATACTGGTTCGGATTGAGCTGGATATTGTCGCGCAGCCGGATAATCGGAACGACGGTGCCAAGCTCTAGGGCAATCTGCCTTCGAATCATTACAACGCGGTCAAGCAAGTCGCCGCCCTGGTTGACATCCGCAAGCGGGATAATCCCGTAGCCAAACTCCAGCTCGATCGGGTCTACCTGCAGCAAGGATACGACATTTTCCGGCTTTCTGATTTCTTCCGCCTCTTCCTCTGCCTGTGTCGTTTCCTCCTCGATCGCCTCGACTGCCATACTCTTGTCCATACCTCTGCCGACAATAAAATACAACAGCCCAAAGGCGATGAACAGCCCTGTATTTAACGGCGTCGTAATGCCTAAAAAGGCAAGCGCAAAACCGACTAAGTACAGTACCTTTGGAATACCAAACAACTGTGATACAAGCACTTCGCTGAAATCCGCCTCTTTCGAAGCTTTTGTTACCAAAATACCAGTCGCAAGCGAGATCATCAAAGACGGCATCTGAGACGCAAGCCCGTCGCCAATCGTTAAGACGCCGTACTTTTGCAGCGCGTCCACCGCTTCCAGCCCTTCGCGCGTCATGCCCATAACCGTACCGCCGATCAGGTTAATGCCGGTAATTAAAAGCCCTGCGCCCGCATCACCCTTTACGTACTTGGTAGCACCGTCCATAGAACCGAAAAACGCAGACTCCATCTGTATTTTTTCACGGCGGTTTCTCGCTTCCCTGTCATCGATCGCGCCTGTATTCAAATCCGCGTCAATCGCCATCTGTTTTCCAGGCATCGCGTCCAATGTAAAACGTGCCGTTACCTCGGATACACGCTCCGAACCTTTATTAATAACTACGAACTGGATAATGACCAGAATAATAAAGACAATGGCACCTACGATGATATCATTGCCGCCGACGAACGCGCCAAAAGTTGCAACGACATTTCCAGGATCGCCGGTTGTTAAGATCAGCCTGGTAGAAGATACGTTCAGCGCGATTCGAAAGATCGTCGTAAATAACAGCAGGGTCGGGAAAAACGACATGTCCAGAACCTCCTGCACAAACAGACAGTTGAACAATACTACAAGCGCAATCGAGATATTCAGCGCCAGCATCACGTCCAACAACTGGTTCGGGATTGGTACAATAAAGAATACAACTGCCGCCAGTAAATACAGCGCAACGCCTACATCCGCTTTCTTCATTTCTGACCATCCCACCTTTCCTTCGTATTTTCAAATATGCCGCCGTTTCCGGCTTCGATCTGTTCTTTCATTTTTTCACTTCTCTTAATTTTATTCTAAATGCTTTCATCAATGCCAATTAATAAACCAAACTGCACTGCACCCGACGCGCCAATTTCCACGCTGCCGCCTGGTACAGCCTTTCGCCTGTTATGTATACTGATTGCAGGGCTGCTAAAAAAGCAGGTGCATCTTTTTCTAGTTTTACCGCTGTTATATTTTTTACAGCTTGTTCTTCATACGATATACCGCTGCCAGTATTTCCGCCACCGTCTGGTAAAGCTCCGGCGGAATCTCCTCTCCAATTTCTACATTCGCGTACAGCATACGCGCCAGCGGTTTGTTTTCCACAATCTCTACTTTTGCTTCTTTCGCTTTTTCTTTAATCTGGAGTGCCAGGTAATCCGTACCTTTTGCAAGCACAATCGGTGCCTGCGCCTCCTCTGCGTCATATTTGAGCGCCACCGCATAATGGGTCGGGTTCGTAATAACGACGTCCGCCTTTGGAACGTCCTGCATCATACGCCTTTGTGACGCCTCGCGCATCCTCTGGCGCTGTTTGCCCTTGATCTGCGGATCGCCTTCCGCATTTTTGTATTCATCCTTGACCTCCTGCTTGGTCATCTTCATCTCGTCTTTAAATTTCCATTTTTGATAAATAAAATCTACAATCGCAATGACAAAATAAGCCATTGAAATCTTCATGCCCGTATCAATCACTACAGAGCCTACGAGCATAATTGCCTGCATCAGCGACATACTGTATAAAAGGAGCAGGTTCCTTTGATGTTCCATAATGGAAGAGTATGCCACCCACATAATCAGGCCGATTTTTGCAATGGATTTTAACAGCTCCACAAGGGAATCCTTGGAAAAAATACGTTTAAATCCATTGATTGGGTTAAATTTTTTAAAATCCGGCTTTAACGGCTTTGTCGTCACCTTCCACTTAACCTGAAGGATATTGATTACAACCATCGCCAAAAAGCCGACTGCAAAAAACGGCAGCACCACCAGCAGCATATCTAAAATCGCCGGCTGCAAGATCTGCGATACCGCCCTGCCAGTCATTCCTCTGCCGTTTTCTTTGACATACTCAGGAATCCGTTTGTAAAACGTTTCAAACGAACCGATCAGGCCGTTGCCAAGGCTTGACATCGTAACCTGTAACAATACAAACAGCAGCAGCAGCCCTACCGCATTATCCAGTTCCCTGCTCTTTGCAACCTTGCCGTCATTTCTGGCATCCGTCAGCTTTTTCGCGGTAGGTTCTTCTGTTTTTTCCCCGCCTTCCCCGTCTTTGGCAAACCATTGCAGATCCAGCGGCATATACCACTCTTTTTTACTATTCACCAGCATACATTCCTTTGACCATATATACAACCATGCGCTTTATCTCCTGTGCCACAGAGCTTGTTACATCAGACAGCAGCATTACCGCGAAAAACATGACCGCCAGCCCGATCAGCACCTTTAGCTGCATACCGACCGCAAACATATTCATCTGCGGCGAGACCTTTGCCATAATTCCAAGCACACAGTTGACAATCATCATGCAGGCAAATACCGGCAGCGTAATCTGAAATCCAAGAATAATCAGCGCCGACATATAATCCGTGATCCCCTTAAGCAGATACTCCCACTGAAACACCTGCTGGTTAATCGGCAGCAACTGGTAAGATTCACAGATTGCACGCAGTACATACTGGTACATATTGGTGGCAAGCATCATAAGCATAACCATATAGTTATAAAAATTGCCCGTAATGCTCTCCTGCATCTGCGTCATCGGATTAAACTCCTGCGCCATAGAAAGCCCTACCTGCATATCGATCAACGCACCCGAAAACAAAACAATAGAATTACAGATACTGGCTGAATAACCAATCAGCAAGCCCGTAATTCCTTCCTTGATTACAATAACTCCATATTCCATTATACCTGTGTAAGCAAGGTTCTGATCCGGCAGTACGCCCGTCAGCAGAATCGCAATACAGCCTGCCATTCCGATTTTTGTCCGTGCCGGGACACCTCTGATATTAAAATAAGGCGCGACAAACACACAGGCAGAAATTCGGACTAAAATCAACAGGAAATATTCAAATGTTTGTAAGGAGTACGTCGCACTGAACATGATACATTCCTATCCTAATCAAACATATTTACTAAAATCAGACCACAACTGCACCATAAAACCAGACATATTGTTTAACATCCAGGCTCCAACCAACAGCATAACCGCAAATACAGCCAGAATCTTTGGCACAAACGTCAGCGTCTGCTCCTGGATCGATGTTACCGTCTGAAAAATACTGATAATCAGGCCCACAATCAAAGACGTAAGCAGCAGCGGCGCCGATGTCAGTATAATCGTATAAATAGCCTCTCTGGATATATCCATAACCTGGCCTTCTGTAAGCATAAAACTCCTCCTCTACTGTTTGCGCAAACCTAGTAAAAGGTCTCCACAAGCCTGCCAATTACCAGATTCCAGCCGTCAGCCAATACAAACAGCAAGATCTTAAATGGCATAGAAATCGTTGTAGGCGGAAGCATCATCATACCCATCGACATTAATACGCTCGATACGACCATATCAATTACGATAAACGGAATATAAATAATAAATCCGATAATAAACGCACTGCGCAGCTCACTAACCACAAAGCTTGGGATCAGTACTGTCGTCGGAATGTCTTCCTTTGTTTCATACGTGATACCTGCAATCTCACAGAACATATTGATATCTTTTTGCTGTGCTGTACGAAACATAAATTCGCGAAACGGCACTTCTGCCTGCTTGATCGCTGCTTCCAACGTAATTTCGCCTTTGTCCAGCGGCCGGAGCGCATTCTCATTTACCTCTGTAAATGTTGGTGCCATAATAAACGCTGTTAAAAAAAGTGCCAGACCGACCAACACCTGATTTGGCGGTGATGACTGTGTGCCCAGCGCCGTCCTGACAAAATGCAGGACAACGATAATCCTCGTAAAAGAGGTCAGCATAATTAAAATCGCAGGTGCCAATGAAAGCACCGTAAGCACGACCAGCATCCGAATCGGAGCGGAAATACCGCCTTCTTCATTTGGCCAGCTAATCCACAGCCCGTCATTATAATCTGGATCAGACGCTTCCTCGCCTCTTGCAGAATCAAAGCTGCCGACATTATCCCGCGCGGCAGCATACGCCTGCCCGCGCATACAAAACACCAAACAAATAGTAAGCGCCACTATGGCAAGCATAAATGACGCCACGCAATATTTTTTCTTTCCTGTACTCATTCTTACAATCTGCCTTATTTTTTTGGAAGATGCTTTTTCACTTTGTCAAGAATGTCATGGAAACTTTCACCCATATCGATGTTGGGCAATGCCGTATTCGAAGGCACCTCCGGTTTTAGCTGATCCTTGGTAAGTTCAGCCAGTTTTTCAATATGGTCTTTGCTCACTGCAATGACAAGGTATACATCTCCTGCTTCTATAATCTGTATGTAGCCATTTGCTGACACACGCATTGTCTCAATAATCCTAAGATTCTGGCTGCCTTGCATCTGCCCCCGCTGATACTTTGCAAGAAAGCGTGTAGTCAGCAAAGTAAGCAGCAATACAAGGACAAATAGAATCAGAACCCAGATCAGTTGTCCCAGACTTTTCCACATGGAGACACCTGAAGCTATGAGCATCATATTAACCAACTACTTTTTTCACAGCTTCCAATACTCGCTCTGCCTGGAACGGCTTCACAATAAAGTCTTTTGCACCAGACTGAATCGCTTCGATAACCATTGCCTGCTGGCCCATTGCAGAACACATAATGACACATGCATTTGCATCTATTTCTTTGATTGCCTTTAACGCCTGAATACCATCCATCTCCGGCATTGTGATATCCATCAGTACAAGATCCGGTTTCGTCTCGTTGTACTTTTCAACAGCCTTCACGCCATTTTCAGCTTCCGCGGCAATCTCATAACCATTTTTGGATAAGATGTCCTTGATCATCATTCTCATAAAAGCTGCATCATCACAAATTAATACTTTCTTTGCCATAATATACATTCTCCCTTATTTTCTAATATTATTGTTTTTCTCCTTCTGGAGATTCTTTACCTATTATAACATAAAACAATAAATGTTAGCAAATTATTTTATAATTTCTGTAATCCTAACACCAAAGCTTTCTTCGATCACTACTACCTCGCCTTTTGCAACATACTTGCCGTTTACAAGTACGTCGATCGGCTCTCCCGCGATCTTGTCCAATTCAATAATTGTGCCTGGTGCAAAATCAAGAATTTCCTGAATCGACTTTGTTGTCCGCCCAAGCTCAACGGTAACCTCCAGCGGTACGTCCATAATCAGGTCGATATTTTCCTTTTGGAAGATTGCCGGATTAAAGTCACCCGAAAAACTCTGGAACTGCGCCTGCTGTACATTCACTGGCTGCCCCATCATCGGCATCTGTCCCGGCATCATTGGCTGTCCCATCATTGGCATCTGCGCTCCTGGCATCATCGGCTGTCCCATCATCGGCTGCTGCGGCGCTGCCTGCATCATTGGCTGCTGCGGTGCTGCCTGCTGTGGCGGCGCTGCCTGCGGCTGCGGCGCAGGAGCAGACGGTGTGCTCTGTACATCCTTTGTCATATTGCTCTTGACGCTTTCACACATCTCTTTTGCAAATGAGATCGGATACAACTGCATAATCGTACTGTCTACCAAATCTCCAATTTCCATCTTAAAGGAAATCTTAATAAAGTCTCCGGCAAGAAACTCATCAATCTCTTTTTCATCCAGGCTGTCCTTTAAATCAATCAGGTTTGCTTCCGGCGGGCTGATATCGATGGTCTTATCCAGCATCGAAGAAAGAGAGGTCGCAGCGGAACCCATCATCTGGTTCATCGCTTCGCTGATTGCGCTTAAATGCAGCTCGCCTAGCTCTCCTTCGGTATTCATGCCGTCTCCGCCCATCATCAGGTCTGTAATAACCTTGACATCCTGTTCTTTTAACACTAAAAGATTGCTGCCATCCAAGCCTACGGTATAGGCAATGCGGATAAATACACACGGCCGTTCATACTGATTTACGATATCGTCCCAGGTAGCCATATCCACAACCGGGGTAGAGATATCTACTTTGTGGTTGACCAGGGAAAACAATGTTGTAGCAGCCGTACCCATACTGATATTTGCAATCTCACCAATTGTATCACGTTCTTCCGCCGTAACCTGCGTACCGCCCGAAGCAGATGCATCGGGAGCGGCACCCGGCATATCCCCGCCGTTTTGAAGCAGCGCCGTGATCTCCTCCTGTGATAATACTCCATCCATAATCTACTCTATTCCTCTCTAATAATTGACGTTATCCTGACTGCATAATCATCACCAGATACACCAGGAAGCGCTGTAAACTTTTTCATGCTTCCGACATAAATACTCAGTTCATCTTCCACCTTTGTATCCAGACGAATAATATCACCCACTTGCAGCCTGGCAAAATCACTGATTGAAAAAGCACTGTTGCCCAACACTGCTTTGACAGGTATCGGAGCTTTTTCCAGCAGGTTTTCTACCATATCGCTGTAGGAAATCTCCTCCTTTTCCTGCTGGCTGGAATACCAGAATTTTGTATTCAGCTTATCCATCACAAGATCGAGCGTAATATAAGGAAGACAGACGTTCATAAGCCCTTCTACCTCTCCGATCTTAATGTTGATCGTAACGATCGCGATCATTTCGCTTGGTGAAATAATCTGCGCAAACTGTGAATTGGTCTCTATACGCTCCAGACGAGGATTGAGCTGCACAACATTTTTCCACGGTTCCCTCAAAAGATTGACACAGACTGTCAGCAGTCTTTCAATAATTAAAAGCTCGATCTCTGAAAACTCCCTCGCTTTTGCCAAAGGCTCTCCCAAACCTCCCAGCATCCTGTCTACCATTGCGTATCCGATATTTGTCGCCATTTCCAGCAAAATATTTCCCTTTAACGGCGAAAAATTAATTACGCCTAAGAGCATCGGATTCGAAAGCGAATTGGCAAACTCCGAATAAGTCTGCGCTTCCGAATTGACTACTTCCACCTGTATATTTTTCCTTAAATATACAGGAAGATTTGTAGACAGCAGCCGTCCGTAATGTTCAAAAATAATCTCCAGCGTTCGAAGATGTTCTTTTGAAAACTTAGAAGGCCTCGCAAAATCATAATTCTTGACTGCTTTTTCCTCTGTATCTTTCATTTCATCTACGTCGACCTCGCCGCTGCTGAGTGCCTTAAGTAGATTATCTATCTCACTTTGAGACAGAACGTCAGCCATGAATCTCACCACCTGTCATTTATTTTTTGAAAATTGTTTACTGGTAATTTGTTTCAGAGAAATTCACAGCAACGATAAAATCTGAATCAAACAGTTCCTGCATCTGCAAGAGCATGTCATTGCGGACTTTTACCTGTCCTTCCGGCGAACGTACTTCATCATACGTATAATTCAGAAATGTATTCGAAACAATCTCCTGCAACAGGACTTCCCTTCCTTCCTGTTCAATCTGCGGAGCTTTCTCTTCGTAATCACTGTCTGTTTTATCCATCGTAATCGAAACTCTCGTAACGACATAATGATCCTTGCCGTCCGTATCTCTCTTTAGTGTAAACGTCTTTACATCTTCTCCGGTCAAAGTCCTGACAGACGTGTTGTCTACCGGGATCGTATTCGCGTTATATACTTTTCCGCCTTCCAGTTCAAGCTCAATCGCGCTGCTTACTTTTGTAATCAGCTCATTGGACTGCTTGGCAGCCGGCACAAGCGTAATCATAATTACTGCGGAAAGCACTACATTTACAAATACAAGCGCCATAATCAATACAGACATTA
>ERZ778516.725-NODE-725-length-27038-cov-5.830634_pt1 | contig 27038 bp, 27 predicted proteins | sample MGYA00510342_ERZ778516 | MGnify/ENA primary metagenome ERZ778516 (study PRJEB29527, sample SAMN07138961) | mouse gut metagenome | material: feces | host: mouse | place: China:Nanjing | collected 2016-01-25 ... | reverse complement strand
TTTTGTTTATAAGCTTGTGTTTTTCATATTTTTTGCTTAAGTTCGCGCCTATGGGTAGAATCACCTGTCTTATAAGCAGAATATGTATAATCCGAAGCTTTTACTGCAAAAGCCGGCATACACTATCCTATCGTCATAATTCCGACAATCCCTAATGTTGCTAATTTTTTGTAAAATTTCATCAATCATACCTCCTAATTATTAAAATTTATAATATTATTATAATAAATATTTTTATTTTCGTCAATATAAAAATTGGAAACATTTAGCAGTTTATTACCACACTTAAAAGTATGGTAATAAACTGCTTTTTCTTCCTCATCCTAAAATTTCACTCTTTTTTTCATCAAAACCCCCGAAACCTCTCATACCTCTGTTTCACAATCTCTTCTTCATTCATCCCCTTATACTTCGCCAAAAACTCCTTAATATAACACTTCATATATCTCACAATATCCGACAGATTCTCCTCCCCTGCCGGCATCACCTCCGGAATAATCTTCTCTATCACTCCAAGCTTCAGCAAATCCCCCGCCGTAATCTTCATTACCTGCGAAGCCTCCTCTGCTCTCTTGCTGTCCTTCCAGAGAATCGACGCAAACCCTTCCGGCGACAATATCGAATACGTCGCATTTTCCATCATATACACCTCATTTGCAACCGCCATCGCCAGTGCTCCTCCACTGCCGCCTTCCCCAATCACAATCGTAAGCACCGGCACAGTAAGCCCTGACATCTCATACAGATTCTTAGCAATCGCCTCTCCCTGTCCCCGTTCCTCAGCCTCTATCCCGCAAAATGCCCCCGGAGTATCTACAAAGCAGATAATTGGTCTTTGAAAACGTTCCGCTTCCTTCATAAGCCGAAGCGCCTTCCGATATCCTTCAGGAGACGGCATTCCAAAATTTCTTGTAATATTCTCCTTCGTATTCTTCCCTTTCTGCTGTCCAATCACTGTCACCGGCATTTCTGATATCGTTGCAATACCTCCTACCACAGCCCCGTCATCGCCAAAATACCTGTCCCCGTGAAATTCAATAAAATTCTTGAATATTTCATTGATATAATCAAGCGCAGAAGGTCTTGTATTACTTCTTGCAGTCTGCACCTTCTCCCACGTCGTCATATCCACATTATTTCTCATGGGTATCCTTGAAATAGGAGCATTTTTCTTTTGATAATGTTCATACGTATTAATCCGGTCCGGTTTCTTTTTATGCATCATAAGAATTTCACTTAAAATATCCTTTAAATCATTTCGATTTACTATCGCATCAATAAAACCATGCTGCAATAAAAATTCTGAACGCTGAAATCCTTCCGGCAGTTTCTGTCCAATCGTCTGTTCAATGACACGTGGTCCTGCAAAACCTATCAGCGCTCCCGGCTCTGCCAGAATAATATCTCCAAGCATGGCAAAGCTTGCCGTTACTCCGCCAGTAGTCGGGTCTGTCAGAACAGATATATAGAGCTGTCCGGCATCATTATGTTTTCTAATCGCCTGTGAAGTCTTTGCCATCTGCATAAGAGAAATAATTCCCTCCTGCATTCTGGCACCACCGGAGCATGCAAAAATAACCACCGGTATTTTTTTCGCCGTGGCCTTTTCAAACATGCGCGCAATTTTTTCTCCTACCACCTGTCCCATGCTTCCCATTAGAAATCTGGAATCACATACTCCTATGGCCAGTTTCTGACCATGTATCATTCCCTCACCGGTAATCACAGCCTCATCTAAACCTGTCTTTGTCTGCAAAGCACTTATTTTTGCCGGATAGCCGTCAAAATCAAGTGGGTTTGTTGTTTTTAAACCATGGTCCCATTCCTGAAATGTTTCGTTATCCAGTACCATTTCCAGCCTTTTTCCAGCTTCCAGCCGGAAATTGTAGCTGCATTTTGGACAAATGTAGTTATTATTTTCCACATCTTCCGTATAGACTGTTTCTCCGCAATTTGCGCATTTCATCCACATGCCTTCCGGAATGACAAGCGTAGCCGCCTGTTTTTCTTCTTCTTTTTCTTCCCTGCCCCTGCCAATCGAAATATAATTTGTCTTTTTAAAAGCAAATGCCATCCTATTACCTCCAATCATGCAACCTGCGCAACCAGCACTTGTACTGATTGCTCAATAATACTTTCCATGCAGCTTATACGATTATTTATTTACAGGCTGATTTCCTTAATTGCATACATACCTATTTAATAATTCAGGCGAAAGTATTAACTTCCGCCCTTTTTGTCAACTTTTATAATCCATATACATCTTTTATAAAATGTGTATTAATTTTTCCTTCACAAAATCTCTCATTCGATATCAAGTCAAACTGAAAATCAATATTAGTCTGAACTCCTTCAATCACCAGCTCACCCAATACTGATATCATTTTCTGAATAGCGGCTTCTCTGTTTTTGTCATGTACAATTACTTTACAAATCATGGAATCATAATTTGGCGGTATTACATAGCCCTGATAAATTGCGGACTCAATTCTTACGCCATTACCGCCCGGAAAATGCACACGTTCTATTTTTCCCGGAGACGGACGGAATTTCTTTGACGGGTCCTCGGCGTTAATGCGACATTCCATGGCATGACCGCTTATCACCACATCTTCCTGCGTATAAGAAAGCTTCTCTCCGGCGGCAATTTTAATCTGTTCCTTAATTAAATCAAAGCCTGTCACCATCTCTGTCACCGGATGTTCCACCTGAATCCTTGTATTCATTTCCATAAAATAAAATTCTCCTGAAGAATCCAGCAAAAACTCAATCGTTCCGGCATTTTCATAATGGGCAGCTTTTGCTGCTTTTACAGCAGTTTCCCCCATTTTTCTGCGCAGCTCTTCATTAATTGCTATACATGGAGATTCCTCTATCATCTTCTGGTGATTTCGCTGTATGGAACAGTCCCTCTCTCCAAGATGAATCACATTTCCATATTTATCTGCAAGTATTTGGAACTCAACATGTCTGGGACTTTGAATATATTTTTCGATATACATGGTATTATCGCCAAAGGCCGCCACAGATTCACTCTGTGCAGTATTAAAGTTTACCACAAATTCATCGTGGCTGTCTGCCATTCTCATTCCCCTTCCGCCTCCACCGGAAGACGCCTTAATCATAACAGGATAGCCCATTTCATCTGCGATTTCAAGACCTTTCTTTGCATCGTATACCGGTTCTGTGGTTCCCGGAGTCACAGGTACGCCCGCATTTACCATAGTTTTTCGCGCCTCTGATTTATTTCCCAGTTTTTCGATAATCTCTGCATCCGGACCAATAAAAATAATATTGCATTTCCTGCACATAGCTGCAAACTTGCTGTTTTCAGAGAGAAAACCAAAACCGGGATGAATGGCGTCTGCCTTTGTAAGAATGGTAGCGGATAAAATTCTCTCCATATTCAGATAGCTTCCGGCGGAATCTGCTGGCCCGATACAGACGGCCTCATCTGCAAGCTGCGTATGAAGCGCTTCTCTGTCAGCGGTAGAATATACCGCTACCGTTTTAATGCCCATTTCTCTGCATGCCCGTATAATTCTGACCGCGATTTCGCCTCTGTTGGCGACAAGGATTTTATTTATCATACATTTCTCCATTCCTGTATATCCTACTCTGCATCACCCACTGCAAAAGTAAGCTCCGCAATAACTGCCGGTTTTCCATCTACGGATGCGACAGCCTTTCCAACACCGATAGGACCTTTTCTTTTTATAATTTCACATTCCAGCTTTAACAAATCTCCCGGAACCACCTTTTTCTTAAACTTTGCGGAATTAATCGCACCAAAATATGCGGTTTTTCCTTTATTTTCCTCCATACTTAAAATCGCTACCGCGCCAACCTGTGCCAGAGCTTCTATCATAAGCACACCCGGCATCACAGGCTCGCCCGGAAAATGTCCCTTAAAAAAGGATTCGTCATAGGTAATCGCCTTATAGCCAGTCGCCCGCTCACCCGGAACCAGCTCTTCTATCTTGTCCACTAGAAGAAACGGGTGTCTGTGAGGCAATATTTCCTGAATTTCTTTTATTCCCAACATAGCTTCCTCTTTTCTCATATAGTCATATGAAAACATATTTTAAATTCAATGTTGCAGTTTTCATGTTTATCTGATTTTAAATAATGGCTGCTCATATTCTACCATATCTTTGTTATTTACAAGAATTTCCACTATTTCACCATCAAAATCACTCTCTATATCATTCATCAGTTTCATCGCCTCAATAATGCCAAGGACCTGTCCTTTTGATACCTTATCTCCCACCTTGACAAACGGTTCTGCATCCGGAGAAGCACTGCTGTAAAATACTCCTACCAGCGGGGATTTTACAACATTGAAAAGGTCTCCTGAAACATTTTGTGGAGACTCACTGACAGTTCCCGTCTGTCTCGGAGATATTTGTGAAGGAAACACCTCATTTGGCTGCACAGTAACAAGATTTTGTACTGTATCCTTTTTAATTCGGATTTCCTGAGTATCGTCTTCATATTCAAAATTTGTAATATCAGACTCGGATACTGCCCGAATCAGCTCTTTCATATCTTTGATATCCATAATTTCCTCTTTTTCTTTCTCATATATTTTTTTACGGGAAAGGCGGCTTTTATGCACTGTATTTTTTTACAAGAATCGTTGCATTATGACCGCCGAATCCAAGAGAATTACTGAGAGCATACTCCACATTCATCTCAATTCCCTGATTCTTTACATAATCAAGGTCCATTTCCTCCTCGGATTCCTTTAAGCCGACATTTTGATGAACATATCCATCCGTAATGGATTTCACGCAGGCAATAAACTCTACTGCACCTGCTGCACCCAGAAGATGTCCAATCATTGATTTTGTAGAGCTGATTTTTACCTTGTATGCGGCTTCACCAAAAGCAAGCTTAATAGCTCTTGTCTCATATAAATCATTATGATGTGTACTGGTTCCATGTGCATTGATATAATCTACCTGCTCGCAGGTAATACCGGCTTCGCGGATGGCGTTTGTCATAGCTCTTGCCGCACCGGACCCGTCTTCTGCCGGTGAAGTAATATGATATGCATCCGAGGTTGCTCCATATCCCACAATCTCTGCGTAAATCTTTGCGCCTCTGGCAAGAGCATGTTCAAGAGATTCAAGCACTACCACTCCGGCTCCCTCACCCAGAACAAATCCATCTCTGTCCTTATCAAACGGACGGCTTGCAAGCATTGGGTCCTCTGCGTTACTGAGAGCTGTCAGCGCTGCAAATCCGCCTATACTTAAAGGAGTCACGCAGCTTTCCGTTCCACCTGCAATCATTACATCTGCATCTCCACACTGAATGCTTCGAAATGCTTCTCCTATGGAATGAGTTCCCGTCGCACATGCAGTCACCACATTAATAGATTTTCCCTTTGCGCCTAGTATAATAGAAACATTTCCAGCCGCCATATTGGTAATCATCTCTGGTACAAGCAGAGGATTAATTCTTCCCGGACCTTTTTCGGCAAGCTTTAAGGTATTTTTTTCTGCCTGCTCCAGACTTCCCACTCCTGAGCCTATGCACACTCCTACCATATAAGGGTCCTCCTGCTCCATTACAAGGCCGGCGTCTTCTACTGCTTCCTTTGCAGCAGCTACGGCATACTGACAGAACAGCTCCATTCTCTTTGCCGCTTTTGCATCTATATAGTCCTTTGCATTAAAATCGTCTACCTGCGCGGCTACCTTCGTCTTAAAGTCTGTGGTATCAAATCTGTCAATTAATTTAATTCCCACTTTTCCGTCTTTAATTCCCTTCCAGAAATTTTCTGTTCCGATTCCGATTGGTGTCACAGCGCCCATTCCTGTCACTACTACTCTTGTACTCATATTCCTTTCCTTTCTTTTTGTTACATTGCCATTCCGCCGTTTACATTCAGAACCTGCCCTGTAATATAAGATGCCCTCTCATCTGCAAGAAAACAGACTGCATTTGCAATATCCGCTGTTTCTCCAAGCTTTTTCATTGGTATCTGACCTAAAAGCTGTTCCTTTACCGCATCCGGAAGAACCGCCGTCATATCTGTCTGTATAAATCCCGGCGCCACTGCGTTCACTGTGATATTTCTGGTTGCTAACTCTCTTGCTGCAGATTTTGTCAATCCGATAATTCCCGCCTTTGATGCTGCATAATTTGCCTGACCGGCATTGCCAATCACACCAACAATGCTTGTAATATTGATAATTCTTCCATACCGCTGCTTCATCATGGGCTTTGTTACAGCCTTAATGCAGTGAAATGCACCCTTTAAATTTACATTAATCACCGCATCAAAATCAGCCTCGGTCATTTTCAGAAGAAGATTATCTTTTGTAATTCCTGAATTGTTTACAAGAATATCCATTTTTCCGTAATGCTCAATTGCATCACTTATCATTTTTTCCACTTGTGCATAATCTGAAACATCACATTTATATGCATATGCATCTCCGCCAGATTCTTTTATTTCATTTACTGTTTCCTCTGCACCTGCAGAAGATGAAGCATAATTTATCACACACTTGGCACCAAGTCTGGAAAGCTCCATGGCGATTTCTTTTCCGATTCCTTTTCCGGCTCCTGTAATCAGGGCAACTCTTCCTTCCAACATTTCTTTTCCTCCAGCTTTATCAGGTTTATGTATCAATTAATTGACATATTTTTATCCGGTGAACAAATCCTTATCCCAGCATTTCCACTGCCTTCTCAATATCCTCTACTGTGGAAACATTAATCATTCTGACATCCTTTTTTATTCTTTTCATAAATCCGGCAAGAGTCTTTCCCGGACCGATTTCCACAAAAGTATCTACTCCGTTTTCAAGCATTTTTTCCATGCTCTGCTGCCACATTACAGACGAGGAAACCTGATTTTTCAATAATTCCCGAATATTCTTTGTATCTGTGACATATTCAGCAGTGACATTTGTAATATAAGGAATATCAAACGTTTCCTCAAGTCTGGCATCCTTTAATACCTCATAAAGCTTTTCACCTGCACCTGAAAGCAGCGGAGAATGAAACGGTCCGCTGACATTCAACATCATGCAACGCTTCGCACCTGCTTCTTTCAGTTTCTCCGATGCTGTCTCCACAGCCTCTTTCTTTCCAGAAATTACCGTCTGCCCCGGACAGTTGTAATTTGCTACAAAAACTTCTTCCACAGAATCACAGAGTTCCTTAATAACGGCATTATCCAGTCCGATAACCGCACACATCGCACCCACACCTGCCGGAACTGCCTCCTGCATAAAAATTCCTCTCTGGCGCACTGTTTTTAACGCATCTTCAAAACTCATAATTTTACATGCAACCAGTGCGCAGTATTCTCCAAGGCTTAAGCCGGCACATACATCAGGACGTATTCCTTTTTCCTCCAATACCCGAAGCATCGCCACAGATGTTGTTAAAAGAGCTGCCTGTGTATACTCTGTAATATCCAATCTGTCATTTTTTTCAAAACAGAGCGCTCTCATATCAAGATTTAAAAGTTCTGAAGCTCTGTCAAACACCTCTTTTGAAACCTCAAAGCTTTCATAAAAATCTTTTCCCATTCCGGCTGTCTGCGCTCCCTGACCCGGAAAAATAAATGCTGTACTCATAAAACCTCCAATTATGACTGCCAAAAAATATATGAGGCTGCTGCAAATCATATCTTGCAGCAGCCATTTTCATTTCGGAAATCAACGCAATCCTAGTTGCATGATTTCTTATGCCTCGATGCCTTTTTCCTTTAAGTAGTTAATTACATCCTCTACTGTATTGATAGAAGTCAGGTCCTCCTGAGGAATTTCCACATCATATTCTTCTTCAAGAGCCATAACCAGCTCAAATAAGTCTAATGAATCAGCCCCTAAGTCTTCCTTAAAATTAGTGGTCAGTTCCACCTCCGATGCATCACAGCTTAACTGCTCTGCCACAATCTCCTTCATCTTTTCTAACATAACATAATCTCCTTTGAAATAATTTACATATTCTGGTTCAAAAAGTTTGACACTGAAAGTATATTAAATGTACAGTTTTTTGTCAAGCCTTTTTCTTTCACAGGACTGCTGTATTTCTATATTTAGTTTTTAGACACTTCTACATAAAATGTCGTTTTTCTTACTTTCTATTATACACAAAAAATGGAATATATACAATATGAAATTTATAAACAATTCAAATTTTATAAATTTTTCATATCCTGATATATTCCATCTTTTTGAATTTTTGAATTTTCAGTATGCTTATTTCTGAAAGGATTTCTGAAAACACTCTTAGAAATAGCTATTATAAAGGTTGCCGTTTGTATAGTTGTAAGAATAGGAACCACTGTTTGTATAGGTATTCGCCTTGCTCTGCTCTATCTGGGCAGTAGTATTAATCGAAGTAGCTCTTGTGGCAGTCTGAGCAGCATAAGAATTTGCTCCATTAAACAAAGATTTTACATTTTCCATGTTTGATTCCTTAAAAGTATCTTCGTCGATGCTTAATTTGCCATCCTTGCCGATGCTGATTCCCATATCAGAAAGCGCCGACTCATTCGCCTTTGTGCTGTTTTTCATCGCAGTAACAGTTGAGGTAATCGACGATACGGTGGAATCTTTCGTACTGTCAAGAAGGCTGTTATAATTGTCTACAAAATTCTTTACAGCACTGTATATCTTGTCTGTATCATATTCCCTGACAATATTTCCGTCTTCAGCCTTAATTGATGTTGGTGTAAATACCGAAGAGCCTGTCTTTGACAACGTGGTCGCGGAATTTTTCAGGTCATTCGCCGTTGTACGGATATCCTTCAAAGCTTTCGTTGTTTCCGTCGAAGTAGACGTATCTTCCGATTTAGGGGCAATTTTATCTGCCATTCTTCGCTCTATCGTATAAGCAGTACTTGTTTTTGAGCTGCTTGAACTTGTATTTGAACTGCTCATATTGGAATAATGCTTCTGCAGAAGCTTCTTGTATGCACCGCTCTGAATGCTTGCGTAATCCTGCATAAGACCTGCCAGACTGCTAAACGAAGTGTTTGAGCTTGAATTAGAAAACAGATTACTAATGCTATATGGCATATGAATCCCTCCTTTCCTTTATAATATATATTAAGTATCCCACTTATTTTTTTGAAAGTCAATAGTTTTTTGGGAGTTTCCGGGACCTTTCATTACAATTAAAATGCCATTCACTTCAGAAGCACTGTCTATTTTCTGTTAAATACCTTTCCTTTATAAACTTTTCCGGTAATCCATACCATTGCAAGCGTAAATACAGCAAGTATAAAAAACGACACAATGCCGCCAACAAGAGATGCCTTTCCCATAAGCAGGTCGGCAGGCATAACAAACGGGGACACAACAGGAATATATTCTGAAAGTGTAATCAGGGTGTCCAGTCCCATAATAGAACCCATATAAGAGATTAAAAAGCCCAAGATAACCGGTATCTGAAAAAGGGACATCGCCGTAGATACATCGTCTACCTTATCCACAGCGGATGCAATAAAGCCCGCCCATACGCAGTACATGAAAAATCCAAGAACTGTCATAAGCACCGAAAACAATAATGCCGGCACAGAAAAGCCCGTTCCGCTCTCTCTTATAATATCAATTATTATTGTAACATAATTCTGATAATCTGCATAAATATTTGCTCCGATTTTATCTCCAATTACAAAACCTATAATTGCCAAGACAATCCAGATTCCCATCTGCGCAATGGCAATTACCGCCATCGCCGCTATTTTTCCTGAAATCAGTGCATATGGCTTTACAGAGGTCAGAAGTACTTCCATAAGCTTTGAGCTTTTCTCGGACATAACGACCTTTGTAATGGACTGTCCATACATAACTGTCATCATAAACAGCAGCATGGAAAAGATTGCAGGAACCACCGTCTGCGCAATTATTACTCCAAATTCTTGTTTTTCACCGTCTGCATTTCCTGAGCTGGTCCATGCAGGAACACTTAAAAGCTCGATATCCTGCTCCGAAATGCCAACTTCAAGATATTCAATATCTTTATAAAAAATCTGAAGAGATTCGGCAAAACCGCTGATAAAATCCTTTGATACCCCTGTTTCCTCAAAAATATAATAGGAAAACGTAAGTGCACCGTCCTTTGTATGGATATAAATTCCAACCGGTCTTTCATATTTTTCCCGACAATACTCAAAAAACTCCTGATAATCGCTTCCAGAAATCTTATCTGTATACTCGACTTTTACATTTTCATAACCGCAGAGAGTCAGAAAGCCTTCCAGAACATCCTTTTCTATACCTGCTTCATTTACCGCTACGATGGCATCCATTCTTTCCGCTTCATCCACATCTCCGATATTGTTTTCAATATTGTAGTTATCACCGCCTGACTCCTTATAATCAGACTTTTGAGAATACGCCATAATAACGGGAATCACTATGCCGGCTGCCATCATTAAAAGTCCGATAATAATACTTGACAGCACAAAGCCCTTTCCCTTCATATTCTGTTCGGCAGTAAATGAAAATACCGAGCCAAATCCCGTAAACCATCCTTTATCCTTATTTTCCATTTTTACCTCCAGATTTTCCAGATTTCGCATTTGTTTTATAGACCTCTACAATTTCCTTAAATTTCATAACGTTTCCATTGTGATATAAAACATTTGCAAATACTTTTGTCACAAACAGCCATACCACCACTGTCGATACAGCTAAAATCAACATCGAGATAAGTCCCATTTGAAACGACAGTTTTCCAAGCAAAAGGTATATGGGAACCACAAATACAGAAGAAAAAGGCAGATAGTATACCACATAGTCAAAGGTCCCCATTCCGTCGCCCATATTGGAAAACGTCATTAAGGCAATGACAAGATACATTCCAATAATTACAGTAAATGTAAATAATTTTAGTCCCTCGGCAAGCTCTTCTATTTTGCTCACTGTTGCGCCTGCAAGTCCTGCGATAAATCCATAAAAGATAAAGCCCAGTAACACCATAACAATAGAAATCAAAATATTTGCTATTGTTACACCCCGCAGCACCTCCGAATCCCAAATACTGGTGAATATCTCCGGCCAGAAGCCGCCCTCACCTCCTGAAAGCGAATAATTAATCACCAGAGAACCGATAAAGCATACAAGCAGCGCCCCAAGAATCGTAAACACAATAAGCAGAGTGCCCACAACCTTTCCAAGCAGAAGTGCCAGAGGCTTTATACTGGTCAGCAGATATTCCATAACCTTTGAGGTCTTTTCGGTTACAATAAGCTCCGCAACTTTTGAACCGGCAATAATAATTGCAAACATAACTATCATGAGATAAATATAGGTAAGCCAGTATTCCGCTCCATCCAGTCTTTCCTTTGCATTTTCAACATTTCCGTTGGTATCAACAGAAAGCAATTCATAGTTTTTCTCCTTCAAAAGAGAATCCTTTTTTTCTGCATCGATATCTATGCTGCCAAGAATCAGCTTTTCCTTATTTTTCAGAATATATTCCGCAAAATTATCTGCATCCTTGGAGGTTATCTTTGAATCTTCCCCGTATACTGCACGCATTTCAAGTCCATAATTCATAGATTCTGTATTTCTGTCATAGGTAAGCAAAACTACAACATAATCAATATCTTTGCCCTTTTTTAACTCATCGATTTTTTCATCTTTTGTTTTTTCATCTACCGCCTGCACGGCAACGTTTTCATATTTTCCATCAAAGCCTGATGAAAATTTTTCTGCAAGCCCTGATTCATTGCTGTAAATATATGCCTGCTTAATATTCGTCTCTTCTTCTTTATCCGTGGCGGAACCTATCATGGTAATGACAGGCAGAGCAAAGAGCGCCAGGGCACATAAAATAACAAGTGTTATTTTCATTGCCTTGCTCTTGAGTGTCTGTATATAGGCAAAACCGCAGACCTCGCGCCAGCCGAAAAACGTATTTTTATTCATTGGCTGTTCCTACCTTTTCTACAAATATTTCATGAAGAGACGGCTCTCTTAATTCAAACCGGACAATTGACACCTTTTGTTCTGTAAGCTTTGCCAGAAACTGCATCGCCTGCTGTTCGCCTGTCACTTTGATATGGTAGCCGTCTGGTGTACGCTTCATAACATTCAGATTAAAAAGCTTAATGTATTCTTCAATATCATCGTCACATTTAACAATCATATTTACTCTGCCATAACTTTTCTTGATTTCGTTCAAATCACCCTGAAGAACAGCATTTCCTCTGTTTAAAATCGTAATATTGCTGCTGAATTCCTCTATGGTTTCCATCTGATGACTTGACATAATCAGATAAATATCCTTTTCCATCAGTTCCTTGATAATGGATTTAAATAAATCTGAGTTTACCGGGTCTAATCCACTTAAAGGCTCGTCGAGCACAATCAGCTCCGGCTCGGAAAGAAGTGCCGCCATAAGCTGGATTTTCTGCTGATTTCCCTTGGAAAGCTGGTCTGCTGTTTTTTCCTTTGGCTTCTTTTTTCCCTTTGCCTGTGGCTGTGCATAGATATATTCCTCTACCTCAAGCCTCTGTGCCCAATATCGGATGCGCTTTTTTGCCTCCTCCTTTGGTACATTTTTCAGCTTTGCAAAATAGAGAAGCTGGTCTATAAGGGTATATTTTGGATATAACCCACGCTCTTCCGCCAGATAACCAAGATTTACCTTCATTGGATTCAAAGGCTTTTGATTCCACAGAACCTCTCCGGAATCAAAGGCAAGCATACCCAGCATAATTCTCAGGGTAGTTGTCTTTCCGGCTCCATTTGTTCCGAGCAGCGCATAGACACCCGGCGTTTCCATATGAAAACTTAAATTGTTTACTACTGTTTTTTCCCCGTATTTTTTTACGAGATTTCTTACTTCTAGTGACATAAGTTCCTCCTGTTATTTAGTATTCCCTATACAATAGCAGTCCCAAAGGGCTGCGCACAGAAAATTTACATAGAATTTTCTGTGATATAAAAACAGCCTTCTACCCCCCCCCATGCAAAAAATCAAGGCTTTATCGCAGGGTTATGGGTATCAGGCAGTTCTTTCTAAAATGGTGCTCTCTGTCCAAATTTAAGATTATAGTTACTGATACAGTTTTCAATAATTCGGACTGCCTCCTTTGGACCTCCAAATTCGTCTACTCTGGTTTCCTTACCTTCAAGGTCTTTATAGACTGCAAAGAAATGCTTGATTTCGTCAAATATATGTAAAGGCAGCTCCTTAATATCCTTATATGCATTATAATTCGGGTCATTAAATGGAATGGCGATAATCTTTTCATCTCCCATGCCATTGTCCAGCATCTTCATTACGCCAATCGGATAACATTTTACCAGCGTAAGAGGTTCCAGAGGCTCTGCACACAGTACCAGAACATCCAAGGGGTCCTTATCGTCTCCATATGTCCTTGGAATAAATCCATAGTTTGCCGGATAATGAGTAGAGGTATACAAAATTCTGTCCAGTACAATCAGCCCTGTTTCTTTGTCCAGCTCATATTTTTTCTTACTTCCCTTTGAAATCTCCACAACTGCCATAAATTCTGCAGGTGTGATTCTGTCGGGGTTCATATCATGCCAAATATTCATTTTTTATCTTCCTTTCTATAAAAATGCAGTTATTACAGCTCCAGATAAGCGGCTCCCCATGTAAGTCCGCCGCCGAATCCGGCAAGAACGATTTTATTTCCTTCTGTAATCTTTCCCTCTTTTCTGATTTCATCCAGCAAAATTGCTATGCTTGCTGCTGAAGTATTTCCATACCTGTCAAGATTGACCGGCATTTTTTCCATATCCACTCCCAGTCTCTTTGCAACACTGGCAATAATCCTTACATTTGCCTGATGAAGCAGAAAATAATCAATCTCTTCTAAAGACACCTCTGCCTTTTCAAGAACATTGCTGATACATTCAGGAACCTTTTTTACTGCAAACTTAAATACCTCCTGACCATTCATTGTCATATAGTAATTAAGCTTTTCTTCTCTTCGGACAATAAAGTTGCCAAGTCCTGTCTCTCCGGCTTTCAGCGCATCTCCTCTGCCACCGTCTGCTCCGGTCTCCGATACATAGCGTTTTGCAGAATCAGCCGTTACCACTGCTGCTCCCGCACCATCTCCAAATAATACACAGGTGCTTCTGTCTGCCCAGTCTATAATTTTTGAAAGTGTCTCGGCTCCTATGACAAGAATATTTTTGTACATTCCTGATACAAGGCATGCATTTGCAAGATTCAACGCATACAAAAAACCGGAGCAAGCGGCATTGACATCCAGACAGGCAGCATGTTCGGCTCCTATATTTTTCTGTACCAGACAGGCAGTATTTGGCATAAGTGCATTTCCTGTCATGGTTGCCAGCAGAATCATATCCACCTGTTCTGCCGAAATACCAGCATCCTCCAATGCGGCAAGCGCCGCCTTTGAGGCAAGGTCTGAAACAGCTTCTCCGGCTGAGATTCTTCTTGTTCGAATCCCTGTCCTTGTAGAAATCCACTCATCATTTGTATCTACAATTTCTGAAAGCTCATTATTTGTAACAATCCTTTCAGGAAGATAACTTCCTGTTCCCAATATTTTCATTGTGTACCATCCCTTATGATGACATATCCTGTGATGATATATCTCATTCTACTATTTTTTCAACTTCTCTTCTATATTCAGAAGCACTTCATCTGGCGACATATTATCAAGATCATAAAATAAAACATCTCTTCTTTTTTTAATATCCAAAGTGACACTGTTATTGATATTTTTCATCAATATAAAAACCAGATTGTCACTGTCAAGTATTTTATTGATATAATCTGTGAATTCCTCTGATGTATCCTCGCCCCTTCCAAGCTCATCCAGAATAATACAATCATATTCCTCTTTATCTGCTGTCAGAACATTTTTCAGACATTCCACTCCAAAGGTATCATACACTTCTTTTAATTGTACTCTGATTTTTCCCTTGCGCAGCGAGGTCTGAATCGGTATATTGTTATGATAACCCTGCAGCTCGGCAATGCTGTGGATATAATATCCTCTGAACTCATTCTCAATAGTAAAATCCTTCATACGAAATCCTATGGGAGTCAGTCCCATATCCTCAACAATCTGGTCAAAGAGATATGATTTCCCCGTATTTGACTGTCCTGCAATTATAAATTTGTTTAACATCATTTTCAATATACCTCCAGTAGTTTGCTGGCAAATAAATCTTGCCTACATCTTTTGACAATACATCACAAGTATACGCATAAAAACGCTTTATGTCAATTATTTTTTCAAAAAGTGCTTGACACATATCAGGTCGTAATATAAAATACAATTCAGGTTTGCATGGTCCGCATATGTTCTTAGTATGCAAACATTAGCAGTAGGCCCAATCTCTCTCAAAAGGCTTACAAGAGGATTTGTATAATGGAGGAATTAAAAAATGGCTAATATCAAGTCAGCAAAGAAAAGAATCAAAGTAACTGCAGTGAGAACCGAAAGAAACAAAGCAATTCGTTCAAAGGTAAAGACTGCTATGAAAAAAGTAGAAAAGGCGGTTGCAGGCGGCGATAAGGCTGCTGCCACAGAAGCTTTAAGACTTGCTACTGTTGAAATCGAAAAGGCACAGACAAAGGGCGTATATCATAAAAATAACGCAGCAAGAAAGGTTTCACGTCTGGCTCTGGCAGTAAATAATATGGCTTAAATCCATTTTTTCGGAGCTGTCGCACTAAGAAAAGACCATACAGAATATAGCGATTTTTATAGATACTGTATTTTGTATGTGTTCTGCTTAATGCGACAGCTCCTTTTATTTTTGTCTTGTAGTGAATCATGTATGACAGCATATTTATGCAATCAGCCTTTTACCGGTTCCGTGGAGTATTTTATCAGTATCATCTCCACTCCTGTTTTATCTTCCATCCTCCCGTTTTTAATATCCTCTTCCATACAAAGACACTCTTCCAATGCCCTCTTAATGTCCTCTCTCCTGAATTTCTCTGACTGATTCAACATCTTATTTACTATAAAAGGGGCAAGTGCAAGTTTTTCAGCAATGGCTTTTCTGTCCATTCCATTTTTAAACAGCTCCTTGGCTTCCAGAATCATTCGAAACTGTCTTGACAGCATATAAAGAATCCGCATCGGCGGTTCTCTGACCTCTATCATATCATAATAAAACTCCAGCGCTCTGGCCCTGTTTTTATTTCCCATGGCATCTACCATATCAAAAATCTTTGAGACAGCAAGCACCGAACATACTTCGCTGATATCCTTCTGTGTAATTTCTTCTCTGCCCATGGTATAGCTGATTAGTTTTTCCAGTTCATTGCTGATAATATTCATATCTGTACCTGATACAGAAAGAAAATAATCGAGCGTTTGTTTTGTAATCTTTTTTCCCTCCTGATTTAAAATGCCCACAATCCATTTTCCAAGTGTGGCTAATGTCTGTACAGCCAGTTCACAGACATAGCCAAGCTCTTTTACTTTTTTGAACATCTTTCCTCTCTTGTCTGTTTCCTCCTCCACAAACACAAGTATTGTGCTTTCTGAAACATGACTTAAATATTCCACAATTTTTTCATCTGCCTTTTTAAAAAAACCGGAATTTTCGATAACCACCAGTCTTTTTTCAGCGAAAAAGGGCATGGTATCCGCAATCGAAATAATCTCATTTACATCTGTATTCTTTCCTTCAAAATACGCATAGTTCATAGTATCTTCTCCACAGACAGCAGCTTTTAGACGGTCTTTATACTGCTTTTTTAAATATGCCTCCTCCCCGTAAAGAAGATAAATATTCTGAAATGTCTGGTTTTTAATATCCTGATTTATTTTTCTCATACAAAATTTCCTCATTTCTCATTGTCTTACTTCGACAAATAAGTAGTGACATAATAATCTGCTCCTTTTTTCCTCTTTGGCACTTCTATTTCAATACAGCCGGTTTCTGCAGTTGTAAAAATTCTGGTATGAAATGCCTTATATCTCTCTATCGTCTCCATATGAGGATGCCCATATCTGTTATCTGTGCCACAGGAAATTACTGCCAGACACGGGGTTATTTTTTCCAAAAATTCCCAAGATGAAGAATTTTTTGAGCCGTGATGAGGAACTTTTATAATATCTGCATGTGCAAGAACCGGCAACAGCTTCTTCTCTGTTTCCACACCGATATCTCCGGTAAAATACATGGAAAAGCTGTAATATGACATTCTCATTACCACAGAAGCTTCATTAATATCGTTATATACACCGCCATCCGGACTGACAATGTCAAAGCTGAGTCTGTCATCTTTAAAAGAAGTGTTCTCCTGAACATAACGTATTAATATTCCCTTCATTTCTGCCAGCATTACAAGCTCCTCATAGGTCTCTCTAAATTGTCTGCAATCCGGCAGAATAAGATTGTGCACCTTCAGGGCATCCTGCTTTATAATCTCTAAGATTCCATTTATATGGTCGCTGTCTCCATGAGAAACCATCACATAATCAAGCTCTGCTATGCCTCTGCATTTTAGATATGGAATAACCCTGTACTCCGCCGCATTTTTTATGGAACTGCTGCCTGAATCTATCAGATATGTATGTCCGTTTTCATTTTCCACCAAAATACAGTCACCCTGCCCTACATCAATTACAGAGATAAGCAAAGCCTGATTTTCAGGTTTCTGATAAAAAATCAGAAGCTGAGCGGCAAAAAAACAGCAGGACAACAAAAGTTTTTTATAAACGCTTTTATCTCCATTTCTTTTATAAAATCTCATAACAGCTATCAGCAATAACAGAATTCCATAAAACAAAATGATTTTTGAGGCTGTCGGCTTTCCTGTAACAACAGATGCATATGGAAGCTTTTCAGTCTGTCTACATAAAAAAGTACATAATTTCACGCAAAATACACCGGCTCCACAGATAAACATCCCTGCCTGCGGTAAAACAATCATAAGGGATGCAGCCATGCCGCTGAGAAATAAAACAGACAGAATCGGCAAAATCAGCAGATTTAAAAATACAGAATAGGTAGGAATTTCAAAATAGAAACAGGCCACAGCCGGAAGACCAGCAAGCCATAACAGAAAGCCCGAAAGCAGAGATTTCATATATTTTTTTCTGCGATTCCTTTTTTGTCTCTTTTTTCCAAAAAACCACAGCTCAAATTCCGGATATATAAATCCCAAAGAAAGCATGGCAGAACCAGAAAGAAGAAATGAAGCACCATAAAGTGCATAAGGATTTTCCATTAAAATCAAAAGCATGCCAAAAGAAACAGCGCTTTTAAAATCATACTTTCTGCCAAATAAGTCCGCAGTAATCCGCAGCAGCATCATATATACAGCCCTTTTTACAGAAATCCCGAAGCCTGTCATAACGCCAAAACAGAGAATTACTGCAAAGCTGACGGCTCCAGAGGTAAAAAACGTAAATTTTTTTCTTAAAAGCCTGTAAATCCCCATTCCTACAATAGACATATGAAGACCGGAAACCGCCAGTATATGCGCAATACCGTTTTTTACATATAAATTTTTTGTTTCCTTGTCCAGTTCTGACTTCTCACCATAGATAACTGCCTTTAAAACAGAAGCCTCGCTGTTATTACAGGTACGGTCAATATTTTCACACAGAAGCTTTCGGATTTTTTGCAGCTCTTCTCTTATTTCACTAAAACTGTGATTTATCACCATATATTCGCTGACATTCAGCTTTAAGGCAATTTTCTGCCCATAATAATATTGTTTTTCATTAAAATTTCCCTCGTTTGTACAGGGATAAAATTCTTCTTTGCTGCCCTTTACAGATATTTTATTTCCAATTTTTAAATTTGGCTGTTCTTCAAATTTCAAAAGAAGCTTTACTTTATCCGAAAGAAGTTCTCCTGTATCCAAAACTGCTCTGTCAATGGCCAGAATCACCTGCCAGCCATAATCCTTCTCTTCTGTTGCACTGACCGTTCCTTCTACCATTAAACATTGTTTTTCCGGCAAAACAGCGTATTGCTCATATTTGAATCTTAATTCTGTCAAAGCATATCTTCCTGAAAAAAGAAACACAACCACAACTGCCGTTTCCACCAGAATAAAATCTTTTGTTTTTAAAATTTTACGTTTTATCCATATCACAAAAAGAAACACAAATAAAGCTGCCAGCAGACAGTTTCTATTTTCTGCAAAAAACTCTCCCAGTATCCATGCAGCGGCCGCTGTACACAACGGTCTTTTCATATGAAACTTAAAATTTCCTCCTGTCCTGTTTTACAGGAAATTACTTCTTTACCGGAATTTTTACTGTAAAAATACTTCCTTTTCCTTCTGTACTTTCAAGCTCTATACTTCCAGAAAGAGCAGTTATTGAAGAAAAAACAATCGAAAGTCCAAGTCCTGTACCTCCAGCTTCCTGTGAAGCCATTGATTTTCCTCGATAAAATCTTTCAAATACTTTCTTCTGCTCTTCCTCTGGTATTCCTATTCCAGAATCTGAAATTTTAATACAGCACATGTCTTTCTCTGAAAAAAGCTCTATTCTGACAAATCCATATTCCGCATTATTTTCTAATATATCGTTTTTTATTCTGTTTATATTGGTATATTTTATGGCATTTTCCACAAGATTCATTAAAATCTCTCTCACTCTTCTCCTGTCAGAACAGATTTTTATTTCCTGTTGTGCCTCAAAGCTGAGGACAATCTTTTTTTCCTCTGCCGCACAGGCAAACAGTTCAATCATATCTTCTGTCAGTTCATTTACAGAAAATTCAGTGATATCTATTTGACGTTCCATATTTTCCAGCCGGATTAGACTCAGGAAATCACAAATTATATTATTTTCCCTGTCTGCTTCCATACGGATATCTTCCATAAATTCTCTGTAAATATCAATTCCTGCATCCTCCTGCGACAAGAGCGAATCTGCCAGCACCTTTATTGCAGCCAGAGGCGTTTTGAGTTCATGAAAAACATCCTCCATATATTTCTGTCTGATTTTTTCTCTGTTCCGGAAAAATCTGACTTTTTTTGTAAGAATAACCAGACTGATTCCAAGTAGAAGCACAAGAATAACAAGCACTGTGAAAAATATTTTGACAAACATTGTCTCTATCCTTTAAAATAATAGCCAACGCCCCATTTTGTATGTACATAGCGTGGTTCTCCCGGATTTGGTTCAATCTTTTCACGAAGTCTTCGAATATGTACATCGACAGTTCTTACATCTCCCGGATATTCATATCCCCATACGGTATTTAACAGTTCTTCTCTGCTGAAAACCTTATTTGGATTTCCCACCATCAGTTCCAGAAGGTCAAATTCCTTTGCTGTAAGACTGATTTCTTCACCTGACACAAACAATCGCCTTCCGTCAAGCTCCATCTTTATATCGCCTTTTTCCAAAATTCTTAAATATTCATCCGGATTATTTTTTGCATTTCTTCTTAAAATCGCTTTGATTCTCGCTTTTACCTCAAGAATGTTAAAAGGTTTTGTAATATAATCATCAGCTCCATATTCAAGCCCCATAATTTTATCCATATCTTCACTTTTCGCCGTAATTATGATAATCGGCACATCTGAGAATCCTCTGATATTCTGGCACACCTCCAAGCCATCCATTTTAGGCAGCATAAGGTCCAACAGTACCATATCATATTCCTTTTCATTTATCATTGCCAGTGCTTCTTCTCCGTCAAAAGCGGTGTCCACTTCCATGCCGTCCTGCTCCAGACTGAACCGGATTCCTTTTACTATCAATTTTTCATCATCTACTACCAAAACCTTGCTTCCCATGATTACCTCACTTCCACCATTACTATATGGTTATTAAACTTTTTATTTTATCAAATGCTCCCTGCTTGATTCCCGAAATATTCATAATATCCTCGATGGATGAAAACATTCCATTTTTTTCTCTGTATGAAATAATGGCATCCGCTTTGGATTCACCAATCCCCGGCAGAGTCATCAGTGTTTTTTTATCTGCTGTATTGATATTGACATATTCCCCATCTGTCATATCCGGCTGCTCCATATTTCCAACAAAGCTTTTTTCAGCTTCCTCCTTTGAATAAACCGTTATTTTATCACCATCTTTTACATATGCCGCAAGATTTAAACTGTCCTGTGCCGCCTCTTCTGTAAATCCCCCTGCAAGCTCCACTGCTTCATAAAGCCTTGCTCCCTCCAAAAGCTCATATACACCCGGATTTTTTACACATCCGGTAATAAATATACAAATATGACTGACCTCAGATTCCTTTAAGGCTTCTTCTGAAGTATTCTGTTCCCCGCTCTTCTGCTCGATAATTACTGTATCTCTCTCTTTATCCATTGTACAGCTATGGAGCAGACCTGCAAAAACCGCAAAACAGACAAACAGAACCGCTTTATAGTTCTTTTTCATTTTTCCTCCTGTATTCCAAAGAGGATTTTCACAAATACACCTATATTGTAACTAATTATTTACGATTTTACAACATCTTTTTACTATTTTTTAAATATAATTATTCCAGCTACCGCTATCAGCAGTCCTATCAGCTTTCTCCACTCAAAAGCAACCTTTTCCATGCCAAACAGCCCGAACAACTCAATCAGATATGAAACCGCAAGCTGCGCAATTACAATTAACAGTGCAGATTTGGCTGGTCCCAGAGACGATATGCTTTTAATTACAGTATAGGTAATAAATGCACCGATTACTCCTCCAAGCAAGGCATATTTGTGCTCCATGGCAAAAAGCTTTCCAAAACTCTCCCTGCCAGTAAAAAACCATGCAATCAGACATACGGCAAAGGCTGTAATCTGAACCCAGCAATTTGCCACCCACATACTTGTGGATTTCGTCACATCCGTATTAAAGACACCCTGTACGCTCATCAACGCTCCCGAAAGCAGAGCAATAAAAAATCCCATCATTCTTAATTCCTCCGATTTTAAATAAATATAAAGAAATTATTCCCTGAATTTTTTATTTTCATTCTGTATTTATAAAAATATTATTATCTGCCCTTCTCGTCTTCTCCCTTTTTCATCATTACCCGGTTTCCCTCTACAATAATCCCCTGTATACTGCGCAAAAATCCTGATATTCTGCTGTAACCGTAATCCTTTAAATCAAATCCGCTGTGCTTCTTTTTTAATTCAGCATTAATTACAGACAAATTATCTACTGTTCCTTTATTCTTCTTTATCATTGCAAGAATTTCCTTTTCGATTTTCTGCCGTTCTACTTTTGTCTGTTTTCTTATATAATAATTATTTCTCTCGCCAACTACACGAAAATGAGGCATTTTTTCGGAAAGAAATACGCTCAACTTTGAATATCCGTAATTTCGCACATCAAAATCAGGAAATTTTTCACTTAACCGTTGTCCAACAGAACTAAGTCCCAGACTTTCTTCGCCGGATTCATTGAGCATAGTCAAAATAGCAGTTTCTACATTTTCAATACTGGTGACATTGTCCTGACCGCCTTCCTGTCCTAAAATATCCTTATGACTGCTTTCCTTGCTGGATTCATCAATCAAATTCAGATGAATAAATTTATTGCACGCTCTTGTCAATGCGAGAGGCGCTTTTGATTCTCCCATGCCAAGCACATATTTCTTTTCTTCTCTCAGACGCATGGCAAGTCTGGTAAAGTCACTGTCACTGGTCACAATACAAAAACCGTCTACTTTATTCTGGTACAAAAGGTCCATGGCATCTATTACCATAGCCATATCAGTGCTGTTCTTTCCCATAGTATAAGAAAACTGCTGAATGGGAATAATGGAATACCCTAAAAGCTGGTCCTCCTTCCAGCCATTTTCTTTTGACCAGTTTCCATATATACGCCTGCATGAAGCAAAACCATATTTCTCCAGCTCGTCAAAAATAACAGATGCATATTTTGCGCTGATATTTTCCGCATCGATAAGTACTGCAAATTGTAATTTTTCTTCCATAAAATACTATCTCTCCCTCTCTGTTTTATTTTCTTCATAAGAAATTGCTGTGTATTTCCCATGATACAGCTCTTGTAGAACAGCTATACTATATATTAACTTTGAATATAATAGCAAAAAAGAACCTCTTATATCAACTGCTTTATAGTTAATATAAGAGGAAATGTTTCTGTCTGTCCTGAATTTTTTTTAGAAAATCCGACGCACAGTAAGAACTCTTGTATAAGTAACCGGTGATATATAGATGATGCCTGTTGCCGGTGTGCTTGCATGAATAATCGTATTATTTCCCACATAAAGTGCTACATGACCGCTGTAACATACAATATCCCCCGGCTGCATTTCTGAAAGACTGACCTCATATCCTACATTTCTAAGAGATGCAGAAGAATGTGGAAGATTTACTCCAAACTTCTTATATACACTCATTACAAATCCAGAACAGTCTGTTCCATTTGTCAGACTTGAACCACCATATACATAAGAATTTCCGATAAACTGGGAGGCATAATCAATCACTGCCTGTCCGTTTCCGTTAGACGGCTGACTGATATTATCAGAAACCGGCTTTTCTTCAGGCTGAACAGGAGTGCTGGTTTCCGGCTGTGCTGTGGTACTCTGCTGTGTTTCCTTCTCCCTCTTTTCCTTTTCTGCTTTCTCTGCTTCTTCAATCGCTTTTCTTGCTGCTTCATTGGCGGCTTTTCTTGCATCCTCTTCTTTCTGAAGCCTTGCCCGCTCCTCTTCCACAGATTCAGCATGAACAAATTCGGTGGTCATAATTACATAATCTGCACTGATATAACCCTCTCCTACCTCTGTGGTAACTTTAATCCAGCCCGGATTGGACTCATCAATCGCCACCAAGTCTTCTCCTTCCGGAAGCATATAGATAATGCTTGACTCTGTGGTCGGCTCGCTTCTTACAAATAATGTCGTAGTATTTACAGTCGCATATCTTGTAGCGACTCTTTTCGCCAAATCATCATCGCCTGCAACTACAAATTCCGCTTTTACATAGCCGACTACATTTCCTGATGATATCTGATACCATCCATTCTCTTCAGCCAGAATCTGTGCTGCCGAATTGTTATATAATTTTCCGACAATCTCACTTTCCGTAGTTGGCGCTGAACGGACATTGACATAATCATCTACCTGAGCAATGGCAATATCGCTGAATTCTGACTTTACTTCCGGTTCTGTTTCCGGTTCAGGCTGAGTTTCCGGCTCTGTCGGTGCCTCTGTCTCAGGCTGGGTTTCCGGTTCAGTTGATGTTTCTGTCTCAGATTGAGTTTCCGGTTCAGACTCTGTTTCTGCTTCAGGAGAAGTCTGAGGTTCCTGAACAGACTTTGCATCTTTTAACATCTGTTCCGGCATTGCCATTGCGACTATATTCTGTTCCTTTTTTTCATAGAACAGTCCTGTCTGTATCTCCTTGCCATATTCTGCTGTTACATTTGATTTCTCTGTATTTTTTGTCCCACTCCCCACTGAATCTATCTGTCTTGCTCCCATATAACCAATTATCAATAATGATGCTCCCACTGCAACCATTGATGGTACTTTTTTGTTCTGCATTCGTATCTCCTTTTTGATTTTGCCAATACTGTATTTATTTCCTTTTTTTTCTTAACAATTATTAGTATACTTTTGAAGAACTGATTCGTCAAGAACTTGTTTTAGATTATTTTTATATTTTCTGTTTTTTATTTTTCTTTTGTATATATTTTCTTATTTTTGACAAATATTGACATTTTTTCAAAAAATATTTGTTTTGCTATTGACACAGCTTCCAAAACATTGTATGATATGGCATATAATAGGTGTGAGATATTACACCGATTAATGAACATAATATCAACCTTATTTAGATAAGTCACCATAAATCCTTATGGTGACTTATCCCGTGTTTGGATATAGAAATGGAGTACTATGGAAAAAGTTTTAATCGCCATGAGCGGGGGTGTAGACAGCAGCGCCGCCGCTTGTCTGCTAAAAGAAAAGGGATATGACATTATCGGTGTCACTATGAAACTGTATGACAACAACGATATTCATGAATTAGAGGAAAAAAGCTGCTGTTCTCTCAGCGATGTGGAGGATGCAAGAAACGCCGCCTGTCTGCTGGGATTCCCATATTATGTTTTTAATTTTAAGGGAGACTTTAAAAAACAGGTAATTGACAGATTTATTGACGCCTATGAAAACGGCGAAACCCCAAATCCATGTATTGACTGCAATCGCTATCTGAAATTTGAAGAATTGTATCGCCGCGCTTTCGCACTTGGCTGCGATTTTATTGCTACCGGCCACTATGCGCAGATTGAGGAAAAAAATGGCCGTTATTTATTAAAAAAAGCAGCGGATTCCCGAAAGGACCAAAGCTATGTGTTATATACTCTGACGCAGGAACAGCTTGCACATACAATTTTTCCTCTTGGTCGTCTTGAAAAAACCGAAACCAGAAAAATTGCCGAAACACATGGACTGTTAAATGCTGACAAACATGAAAGTCAGGATATATGTTTTGTACCGGACGGCGATTATGCTTCCTTTATCAGAAGAACTACCGGAAAAATTTATCCGGAAGGAGATTTTATAGATACAGAAGGAAATATATTGGGAAGACATAAAGGATTGATTCATTACACAATAGGCCAGAGAAGAGGACTGGGGCTTTCGCTTCCAGCGCCGTTATATGTAATGAAAAAGGACCTCGCAGCTAACCGCGTGGTCCTCTGTACAAATGAAGAGCTATTTCAAAAAGAAATGAATGTAAAAGAAATAAACTGGATTGGTGCTGACGAGTTTAAAGAAGCTTTTCGGGCTGAGGTAAAAATCCGTTATTCTCATAAGGCGGCATATGCCACTGTTATTCCGGACAAAAACTGCGCCCATATAATTTTTGATGAACCTCAGCGCGCCATAACTGCCGGACAGGCTGCCGTGTTCTATCAGGATGCATATGTAATCGGCGGCGGAAAAATTGTTTAAATTACAATGCCATGTCTTTTTTTACCTTTGCCATTTCCTTTTCCAGAGAATCTATTCTGAATTTGACTGAAGAAAGCTGCACTTCATACATTAAGGTTTTATCTGCCACCTTAATGGACTGATTGAGCTTGTCTATCAAATTCATATGATTCTCTGCCAGAAGCTGAATATTATGATTTGTCTCATTTTCAAGCGCAAGCTCCACACCGGTCAGATGTCGTTCCACATTCTGCACATTGTTTTCTACATTTTCTATGCAGCTTTTTACCTCTCGTATATCATTTTCGATAGTTTTCATTCTCTGCTCTACATTTTCCATACGGCTCTTTACTTCCTGCATATCACTCTGAATCGGCTTCAGCAATCGGACAATTGCCTGTAAATCTTCGTCTGTTAGCGACATCCCCTCTCCTTTCTTAAATTATTTTCAACGCTCCTGCCTGTTCTATGTATAATTTTCTTATTCTGTATATGAATCCAGCGCTGTTCTTGCTTTATCTGTAATATCTCTCTGATAGGCAATCTCATTTTCCATATGTCTGGAAACATCATTCGCCACATATGCTGCATCCAGTACCTTTTTAAGCAAATCTCCAATTGATGCCGCCATCTTATTCTGCTGTTCTGCATTGGCATAGATTTCATTCATATAGTCCACCATGCCTACCATAAAACTCTGTACTTCATTGATTTTTGTTGTAATTTCCGCAGAAGAATTTTTTGTCTGGCTTGCAAGCGACTGCACCTGCTGAGCTACCACAGAAAAGCCTCTTCCATGCTCTCCTGCTCTCGCAGCCTCAATGGATGCATTTAAAGATAAAATATTTGTCTTATTTGCAATGCCGGAAATAACTTTTGCAAAATCTGCAATCACATTGGACACATCCTTCATATGCTCAATATTCTGCTGTGAAAGCTTTACAGCCTCATTCAAATCATCTATTTTTTTTACAAGGTCCTCTATGGCTCCTATGCCGTCTTTTACCAGATTCAGAGATGTGTCTGACGAATTAATTACATCAAATGCATTTTTCTCCAGCTTTAACTGGGATGCATCCAAATCATTTACAATCTCCAAAACTTCTTTTGCTAATACACTGCTCATTTTCGCAACTTCTCCTTTAACTATAAATATTTTAATATATCTTTTATATTTTTAATTCCTAT
>ERZ778516.723-NODE-723-length-27044-cov-9.714032_pt1 | contig 27044 bp, 22 predicted proteins | sample MGYA00510342_ERZ778516 | MGnify/ENA primary metagenome ERZ778516 (study PRJEB29527, sample SAMN07138961) | mouse gut metagenome | material: feces | host: mouse | place: China:Nanjing | collected 2016-01-25 ... | reverse complement strand
CCATGGGCAAACATCAGCATATTCCCAGCTTCCAAGTTCGGCTCAATGTCCCTCTTATACATATCTGCCTGCAATTCGTCATTAATCAGGATCATGATAATATCTGCTTTCTTTGCAGCCTCGTCTGCGGTAAATACCTCAAACCCCTGCTTCTCTGCCTTTGCCCAGGATTTGCTCCCTTTGTAAAGGCCGATAATCACGTGGCATCCAGATTCCTTTAAATTTAACGCATGGGCATGCCCTTGGCTGCCATACCCAATAATCGCAATGGTTTTTCCCTCCAATAAGGAAAGGTTACAGTCTTCCTGATAAAATATTTTTGCCATTTTTCTCATCCTCCTAAAATATTTATAATGCTGTGCCTGCGTTCTGTCAATGTCACGCAGGCACAGATAATACCTTAATCAAACATTTTTACATCCGACGAGCCTCTTGTCAGGCCGGTAATCCCTGTCCTTGCCAGTTCAAGTATCTCATAGCCCTCCAGCAGTTCCAGGAAAGCGTCTAACTTGCTCTGGCTCCCAATCAGCTCAATCATCATAGAGTCGTTCGTCACATCCACAATCTTTGTCTTGAAAATCTCCGCCAAAGAAATGACTGCCTGCCGTTCGGTATTCCTTACGCGGATTTTAATTAAAATCAATTCCCGGCATACGGAACTGCCATTTTCCAGCTTCTTAATGTCCACCACGTCTTCCAGCTTGGCAAGCTGCTTCTCAATCTGTTCCAGTATCAGCTCATCCCCGCTTGAAACAATGGTAATCCTTGTAAACCTTGGGTCTGCTGTCACCCCGGCCGATATGCTGTCTATATTATACCCTCTCCGGCTGAATAAGCCGGACACATGGCTGAGCACGTTTGGCGTATTCTCAACCAGAATTGATAATGCCTGTCTTTCCATCTATAACTCCTGCCTTTTCTTTTCACTGCTGCAGCCTGTAATCCATGCCATGCCACTGCGCGATTCCTAGAGTGTGTCTGAAAATTGCTTTCTGACAGATGTATTCTACAATTTGTGGGAGATTTTTGCCAAATGAAGGAGGCGTAGCGGGCTACGTTGACTGAATTTGGCAGAAATATGCCGCAAATTAGGGGATGCAGATGGCGGGAATGAATTTTCAGACACGCTCTAATTTAGTTTAGCATATTAAATCGGTTTGTCAATAGGTTCACCCTGTTGTTTTTCCTATATCCATACGAAATATTTTTACTATCCATTCCCTGCAGTTATACTTTTCCATACCGCAGGGTCTTATACACCGTCACGCCAGTTTCCGCCAACGTAAGCAAAATGATCACTGCCACCAGGATTCCGGAAACAATCCCGCTGTCCCAATAAAACAGCAGATCCCCCTTAGAAACAATCTCTATTTTGCATGCTTTTTCCAGTTCCTCTACAAAATTAGCATTCCAGAAGGGCAGCACCCCCAGCACGATAATGGCAAACACAATATCGGCAGCCCCTGACATAAGCTGGCTTGCCATCACCATTGTGCAGTAACGCCCTGCCATAAGCTTTATAATTTCATGCACCAGTGAGATGCATAGGTTTGCCAGCAAAAGGGGCAGGACGATATGCCAAATCTCCAGGTTAAAGGGAACCACGACCTTTACCTTAGTATCTTCCAGCCAATGCGCCCATTCCGGCGCAAATGCCAGCGCTATGCCAAACAATATGGTACATACAATCCCCACTATGCAGTCCCCCCTGCTGATGCGGGCTTTTTCGTCCGGTACCGGGGGCAGGATGGCAGGGCTCCACTGCTTTAGCTGCTCCACAGACCATTCCTTTTCCCTCCAAATCTTAAACTTCACATTCTGCCGCTCCAGCACGGCAAAAATAAAAGTGATAAGGCCAAACCCTCCCATCAGGCTAACCATGATATTCATAATTGTGCCAAGGTAAAAGCTAACACGCAGCAAATGCCCTGGGGAAATTGCGCCCTGAAACACTGCAGCAGCCAAATTCAGCCCTGCCGCAGAAGCAAGAAAAAGCTTTATCACCCAACAGTAATCCTCATAATATTCCGGCCCTACTAAATACTGCCGTTCCCCGTTGTATTTCTGCGCAAAATCCTTAGGGTTGCCCAGTTCCGCCAATACTTCCTCTATCTGCGCCCCGTCCCGTTCCATCATATCTGAAATCAGTTCCCGAAGCTCCAACTGGATTTCCTCACGCTGCCCCTTTGGTACCCGTCTGGTAACCTCATAAATATATCGTTCCGCCATGTCGTTTTCCTGCCTTGCCATATGCTCCTCCATTCTGCTGTATGAATTTATGCCCAGCTATTAATTCTCCTGCAGCAGCTTCTCCATCGTAGCGGAAATGCCCTGCCATTGCTTTTTCAGTTCCTCGTATACCTCGTCCCCGGACGGCGTCCTCCTGTAATACTTCCTTGGCTTAGAGCCGCCTGTTTCCCAGTCGCTGGCAAGCAGGCCCTGCTTCTCCAGCCTGCGCAGCAGGGGATATAAGGTATTGGTTTCAATCTTGACCCCCTGCCCTTCCAAGCCCTGGACAAGGGCGTACCCGTACTTTGGCTCCTTTAGCTGGCTTAAGACGCTTAGGACCAGCGTGCCCCGCCGCAGCTCCAGCAGCAGGTTTTCCATTGTTTCCTTTTTCTCTCCCACATTATCACCTCTGTTTTTATTATAGTGTATATTACACACTATTGTCAATTATAAAATATATTTTTTTCTAAGATATTGTTTTTTGCGTAACAAAGTCTTTCCTATAAGACCAAAAAAGGAACTGCCTTCCAAACACGCTGTCTGGAAAACAGTTCCTTCTTAATTCCATAGCCTTACGGGCGTTTCCACATTTCCTGAATCCCGTCCCCTTTCCACTGGTTATCCTCCTCCACATAGCTTTCCACCAAAAGGTACTGGAACCTGCTGATGGATTTCAATGCATCATAAATATACCGCAGCGGTATCCTTGTGCGGTTATTGTCCGGATTTCCCGGCTCCGCTAAAAATACTGTGCCATCCTCCGCCCGGTACAGCCAGATATTCACGTAATGCCCCGGCGTATCCTGCCAATATTTGTCATCATCGCCGCTGCTTATAAGGACAATGGCAGACTTGGCACACCGGACCTGGCCGCGGAACTTCCTGTAAGTTTTGGGCTTCCGGCAAAGCCTGCTGCGGATTCCGCAATGCCTTAAGGTATCCCGCATAGGCTCCCAGTCGATTGCCCCATAAGTCCCGTCCGGCGCATATTTTGTCACCTTCCGGGCAAGGCCGTACATGTCCCAAGGGGAAACCTCATAAGGCGACAGGGTATTATAAATGTTGGCAAGGCAGCAAAGGCCGCAGCCAAACCCGCCAAAAGGGTTGCCTTCCACGCCAAACTGGCTCCATTCCCCAGACCATGGCCTGCCTTCCGCCCATGATTTCGGGCCCTGCAAAAAAGTGTATACCTCTTTTTCCTCAATGGTAAATGCTTGGATTAGGGCCTTCCGTTCCTCCTCAGACAAATCCTGCCCCAGCCACAATGCAGGGCCTGCGTACAGGCTTTTTTCGCCTTCAGCAATTTCCCCTGCCCCTTCCGTCCCTTGGGCTTTATCCCCCTCCAGCACCCACGTTGCTACATAATACAGCAGGATGCACAGCAGCAAAATGCCCAGCACAGGCAGATATTTTTTCATGTCTGTTCCCTCCGCATGGGTAATCAGCAGCAGTCCCAGTTATACAGTATTTTGCTGAAATCCCGTTTTTTCAAATCCTCCTGGTTAATAAAGAAGTTTGCCACGCCGGAATCTCCCCACATAATGTAATCCCCATCCTCCCCATAATCTGAATCCATCTGGAACAGCATGGTATCGTAATACCTGTACTGTTCCTCATACTCCCGTGGGTCTGTCTGGGTAAAATAGGGATAGCCCAGCAGCCAGTGGCCACCTTCTGAACATTCCCCTATCAGCTTATCATAGGTTTCATCATCCAAAATCTGGTACAATGGTTCCCCTTCATACTGCTTCCCATACTTTTCCTGCATGGCCTCCCGGAAAATTTTGCTGAACCGGTAATCGGCTTCCCCTATGGAAACCTCCTGTTTGGTGATTTTTAAGGCTATCTCTGCCCAAATTGGGGTAAATTCATCTATTTCGATATCCGTGCTTACCGGGACGCCAAGGCTTTCCACCTGCGCCCTGTCCAGTTGGCAGTTAACTGACTCATGGTATACTACCCGGAAATCCTTCTGCTCCCCCTGTCCATTAGAATCCATGCCGTACATGTCGTCCAGCGCAATAAAAAACTGAAGCATCCCTGTATCAGGAAACAACCCGTCCTTTTCGGCTTCCTGGAACATCTGCCCAAAATTTATCTGTGCCAACAGCATTAAATTTTTCCCGTTGCTGCCCTTCGGGTATTCCTTCCCCATGTCCCAGTAGGGAAGGCCGCCGAATTTACTGTCAAAAATGCTGGGCTTCTTTTCTGGGTCTAAAACAAGTGAATATGCATTTTTCTTGTTTTTTTGCCTGATTTCCTCAACAACTGCTTGTACTTCTTTCCAATCCATATGGTATCCTCCACGATTCTGTAATGTATGGTATTAATTTTACAACAGAATGGCAGATTCTTCAATAGGAATCCCATAAGCAGCACGACAAACGCATGAATGGTTCTGCGCATCCAATTTCTTTTTTTGCCTTTTTCATACCGTTTATTTCTCAGCTCAATATAGCTTGCCCTCATTGTGGCTATCCTATAAATAGCCCCACCAGCACAAAACCACGTATCATAAATGAGAATTAAGAAGATTAAGAACATGGCCGCTGCTGAAGCCAAATTTGGTCTAAATACCAAGACTGCCGCCCTCTTACTTCGGGTAACAGTCTTTTTTATGCCTAATATTTGTCTATTACCACATATCTATTATCTGTCTATTATGTGGCAAAATTAAGGGCTTCCGTTGACACTCACATCAGCGGAACCCCTTATAAATACGCTATTTCTTAAAACTTCCCAGCCTTAGCCGCTTCCTCGATGAAATCAGTAAGCGGCGGTTTCCCGGGCTTTTTTAGCGATTTGTGCCGTGCTGGCATGCTAGCATACAACCCAGCAGGATGCAGCTCACTGGAAAGCCGGGATTTCCCGCCTCAAAGTTTTCATATCTACAGGCAGAAAACTGCTTAACGCCAGCCCACTTTCTCAGGATACCCCGTAGAAAGGGGAACAGAACAACAGCTACCATCTGGTACATCGGGATTTCTTTACACTATCTTTTGCACTTCTTAATTGTTTGTCAAACTCCTTTGTTACTTTTATTCCGCCATAAATATTGATTGAATTAATCCAGTCAAAAAACTGAATATGGCTAAAACCAACAATGATAAATGATTGATATAACAGAACCCTGATGCTGTCACATCCTGGTTCTGGGCATTTTTCTGTGCACCGTCTTTGTGCCCGCAACGAACACAAAAAGCATCATTTTCTTTTATTTCTTTCCGCAAAACTATGCTCCACAATTCATGCCCGGATACAACGCATCCGACTCCAATCTGACACGCTCACCTAACTGTTCCCCTTCTCTAATGTCCCCATAATCGTAAACAGTCCCATTCGCATCAATATAGCGGATAACTTTTCCATCTTTAAAATAAAGGCGGTATTCTTCGCTCCCGGCAAATAAAAATGCAAAGTAAAGTTCATGGCCATGGTAATAATACTCCCTCGTATACCCCCAGTCATCATAGTCTGCCGGGATTACACCTTTGATTGCATAACCATACTCAAAATAATATGTCCCCTGTGTATACTCACAGCACATCAAAGAATCCTGCCTCTCCTGCGTATCATAATACCACTCCCTGATCTGAGCCACTTCCGTCTCCACATCTATATAAGTAATTTCAGAACCATCTGTTTCATTTTCTTCCTGAATTGGCTGTGGAGTTTCCTGATACTCAGTAATCGCCCGAATGATATCTTCCGTCTGACAGCCGTAGTGTTCTGCATCATATTCTGATGTCTGTCCATATTCCCAGCCCATATCCCCTATTTCTTTCAGTCTGGTATTATATACTTGCTCTGACACCTCACTATCATCAATTAAAAATATATTTTCACTTCCATCCTGTTTTTGTTCAAGGCTTTTTCCCTCAACTGGCTTGTAAACATCCTCATTTTCATCATAGTAATAAACAATGTCCGTTATTTCTCCTTCTGGAGAATTATACCACTCATTATGCCCATAAAGCATATTGCCATTATAATATTGCGCCGAGACTCCATCGACAGAACCATCTGCTTTAACATATAGCATAAAGTCCGAATGGGAACCAGCATGGATAAACAACTCTGGGGCGCCATCGCTATTAATATCGTTAAACGCATACCCCTGCTCATATCCTCTTATTTCCCCATTCTCTATCGCATTAGTATAACTCTGCCTCCAATCTGCTTTTTCATTCACTCGCTTGTTTCCTGCCCCATCTGATCCAAGCTGTTCAAATACATCTTCCAACGTAGCATAGTCTACGGTATGCCGCCATCCCTCATCGGATATGCCAAATTTTTCCCGAAACTCCTCTTCCAGAGCCGTGCCAACTTCTTTACCATCCTCATTGAAACAATCATATGATTCTTCTGCTAACATCTCTACAGAAGCCCCGTTTAAAATTCCTACGTTACAGGAAATCGTTCCCGTATGAGAAAGCATGTCATATAGATATCCGCTTCTCTCCTTATACATTCCAAACTCATTCATTCCTATGAAATCTGTTTCCGTTACTTCCCCATCCTGAAATACATACAAATGGTATCTGTTACCAGTTGACCCGCTTTCAAACCGAATGGATAACTCAGGGTAATCATCTTCATCCAGATAAAACAGGCAATAGCTGTACCTTCCTTCCCCATCATATCTCTTTTCCCTGATATATGCCTTATACGCTTCAAAAGCTTCATTTGCCATTTCTTCCGAGCTGATGTCCTGCTCTGACTCTTTCTGTTCTGGCTTTTTTGTCTCCTCAACTGGCTTTTCTTCCATTTCTTCTTTTTGCTGTTCCTCTGAGTCTGCCGCTTTCTCCGGCTCCTCAGCCTCCGCTATGACTTCTTTGGGCTTGTCTTTGCCGCCAAGAACGCCTGTCGCAAATAATATGGCAGTCCCCACAGCCAGAAACAACGCCCCTGAGCATACCCCTATAATTAATGGTTTTCTGCCCTTGCTTTGCGCCCCTATATCAGGATTGTTTTTTCTAACTTCACTACTTGCATCAATTTTCTTTTCTCTTTCCTTACCTTCCATCACCGGACGGCTGCCTTCGGGTTCTCTTAGCGCAGCAGGATCTTCCTTTACCGGAGTCCCGCAACTGCCACAAAAGCTTCCCCCTTCTGGTATCTCTGCACCACAATTCCTGCAAAACATTTCCATCTTCCTCCCTTTCTTCCACGGAAATCACTTTCTTTCATGGCAATATATCCCATATTATACCATATAGCTTCCATTTTGGACACTTTTTTCCTCCATTTTGGATAATAATCTTTCTCACGAGGTGATTGACATGGCTGAAAGGATTAACCAGCACTTAAACCCCATCGTCGGCTCAAACATCCGCAGGCTCAGGAAAGAGCGCGGCATGAAAGCCACGGAAGTCATTGCCAGGCTGCAGCTAGAGGGCGTCTATGTCACGACTGGCATCTTCAGCAAGGTGGAGCATGGCTTAAACAACCCCAGCGTTGACATGCTGGTTGCGCTTACTGGAATTTTCCAGTGCGACTTCAATGAATTCTTCCAAAAATAAGCGTCTGGAATCCCATTTCTGGGACTCCAGACGCTATATGCTTTCCTTCTATTATTCCCCTTCCCATTTCGGGAGCGTGGATGATGATTTCAGGCAGACCTTTCCATACGCGATACGCCCGACAGGCTTTAAGGCATTCTCAATGGACGCAATGTCCTCCTTACATACCCCTTTAAAACATCCCCCTTCATATCTTACCGCCGCAAGATCCCCTGCAAGGACAGTCTGGAAATTCCCATCACTGTCGTAAACCGCACGGTTCAGCGTTTCCCCCTGAACCACAGCGTCTTCCACACAGACTATGGCAAGCCCGCCGCCAAGCGGGTATTTGTGCCCCTGCCCCAGCGAGGTAACGTCCGCCTCTCCCAGATACCCCCGGTATGCTTCCCCGGTTTTTCCAACACGCATGATATATGCACTGACTTCCAAAAAATCAGCCCCTTTCCATAAATTTCCCAACTCCACGCCGCGCACGAAAGCCCTGGCTGGGTATACTGGAAATTTCCCCAACACCCAGCTCCTTCGTCATATACGCCTGACATGCAGAAGCTGTCATGCCCCGATAATTTCTCCATGAACGCACTGCTCCCATATGGGACGCCCTCCTTAATTTCAGATACCCCGGACACAGCCTTAAGACCGAGGGATGTGCAGTCCAGATACCCTTCCTTCAGGAACTGCGCCATAATCCCGCGCGCCCTGCTACTGTCAATGTTACCCGTCAAATACCCCGCAGCAAGCTACGGGGCATGACCTGGCTTGTTCTTTCCGCCCCAAGGGGCGGTATTTTGTCCATTCCAACGGGGGAAAGGCCCCCGCTTTTGCCAAAGCCCCTATAATAGTTCCGCAGGGGGAGGGGGATACCCCAATGCAGGAAAGAAAAATACAAAAAATATCAGGCGTCCTAAATTGCCTGATACTTGCCATGCCTCATACAGCTCTTTGAATGTCATCTGGGTCGCCGTCAGGTCATAGGGGCAGCTTAAGCAATCAGCCAGAGCCTTGTCCGCTTCCTTCCGCGACTCGAAATAAGCGATATTTTTCAAAATCTGCTTCCCATCTTCCGCCCACCCCACAGCCACGCGCTCCCCACAGGGCTTGCGCCTGTTGCCTTTCATCTTAACAACATTCCCTGAGCCATTCGCCCTCCTCATTGCCATGCCAAGGCCTCCTTCAAAAATAACGCTGCTGCCAATTTGGAAGGAATCTGTAGTGCAGGATACGGTCGGCGGGGTTGCCTTAAAACAACCCCATATATTTTAAAGAAAGCATCCTTACAACTCATAAAACAAAAAAGAGTCCCCTCCCAAAACAGGCAAACAAAAATGTAAAACCACATCTGTTATAACCTATATTGGAAGGAAACTCCCACCTAAAGCATCTCACCCATATCAAACAGCCAACAAACTGCCTCCGATAAGCAACTCGGCAAAATGGACTGTCTGACGGCAGAAGCGCCCGCCTTATGGGTCTTGTGTCTTGTGTGTCTTGTCCCTGAGTCTTGTGTGTGTCATGCGCGTGTCTTGCGGAGCAAGTGGATACCCAAAACACCTGGATATCCACTCTCGCGGTATTCGCCAAATATCCATGCAAGCATGGCTACTTGGTCTACACTTCGTTTCGGTCCGTGCTAAACAAGTGCCACTGGCACTTAGCACCATTACTCGCGGAAATCCAGCCCGTCCCACGCCGTCCCTGGGCGTCAGGAATGCCCGTTTTTAGCGGATTTCTTAGAACTTCCCAGCCTTCGCTGCTTCCTCAATGGAAACTGCAACTGCAACCGTAGCCCCAACCATTGGGTTATTACCCATTCCGATTAATCCCATCATTTCCACATGGGCTGGTACAGAAGAAGAACCTGCGAACTGTGCATCGGAGTGCATACGTCCCATGGTGTCTGTCATGCCGTAAGAAGCCGGGCCTGCTGCCATGTTGTCCGGGTGAAGGGTACGGCCGGTGCCGCCGCCGGATGCAACGGAGAAATAATTCTTGCCCTGCTCGTTACATTCTTTCTTATATGTACCTGCCACTGGGTGCTGGAACCTTGTGGGGTTGGTGGAATTGCCGGTAATGGAAACGCCGACATTTTCATGGTGCATAATTGCCACGCCTTCCTGCACGTCGTCTGCGCCATAGCATTTTACGGTTGCACGGAGCCCGTCAGAGTATGCTTTTTCATATACTACGTCTAATTTTGCTTCTTTATAGTCATATTTTGTTTCAACGAAAGTGAAGCCGTTGATGCGGGAAATAATCTGTGCTGCGTCTTTCCCAAGGCCATTCAGGATAACGCGCAGAGGTTTCTGGCGTACTTTATTTGCCTTTTCAGCGATGCCGATTGCGCCTTCTGCTGCTGCAAAGGACTCATGGCCTGCAAGGAAACAGAAACATTCTGTTTCTTCTTCCAAAAGCATTTTGCCAAGGTTCCCATGGCCAAGGCCTACTTTCCTGTGGTCTGCAACGGAGCCCGGGATGCAGAATGCCTGAAGGCCTTCCCCGATAGCTGCTGCTGCGTCTGCCGCCCTTTTTGCGCCTTTTTTGATTGCGATAGCTGCGCCTACAATGTATGCCCAGCATGCATTCTCAAAACAGATGGGCTGGATTTTCTTTACCTGCTCGTATACGTCAAGCCCGGCATCCTTCGTGATTTTCTCAGCTTCTTCTACAGAGCTGATTCCATAATTATTTAAAACAGAATTGATTTGGTCAATCCTTCTTTCATATGATTCAAATAAAGCCATTTGAAATGTCCTCCTATCTTTTTACTCTGCACGTGGGTCGATAATCTTAGCAGCATCCGCTACACGGCCATACTGGCCTTTTGCTTTCTCCCAAGCGGTATTCGGGTCATCGCCTTTTTTGATAAAGTCGGTCATTTTGCCAAGGCTTACGAACTGATACCCAATCACTTCATTGTCAGCATCCAAAGCAATGCCGGTTACATAGCCTTCTGCCATTTCAAGATAACGAACACCTTTTTCCTTTGTTGCATACATCGTACCAACCTGAGAACGGAGCCCTTTCCCCAAATCTTCAAGGCCAGCGCCTACTGCAAGCCCGTCGTCTGAAAATGCGCTCTGGGTACGTCCATATACAATCTGTAAGAACAGCTCCCTCATGGCTGTGTTAATTGCATCGCATACAAGGTCGGTATTCAATGCCTCAAGAATCGTCTTGCCCTGCAAAATCTCTGCTGCCATAGCTGCGGAATGGGTCATGCCGGAACATCCGATGGTTTCCACCAAAGCTTCCTCAATCACGCCATTTTTTACATTCAGTGAGAGCTTACATGCGCCCTGCTGGGGAGCACACCAGCCAATCCCATGGGTAAAACCTGAAATGTCTTCAATTTTTTTAGAGTGCACCCATTTCCCTTCTTCTGGGATTGGAGCTGGTTCATGTTTTGCGCCCTTGGCTACTGGACACATGTTTTCAACTTCCTTCGTGTAAATCATTTTAAGACTCCTTTCAATGTATACATTTACTGCAGGCCACTTCGTTCCCACAGCATAGGTAAATATGTTAAACCATTGTTATGTATTTAACATTCTTACCAATATTTAACCATATTTTGCGGAAATAGTCCAGTGTTTTTGTATAAAATTTCACTTAACTTAAAGGCCCGCCAGATACCTGTGCCCCCAATGCTTTTTCTCCCTGAACTTCACCTTAAGCACTGTTAAACCGAATACTTCTTCCACCTGAACTTCACCTTAAGCACTGCAAAACACTTCCTGCCGTCAGTCCAAGGCCTCCATTTTCGCAAAAGAAACAGACGCCGCTGCTGCCCCAGCAAAGGTCAGCGCCCCCATCATAACAACCATGGCCAAAAAGCCGGCTTCTATGGACACCAGAATCCCGGCTATTACGGCTGCAGCCCCGGCAATGCCAATGGCAATTCCCTGCAGCAGCGTTTTGATTAAGGTGCGCCCGGTACTGCCAAGGAGGTTCCCAATCAGGACGTCTGCCAGCATCCCATAATACAGGCGGTTTGCCTGTAGGCAGATGTACAAAAGCACGGTAAGAGCCGTAAGGGCAGGGCTAACCCCTAAAACTATGGATCCCGGCAGGGTAATGAGGACTCCGTCCACGGCTGACCGGAAATGCTCAATTTTAGTAGCATACCACATTTTTTTCAAAGGCGTATCTGGAATCAGGTATGTATATGGGTTTTCCAGCTCCTTGGACCATTTAGTGGCATAACCGCTGAAAATAAATACTACATAGCTGGCCACCCCGGGGACAATAAATATTTTTCCGGGCCCTAATTCGCGGAAGGCATCGTTAAAATAGCACACTGCCCCAATCAATGCCCCAAGCCCAAGGCACAAAAGTGTGTTCCAGCCAAAAATAAACGTAGGGTTTTTCTTATATTCCAGCATCTGCCGGTAATAAATGGCTTTGGCATAGGAGCCTTTGTACTCCACCGAAGCCTGCTTGAATTTCCGGTGCTTATCCAGCCATGGGATGGACGCAACGCCTTTTTTCTGCTTTGCCCGCCGCTCCTGGTATTCGTCTGCAAATTTCATGGCGTCCTCATAATAGGCCCCAGTGCATTCCATCCGCCAAGCCGCCAAAAACATCAGGGCTGTGGACACAAGGAACAGAGCCGTCCCAACCAGGCTCACCGTGTCCGGGCCCAGGAAAATCAGGCGGAAAGCCGCAATATTCCATCCCACCACTGGCACAAGCTGTATCGCCGCCATGGAAAAAAATTCCTGCAAAAGCCCAAAGGACGGATCCCTTGTAATCATCAAAAATGCAGCAGCCGCTACCACTGCCCCCATGAACAGGTACATGGCAGCCACAAGGCCTTTGAAAAACACTTCCGGAAGCTTTTCATTCCCATAGCAGAAAATAATAGCCGAGGCCTCTAAAATGCTTTCAAAAACCACGAAAAACAGGAAGCACATAAAAGCCTGCAGCAGGCTTGCCTCAAACCATATGGCCCCTGCCACTGCAATTACAGTCCCAATCAAAATATTGACGGAAAAAGATTTTACCCCTGCAAACATCAGCACCTTTTTCGGGCTTACGGGGGAAGAAAATACAAAATGCACTTCGCTTGGGCGGAACAGAAGCCCCCGGCGCCTTGCGTAGCTGATAAGGTTTGCCGGGATGAGCAGATACACAAGGATGGAAAGGATAGTAACATAATTTTCTGTGGAATTAAAATCCCCATCCGCCATCATCGTATTTATGCTGTTCCAAATCAGCAGGACATACAGCAGGATAAAAACTGCCATTAAATATGCAGCCGGGCGTTTCAGCGCCTTCTTAACCCGGTTGAGGATAGTCCTCTGGTACAGGTATGCCAATCCTTTCATTCCTTTTCACCGCCTCCCGTAATCTGGAAAAACAGTTCCTCAATATCGGCGTCTTTCGCCTGTTCCCGGGTGAAGGTGCCTACAATTTCCCCATGCTCCATAATAAACATCACATCCCACAGTTCTTTTACCATTTCCAGCATATGGGTGCTGATTAAGACCGTGGTCCCCTGGGATTTCAGCTCCAGCACCACTTCCTTCAATTCCTTGATGGCTGCCGGGTCCAGGCCCACCATAGGCTCATCCAGCAGGATTACTTTGGGCTTGATGGCAAGGGCGCAGCAAATGCTTACCTTCTGCATCATGCCTTTGGAAAGCTCATTCCCTAATTTGTCCTGCTTGTCGTCCAGCTCAAACCGCTCCAGAAGCTGGGCAGCCTCTGCGTCGGTAATAGGGGAATTGTATGCCCTCCGGACATATTCAATATGTTCCCGCACCGTCAAGGCGTCAAACATGGCCGGGAGTTCCGGCACATAGCCAAAAATCCTCTTGGCTTCCAAATCCCTTGCCGGCATCTGCTGGATCCCTACGCCGCCTTCATAGCGCAGGAGCCCCGCAATGCTCTTAATAATGGTTGATTTCCCAGCCCCATTTGGCCCAAGCAAAATCCCTACCTGCCCGTCCAGGACAGTAAAGCTTACATTGTTTACAGCGATAAAGCGCCCATACTTTTTTTTCAGGCTCTGAACTTCTAACATAACCCTCTCTCCTTTTTTGCCTGCCGGACAGGCGCATCCTGCCCAGCAAAAAACCATATGTTTCTTGTATTATTCTTATAATACAATAGTACATATGGCTTTCTTTGTCAACTAACTATGTTTTTCTGCAATTTCATTTTTCGTCTTATAAATGGAATTGGCAGGCACAACGCCCCTTACCATAGAAAGAGGGTAAATGTTGCTGTTTGGCCCAATTACAGTCCCCGGGTTCAGCACGCTGTTGCAGCCTACCTCCACTCCGTCCCCCAGCATGGCCCCAAACTTCTTTAAGCCGGTGGCAATTTCCCCGTCCCCGCTTTTTACCACTACCAGGGTCTTGTCAGATTTCACGTTGGAGGTAATGGATCCCGCGCCCATATGGGCTTTATAGCCCAGGATGGCATCCCCGACATAGTTGTAGTGGGGCACCTGGACTTTATTAAACAGAACTACGTTTTTCAGTTCTGTGGAATTGCCTACCACTGCCCCTTTCCCCACAATGGCATTGCCCCGGATAAAGGCACAATGGCGGATTTCCGCTTCTTCGTCGATAATTGCCGGGCCGTTAATGCTGGCTGTTGGGGCAACCTTTGCGGTCTTGGCAACCCAGACCTGCCCGTCCCGCTGCTCAAACTTGTTTTTGTCCAGCGTTTCCCCCAACCTGCAGATAAATTTGCTGATTTCCGGCAGGGCCTCCCAAGGGTAAACCAGGCCTTGGAACAGCGCTGCGGCTATGGTTTCTGACAGGTTGTACAGGTTTGTAATTTTGCATTGTTCCATGTGATATTCCTCTTTTCTTTTTTATGTAGATTAAAGTGTGTTTGGTGCTACGCACCCTTTTGATACCCTAATCTTTATAGTATGAAGATGCATATTGGAAATATTCCCGCAGTGCACATTGGTTTTTTAAGCCTAACACGCCGCTGGTACGGCTTTGGATAAAGTGCTCCAATTTGTCCATATATTCCCTGGGCGTAATGCTCCCTTCCGCCACATATGTAAGGCCTTTTTCCCAGCTTGCTGTTAAATCTGGATTTAACAAAGAACGGATGGACGCATTTACCACGTCATATACCATTTCCCCTAACAGGGTAGGGGTAATGGCCTGTGTCTTTTTATTCAGGGCAAGGTATTTGTTATTTACCAGCTTTTTTAAAATTTCCGCCCGGGTGGCGCTGGTGCCAATCCCGCTGCCCTTAATCTGGGCGCGCAGCTCCTCATCCTCAATCAGCTGCCCTGCATTTTCCATGGCAAGGATGATTGAGCCGGAATTGTAGCGTTTGGGCGGGGATGTTTCCCCTTCCTTTACTGCCATCGACTGCACGGGAAGTTCCATCCCTTTTTTCAGGGAGGACAGGATCGCCATAAAATTTGTGTCGCAGGAGGTTTCCCCTGCCACGCCCGTGTCCCGGTTCCCTTCTTCCTCCCCGGGCCGGGAACCTGTTTTCTTTTTCTGGAAAGAGTATCCCATTACCTTCCGGTAGCCTGGGCTTTCCAGGACTTTAAAGGAAGAAAAAAATTTCTCTTTCCCTCCGCCAGGTAATTCCATAGCTGTGGTTAAGTTGATTTTCCGGTACACTGCGGGAGGGAAAAAAATACTGAGGAACCGCCGCACAATAGCTTCATATACATTAATAGCCGTCCCATTCAGGCTGCGGATGGCTGAAATGCCCTGCCCGGTAGGGATGATGGCGTAATGGTCCGTAATCTGCTTGTCATTGGTATACCGGGTCTTTGCGATATTTTTATGGCTCCCTTTTTCCAATATTTCTTCCGCAAACTGCTGTACAGAAGGGATATTTTTCATGCCGCTGATATTTTTGTATATTTCCTTTGCCACGGCAGAGGACAGGACACGGGCGTCTGTCCTTGGGTATGTGACAAGCTTTTTCTCATACAGCTCCTGCACCACCTGCAGCGTCTGGTCCGGGCTGATTTTGAAAAATTTGGAGCAGTCGTTCTGCAGTTCTGCAAGGTTGTACAGAAGGGGCGGGTATTTATTTTCCTTCTTCTTCTCTATGGAAAATACAGTGGCTTTTGCCAGCCCTGCGGCATCTTCCGGGCTTAACGGTCCCGGGGGACCCTCTGTTTTCACCACCCTTGCACCAATCCCTTTCTTTCCTCCCTCTGTTTCTGTAATTACAGTTTTTGTACCGGAAATCAAATCAGAAATTAATTTTTCTGCGTCTTTCCGTTCTTTAAAACCATTTTCCTTATACAGTTTCGGGGACTGAAAATAGGCGGAACCTTCCACGGCCCTCCATTCCCCTTCCACCGGGTTCCCATGGATGTTCAGGGCATTTACCGCCCGGTAAAAAGGCGTCTTGGTAAATTCACGGATCTCCCGTTCCCGGCGCACCACCATCCCCTGCACACAGGTCATGACGCGGCCCACGCTGACGACAGCATACTTTGTCTTCAGGAACCGTGCAATGGCATCCCCATATTTCAGGGTAAGCAGACGGGAAAAATTAATTCCCATCAGGTAATCTTCTTTTGCCCGGAGATAAGCAGATTCACAGAGGTTGTCATATTCCGACAAATCCTTTGCTTCCCGGATGCCCCTTAAAATTTCATCTTCTGTCTGGGAATCAATCCACACCCTGCGGCGGTCCTTCCCCCGGACTTTTGCCTGACGTTCTACCAGCCGGTAAATGTATTCCCCTTCCCGCCCGGAGTCGGTGCATACATAAATAGTGCCTACGTCCGGCCGGTTCAGCAGCCCTGCCACAGTCTTATACTGCTTCTTTACTCCCGGGATAACCTCATATTTGAAATTTTCCGGCAGGAACGGCAGGGTGGAAAGGCTCCATTTCTTGTATTTCTCATCATAGGCTTCCGGGTAGCTCATAGTCACCAGATGCCCCACGCACCATGTGACAATGGCTTCCCCGGACTCCATATATCCGTCATGATTTTTTAAATCCAGTTTTAATGCTTTGGCAAACTCCCGCGCTACGCTGGGCTTTTCTGCTATGTATAAAGCTTTCGCCATAAATTACTTTCCTGCTTTCTGTTCTTTCCATGCAGCCATCCTTGTCTGGCTTCCTTCCATTCCGCCTGCCATCCGCTTCATTATCCTTTTACATCCGGTTCATATTTACCAGCAGGATACGCTTGTCATTGTCCACTACCTTGATTAGCTTTTCTTCAAACCCCTTTGCAGAAAACAGGTAGTAGAAATTTGCTGTGATTTTGGCCTGCTCCATGCTCTGGAACAGCCGCTGGCACATCTCAAAAGTCATCTGCGGTTCCGACCAGTTGCAAAGGCAGATAATATTTTCACGGACGCTGTTCTGGGCGATAATGTCGATCTGGCCTTTTTTCCCAATCCAAGTGCCCATTTTATGGATTTTCAGCGGAAGCTTCCCGATCAGCTCCTGCAATTCCAGATATTCCATGCACACATTTACAAAATAACGTTTCAGGTACTCCTCCAAGCCCCCGGCGATATGCCTTGCATAAAACTCCTCCGCCCCCATCCAGTGCAAATCTGAAAGATAAGGATAGACAAACTTAAACCAGAAATTAATAAATGTATCTTTTATCTGGTAAAGGCCTTTCTGGGCGTTTTGCCACCCTCCTGTTTCAAAGGAATACACCTTTTCCACTACGTCAAACTCCATTAGGTTTTTCAGGTAAACACTGATTTTAGCCCTTGAAAACCCGGTTGCCTGATAGATATCGTTGAGTTTGTGTTTCCCGGACGCAAGGGTTTCTAAAATGGTATTGTATACGGAAAGTTCCCGTAACTGGCTGCGGATGGTTTCTTCTGCCTTCCCATATAAAAACCCCTGCGGGGAAAGGATATGGGCGCAAATATTCTCACGGACGCCCTGCCTGTCCTCCCAGCCCTTAATATAATCCGGCACGCCGCCAATGATCCCATAGGCTTCTACGCTTTCCCGGACACTGTAGTTCGGGAAGCTGCGCACCAAATCCAAAAAACGCAGTTCCTCCAGCTTCATTACCCGGTCTACTTTCTTTGCAGCAGCCCCTAATGCCTGCGGCAGCTCCTGTTCGGCCCAGAAAACCGAGGAACTGCACAGGAGGATAAGGACTGGCCCCGGGTACAGTTTCTTCCCTTTTAGCTTCAGGATACTGTCCAGAAAGGTGGCGTCCTTCTTCCATATATGCTGGAATTCATCAATGACAAGCACCAGCTTGCTGCCGTCCCCGCTTTTGACCCGCTTGAAAAAATCATCGTAAGAATCTTTCGGAACCGTTACCTGGTAATGCCCTTCGATTTCCCTCTGCATCCGCTGCCGCTGGGCCTGCGGGGAAGCTTGGGGCGCATAGTAATAGAAGGACTTCTTTCCTTTGCAAAATTCCTGCACCAGTTCCCTTCCGCCGTTTTCTTTCCTTCCGTACAGTACAATAAGCTGGTTCCCCTCCTGATGGTACATCTGTTCCAAATACTGCAATTCTGCTTTTCTTCCTGCCATAACCGACTCCTATCAATATTTGGCTCCCTCAAATCACCTGAAATGGGCAATGTGGGCGATTGTTGTATTTTTAGGTTTCTGTCTGTGGAATCCCTTCCTCTGTATCATATCACGATTTAACTTCGTTTACAATAGCCTTTGGGGCAGAAACTACGAAATAGGGATGCGCAGGGTCTGCCCCAGAGAAGCGAGGTATCCGTACAAGAAGCAGAATATTGCTTCGAAATTGTGCCCGACGCGCAAAGTATCCAAGCCCCTTCATGAATGAAGGGCTTGGACACTTTTTTATCGCACTGCGGCAGGTACGAAATCTCTCACAAAGCGACCCGCCGCAGGCGGAGAATCCTGCAAAGCAGGATTCTTTCTTGTTCTATAGGAAAGACCTTGCCACGCTAAAGCGTGATTTTGCCAGCCTGTGCCGGGAGGTGCGTTTTTTCTATTTTGCACTGATATAGCCTTGTGCTTTTAGCAGTTCTGCACACAAAATTGCGCCGCCCGCCGCTCCCCTTACGGTGTTATGGGACAGTCCAATAAATTTCCAGTCGTATACAGTATCTTCACGCAGCCGGCCAACGCTGATCCCCATGCCGTTTTCATAATTCACGTCTTCTGTTACCTGTGGGCGGTCGTCTTCCTCCAAATATTGGATGAACTGCCCTGGCGCGCTTGGAAGGTGCAGCTCTTGGGGCACGCCCTTAAAACTTCTCAGCTTCTCAACCAACTGTTCCTTGGTAGGCTCCTTTCTGAATTTTACAAATACTGCCGCAGTATGGCCGTTCAGCACCGGGACACGGACACACTGGCAGGTAATCACCGGGCTTTCTGCCGGGACGATTACGCCGTCCTCAATTTCTCCCCAAATCCGCAGCGGCTCTTTTTCTGATTTTTCTTCCTCGCCGCCAATATATGGGATGATATTCCCTTCCATCTCCGGCCAGTCCTGGAAGGTCTTGCCTGCGCCGGAAATGGCCTGGTAAGTGGTGGCTACCACTTCGTATGGCTCAAATTCCTTCCATGCCGTCAGGGCTGGGGCGTAAGCCTGAATGGAGCAGTTGGGTTTTACTGCCACGAAGCCGCGCTCGGTCCCTAACCGTTTTTTCTGGAACTTAATAACTTCCATATGCTCTGGGTTCAGTTCCGGAATTACCATGGGCACGTCTGGGGTCCATCTGTGGGCGCTGTTATTGGAAACCACTGGGGTTTCCGTTTTTGCATAAGCATCTTCAATGGCTTTGATCTCGTCCTTGGACATATCCACCGCGCTGAATACAAAATCAACCTTGGAAGCAACCGCTTCCACCTCATTGACGTTCATCACCACAATATCCTTTACCGCCTCTGGCATGGGGGTATCCATTTTCCAGCGGCCGCCTATTGCATCTTCATACCGTTTTCCTGCAGAACGGGGGCTTGCTGCAACCGTTGTCACCTCAAACCATGGATGGTTTTCCAAAAGGGCGATAAAACGCTGCCCCACCATCCCTGTGCCGCCTAGGATTCCTGCTTTTAACTTTTGGCTCATTCCACATCTCCTCGCTTCTTCCATATTCTTTGCTTAGTTTTGTCCGCATCACGCGAACAAGTGTATTTTTAGGTTATAGTAATACATTGGGCAAGAAAATGCAACCCAAATTATAGACAAATTTCACAAAATATCTACAGAGAATTTATGCAAACCTTCCCAAAACGCCGGAACCAGCTATTTCAGCAGTTTTGTTTCCCAGTCTGCCAGCCCATCTTTCCAGTCGCTGCTTAAATATTCCTTTTCCATCTGGAGCACTTTTTTCATGGCTTCCTGGCCGGGTGCGCCCATCGTCAGGCGTTTTTCCACGCAGGTTTCCATAGAAACGGCATGGAAAATATCCTCCTCAAATACAGGGCTGATTTGCTGAAGCTCCTCCAGTGACATGTCGTCTATGGCAATTTTCTTTTCTATGCAGTATAGCACAACCTGCCCTACAATCCCATGGGCGTCCCGGAAAGGCACCCCGTGGTTTACAAGATAGTCTGCCGCGTCGGTGGCATTGGTGAAGCCGTTTTTTGCACTGGACTCCATCTGGCTTTTTTTGAATTTCATAGTGGCAAGCATCCCTGTAAACAAAGCCAGACAGCCTTTTACCGTGTCCATAGCGTCAAATGGGAGCTCTTTATCCTCCTGCATGTCCTTATTGTAGGCCAGCGGAATTCCCTTCATGGTGGTAAGCAGGGAAATTAATGCGCCATAGACGCGCCCCGTTTTCCCACGGACAAGCTCTGCAATATCCGGGTTCTTCTTCTGGGGCATAATGCTGCTCCCAGTGCTGTAGGCGTCGTCAATTTCCACAAACTGGTACTCGTTGCTGTTCCAGATAATGATTTCCTCCGAAAAACGGCTCAGATGCATCATAACTGTAGAAAGGGCAGACAAAAATTCAATCAGGTAATCCCGGTCGGACACCCCGTCCATGCTGTTCAAGGTGGGCCCGGCAAAGCCCATCTGCTCCGCCGTATCATACCTGTCCAAATCGTAAGTCGTCCCGGCAAGCGCCCCAGAGCCAAGGGGGCAGTAATTCATCCTATGGTAAATATCTTCCATACGCTGGCGGTCCCGCTTAAACATTTCAAAATAAGCGCCCAAATGGTGGGCAAGGGTTACCGGCTGGGCTTTCTGCAAATGGGTAAATCCCGGCATATAAGTATCTAAGTTATTTTCCATAATAGTTAAAATAACATTTAACAATTCTTCCAGCAACCTGTCTGTTTCCAGGACCTCCTGCCTGGTAAACAGCCGCATATCCAAGGCCACCTGGTCATTCCGGCTCCTGCCAGTATGCAGCTTTTTCCCAGTGTCCCCCAGCCGGTCAATCAGCGTCGCTTCCACAAAACTGTGGATATCCTCATATTCATGGGAAATTTCCAATCTCCCGTCTTCCACTTCCTGTAAAATGGTTTTGATGGCAGCGACAATCTCCTTTGCTTCTGTTTCTGCGAGAATCCCCTGTTTCCCAAGCATTTTTACATGGGCAATGCTGCCTTCCATATCCTGCCTGTAGAATTTCCTGTCAAAAGATATGGACGCGTTGAACTGGTAGACCAACTGGTCTGTTTCTTTCGTAAAGCGCCCACCCCATAATTGTGCCATGTGATTTACCTCTTTCCCATTCTTATTTTCTTATAGTTAAATTTAATTATTATAAATTTATCTGTTCTTTGCTTGTGGATTCTGAACCTCTTGTCCCTGCGGAAACCTGCGCCAGCCTTTGTTGCCGCTCCTGCATGGAAAACACGCATCCACAGTAATCTTGCCGGTACATCCCATATTCCTTGGAAAGTTCTATGGAACGCTTGTACCCTTCCCGCTTCTTAAAATCAGAAGTAAGGTAGGGCACGCCGTACTCCTGTGCCAGTTCTTCCCCGATTCCGTTTAGCTTTTCTGCATTTTTCAAAGGGCTGACCGTCAAAGTTGTGGTAAAATAGTCCATCCCCAATTCCTTAGCATACCGGGCTGTTTCCTGCAGGCGCAGCCTGTAACAGCGGAAACACCGTTCCCCTCCCTCCGGGATGCTCTCCATGCCTTTTGCCATCTGGTAAAATTTTCCTTTGTCATAGCTGCCTTCCAAAAAGCTAATGTGATAAAAGCCTGATAGCCCTGGCTGGCTGGGGGAAGCTTCCCCTTTGCCATAGCTGCCCCCGTAACAGCCAGCCTTATGGTAAATCCCTGATGGTTCCGTCTGGCCGGGGGAAACTTCCCCTTCCCATCCCTGCCCTCTGTTTTGCTGGAACCGGCGGATAAATCCTTTTTGCTCCTCCACCCGCTTAACATATTCTTCTTCCGGATAAATATTGGGGTTATAATAGAACACCGTAATCTGGAAATACTGGGATAAGTACTCCAGCACATAGCTGCTGCAGGGGGCGCAGCAGCTATGGAGCAACAGCTTTGGGGCAGGATTCTCCCCCTCCTGCCCATTTGTTATCCGTTCTAATTGTTTATCCAATTCTTTCTGGTAATTCCGCTTCATTCTTTTCCCTTACCATGTTCCTTGTTTTGTGTCTGATATTTGGTTTATTTCCAGGCTGTGAATAACGCTTACAGAAGAAACCCGCCCAGTACATAATTGCTCACAGCAATCCCTTCTTCTGTCAGGAAAACGGCGTCCCCTTGCTGGGCTAAAAGCCCTTGCTTTTGGAATTCCTGTAATGGTTTTCCATAGGGTCCTTCCATGTTTATCCCAAAAGCAGCCTGAAATCCAACTTTGGAAACCCCTTCTGCCATACGCAGCCCAAGGAACATAAATTCCTCCATTTGCTGTTCCCTGCTAAGTTTCCAGTACCCTTCCCCCTCCGTTTGGCGTTCCTGCCATTCCCTTTCACTGGCAGCCCCCGTTCCTTTTGCGGACGGGCCTTTGTGCAATACCGGGCCTAAGCGGGTATAGTTCCCTTCCAAGTATTCCTTTAAGCTGCTGGGATTAGAAAAACGCGTTTCTTCCAGCAGGGAGGCGCTTCCAAGGCCAAAGCCCAGATAGGGGGTACGCCTCCAGTAGCCAATATTATGGCGGCACTCCCTGCCTTGCCTCGCATAATTGGAAATTTCATAACGGCGGTAGCCTTTTTCTTCCAGCAATGCTTTGGTACGCTGGTACATGTCCCGCTCCGTTTCTTCTTCTGGCAGGTACTGGGGATGCCCGCCTTGTTCCCGGCGCTGCTCATCCTCCCCATATGTTTCATAAAAAGGGGTTCCCGGCTCTACAATCAAGCTGTAGGCAGAAATATGTTCCGGCTCTAAATCCATGACTTTTTCCAAAGTGTATTCCCAATCCCTTAAAGTTTGCCTTGGAAGCCCAGAAATTAAATCTATATTTATATTCTGGAACCCTATGTCCCGCGCAAGGGCAAAATTTTCTTCAAATTGCTGGAAGGTATGGATCCTTCCCAGCAGCCCCAGTTCCTGGTTGATGGCAGACTGCAAGCCTATGCTCAGCCGGTTTACCCCGGATTTTTGGTAAGCGGAAAGCTTCTGCCTGTCCAATGTGCCCGGGTTGCACTCTATGGTAACCTCTGCATTGGGCGAAAGGGAAAAATATTCCTGCACCCCTCCCAGAATCCTTGAGATCTGGCCTTCCGGCAAAAGGGATGGGGTCCCGCCGCCCAAAAATACCGTTATGGCCTGATACTCCCTGCAAACGCTGGCTTTTTCTTTCAGTTCTTCCAGCAGCATGTCAGCATACTGGATATAGACGCCTTCGTCTGCGGGCATGGACAGGAAATCGCAGTAATTGCATTTCCTTATGCAGAAGGGGATATGGAGGTATAGTTCCAGTTCTTTTTTATCTGTCATCCAGCTTCAGCACGCTCATAAAAGCTTTCTGCGGAACCTCTACATTCCCAACCTGACGCATCCGTTTTTTCCCTTCCTTCTGCTTTTCCAGCAATTTCCGTTTTCTGGAAATATCGCCCCCATAGCATTTTGCAAGGACGTCTTTGCGCATGGCCTTTACGGTTTCCCTTGCAATGACTTTGCTGCCAATGGCCGCTTGGATCGGGATTTCAAAGAGATGCCTTGGGATTTCCTCCTTAAGCTTCTCACACATTTTCCTGCCCCGCTCATAGGCTGTCCCGCTGTGGACAATAAAGGAAAGGGCGTCTACTTCTTCCTTATTAATTAGGATATCCAGTTTTACCAACTCTGAACGGGCATACCCCTTCATTTCATAATCAAACGAAGCATACCCTCTGGAACGCGATTTCAATGCGTCAAAAAAGTCATAGATAATTTCATTCAAAGGCAGCTCATATTTTAAAAGCGCCCTTGTTTCCTCCATATACTCCATGCTGATATAAATGCCCCGGCGTTCCTGGCACAAATCCATGATGGCTCCAATATATTCGCTGGTTACCATGATTTCCGCGCTTACCATGGGTTCTTCCATGTATTCAATTTCCGCTGGGTCCGGCAGGTTCGAAGGGTTTGTCAGCTCAATGATTTCCCCATTGGCCTTATGGACCTTGTAAATTACCCCCGGCGCCGTCGTTACCAAATCAAGGCCGTACTCCCGTTCCAGCCGTTCCTGGATAATTTCCAAATGCAGGAGCCCTAAAAATCCGCAGCGGAACCCAAACCCCAGCGCAATGGAGGTTTCCGGCTCAAACTGCAGCGCTGCGTCATTTAACTGCAGCTTTTCCAGCGCATCCCGCAAATCCGGGTATTTCGCCCCGTCTGCCGGGTACATGCCGCAGAATACCATGGAATTTACCTTCTTGTAGCCCGGAAGGGGCGCGCTGCATGGGCGGTCTGCATCTGTCACCGTGTCCCCCACTTGGGTGTCCCTGACATTTTTCAGGCTGGCCGTGATATAGCCTACCATCCCTGCGCTCAGCTCTTCGCAGGGGATAAACTGCCCAGCGCCGAAATACCCTACCTCCACCACGTCGGCGGAGGCTCCGGTGGCCATCATCTTGATGGTTGTCCCTACCTTGACCCGGCCTTCCTTAATCCGGCAGAACACAATAACCCCCTTGTAGGAATCGTACAGGGAATCAAAAATCAACGCCTGCAATGGGTTCTCTGGGTTTCCGCCCGGCGCAGGGATTTTTTCCACAATCTGCTCCAGGACATCCTCAATATTCAGCCCGGTTTTTGCAGAAATCCGCGGGGCGTCCTGAGCTTCTAAGCCGATCACGTCCTCAATCTCCTCAATCACCCGGTCTGGTTCTGCGCTTGGCAAATCAATTTTGTTAATAACTGGGAGCACGTCCAAATCGTGGTCCAGCGCAAGGTACACGTTCGCCAGCGTCTGGGCTTCAATCCCTTGTGCCGCGTCCACCACCAGAATTGCCCCATCGCATGCCGCAAGGCTTCTGGACACCTCATAATTAAAATCTACATGCCCGGGCGTGTCAATCAAATTGAAAATATATTCCTCCCCGTCCTTTGCCCGATATACAATGCGGACGGTCTGGGCTTTGATGGTAATGCCCCGCTCCCGCTCCAGCTCCATATTGTCAAGGACCTGCGCCTGCATTTCCCGGCTGGTGAGAAGGCCTGTTTTCTCAATGATCCGGTCTGCCAGCGTGGATTTCCCGTGGTCTATGTGTGCGATAATACAAAAATTCCTGATTTTGCTTTGGTCGGTTGCTGCCATATCTTTCCTATCCTCCTGTATTTCCGTGCCCACAGCTCCATGCAGCCTGCAAAAATGCTGGGAACGCCTTCCCTCCCACGGCTCGCATGTGCATAGCCCTTGGGTTTAAAAAGGCCTTCTGCCTTGCCGCGCGGATATTCCATAGCAGATTATAACATACCTCCTGCCATCCGGCAATCATTTAAACATCAAATTGTGCCTCTTAATTGATACAAGATAAGGATAAAATTTTTGACTGAACCACTACCGGTTAAAGCCGGTAGTGGTTCAGTTCCATTATAACGGATAATAGAGCATTTTGTTCACATTTTATTTACTCATGCGTTTGTCGTGCAGCAAGGCTATTTTAACAGCACAGCATTGGGCGCAGTGGCGAAACTAGCAATTTTACTACCCATGCGTTCCATCCATTTCCGGTTCTGGGGCGTGGTGTACTTTCCTCCCTGATTCTCCATCAGCCAATTTGGTGCATCAAAAAATGCTACATCTGGGTCTACCATCTTGTAAAAATCCTTTTTCAGCCCTCCATTCCCATGGTGCCCCATCTGGAGGTAGTCGGATTTCAGCTTTTCCCCATATTTCCTTTTCAAGTAGCTGCTGACAGCTTTGCCTGCATCTGCACAAAACAGCATGGATTCCTCTGTTCCATATACCTTGAAAACCATGGAACCATCGTTGAGCAAATCAGAGGAAATGTAATCTATTTTCTTCTCATAGGCGCTTAAAATCTCTATTTTCAGCTTCCCTATTTTTATGGTGTCGCCCCGGTGTACATAGCTTAATTGGCGGATTTCCATGGCGCGGAACCTTTCATATGCTGCCACGCTGTCCCATGGGGCGTTTGCCATACACAGCTCTGGGGATGCCATGTCCACTGCATACACCTTGTCCACCCTGATTGTCCCAAGGTTCCCATAAAGCTCGCAGAAGGCTCCGATATGGTCCTCATGGGGATGGGTCAGGAACCACGCATTGACGTGGCCTCCCTTTTCGTTTATTACTTTCCGTACCTGTTCTGCATTGCCCGGCCAGCCGCCATCCACTACCACCAGATGCCCATAATGGTCCTGCAAGGTATAAAACATCATCTGCAACCCTGACGCGTCCCCATACTGGGTGATTTTCCAATCTGTTTTTTGGGCTGCGCCATTTGCCATGGCCCTGGAATATTTGCCAACACGGAAACCATTACGGCTTCTTTTGACTGCGCGCACTTTATAATAATAACGTTTTCCAGCAAAAGCCTTATGGTCGGTATAGCGCAAAGCCTTTTTGGATGCGAGCCGCTTTATGGTCTGGTATTCCCCGTTCTTCTCTGTGCTCCTTGCGATTTCATAGCCATCCGCCCTTGGGACTTTTTTCCAAGCCAGCACAGGCTTTTTTCTTTTGTTCCATGTTATGCTGTAAAGTTCTGGGGCTGGCAGTGTATTCCGGAAGGCCTTGGAAAACTGCCCTCCATCTTCCCCCAGTTCCATGTAAGAGCCCATCCCTTGGCTTGTGGCAGGTTCTGGCTTTTCTTCTGGGAACGGCAAAGAATGGGGGATTACAGTGGCTAGCAGAATGGTACAGAACGTGGCTGCGGTGAGTAAAAATTTTTGCATAGTATCTGGCATCTCCTTCTTTCACATGTTACGTATCCCATTATACCATACCGCAGCCTACGGCTGCAATCAAACCTAAAAGCAAAAAAGCAAAAAGAATC
>ERZ778516.722-NODE-722-length-27059-cov-4.476004_pt1 | contig 27059 bp, 22 predicted proteins | sample MGYA00510342_ERZ778516 | MGnify/ENA primary metagenome ERZ778516 (study PRJEB29527, sample SAMN07138961) | mouse gut metagenome | material: feces | host: mouse | place: China:Nanjing | collected 2016-01-25 ... | reverse complement strand
TTTTAGCATTTTGGCGCATGATTCCCACTACTTTGGCATGGGTGTGAAAAGTAACCAAATCTCAGGCACTGTTTTTCACCGTTATTTCGGCAATGCTGCACTAGTTTATGCTAATCACAAGCGATTATATTTTTGTTTTTTTATTATCCCGAAAAATCTTCTATAAAATAAATTAGAGAACCTGCAATCTTGCCAAGCGCAACTGCAAGCACCGCAATACTTAATCCCATTTTCAACTGAATCCGCCTTGCAAAAATCGGAATACCGTCCAACACCTCCGCAAGTGCAATCGACAGACAGCCTACAAAAATTCCTGTAAAGATTCCAATTAAAATCAAAATCGCATTAAAAAGCACGCCAGAACCTAACATCCCTGTCACAAACTTTCCAATGGAACCCTTTATTGGAAAGACACTTAATATATCTGCTAAAACAGCACCAAATATTAGAAATTCCTCATATAATATCTCAAACTTTGCCGTATTTGTTCTTCCAGCAAACCGTGGCACCAATCCCACAACAAAAAGAACTGTAAAAACACCTGCTGAAACCATTAAACCGGAACTAATTCCCATTATCCAAATAAAAATTGTTTTCATGACGCTCTCCCCAAGAAATAACGTTTATGATTCCACATTCTTTTCCAGATTCTGCCTGTCTGCCATTTCCACAATTGCCTGATTCACATCACGCTCATAATTACGCATTTCCACTTCCAGTGGTGTTGGATCAGACGTCAGCCGTTTTCCTCCTACATGATTATAGAAAACAATAATTCCAATTGCAAGACCTATAGAATAGGAAATTTCCAACGCAGAATATCCATCAGAAGACGTACCTGTCACCATCTCATAAATCCGCGCCAACACATCGGAAATCCCAATGTCATTGTGAAATGCCATAATTGTAAAAGCCGATCCAAAAAAGCAAATCAATGCCACGAAAATTACTTTTATAACCTCAACAAACCCTTTTTTCTCATTGCTTTTATTCCGCTGCAAAGAAGCCTTCTCCACAATAATATCGGTTTCTCCAATGCTCTCCACCATAATCCCTGGGAAAAGCTTTGTAAGCTGCTCAATAATCTTTAGGATACTAATAACCTCCCGCGGCGACTGTCCCTCTCTAAAATGATGAATTTTTAAAGCATTTGCTTTCGCACGAATCGTTTCATCCTCACAATAAACGCTCGCCACATCACAAAGTTCTACATCCTTCTTAGACAAAGCAGCATTTGCCTTTGCCATTATATACAAAACCGTATTCGCCACAATCCCAACCATGCCTTTCCTTTGAAATATATGGTTATTTTTTGCAATTATAAAAAAAATATACAAACTTTCATTGCAAAAAAGGAACTGCAAAAAAACAAAACAGTAGTTCTTGGCTTTGCGTCAAATGGCGAAAAGTTTTAGAACTACTGTTTATACTTTCTATACTATCATCTTTATCTTATACTGCACAGCACAAAGTCTTTAGTACTACTTTTTTATATCTCCCACTTATCCGCCAACGAATTTATCTGTGATGTAAACTTCGCCAAATCTTTATTTGCGCCGCCCTGATTCTTATAAATCACAGCAATCAAGCGCTGTCCTGCTGCCAGAAGTCTTGCAAATACATCCGATACAGGATGTGGACGCTTCTTAAGTGCTACAGGTTCTGCTGCGTATTCGATTGTATTTGTGACTAAATCCACGCGTGTTCCGGAATATGGCGCATAGGCTTTTTGCCCATACTCATTTTTCAAACAATCTGCGAACAAATTGCAGACGGTATCTTCACCATGTACAATAAAGACATGATCCGGCTTTTGCTCAAATGCATTAATCCACTCTAACAACCCGTTTTTATCGGCATGACCACTCATTCCGGGAAGCTGTTTTATCTCTGCACGCACCTCAACAACCTCACCGAACAGCTTTACTTCGTCCACGCCTTCCACAAGAATGCGCCCCAGCGTTCCCGCCGCCTGATAACCGACAAACAAAATCGTACATTCTGGCCGCCACAAATTATGCTTTAAGTGATGCCGTATACGACCCGCCTCGCACATACCGCTTGCCGAAATAATCACTTTCGGCGTTTCGTCAAAGTTAATCTCCTTTGATTCCTCACTGGTAATCGCAAGCTTTAATCCGGGAAACGTCAGCGGATTAATCCCGTGGCGCACCAGCTCCATTGCTTCCTCGTCAAAGCAAGTATAAATATTTTTCTGAAAAACACCAGTCGCTTCCACTGCAAGCGGACTATCCACAAACACCTCAAAATTCGGGAAATTCGTAACCAGACGATCCTCCTTAATTTTTCTTAGGAAATAAAGAATTTCCTGTGTTCTGCCCACCGCAAACGATGGAATTACCACATTTCCGCCTCTTGCAAATGTTGTCTTAATGACTTCCGCCAAATCCTCCACATAATGCGGACTTTCCTTGTCCTTTGTATGATAGCGATCGCCGTATGTTGCTTCCATTACTACATAATCCGCCGCTTTTGTATAGATGGGGTCTTTTATTAATGGCTGGTTCTTATTTCCGATATCACCAGAAAATACAATTTTTTTCGTAACACCCTGCTCTGTCAGCCACACCTCGATACTTGCAGAACCCAGCAGATGTCCTACATCTGTAAATCTAATTGTAATACCTTCACAGATTTCCACCGTACTATTGTACGAGCAAGGTACAATACACCGAATAACACCATCTGCATCCTCCATTGTATACGCCGGCTCCACGGCTTCCAAGCCAGAATGTCTTTTTGCTTTCCGATTCTTCCACTCTGCCTCCTGCATTTGAATATGCGCACAGTCGCGAAGCATAATGGAACATAAATCCGCGGACGCTTCCGTAGTAAATACCTGCCCACGGAACCCCTTCGCATACAATAGCGGCAAATTACCGGAATGGTCAACATGCGCATGGGTTAAAAATACATAATCGATCTTGGATTCTTCTACAGGAATATCACAGCACTCGTAGGGATTTGCACCCTGCTGCATACCGCAGTCAACCAATATGTTCTTTCCACATGCTTGAATATAGTGACAGCTGCCCGTTACCTGATGATCTGCGCCTACAAAAGTTAATTTCATAGCATACCCTCCTTTTCGGTGAAAATATCTGCTTTTACATCTTCCAGCACGCCTTTGCCAGTCTGTACTACAATCAGGGAAAAAGTTTATCTTCCCCCACTCATGCGCCATGCACTCATCAGCTAAGTTGACAATCTTCCTATAAGTGCCCCTGCGCATAGAGTTTTATCTTTGATGACGCAACATATACCGTGTCATGCTTTGCAGTATTCGCATTACGAAGTGTAAAAGTGTTTTACTTTCACATTTTATTTTGATACTTACATTTTACCACAGTTCCTAAAAAAAAGTATGTTAAAGTATCTATTTTTTACATTTTCTTTTTCAATTTTCATGATATAATACAATTATTATAGATTTTACACAAAGATATTCTGTGCGGCATCGGGTACAGAGGGCAAAAAATACACGATCCGATGCAGAAAAGAGGTCAATATGAAATTCAGTAACGGCTGCTGGCTTCAGCGGGAAGGCTGCGGATGCTTTGCCCCAAAAGAGGCATACTTTATCAAAATTGAAAGCAACAAAGTAACCATATGTGCTCCAACTGCGCATATCACACACCGCGGCGATACCCTTGGCGGTATTAATCTTACACTTGTCATTACATCCCCAATGGAGGAAGTTCTGCGTGTCCAAACGTATCACCATTTAGGCGCAGTCAATCCTTCGCCTGCCTTTGAAATAAATAAAAATACAATTCCATTAAAAGTAGAAGAAAATTCAGATCACCTGATTATCCAGAGTGGTTCTCTTGCGCTTGAAATCGGCAAAAATCCTTGGTATATGCGCTATACCAGAAACGGTAAAATCATCACCGAATCCAATCGCAATGACCTCGCATTGATGAAAACAGACTGGAAAGGTTTTGCATTCGACAAGGGTGACAACACAGAAACTTATATGCGCCAGCAGCTCAGTGTCGGCGTTGGCGAACTGTTGTACGGTCTTGGAGAACGTTTTACCCCTTTTGTAAAAAATGGTCAGAGTGTTTCTATATGGAACGCAGATGGCGGAACCAGTACCGAACAGAGTTATAAAAATATTCCATTTTATATTTCCAATAAAGGCTATGGTGTATTTGTTAATCATCCCGAACAAGTGGAATTTGAACTTTGCACCGAAATGGTTACAAAATCAGAGTTTTCTGTAGAAGGCACTTATCTTGACTATTTCCTAATCAACGGCCCCGAAATGAATGATGTTTTAAGACGCTACACAGACCTTACTGGAAAACCAGGACTGCCTGCACCATGGACATTCGGTTTGTGGCTGTCCACCTCTTTTACAACCAACTACGACGAAGAAACCGTTATGAGCTTTGTCAACGGCATGATTGATCGCAAAATACCACTGCGCACCTTCCACTTTGACTGCTTCTGGATGAAAGAATTTCATTGGAGCGATTTCTTGTGGGACAGCCGTGTATTCCCCGATCCTGTAGGTATGTTGCAGCGCATTAAGGAAAAAGGCTTAAATATCTGCGTATGGATTAACTCCTATATCGGTCAGGAATCCGTTCTTTTCAAAGAAGGTATGGAAAAAGGGTATTTTATAAAGCGTCCAAACGGTCAAGTATGGCAATGGGATATGTGGCAGCCGGGTATGGCAATTGTTGACTTCACCAATCCCGACGCATGGAAATGGTTCCAAGATAAACTGGAAATTCTGCTGGATATGGGTGTAGACTGCTTTAAAACAGATTTCGGTGAAAGAATCCCAACCGATGCCGTATATTATGACGGTTCCGACCCGAAAAAGATGCACAATTATTACACCTATTTATATAATAAATGTGTCTATGAACTCCTTGAACGCAAACGCGGCAAAGGACAAGCGGTACTGTTTGCACGCTCTGCAACTGTCGGCGGTCAGAAATTCCCCGTACACTGGGGCGGCGACTGCTGGTCAGACTATGAATCCATGGAGGAAAGCCTGCGCGGCGGATTATCGCTGTGTATGTCAGGCTTTGGCTTCTGGGCACACGATATTGGCGGCTTTGAGCACACTTCCACGGCTGATGTATACAAACGCTGGGTAGCTTTCGGACTCCTCTCCTCGCACAGCCGCCTCCACGGAAGTCAATCATACCGCGTTCCGTGGAACTATGACGAGGAAGCGGTAGATGTACTGCGTTTCTTTACCTGCCTGAAGGCAAAACTAATGCCCTATCTGTACAAAACAGCAATTTTTGCTTCCAAAGAGGGGATTCCTACTATGCGCAGTATGGTGCTAGAGTTTACCAAAGACAGAACCTGCCATTATTTAGACAAACAATATATGCTTGGGGACAACCTGCTTGTCGCACCGATATTCAATGACGAAGGAAAGGCAGAATACTACCTGCCAAAGGGCATCTGGACAAACTTCTTTACTGGGAAAGAATACAAAGGCGGCACATGGGTAGAAGAACAGCATGGTTATCTTAGCATTCCGTTAATGGTGCGTGAAAATTCGATTGTCGCTATTGGAAATTGTGACGATAAACCGGATTACGACTATGCAAACGGCTGCGAACTGCGCGTCTATGCACTTCATGATGGCGTTAAAGTAGACACAGAGGTTTATGGAATGAGCAATGTGATAGAGCTTTCTGTTTCTGTGAAAAGACAGGGACGCACTATTCATGTTACTGCTGATGGTGCAAAACCGTTTAAGATACGCATGGTCAATATGCACGCTGCGGAAGCGAAGAATGGTCTGGTGACAATTGATGGAAATGATTCCGTGATAACACCGGATAGTGGGGCTAGTGTGGTGGAGATTGGGTTTTAGAAGTATATAATTTATAATAAACAATATATGCAATCCGTTTTGACTGTAAATCTCCTCCGCGTGTTATAGACACTGACGAACACTAAGATTTTCCAATTTCAGCACAGCTTATATTGCATAAGCAAACAATACGTGCTGTACAGAAAGGAACATCCAATCGCCCATAAGTATAACCATAAAAACCTATAATTTACACATCTATAAACGCTTAATACTTTAAAACAAATAAAATATCCCATAATAATTCTTCCAACTTGCTCGGAATCGTTATGGGATATTTTTATTTTAACATTTGTTCATTTTTATTTGCTTGTTTTTACAATTCTGCGAAAACGTTCTAAATCTTCTGCTGTTGTAATTTTAAAGTTTCCTTCATTCCCCGGAATCATGGCAATATCCATGCCTGCAAGAACTGCTGGTTCTGTTGATCCGTTGATTTCTAATATTTTATCAGGGAAAAGAGCTTTATTGGCTTTGTAGTATAAGCCAAGACGGAATGCCTCGGGGGCTTGACCTGCGTATATCTCATTACGCTTTACCAATGCATTGATATTCTTTCCATTTATGCTTTGATATATGGTATCCTTCATTGGAAGCACCGGAACTACCCCCTCGTGATCGCACATTGCATCTAAACAGTCTGTTATCATCTGCGCAGAAAGCAGTGGGCGGGCTGCGTCATGGATAAGGACTGTATCCGATTCCTGTGCATAGGTAAGAATATCTGTTAATCCGTTGTAGATGGAAAGCTGACGGTTTTTGCCAGGCTGGGAAAAGCCTTGGAATTTTCTTTTATTTTCGAATTGTGGGGAATCATATTTTTCAAGGCAGCTTCGGATTGTTTGCTGCCATTGCGGTGCAGCTGCAATCTGTATCTTGTCAATTCCTTCATGCTTTGACAACTGCTCAATACAATACGAAATAATACATCTATCATTGACTTTAATATACTGTTTTGGAATATCTGTCCCTAAACGCGTACCCGTTCCGCCGGATAAAATTAATGCGATTGTCATTTTAATTCTCCTAATTTATACTGTCGAACGCTAAATTCTTCCAAAACACTCGGCTTCCAAGCCAAAAGCATCGTGAATATGTGGCAATTCGACCGATCGTAAGTATAATTTTGTGACTTCCACTTTAAATGTTATCACAGTATTTGTGGATTTCTTGAATAATTTCGCCATAAGGTCTGTTCTTCCCGAATAAAAGCGTTGTACCAAGTACAAATCCATCAATCCCTTTCGGTGCAAATTTTAAAATCTTATCCGCACTGCACGCCCCGTCCCAGTATGCCTTAAATCTCATTTCTTCCTTTAAAAGCAGCAGTTTATCTATTTTCTTTCCAACATAAGGCATATACATTTGACCTGCGTTGCCAGGATTTACTGTCATAACAAGAACTTTTCTAACAATGCGAAGCATTTCGTATACGGTTTCAATGCTTGTCCCCGGGTTAATTGCTATGCCTGGCACCATGCCGGCGTTAATGATTTTCTGCAAAGTTGTTGATGGGTGGTACTCTGCTTCTGGGTGGATATATACGGTGTCACCTTTTCGGAGATTGTTGAGAAAAATCTCCACACGATTGTTGGGATGCTCTATCATTAGATGCACATCTAACGGTTTTTTGGTTGCACCTGCTATGTATTTCATATCGTTTAAGGACATGGCGAAGTTCGGAACGAAACGCCCATCCATGATGTCGATATGAAAGGAGTCGATACCGCCCTCATCCAAAGCCGTTATTTCTTTTTCTAAATTGCCGTAATTAGCACACATCATAGATGCTGTTAGTTCAAAGTTCATAATCACTCCTCCAAAGTAGTCAAATCTATATTTGCAAAGCCTCTATAATCCGTCTGCTGTTATTATCATCTTGATATTTGTGCATCCTGCCCATCAGCATTTTCCGTTTAGCACTGGTTGAATCTATATCACTCTCAACTTCCTTTATAAAAATGCACATATCATCAAATGTTTCAATCTCCATACCAGGCAGCCATTCTTTTATACTATCAAAGACAAATCCCCTACTCTGCCTATACTCTTCCACATCATCCAGAGTAAATGCAATTGGTCTATCCAACACCATATAGTCAATTGCAGCAGATGAATAATCACTAATCAGGGCATCAGCATGTCCCAGCAACTGATTAATTTGTATATCCTTTTCTGCAAGTTGCCCATTATCTAGCATAACAATATTTTTCATATCAATTTTATCTACTTTCTCTCTGTTCTGGAACGGATGCAACTTTATCACAAGCACAATATCAAATCTTTCCAAAAGTGCGTCAAGCTGTTCCAGCATTTCGTATGTATAGACAACTGGAAGTCCCATTTGTCCAAATAGCTCATATTCATTCAGATTTTCAAGTTGCTTGTTTGCAGAGCGGAATGTAGGCAGCCAGAATACATATTTTTCTGCCTTAGGGATCCCCAGTCTTTCTTTCCAATCCATAACAGGATGAAACAGCCAGTCCTGTTTTGCATATCCTGTCACAAGTATCTGATCTTCCCGCAGTCCGTAAATGTCCTGATGAATTTTGGAATACACGTCACTAATAACGGTAGTATATTCATACCGCTTCTCACAACGAACAAAGTTGACCCTTGTCTTAAAACCACATCCGTGCCAGAGCTGTACGCGTGTCTGGTCTTTGCGACAGTTCCTTGCAAATCCATATGCATCCGTGAAAAAAATATATTTTGCAAGGCAAAGTGCATGATAGTAACTGTTACGTTCTTCTTCATTTTCAGAAACCGACCAGTCAAATGACATAAATTTCACATTTATTACATTATTATACTGCTCAAATTCCTCTGGATTTTTAACAAACCAAACTAGTTCATATTTTTCGTTGTATCCGTTTTCAAGCATATATTCAAAAAGAGCCCTTGCATTATCTGCAAAGTCCATGCCTTTTACATAAGCTGATGCATGAGGACCACTCCGAAAAATGATGATATTCTCCACAGTTATATCTTTATACTGTTCCCTGTATTTGAGTTCATACTCTGTTTCCTTGTTAGCGAAATAGTAAATTGTCATATTTGGCTGTTTTGCGCACATAACCTCGGTAATTAATTGATATTTTTCTTGATAATAATCATCAGTGATAACCAACACTTTTTCTGATAAATCTTCCCCTTTTAAACACGCCACATCTTCAATGGGAATCCCAATCCCATCCACACAAATTACTGACCGATTTCTGACATTCCTGTCCCCAACACATACAATATTGTCGCGCACTTGATATGTATCACAAAACTCCCTGATATAAGACTCAGTACTTCCTATACAGTAAACTTTTTTTCCCTTCAAATATTCTAAGTTTCCCTCCGTCAGTCGTTGTAACTGCATAAGATTCTACTCCTCCCGACTCCAAATCCTTTATTGTTAAACACCCAATGCTCGCAGTGTTTCTTCCGATATCAGCCTCGCAGTGTCAAGCCATTTAATTTTTTTGTTATTTATTCCTTCACTCATCAAATCATTTCTGACAGCACTGGCTGTTTCTTCATCAATAATGGCAATCAGGATATGATCAACTCTCTGTTCCGCCAGCTTTTCTGCAGGCTGCACATCCAAACCCTGCTTTTGATAAAAATCATATCTCTTATCTACCCAAACAGTTGTGATCCCTTTCTTTTTTGCATATCCATAAACCTGACGTCCAAAATTCCCCGCACCATAAACTACCACGATATCTGTGTCTTTTATCCCATCTCCAAATGCCGAAAACAATTCTCCTTCTCTATCATATCTTTCAAAACCTCTCTGCACCAATATATTAGAAATATAAGCTTTGATCTGAGGAAAGATCATGTTTTCATACCCCTCCACGCACAATGAAGCTTTCAAATATTTGTATAATTCCTTTATTCTGAAAATATCCAGTTTTGTTCCCAACATTTTTGTCATAGAACTGTCATGCTGCCTATAGTGATAATATATCTCATCAGTCAAACAAATTCGTTCTGCACACAAAATGCTCAAATACGTCACTGCCACATCCTCGCCGTTAGTAATACAATCTGGCACCTTCATCTGAGTACTCAACAATACTTTCCTCCGAAACAGCTTATTGACCAGATTAGGTCTTACCCCCATCTGATAATAGATGCCGTTATAGAGCATACGTGGCAGAATTTTTTTCTTAACAGCATTCTTGTCATACAGTCCGGGCTCAATTGTATTGGTCACTCTTACAGCGCTGTCTGAAAATTGTCTGAAAAGTCCCGACGCTACCAGATCACATCCATTTTGCCATACTTTTTCATAAAGCCTTTCATACATCTCAGGCTCAATCCAATCGTCGCTGTCCACATATCCGACATACTCTCCCTGTGCTGCCACCAGCCCAGCTTTCCTCGCCGATACAAGACCGCCATTTTCTTTATGGATTACTTTGATACGGCTGTCCTCCGCTGCATACTTCTCTAGTATCTGTGGACTATCATCAGTTGATCCATCATTAACACAAATAATTTCAATATCCTTGAGCGTCTGTGCTATCACACTATTGAAACAGCATTTTATATGCTTTTCCGCATTATATACTGGAATAATAACAGATACCCTTACCATACTAACTCTCCCTAATAATATGGATATCTTCAATTCCATATTGCATAAGGCTCTCTACCATCTGACGCACACACATACTGGCAACAAGATAGGTGCCTTTGGGATATTTGTAACGGCAGACATCTTCAACAGGGAAAACGCATATTCCTTCTACCTTTTTTCCAAAAAGCCTCGGATCGTTATCGCAAAAACATACCACATTGTTCCGCAGTCCTCTTTCACACAATACCTCCAGCGCATGTCTACCGACCTTACCGCCACCATATATGATGATTTGCTCCTGATCTATAAGCCCTCTGTCATTCTCAATCGTTCCTATATAATTCACTATTCCAATACCCCACATTCCCTGATAAACTGTTCAAACCGTTTTCTGTCATAATCCCCAGCCTCCATTCTTGGTATCTCATAGGGTCCATAAGATCTGTCCCACAAACGTCTGACGGTAGTCGCCGCCTTAACGATTCCATAATCACGACAAATTTCAAAGGTATCTGTATTAAAGTGAACAGCCGATCCAAAAGGATAGGAAAAAACAACAATTTTTTCTCCCAACCGCTGCTCCAGAAAACACAACGAGGCGCCAATCTCATACCTCTGTTCTTCCTTCGAGCGTACACCAAGAGAGCGGTGATTCACCGTATGCCCACCAATTGTTATATACGCAGAATTATTCAGACTTTCCATCTGACACAGACTGACCGGAAGATTGGCCAGCCGTGCATCAGCAGACAGCCCCGACCAGCCTCTAAGCTTTTCAATAAATAGATCTACACGCGCCGTATCTGGATCCATCTTTAAAATCCAATGAAGCGATTTGACCAAATCAATACGCTTCTCTTTGCTGTCTGTATCCCACTCATAGTTATACAAGGAATCTCTTAGTGCAAATCGAGAGGGATACGAAACATCTACCGTCAGAAGTCTGCCTATCTCATCCCACCAGTATTCGTGCCCAGAATCTACATATCCTGTGGAAACGAAGATTGTTGCCGGAACTCGATATTTCTCCAATATAGGAAGCGCATATTCATAATTATCCGCATATCCGTCATCAAAGGTAATGACCACTCCAATTCCACTGCCTTTCGTCCAGTCCTCTTCAAAGCGTAAAATAGGATAATTGTTTTTTAAAAACCTTATTTGTTCCTCGAAATTCTCTGGTGATACTGTCAGATGATAAATATCATCCTCTATCGGATTAATTCTGTGATACAACAAACATAAAACCTTGTCCATTTTATTCTCTCTTTCCGTTCCCTAACCTATTTTCGGTGTTTTTTCATCCAATATGGTAAGCAAACGCTCTACGACTGCTCTTGAAGCCGTTCCTTTGTCAAAAGTGCCATAGTTTATCAGAAACTTCATAAGCGCATTTTCGTACTTTTCTGCATCAAATGCAGCTATCTTCTCATACAACTGTGTATTATCAACTGCTTCGATATATGGCATTCTCTCAAAAGGCAGATAAAATCCACGTTCAGTATCATAATTTTGACAATCCGGATGAAACAGAAAAATCGGTTTCTTTTGAAGTGAAAAATCCCACATAATTGAAGAATAGTCCGTAATAAGAACATCTGCTGCCGCAAGCAATTCCTGCACATCATCATACAAAGTCACATTTATAATACCCTTTCCCTCAAATATACCACTTTTTAGCAAGTTTTTTTCAGATGGGTGAAGTCGCACAAACATCCAATATTTTCGTCTAAATTTCTTCTCCAAAGCGTCACAAACACCAGCCAAATCAAGCTCATCCCTGTCCAATGCTTCTCTTTCCCGAAACGTCGGTGCGTAAAGGACAATACTCTCCTCTTCTCTTATCCCAAACAGCCTTTTAATCTTACATGTGCATCCATCAGCTGCCCAGAATATATCGTTTCTGGGATAGCCACACTCCATGATTTCACCTTGATAATGAAATGCCCTACGAAATTGTCTCGAATTAAACCCCGTTGGTGAAATTGCCAAATCCTCCATCTTCGAGTTCATTTCACACAATTCAAGGTAAGAAGCAGGAAGTTCTGGCGCGTCAAATTCAATTTTTTTCAAGGGACCACATCCATGCCATGTCTGTATGTAAATCTGCCCTTCTCGTTTCCTTGTGTGAAAGTCCTTATGCTGATTATCAATCCAAATATGGGAAGTTGCGAGTTCCTGATAATATTCGTAAGTACCCTTTTTCACACACCGCACTCCCTCAAGCATTTTATAGTTCTCATCGTTCACTACCCATACGCAGTCTAAACCTTTTCTATTTTTCATAAGTTCTATTGCTATATACTTGGGATTCCCACCAAAACCATTGCCTCCAAAATTGGAAAACAAGATTTTATTATCTTCCACCTGTGCATCTGTCCATATCTCACTATATAATTCATCAATTATTTGATCTACACGGCAATAGTAGAGAAATCCCATCTGCCGAAGCGTCTCCTCTATTATCAACATGCTGCCCGGCATGACAGATATAATGACATACACCTTATCGCAGATATCCTGAAATTCATCAATCTTTTTGAGCGGATATCCTTCCCAAAAGTTTTGACTCCCCACATTTTCGGACACCACAATACAGGTCTTATCTTGATCTGTCATCATTTTCAATAGCGGAATCAGAGCCTGTGTCACACCACCTGCCCCATAGACAAGTACATACCTGAAACGTTGAAAAAATGAGGCGAGCCTTTTTAAATATACCGATTCTGTCTGCTGTTCTCGCTCCTCCGATTTCATATATGTTATCCTCCCTTTCACCACTCAAAGCGTTTGTCAGCTTGCTGACATATTTCATTTGAACGCCCGTGTGCATAAAAATATTCTTTCCAATTCAAAAGCGAAAGCAAAACGTATCCCTCAACCACCGCGGTTTTTTCCAATACAGCTTGTCCTCCGGTATCCCACGCTCCATAGGCATCCGTTTAATGGACTGCGCGGTTTCCTCACTCTCCACTGTAATTAAAATCTCATCATCATCCGCCGAACAAAGTTCTGCTGCTCGTTTAACCCTTTCCGATATACGATTAGAATCATACAAATCCACCCTTCTAAAATAACCCGTTTCACAAACCTGGTTATAGTAACAATTCCCCACATTTCCAGCCCCATAAAGTGCAATAGCATGTCCCATCCTGAAATCTTCAAAAGGAAAAAGCCAAAATTTCTCACTGTTTACTCCTAGTCCTATTCTCAGCATATCGCGCAAAGCTGTCACAGCATAATATTTTACCTGTCCGTAAATCTTATCTGATTGTTCCGCCAACTTCAACAAGTCATGTAACAACCGTTGATAAGAACCGATCGCCCTCACATCCTTTTTGATTGATATAGAAGCATTATGAACTCTATAATGGTAAAAGGATTGTTCCAGAATACCCATCCTGTTTGATAGCAAAACACACTTCAGCACACTAAGCGCGTCCTCTCCCCAATATATCTGCTCATTGATAGTTGACAAGACTTTCACTATTATTTCTTTTTTGATCAACTTGTCCACCAAATGAGGCTCTATTTTCCTGTCCGCTGAATAATCCGTTCCGAATGCTAATACTCCGGGCAGTATTTTTCTCTGTATATCCTCGTAATCATACACGCCCGGTTCAGTGTCATTATATCGCTGCGTTATCAAATTTCTTTTTTCATATACCAACCCACAGCAAGTCATATCCAACGAATTTTTCACAGCATAGTCCAGCATCTCACCATACATATTACCGTCAATCCAGTCATCACTGTCCACAAATCCAATATATTCCCCCTTTGCAGCAGTTACTCCGATTTTTCTGGCAAAACTTTGCCCGTGGTTCTCAATGTGAAATACCCTGACAAAATCATATTTTGCTGCATATTCATCACAGATAGAACCACTGTCATCTGTGGAACCATCATCCACAAGTATCATTTCCATGTCTTCATTCACCTGAACCACTACACTATTTAGGCATTCTCGCAAATATTCCGACGTATTATATACGGGAATTATAATTGACAGCCGCTTCTCATATGCCTTTTGCTCCATCCTCTATCACCCCTAAATCAACTAATCCTCGCAAAAACGGCATATTGCGGAATACCCATTTCCATTAAAGAATCAATGATTTCTAATTGCAGTTCAGCCCTTACTGAAATTAGTACCTGGTGCCTATTGTTGTCATAATATTTTTTTAACTCTTCCAGAGTCCATACAGGCAGACCACACTTCTGCCCACCGGCTTTCAATGGATTTGTATCTACAAAAGCAAGCACCTGTTCTTTCAAACATTCATATGCCCTTTCTCCATTTTGACCTGCTCCATAAATGACAACGGCTTTCTTATCATCTAACGCCTTTTCTGCTTTTAGCGCTGGCATTATTTCTTCAAAACAATTTCTTTTTACTTCATCAATCCAATTGTCGGCTAAAAGCTGGTTATACAAAAAAAGGATGTATTCCGGATTATCTCGTATACCTGCTATACACCAATCAAAATATCTGCAGTGTAGTAAACTATTCATACGCCGTATTCGGTCGGCTTTCTCTATCGTCAAACTATTTTTCTGACGCCGATACAAATAAAAATTATATGGAAGATATCCAATAGAATGATATTTTATTAAAATTCGTATCCAGTACTCATAATCCTCTACACAAAAAAACTCTCTGGAATATTCTCCAACATCTGCCAATACTTCCCTTCGATACATGAAACAAGCCCCTACCGTATCCTGTACACGCATTTGAACAGAGTTATACGATATAAATTCCTTCATATATTGCATATTTTCATCCATAAATAACATGCCTGTGCATACCATGGGTACTTCTTTATGCTTATCTAAATACCGAACCATTTCTTCTAATGCACGGGATAAATACATATTGTCATCAGATGTCCATGTCAAATACCTACCTGATGCATGTCGAAATCCAATATTTAGGGCTTCCGGCAGTTTTTGGTTCTCTTGATTATGGATCACCTTAATACGTTCTTCTTTTCTAGCATACTCCTCCGCAATATGCAATGTACCATCAGTTGAACAATCATCGACTATAATAAGTTCCCAGTCCGTAAATGTCTGATTTACCACACTTTCGATGGACTCTCTTATATATCTCTCCCCATTAAATGAAGGCAATACAATTGATACTTTCGGCATTTTATTCCACCTTTCCCAGCCATGCATAAAACAACCCATTGGCAGGTTTCTCATATCCTACATCTTTGATTACATGAACCGTTTCACAATACTTCTGCATAATGCCAGAAAGTTGCTGCTCATCAAACCACTGTTCCCATTCACCGATTTCAAAATATCCAAGCATATCCTTATTTTTGTCAATAATCGCAATCATTCCATCTGGTTTTGTCACTCTCGCCATCTCCCTGATGGCGTTTTCAATGTCAACCGCATGTTCCAGCGCTTCGCAAGTATAAACAAAATCAAATGTGTTATCATCATACGGAATATTAGTCAATGTCCCCTGCTTGATGCTAATTTTCTGGTTTTCAATGTAGTCCATTACCGTTTCTGACAAATCAACTGCGACATACTGGCATCCGGGAAATTTTTTTATCAGATTCTTTAAATAGGCACCCTTCCCACATCCAATATCGGCAATTCTGACCGACGCAGGATTTTCTGTCACATTGCATATATACTTTCCTATAACATCTTCAATAATCAAGTATCTTCCATCCGAAACGCTCAACGTATTTTTAAACCTTGAGGCCTGTTCCTCAAATTCTGCCTTGTTTTTCCAATACAATGCATCCAGAAAATACTTAACAGCCCAACTAATCTCACTGTTAGGAAAGTATGTATTGACCTCGTCCGGCTGTTTGTCTGATAAACAGCTTCCAAACCATCCCCCTGACGCATTTTGAAGTCTGCATGCATACTGAAAAGCCTTATTACCCCTGTCAAGTTCCCCAAGTCGAAACCATACCAGAGCCAACTGAAACATTCCCGTTGTGCATACCCAATTCACGTTACTATATGCCGGAACAGCACCACTTTCTTTCTGAATACGCGAAACACTCTCCATTGCTTCTCTAGCAAGTTTCTCTTCTCCCATATCCAGCAAGCCTTCCATAACATACGCATAAAAATGTGAGAGAAGTCCGAATTGCGTAATCTGTTTGTACTCATGCTCTTTATAATATGACAAAATACGATAAGCTTTTTCTATGTACTCTGGCACATTGAAGACCTTTCCTGCCTCAATCAGCGGTGACAAACAATATATATGAATAATCTCACTATAAATCCTTCCATCGCCAAAATCATTCTCTCTGGGAGACGGCAAACGTCCGTCTTCACGCATATTGCCTAAAATCCAGTCGCATCCTCTGCGTATATTTACGTCTGCTTCAGAATATAGATGGCGGATGGATAACAAGCCTTTTAAAATTTGAGCTGAATCAAAAATATAAGGTTCTTTATCCTCCGTGTCATACCATGATCCATCCGGTTTCTGAATTTCACACAGCCATTTGGCAAAGGAAAGCGCAATATCTCTATATCCCCACTGTAGAAGAGATGGAATAAAATATCCCGTTACCTCCGGATACGGTTTTTTCACTCCTGAATTATTTATAATTCCCTGACTCTCTACAATATTACTTTTCAGCCATTTAATTGCCTTATCATAGATCTCAATATAATTTATCCTGCTTTCTATTTTCTTTCTTGTAAGTTCTCTTTTAATTTCCTCATAATACAGAACAGTCTGCGCATTATTCTGCTTTAGTTGATCCATAATCTCATCCTTTTTATCTCTGTCAACTGTCACAATCACACAATGATCTTTCAACGATTCTCTTATATCATTCAAGGACAAAATCTGTATTCCTTTTATACTTTTTCCTATTTTTTCTGAACTGTTATCCACAAAACACAAAACCTTTTCGCATCCGAGAATATCTATAAAAGAATTTCCTATTTTCCCTGCTCCGAACAAAATATATCCTTCACTCTGCATTGACATCCTCCAATTCGCACAAATATAATGTTCTTGTTTCGTGAGGCGTTGAGGGTCTTGAATCCAAAATTCTAAACCGCTTCTCCAACTCCCAGATAAAATTTTCTTTTGTATACCACTCGAATCCTTCTTTCAAAAAATCCGTAATATACTGATCGCTCTGTTCAATAAATTCGACTATCAAATACTTGGAAGAAAATGATGCAAACTGACTGACGATCTCAGCAAAGGTCAACTGCTGGGCAAATGCAAGATGATGTACAATTGCCAAAGCAATAACCAGCTCCGATTTAAATCTTTCAACTGCACCCTTACGCCACGGTTCAATTGCTGCCGAATTAATGGCGTCATCTCTGTAATAGTCTAATGACGGAGCGCAAACCGACATATATGCAGGTAATACATTTTGTATTCTGAGAGATTGTATTTTCTGCCATAGATAATCAAGACACTTATGATCGTAATCCATAATCACAGCATACTTTAATTTTTCGTGCCTGTAAGAGCCATACCATCCCATATTACCCGCCAAATCAACAACCGTTTCCGGATAAACACTCTCCATCATTTCCATTACATGATACATTTTCTGTGACCATTTATCAGGATTTGAGGACCAATTCCACTCGTCGTTCTGGTATCCGCTCCATCTTGTCTTCAATTCATATTTTTTCAGACCTTCTATAAAATCTGATAACTTATTTATAAATCCGCAAATATCCTCTGAAGTATTTATCTGCATAAGAGAACGATTCAACGCATGTATTTCTGACAGCTCTTTTGCATCTAAATATCCTTGTACATCGGTAATCGTATACTCAATTCCTGGATTTTTTAAATAAAGATACGCCTTGGGAATTTGATTTCTATACATTAGAATCAATGGTATGATATGCGTATTGATAAATTCCAACAACACAGCCCCTGACGTAACACCGGGTTTCATGGCACCAAAATCAATAAATATAAATTTGCCATCCGCTATCGTAGCATTCAGCGCATGTCCATCACAAAAAGCCATCCCACATTCGGCAAAACGTGCTATCATCCTAAGCATAAAATCAACATAATCATAAAACATAGCGGGCGACCACTCAAAGGAATAAGATATAAGTTCCAGAAAGCGGTGTTCCAAAATCAATTTAACCGGCAGTTGCCATGTATTTTCAACAATACAAGTTTCTATAACATACTCTCCAAACAAATGATTTTCGCTGCAGATCCTATATACTTCAAGGTACTGCGCAACGTAATTTTCATTTACCAGCCGGAAAATACGCTGTTCATTCTTAAATTTCACCAGCCTTGATGCAGGATCGAAAGATTTGACCGAAGAGAAAACATCTGGTATCTTGATATAACCTGATACTTTCCCAGAAGGCGGATCGGAAACTTTTGAAAGACGCAGCCCGTTTGAAAAATCCTTGTTCTCCATATATCCCATATTGGTCAACTGTTCTGCGATCTCTCCATAAATCACTTTATTGGATACAGAAATCAAAATATGCTGTTCTCTGGAAGGCTCCACCAAAACTTCAGGTGATTTTATCTCAAAACCTGAAATACGTGTTCCTTGCTTATCTTTATCATTATCAACCAAATATTTTATTATAAATTCGTTCGCTATCAGCCATTGGATTAACTTCTCCGCATTGTTGCCTGCGCCAAAAATAATGTACTGCATTTAACGATTTCCTCCTGATTCAACTTGGCTTAATTTTATATCTTCCCACTTTCTTTTCCAATATTTTTGTCTTTGCGCCATTCCCTGCAGAATATATTCACTCCATCTGTTCATAAAAACCTCTCTATTCTTCTTATAGCTTTCGTTTCCAAGAGAATTGGCAGAATATGATGATCCATGAAAATGTGTCACTTCAAACTCAGGACAATAACGAATCTCATATCCTTCCTTAATGATTCTCAACATGAAATCCAGATCCTCCCAGTACACCGGAAGAAATATTTCATCAAATCCTCCCACTGCATCCCACGCCTCTTTTTTTATCATGACAGCCACTGGCTGTATTTCCTCAACATTTTGTTCAATGTCTTCCTTTACTGAAACCAAGCTGTCGGCATCTTTAAAATTTCTTCCCACTACATATTTATCCTTCATCGGCACCCATATTTTTCCACCGAGAATACCAATATTTTCATCCTCTTTCATTCTGTTCAGCATTCGATCCATATATCTTTTTTGATTTAACACCACGTCATTAGCCAATAATAAAATATATTTTCCTCTTGCCAAACCAGCAATTGTATTCACATTGCGAAGATATTGCATGTTGTTTGGATGGCGAACAACATTAACACCATGAATATACGCTTCTGCATGTATGGTTTCATCCGTAGAACAATCATCCCCCAATATTACTTCAAACTCACACTGATTTTCATTCTCGTATAGCGATTTCAAACAAGTATAGGTATAATCCCAACCATTAAAGGCTGTTATCAGCACAGACACCAGCGGATGTGAAACTTCCTTAAAACAGAGTTGCTCCTTCGTATCAATATGCGGCATTGCCAAATGGCGCATATTCAGTATATTGTTGATACCATAGTCCATCAGTTGCTTTCTAACACTGTTTTCATGCTCACATGTAATGACAACCCATATGTCATTCTTGTTTGGATTATCGTACAATATCTTCAGCGGAAGTATCAAAGTATCTTCTTTCTTTCCTCCATTGGGATATGCATTATCAAATATTCCATTATATCTGATACCTACAAGGCTCAAACTTTTAGAAACTGCCTTTCCATGCTCGCCTGCTCCAAATAAGTATAGATTTTTCCCTTCATTTTCAATCAGCTTTTTCAAATATGCAATCATCCGAAGATTCCTCCCCAGTTTTCAACAATACGTTAATCTGTTCTGCATCTCAAATAAAATATAGCCTGATCTCCCTGTCCTTTTTGATTCAGCATCTTTGCTTTTTGACTATACGCTCCACGTCTTCCCATCTGGTAACTGTCTGTCAGTTCGCTAAAACTTTTACCAGTTTTCATATAACCCTCACTCAGATAAAACTGTGCTCCATTGGAATCATACGCTATCTTGTATACCTCCAGTTCCGCTTTCTTACACAAATATTTTATTGCCTTTACAGAATAAATGTATAAATGTCTGGGGGCATCTATTTGATACCAATCTGTTCCGTACTGCTTCCACACAGCCTGTCCCATCACAGGAATCCTTATGATTCCTCTGCCGTTTACTGCTAGAAGCTGCTTCATTTTTTCCAGTATTTCTAACGGATTTTCCATATGCTCGAACGAATGATGCAAAGCAATCAAATCATATCCCCCTACATCTTCTGCACAGAAAATATCTCCCTGAATAAAATGAAACTGTTTACTTTTGAAACTTGGCGCAAACTTATCAATTCCGTATAATCTGCTATATCCCAATTCATGCAAACGCTCTAGCCATGTTCCACTCCCACATCCGACATCCAGAATTTTGCTCATTTTTTTGAGTTGCATACCTTTTATTGGATATAACCACTGTAAATCTCTCCAAAAACTGTCATCAGTTCTTTCTACACTGACAAAATTTAAGTAAGCCCATGCTTTCAATCGCTTTCTAAGTATATTTACGTTTCTTTCATTTGAATTTCTCTTATACGCATAATAATTGTTATTGTAATATTGGCTCATATTGTCAACATGATCAATAAGCTGCAATGTTCCACATCGGGAACACAATAAATAATTAAATTCATCCCCTCTGTTCAACATTCTTTCCCTAACCCGATATATCCTGTTATTTTGCCTGTTTCCACAGATTGCGCAGCTTCTATCACACATCAACCAAACCTCCGTTATACTTCCAATATTTTATAATCTTTCAATCAGTTTTCTATAATGCTCATTCTGATAATCTCTGCCATATATGCTACAATCAAACTTTCTGTTTTCCCGCTCAATAACTCCGCCGTTATTCTGCCATAACGCATATAACCAGAGCAGTTTTTTCTCAATGACAGTTCGTTGATTTTCACAGGAAAATCCCACTCCCCTCTTTTTAATAAAACTACTTAGTGCGCTCCCTTCTTTGCCTATATTCACAATTACTTTCCCGCTTCGCAGATAATCAAAAAGTTTAGCGCTTAAAATATATTGATCCGACTGATTTCCCGCGTCATGTATTGAAATCAGAACATCTCCTTCTGTCATTTGCCTTAATGATTCCGTCACCGACACTGGGGAACAAAATCTAATTTTATGCTTGCTTTTTTGTTCCACCATCCGCATTTCCCGCGTCAGTTTCCCTACACCGATAAATTGCAGTTCCATATCTCTGTCAATACAAACACTTAAAAAAGCATCTATTAACGCTTTCGGGTTTCTGAAATCATCCTTTCCGGCAGGGAAACTAATACCCCCAATATATTTGAACACCATGCGTTTATGATCGGTCTGTTTTATTTCAATTTCTTTCCAGGTTTTTTCATAATATCCATTGTAAACCACCTCATATTTCCCCTGCCGTGTGGGAAATCTTTTTTGCATGTCGCTTTTAAAATCGTCAGAAAAACATACCACCTTATCGCTCTTTCGGATACACCTACTCTCTAAGATACTTGCAATACCATGTCCATCATTCCATAAATTCCATGGATCCCTATAATCCAAAACAACCTTTACGTTATTATATCTTTGCTTTATTTTTCCACAAAGCCCAAATACAGAAAAATAGGGACCGCTTATAATCACTGTCTGAATTTTTCTTTTCTTTATGAATCTAAGAATTTCCCTTGTATTTACCACACGCCACATATAATGCTGAAACGCTGTGTTCTCATATATTTCATTAAATATTATTCCAGAAACTTTTTTTGCTAACCCCGTGTTTAAAATTCCAACCCCAAAGTATGGCTTTCCCTCCAGCCAATGACTTTCATATTTCCGTTCCATAGCATTGAGACCCTTGTTTACATTTCCCGTTTTTTCTGCCATGACCGTAACATGAAATCCTTTTTCCGCCAAATAATTAGACAGATAATAAATCCTTTGACAGCTGCCAAAACTGCTTGTATAAGGCAACATAACTTTGGCTATAATCAATATATTGCCCTTATCTCTCATGCATGTCCTCCTTAACTGTATATATCCTTTATTACCTGTACGATCTTCTCCGAGGCATGTCCATCTCCATACGGATTCAAAGCGCGTGACATTCTCAGATACTGATCCTGATCATTTAAAAGCTCTATACATGATTTGTAAATATCTTCTTCACCTGTGCCAACCAGCCTTAACGTCCCGGCTTTCACACCCTCTGGCCTCTCGGTAGTATCTCGCATTACCAACACAGGTTTTCCAAGGGATGGAGCTTCTTCCTGCACGCCTCCGCTATCAGTCAAAATAAGATAACTATGCGCCATAAAATTGTGAAAATCAATAACATCTAACGGTTCTATCAACCTGATTCTGTCACAGTTACCAAGATACTTATCCGCTGTTTCCCTGACTTCGGGATTTAAATGAACCGGATAAATTACCTTGATGTCCTCAATCTGGTTCACTATCCTCCTGATAGCTCGGAACATATTCGCCATCGGACTTCCCAAATTTTCCCTTCGATGCGCCGTCACCAGCAAAAGCCGGCTTCCATTAACCCATTTCAAATAGTCATGTTGGTAATCCGAAACTACCGTTGTTCTAAGCGCATCAATCACCGTATTCCCCGTTACAAAAATCCGATTCGCAATCTTACTCTCCCTGATAAGATTCTGTCTTGTTTCTTCCGTGGGCGCAAACAACAATTGTGAAATACTGTCTATTGACTGCCGATTGTATTCTTCTGGAAACGGCGAAGTCACATCATATGTACGCAATCCTGCTTCCACATGTCCCACAGGTATGTGCAAATAAAAGGCAGCCAGTGCTGCTGCATAAGCTGTCGTAGTATCCCCATGTACTAATACCAAATCTGGTATTTCCCGCTCCAATATATCTTTTATTTTTTCCAAAATCAACAGCGTAATATCAAACAACGTCTGTTGGGGCTTCATAACATCCAAATTATATTGCGGAACCACTCCAAATACATTTAAAACCTGCTGTAGCATTTCCTTGTGCTGTCCTGAAACACATACCTTGGACTGTATGTCTTTATGCTTCTGTAACTCCTTGACAACCGGGCACATTTTGATTGCTTCTGGTCTGGTTCCAAATACAATCATTATTTTCACTATCTTTATACCTCGCATATGATATTCTCTCACTTGTAATATTATCTAAAAATTGTTTTATACCAATCCCCAACATTCCCTCATTGATAATGCCAAGATTGAAAATATCTTCTTTCCTCCAATTGCTATGTAAGTCAATTCTATCTATTCTACACTCTTCAAAATCGAGATAATACATTTGCTGTACAGCACACGATAACAGCAAAACTCCCGTTTCACAAAAAACCGATATATACTGCATCGAATTTCTTCTGTACGCCTCGTTGTACTCTATAAGAGTAGCGTTTTCTAGTTTTACCAATTCTGCCATGCCGTCTTGTGTGGAAATACACATAATGTTTTTCGCATAATACGGAATTACCCAAATCTTTTCCTTATAAAAGAAACTTTTTTCAAATCTGCGCTTATCTTTTTGATTTTCGATATTTTCCAATTCCGATGGCATTAGGTAACGCTGAAAATCTTTATTATATAAATTAAATTTTATTATCTCCCAATTATGAGTTGTGACCCAATAATTTTCACCATCATAGCAAATTGTTTCTATACCACTAATTTTTTGCGGTAATTCCAGTTCAACCATTTTTTCTGTTGACAAATCGAATTCCATCACTTTGCCATTTTCCGTTATTATCGCAATCTTTGTTTCAGAAATACGACTAGTCTGTATACCTGCAACATCATTTAATAACGCAAAATTATCTATATTCTTAAATTCTGAATCAAATTTTCTGATTCCAAAATCTTTATCAAATATATACATATTTTCTTTAAATTCAAATGACTGGTCATTTTCAAAATCACCGAAATAATCAACATCCTTTTTTGCCCAATTATTTTCGCCAATATTTACAATTATTTCCGCGCTTTTATTTCTATAGGAGATCATAATCTTATTATCCATTTTTTGAATGCCGCAACAATCAATCCCTTTGTTTTTAAGAGAAGCGACTATTTCCAGTTCTCTATTATGAATATCCAATTTCAGTAGCAAATTGGTATCTATGTCTGCTATATAAACACAGCTGTCATCATATACTCCGCCATAAAAATAAACTGATACATGGTTAAACTGATAATAAGGTACATCCGTTGCTCTCATTACCCTTGCACCTCGTATACAATATCCTCTAACGACATTACTGGACAATTCACTATGTCCGCCAATTCTTCCACAACCTCGTCAAAGAAAAATACCGTCGTCACCACAATCACATCAACTTTGGGTAAATCAGCGGATAAATTAATAACATCAACAGAGGAATATATATTCTCGGCATTCTTATCTATACCATACTGCACTTTAACATCCGAATCTTTCAATTCCCTGACAAGGCTTTCCCCCAAATAACTCATTCCATATATGGCAATATTTTTATAGCCTCTCGCCATAAAATATTGAACCAGACTTCCACCATCCTGTTTCACCTTCAGCCACTCGTCATACACTTTCATGATCGCCAAATGTTTATCCGCAAGCTGTTGATTCTTCTTAATCGTTTGATCCTGCTCTTTTCCCACTGTTGCGACACTCACCATTACGCCTGCAGTTGCTCCCGCCACCATTGACAATACAGCTAAAAGTCCTTTTTTCATAAATAAAATCCTCCCTAAGTAGCATTATAATTTGTATACATTTGCAAGTTTACATACATTTCTTGTATCTAATATGATTTTATTACTTAACTCCTCCATATTCTCAACAATCTGTTCATGTCCCACCATAATGACCACCAAATCAACTGCCTGCAAAAATTCATCAAAATCTTGATATTGACTCTCCACGATATTGTCACAAACAAATGGATCATAAACCTTGATACCACGCGACAGATGTTTTCTCATGCATTCTAACAATTGCAAGGTTGGGCTTTCCCGTATATCATCCACATTCTCCTTATAAGTAAGACCATACAACCCTACCTTCGATACATCAGATATTCCTTCCAGATTCATGATTTCGGATATCCGTTCCAAAACAAATTCTGGCATGGAATCGTTTATCTTCCTCGCCGCAAGAATAATATTTGCAAGCCCCGGATAATCTCCTACCAAAAACCACGGATCAACGGAAATACAATGCCCCCCCACTCCCGGTCCCGGAGTTAGAATATTTACTCTTGGATGCATATTAGCAATCCTGATGATTTCATAGACATTCATGTTGTCGGTTCGGCATATTTTAGCCAGTTCATTAGCAAATGCTATATTGATATCTCGGTAAGTGTTTTCCACCACCTTTGTCATCTCCGCCGTTTTGATATCCGTTACCACTATTTCACCTTTACAAAAAGTTTTATACAAAGCTCTAACCTTGTTTCCAATCTCAACATCATCCGCCCCTATCGTTCTGTTATTATTCTCTAGTTCCTTAATCATGTTTCCCGGAATAATGCGCTCTGGTGCATGTACCAAATGCACATCTTCTCCACATATGAATCCTCTTTCCTCAATCATCGGTTTGATATTCTTGTCTATAGTTCCTGGGGAAATCGTCGATTCTATCACAATAATTACCCCTTTCCCACATACGTTCAGCACATCCTCCACCGCATTTCTCACATAAGCGGCGTCCACCTTTTTATCGCGTTTAATATATGGCGTAGGAACAGCCACGATATAAACATCTGCCTTTTGATATTCAGTAGTAAACTTTATTCGATTATTCACAGCTTTGTCAAAAAGATTTTGCAATCCCTCTTCCTCAAAGTCGACAATTCCCTCATTCAACTTTGCAATAACATCCATTTTTTTATCTGTTCCCACAACTGCATTCCCATAAGCCGCCAGTATCAGAGCTGTGGGAAGTCCTATATAGCCCAAACCAATCACATTAATCAACATCTTTTCACCTGATTTCGTATCTTTGATTCCTCAGTTTATAATTGTCCAATACTTGCATCTAATTATTCTAACAATGTATCTTTTGTGCTAACAGCGAAGAGAAGGCCGTTGCACCTGTATAATTTAAATGTTCCAAATCATAAAAAAAATACGGATTTTCAGAAATAGGGGCATAATCTCGATAATTGTTAAACTCAGCATCATACTTATATATATATCTTTCAATCATAGAAAAAAAATCTTCTTTCCAAACCGCATGATGCCTTTCTAAAATCCTATTCATGGTTACATATCTTGGCAGCAATAACAAAATTATTTTGACAGAAGGAAACATTCTTCTGATTTCCCGCAAAAGATAATCCATTAAATTCTTGTTTTCTTTAATCGTTTCCTCTCTCCTTATAGGATCAATAAGTCTCGGATGTATGTCCTGTTCTGTATATTCTCTATCCTCAATACACTTGGCTCTGTTATCTGGGCAGGTATCGCCATAATAGTTCGTAAACGTCAAATACTCAAAATCAATACTCCTTTGCTGATATTCAGAAAATTGCTTAATTTTCTCCTTTGCACTCT
>ERZ778516.718-NODE-718-length-27139-cov-18.645215_pt1 | contig 27139 bp, 40 predicted proteins | sample MGYA00510342_ERZ778516 | MGnify/ENA primary metagenome ERZ778516 (study PRJEB29527, sample SAMN07138961) | mouse gut metagenome | material: feces | host: mouse | place: China:Nanjing | collected 2016-01-25 ... | reverse complement strand
ACGGAAAAGGAACGGGTGTAGTCGGCGGCGAAAAGTCAACAGAGAATTTTTCTGTAAGTGAGGAAGATATTGTACTTACGTTTGAGAATACGGCAAGTGTCGATGTGGTAATCCGCAATCTTGAAAAACTGAAAAAGATGATGGGCGGTGAGGTAGAGGGTTGCCGCATGATTGAGGATAGTTTGTATGAATAGGTGGGTACAATATAACCCAAACCCAAAGGAAAGACGTGTCGGCGACTGCGCCATCCGTGCTTGCTGCAAGGCTACGGGGCGCAGTTGGGACGATGTATACTGGGATTTATCAAACATAGCTTTTGACATGGCAGACGGGTGCAATTCTTCCAATGCGGTATGGGGAGAATATCTTAGGCGGAATGGATTTGTAAGGGTAGAGCCGGATTACCCTATGGATGTACATAAATTCTGCTGTAATTTTCCGTGCGGCACTTATGTTTTGGGCGTTAATGAACATGTTGTAACGGTGGTTGACGGTATGTTTTATGACACTTGGGATAGTTCAGACAGGAAGGTTATTTATTTTTGGGAGAGGGGATAAGAATGGCAACAATAACACGGAAAATTTGTGACAGATGTGGAAACCAATGAAATATGTTGGGTGGACTGCAAAAATAAAAAACGCATTCAGAAGAGGAAAAACTGTGAAAATACATAAAATTTATAATGGAAATCCCGATGGATACAGCTATTCCGATAGGCAGTATGAATTATGCGCCGACTGCACAAAACAGCTTGAAGAATTTTTGGAATCCAAATGATTGCAACCCCTCCCTAAAATTGCTATAATGAGGGAAATACAGAGCGGAGGTTTGGGAATGGAAAATAGGGATAATGTGAACGAAAAAGAAAACAGTGCAACAGATGTATTAGGCGCACTGGTTAAGCAACTTAAAACAATGTGGATTGTGATTATTCTGCTTATCGTATTGCTTGTCGGAACAAATATGGCTTGGTTGTATGTGTTCCAGTCCTATGACTATGTATCACAGGACGGCGAGGGATATAATTATTACAACAAAGAGATTGAAGGTGATGTGCATAATGGGACAGAAGATAAGAAGCAAGAAGAAGGGCAGAACCAGGGGAACTAAGAAGAAAAGAAAGTAGCGGTGGAATGAGGAAAACAGAAAGAAAAAGAAGTTGAAGGATTTGTTAAATGGGAATTGGAACTTTTTAGAAATGAGTGTAATTTCACGCCGGACGAATCCATGTTCTTTGATTTGAGGAATGAAGGCGATGGAATGAGTTTTGAAGAAATCGCTGGGAAAATGGGATATTGCATGACTAAAATCAATAAACTTTCCGAATCCGTCACCGAAAAGATTATAAAGGTATTGCCGCTTAAAGAAGCATTTTTTAAGAAATACCGCGATAAATACGGCGAATAATTGAATAAAAAACGCAACAAAAACGAGGGTTTTCCGAGTATGGGAAATCCTCTATTTTTATGCGAAAATTTACCCATAGAAAGAAATCGGAGGGCGTTCAGATGGCACAACCTTTTATGAATCCAAATTATTTTAATCCATATCAACAGCAGGTGCAGCCACCTATGGACAGGCTGGCTCAGTTACAGGCGCAGCAGTATCAGCCAATGCAGCAGCCAGCACAATCTAATCAATCTTTGATTTACGTCCAGGGAGAAGCGGCGGCTAAAAGCTGGATGGTAGGCGCCGGGCAGTCTGTGTTACTAATGGATAGCGAGAATCCCGTTTTTTACATCAAATCTGCGGACGCTTCGGGGATTCCGTTGCCACTTCGGGTATTTGATTATACAGAACGCAATCAGAACACGCCGCAGAACGTTCCACAAGCCACAAATACGGCTCAAATTGATTTAGATGGTAAATATGTCACAAGAGCAGAATATGACGATTTACAGGGTAAATACGCAGAGATTTTGGATAGATTAAATAACTTTCCTGCCAATACTCCAACTGGCGATGATACCAAGAGAACAACGGCAGGAACAAGCAAGCCAAGAAATAAGGGAGGAAATGCTAATGAAAAGCCCAGTATTTAATGCGATGGGAGGTCAGAGCGGCGGCAATATGATGCAGCAGTTCCAGCAGTTTATGCAGCAGATGAAAGGCAAGAACCCACAGGAGGAAATAAACAAGCTTCTTCAATCTGGAAAGGTAAGCCAGCAGCAGCTTAACCAGGTTCAGCAACAAGCCCAGCAGATGCAGGGGATGTTTAAAGGATTTTTTAAATAGCATACAAATCAATGGCCATGATTTTGTAAATATATCACAAGGAGTAAAAACATGATGGAATCAGGAGTACCAATTACGATGAATGTAGAGCCGTCTGGTTGCAATAACAACAACGGCGGCTTTGGCGGAGATTGGGGAGCATGGATCATTCTTTTCCTTATCTTCGGTATGTTCGGATGGGGAGGTTTTGGCGGCTTTGGTGGCGGTTTTAGCGGCAATGCAGCAGGACTTCAGGGAGCTTTGACTCGTGCAGACATCAACGAGGGATTCGCCCTCAACAACTTACAGAGCGGTATTACTGCCATTCAGCAGGGCATTTGCGACAGCACTTACGCCCTCACAAACGCAGTAAACAGTGGATTCAACAGCACGCAGATGGGAATGATGCAGGGATTCAACGGCGTTGAACGTGGATTTTGTAACCTGTCTAGTCAGCTTTCCGATTGTTGCTGCCAGACGCAACGGGCGATTGACGGCGTAAATTACAACATGGCAAAGAATACCTGCGATTTGCAGAATACCATGAATGTAAACACACGCGACATTATCGACAGCCAGAACGCAGGAACAAGGGCAATCCTTGACTATCTGTGCCAGGAGAAGATTTCTGACTTGCAGGCAGAGAACCAGACGCTGAAACTGGCAGCGTCCCAGGCAAACCAGAACGCTACCCTTATGGCGGCAATGGACGCTAACACGGCACAAATCATCCGCAGAACCGGCAACGACTGCCCTATTCCGGCATATGTCGTACAGCCCCCGGCACAGGTGACTTTCCCGACAAACTGCTGCGGACAGTTCAACGGCGGCGGTTGGGGGAACGGCTGCAATCAGTGCGGCAACTGCTAAAAACTAAATAAAAATGTATCTTTCTACCAAAGTGCCAACATTGGCAATATGGTGTAGAATGTTCGGCATGAGCCGTTATTACAACGTGGGAGGGCAGAACATGGATTCTGTCCTTTTGCGATTAACTGGACATTGACAACTGAATATTAGGTGGTAGTTTGTGGACTTCTGACAGCTTTAACATGGTACAAATAAAGTCTGAATATGTGAGAAAATATATATGTGGCTAGGGTAGCTCCCGAAAGGCAGAAAAGCCTATCTGCTTGCCACAATTCCTAAATAGGCGCACACAGAAAGGCTATGTGATTATGGAAAATAAACATACAATCGGCGATTTAAGGCAAATGCAATCTCTACCGTTATCTGCAAAAATCCAAATGACAAGGCAACGCATAAGAGGCTGGGTTGATGAATTTGGAGAAGATGGTGTATATGTCAGTTTTAGCGGAGGAAAGGACAGCACAGTCTTACTTGATGTAGTCCGAAAAGATTATCCGAGCATTGAGGCGGTATTTGTGAATACTGGATTAGAATATCCGTCAGTAAGACAGTTTGCATTGTCTAAAGAAAATGTGACAGAACTGCGGCCAGAAATGAATTTCCGAGAAGTGATTATCAAGTATGGTTATCCAGTTATTAGCAAGCAGGTATCTCACAGCGTTGGAGTTGCAAGGAGAAATCCAAACGGAAATGTGATGAAAAATATATTTGACCCAAACAAAAAAGGTCAATATGCAATGTATAGATATTCATATCTCCTTAATGCTCCATTCTTTGTATCAGAAAAATGCTGTGATGAAATGAAAAAAAAGCCTATAAAAAGCATTTCAAAAAGCAAAAAGCCAATCATAGCAACAATGGCAGATGAAAGCAATTTGCGGAAAGATAGCTGGCTGCATAACGGCTGTAATGCTTTTGACATGAAAAACCCGCAAAGCAGGCCAATGAGTTTTTGGACGGAAAACGATGTATTGCAATACATATACGAAAACAAATTAGACATTGCAAAACAATACGGAACTGTGCTTATAAAACCTCAATTTTCAGATACGTTAGAAGGTCAAATAAATATTTCTGATTTGCTTTCAGATTATCGTGGTTGCGATTTCTGCACAAATGGATGTCGTAGGACTGGTTGTATTTTCTGCGTTTTTGGTATCACACAAGACAAAGATAGATTTATAAATCTTTCAGAAGAAGAACCAAAGTTATGCGATTATGTCATGCGTGGCGGTGAGTTTTCCGAAAACGAAATGTGGCAACCGAGCAAAGACGGTCTGGGTTATTGGTTTGTTTTGGAATGGCTGAATGTGCATGGAAATTTGAAAATCGGAATACCAAACAGAGAATATTACATAGAGAAATACGGAACCGAAAGAGGGAGATCGCTTTTAACTGCATAACAGAAGTTTAAAAACTACCATCTAATATCAGTTGGTAGTTTTTTATTTGGAGGAGAATAATATGGCAGAATATACTGGAATTGCCTTGCAGACCGTAGACGCAGGGCAGAATGTTGTATTAACCGAAACCCCCGTGTGCGGTTCAAACTGCATTCAGCACAGGGAGGGGAGCGGCATTGTAAAATTGAGAGGACTTACAAACAACTGCAAGGCGAGATTCCTTGTCAGCTTTTCGGGAAATATCCAGATTCCGACAGGCGGCACGGTAGAAGCTATTTCCGTAGCGATTGCAGTTGACGGCGAGCCTTTGCAGTCTACCCGTATGATTGTAACCCCAGCGGCGGTGGAGAACTTCTTCAACGTGTCCGCACAGGCATACATAGACGTGCCGAGAGGGTGCTGTGCAACCGTGGCAGTCGAAAATACGTCCACACAGGCGATTCAGGTGCAGAACGCTAACCTGATTGCAGTAAGGGAGGGTTAAGCTATGCGGAAATTTGACAGATTAAAAGAAAATGCTGAAAAAGAGTTGCAAATCATTGAGGAAAAAGGACTTGAAAAAGGCAATGTTCAAATGGCCGGAATGCTTGTCGAAATGGTAAAAGGCATTGACAAAATCAACATGATGCAGGACAGCGGCGAGTATTCCAGGGACAGATATAGCCGGGATATGGAGGATTACAGCCGGGAGCGTGGCGGGTATTCCCGTAACGGCGATTACAGCCGGGAAGGAAATTATTCCAATGATTACGATAATGGAAATTCTTACCGACGGGGCAGAAGTGCAACCACGGGAAGATATGTTCACCGACCGAATTACTCCCGTTTGTCTGGTGATGATACAGATATGGACGAATACCGTAGCCGGAAGATGGAGTATTCCAACAGCAGGGACGAGGGAAGTAAAGAGCGGATGTTAAACGCATTAGAGGACTTTATGTCTGGGGTACATGGAATGATTAAGCAGCTCACACGCGATGCTGATTGTAAGGAAGAAAGGGAAATTGTCATGCGCCACATCCGGCAAATGGCAGATATGTATTAAAAATATGGGCAAGGTTAATTCCTTGCCCTTTTGCGTTGCGATGGCTCTGTGAGTGCTTTTTTAATATCCCAATTTCTATATATCCTAGAATGAGCGAGCGTATAGGGGATATTGTATTTTCTACAAAGATTTGCTAAAGTGTCAGTGCAACCATCGACTGTAAAAATAAGATTCCGGGAAGTGTTATTTGCCTGCTGAATATCGGTTGCCCATCTGCAATTTTCCGGGCAATAATTTTTATCGGAATCAATTCTGTCTATGGAAAGATTCTCCTTATATCCGTTTTCAATTGCCCAATTTCTAAAGGCTTCAAAATCATCTTTCCATTCATTGCATACAATTATTCCTTTACCGCCATAATCTTTATATGAACGATGATTGCCATTGTAGCACCGATAAATCATATCGTGCCATATGTTATATAATCTCGTACCAGATTGACCGTGTTCCTTTTCTCTTTCGGAAGCAACTTCACTGTTATAACAACCGCATGAACTTGTATGTCCACTTTTCAAATTCTGATGATGCACAATTGCGATATTTCCGCAATCACACTTACATTCCCATAAGGTTTGTTTTCCCTTGCTTTTTCCGATATATTTTATAGCTGTCAACCGTCCAAATCTTTTCCCGGAAATATCCTCTACTTTAGGAGTTTTGCAATTAGAACAACATTTTTCTCCAACCGTCGATACAAGGTTTGTATGAGCTTTTATAATGGTATTTCCGCAATCGCACAAACATTCATATTCGACATAAGATTTTTTCATTGGAAGTCTTTTCATAATTGTTAGTTTTCCTATCTTTTTGCCGACCAAATCATTTTTTCTTGCACATCCGCAAGATGTTGATTTCCCACTTTTTAAATTATATATTTTCACTTCTTTTCCAGTTCCACAATCACATTTGCAAAGACAATTTCCACTTTGCGTCCTTTTTATAACTGTCCATAATCCAAATCGTTTACCCTCTAAATTTTCCACTACATCAACCTCCTTTTTAATATTATATCATAAGAACGAGAAAAAATCAACAAATAGGCAACGGGAGATTATCCAGAACTGGGCAAGGAAAATTGCAGAGATGTAAGAAAAAGGGCGGTAGGTGTTATCCTGCCGCCTGTTCTATTCTACACATATGCAACGTCAACAATATCCTCTCCGCAATTTATATAGATTGTTTGCTCTAATGCACTTGCTTGTTTTTCAGCGTATTTAACGGCTTCTTTTTCCGTTCCACAGAAATCATTTAAAATATTTTTGCCATCTTCATTTGTAAACCAATATCTATTTTTCATATTAATGGAATCATTTCTGGTTAACGACTACTTTGTATCGTTTTCCGTCAATTTTCTCAACTTCCAATTCGCCCAATGCATAGCGCTGATCTGCACTCATAAGCCTCAAGTCTTTTGGAAGTATTCCTCTGTCGGGGAATCTAAGAACACTCCAGTCAACATCTTTTAATTTCATATTTTTCCTTTCTCCCTGCATTACCCGGCAGGGACGGGATGAAATTTACATTAAGCCTGTTTCTCTTGCCGCTTTGCAGATTCTGCGCATTAGAAATCTTTTCATGTTTGCGGAAAGTTCATTGTCCCACTCAAACTCATGAATCATTCTCAAAGCATCATGTCTGTGGTCTAGCATCGTTTCACGGTCTCGCATATTGCAAAAACGCAATATCATTGTTCGTTCATTCTGTATTGCTTTAAATAAGTCCTTTAATTCATTGCTCATATCTTCCCTTCTTTCTCCCGGCGCAACCCCGCCGGGTGGGTGGTGTGGTTATTCTGCTGGAACTGCTTTTATTTCTTTCCAGTCCCAAGGGTTACAGTTTGTGTGATTCATAATGTACTCGAAAACTTCTTTTGTCTTAACTTTGACAGGATTTACAGCGTAGCCGTTTGCCCTTAAATCATGAATAAATTCAGCTTTGGTACTGTGTTCGCTTTCTATGATAACTTTTCTTCTGTTCATTTTATCCGTAACGATTGCTTTATACATTGTCATTTCCCATATCCTCCGTTCATTTGGTAAGTCTAATATACACTATTTTTTATATGTTGTCAACACTTTTTTATAAATAATTTTATATAAAATAAATTTAATAATTGACTAAATATAAAATATAGTGTATTCTATGTAAAAGGAGGCAGTTCATGGACGTGAGAGAATATATCAAGCTGTGCTGTGTGAAAAGAGGGAATATGTCAGAAGCGGAACTTGCCCGGAGGACAGGACAAACACCGCAGAACATGAATAATAAGCACAAACGCAACACATTCAAGGTATCTGAATTAGAACGAATAGCAGAAGCATTGGACGCAGAATTGAAAATTTCATTTATTGACAAGGAAACCAGGGAGCCTATTATATAAAATCTTCCACGACAAGGGGCGGCAGTGATGCCGCTCTTTTGCTTTAAGTTGGTATAAATAATTTAAAAAGCTGTGGTATTATGTATATAGTGGCAGGTGGCAATGTCACTACCTTGTAAAAATATTTTATCTACTGCACAGTCCTTGCAGACAGAAAATGGACAAAGGGGTTTTCGCAGTTATTTAGTTAGTGCGCATAAACTGTATGACTGACGGAATTTGTGAGCAGACACGAGAGGCGGTTCAAGTCCGCCAGGCCTTTTTAGGTTGCATGGTGCTATCTGAGGATGGGGATATCGCAGGTTCAATTCCTGCTCTTGCCATGCTGTTAGGTCATTCCTAGCTAGACAGGAGCAAGCGGTCACTGCCCTGTCGAAAACAAAATAACTCTGATAGGGGAGTTTTCCCCTGTCGGAAACCGCAAAATGGAGGATATGGGAATGTGTGAATATTGCGATAAAGAAAATCCGAAAAGTTTAAGCGAGAGAACATTAAGCAGATACCATGAAGTGTACACTGGAATAGGGTGCGCGGTTGATTCTGAAAGCGGATTATTTATGATAGAATCTTGCCTTGATAATATGCACATATCGCCAGTATATGAAGAAATCGAAATAAAAATAAACTACTGCCCTATGTGCGGCAGAAAACTGTAATAACTTGGTACAACTACACCGCCAAACTGCGGTACAATATAAGCATAAAAGGCATTAGGGAATGGAGGGAAATAGGGAAATGAAAATCATTAAAGCAGGATATGAGATTTTAACAGCAATTTCAGAGGGCGGCATTGAGGAATTACAGCACATTGAGAGAATCGGACGTGTGTGCTATAAGTCCGAGGACAAAATCACAGAGGACGGAGAATCCGCAAAGCGATTTGTGCAGATGATTATTGACAGAGGGCATAAAGCAATGATTGAGCATTCTTCTCTTTCCGTCAAATTCATTGTTGACCGTGGTGTATCACATGAACTTGTGAGGCACAGAATAGCGTCATTTGCACAGGAAAGTACACGGTATTGCAATTACAGTAAGGATAAGTTTGGAAAAGAAATCACAGTTATTGAACCATGCTTTTTCTCCCCGCTATCTGATTCATACACTTTTTGGAAACACGCAATGGAAAGCGCAGAAGCGCACTATTTCAGTCTGTTAGACAGCGGCGCAACACCACAGGAGGCACGCTCTGTATTGCCGAACAGTACAAAGACAGAAATAACTATTACCGCAAATTACCGTGAGTGGCGCAATTTCTTTAAGCTTCGGACAGCAAAGGCGGCGCACCCTCAAATGAGAGAGGTTACAATTCCCCTGTTGGCAGATTTGAAAAAGAAATTGCCCATTATCTTTGACGATATTGCGGTGGAGGAATAACTATGACACAATACCAATGGGTACTTTGCCCCATCTGCGGCGGCAAAACCCGCACGAAAAATTGAATAACATAACCGGCTTGCAAATGGAGCAAGTCGCTAACCCGGAAAAGTTACGGGCAGATTTGCAAGGCATCTCTGCTTATGTAGAGGTGTCTTTTTTATTTTGACATTATCTAATTTTCGATAAATCCTACCCTCCTTTCAAGAGGGTGCATCCGTCAGTAATGGCGCTGTAAAGGCGGTTCGATTCCGCACGGGTGCATTTGCGCTTGTGGTTATGCTGTCTGCTTGCAGGTGGTCTATGGCGCAGGTGCAACATTTCCCTATCAAGCGTCTGCCCCTTGTGGGTGGGCGCATTCCCTGCCAACGTACCCAAATGGTTATAAGGGCGCAGTCTTGAAAACTGATGTGCCATGGAGAACATGGTCTGTGGGTTCGAATCCTACCGTTGGCGTTTATGGAGTATTGGCGTAATGGTATCGCAGCGGCTTGCTAAGCCGTCCAACAGCAATGTTGTGGGAGTTCGATTCTCTCATACTCCGCTACCCCGGCAGAGGTTCATCTGCCTAAATCCATACAGCGGACACGCTGTTAAAAACCATGTTAGGAGGATAACGAAACTATGAAAAACATTGAACAGATTTTGAAAGAAGCAGGAATTGAGGTTACGGACGAGCAAAAGACGGCGGTCAATGCGGCGGTGACAGAGAACTACAAGACCATTGCCGAGTTTGAGAAGCAGGCTAAGAAGCTGACGGCAGCAGAAGCAGACCGGGACAATTACAAAGGGCAGCTTGACACGGCAAACGAAACTTTAGAGAAGTTCAAGGACATCGACCCGGAGAAACAGGCAGAGGAAATCCAGAAGTATAAACAGGCGGCGAAAGAAGCGCAGGACATGGCTACGAAGCAGATTTTGGAACGTGACCAGCGGGATTACCTCAAAGGCGAGTTTGACAAGCTGAAGATCGAATCGGGACGTGTTAGGGATTCGCTCATGCGTGAAATTATGGGCGAGGACGGCTTGAAGTGGAAGGACGGCGCTTTTATGGGGCTGTCTGACTATCTGGAAAAGGAGAACGAAAAAGACCACTTCTACCAGACCGAAGCGGAAAAGGCTGAAGCTGAAGCCAAAGAGAAAGCTGCCAGCAGTGCGCCAAAGTTTACGGACAAGTCCGAGCCGAAGCAGGCCCCGGCGAAAGATACCAGTCCGGCTCCTGTGATTTTCTAAATCGAGTACCGGCTTACGTTTGAGTAAGTCGCTGACCCACACACCTTTTAAAAATTATGGGTAGAAAGGATTATTTTTATGGCTATTGATTCATTAAATCTTGTAAAACTTTCCGATTTGGCAGGAACCGAAGACGGAAAACTGAAACTTGCAGAGGAATACAAAGGCATTATCGAGAATGTCGGCAGACGGACGATTTCAAGCCTTTTCAAAAATCAGAGATTATCCGGCGACCCGCAGGCAGGAACGCTTGTAGCGAAAAGATTTGCTTCTGCGAAGTCCGAGGAATACGGCACGGCAAGGAAGGCAAGGAAAGGCAAGCCCGGCAGGGGATTTGAGGTTGCTGTTGATATCGACATCGACAAGGAAATCATGGAGGAATACGAGGAAAAGGACATTCGCCTTGGCGGAATCCCCGGATTGCTGTCTGAAAGGCGCACGGCTATCACCCGTGCCATGGTTAGGGAGCTGGACGAAAACTTTTTCCTTGTAGCTGTTGGAAAGCGCAAAGAGAGTGACGGAACTGTTGGGACGGTTGCCGGCGGTACAGAGGTCACGGTATCCGGCGATACCATCAAAGACCGGGTAACAGCTGTCGTGATGAAGCTGCATACCGCTAAGAATGAGTTTGTTGACGGAATCGAGAAAGAGGATATCCATGTTGTCCTGTCCCCTGAAGCCTACGAGGAAATGCGGGACTACATCGACACCAAAGGCAATGCAAATGTCAAAACGGACGTTGCGGAGTTCGGACGGTATCATGGTGCATGGATTTACTCCAACGTACACCAGCCGGAGGGTGTTGAGATTATCGCCATGTGTACCGGGGCGATTGCAGAGCCGGTTATGGCGGACGAATACCAGGCGAAGCAGATTGAATTATCAAATGCGTATGCAATCGGTATGTTCTTCCACTACGGCTGCAAAGTTGTTATGCCTGACTTGATTTTCTTTAGCAAGAAACCAGGTGCAGCCAGCGCAAGCGAAACCGGAGAGGAATCTGGCGGCACGACAAGGGCAAAGAGTACGAAGTTGTCATAAGGAGCAAACCGGAATGGGATATGTAAAGTATTTCATGCCGGAAAACAGATTGGAGGAAAATATGAATTTTGCAAACGCATTAGAAGCATTAAAAGCAGGACACAAAGTAAAGTTACCGTCATGGGCGGGATATTGGGAGAAAGACGGCGATACTGTAAAAATGCACTGCAAGGACGGCAGGGTGTTAGATATTCGGGAAACAGAGGATGTTTTCTACACCCTTGAAAATATCGCGTCCAATGAATGGGTAGTCGTGGAAGCTGTCGGCGGTTGCAGTAATGATTTTGATGTTCGCACTGTTAGATTCGGTGAAGCGTTGCGACTGTTAAAACAGGGTAAAAGAATGACACGCAAAGGCTGGAACGGCAATGGGCTGTCTGTGGTTTATCAGAAAGGCTATCCACAGGGGGTTCCGTGCAACAAACAGACCGCCGAAGCATGGGGAATGAATGAGGGCGATTTGTTCAAGTGTGAACCGTATTTGCAGATTAGCACTGTGGACGGCTCTCATGCTATGTGGGTTCCGTCAATCCGTGACTGTCTGGCTGATGACTGGGAAATCGTGGAGTAGTCTATGGGATATGTAACCTACGACTACTACAAAAGCATATACGGCGAGGATTCCATGCCGGAAACCGACTTTAACCGGCTGTCATGGGAGGCTTGCCGGAAAGTGGACACACTCACGCTGAATAAACTGAAATTCGCATTCCCGACCAACGAGGACGACATCGAAGCCGTCCGGCGGTGTGTCTGCAAGCTGATTGAGATTGCCGGGCAGATTGAAGCGGCAAACAAACGGGTATCAGAGGGACAAGGGTACATCACGGACGAATCCGGCGCACTTCGCGGGAAAGTGGTATCTTCCGTTTCCTCCGGCAGTGAATCCATATCGTACACGGCAAAGGCAGAGGGCGGCAGTACACTGATTGACGCTGTTTTGTCGGACAGGGCGGCGCAGGAGCGGCTTTACCGTGATACCGTGAGGGAATATCTCTCACTTGTGCCGGATTCCAATGGCGTCAATCTTCTGTATGCCGGAATCCCCTACCCTGTCAGAAATGCCCCGATAAGCAGACCGCCGGAGGATAAGCCAGTGGAAAAGCCAGTGGAACCGGAGGAAGGTGAAGGTGGAGAAGATGAATTGTAAGCAATGCGGGAAAGAACTTCCCAAAGTTTTGGGTACTGATATTTGCCTTGAATGTTCGAGGGAAAATGTCAGAAAGATTTTCAAAGAGAATCCCGATGTCAAGGAAGCGTTCAAAGAAACTATTGAGGATTTGAAAAAGCCGGATAATGTAAAGAAAATGGCTGATGTCACTTGTGCCTTTATGCGTGGCGTACAGGCGTTGCAGAAGTCAGGAGAATGACACTATGGGAATAGGCTATGTTGACAGCGTTGTTGTCTATAATCGGTACATAAACGGGCTGTTGGAAACAGAAACATATTTTGGCACGAGGTTTGACAATGTGCGGATTGAGTTCACGCAGGAAGAAAATCAGACCAGAGCAGGAAAAGAAAATGTAAGTACTTGTCTGTTGAAAATCAAAAATGACAAAACACTTCCAAAGCCATTCAAAGACCCTAAAAAGTGGGAAAAGCTGACTACGGAAGAAATGCTTGAATACTTCACTTTGAATACTGGCGGTGATTTCTTCGTTATCGTGAAGCGAGAAGGACTTAACCTTGACATTGAACCCCCTACTGGATTGATAGAAAGCAGTACAAGTGAACTTTACAGCGGCAATTTCTTTGAGTACATGAAAAAGAATTATGGGTATGTGTATTCCCTAAACAGCTTTGCACAGCTTGATTTGATTCCGCATTTCCAAGTAGGCGGATTGTAACATGGCTATGCGTTCAGCGTTGATACGGTGGATGTCTATACCTTAATACCAAGATTTGAAATAGGAGGAAGATAATATGATTAAAATTGTTTTCAAAAACGGCTGTATTGCAAAATGGAAAAAGGAACAGTGGACAGATTACAAGTATGACGGCAAGTGTTTCATCATTATCAAAGGTGAGCAGTGGGTAGGTATTTACAATATGGACAGCGTTGTTTCTATCATTGTAAAAAAGTAAGCCGTTTATACGCTGATACCGAGGTTTGAGATTGGAGGAAGATAAGAAGTGAAAACCATTAAAAATATTATTGCAGAATCGGGAGAAGATTGCAGAGTTGATCTTGACATCATGCACGAATCTCTGACAAAACTCCCGGCTGAAATGTATCTGAATTTATACCGTAAAATGCACACGAACATTTACGGTTATCCCCCGGTTGTGAATTGGGGCGGCTGTTGTGGCACGATTGAGGAAAAGAAGCCGGAGTTAAAAGCTGAAATCGACTATTCCGAAGTGGAAGAAGTAATGGAAAAAGTCGAGGAAGCTAACCAAGTTGCCGAAAAGCTGTCGGACTTAATCGAAGAATTACAGCACAAGCACGTTCCTATCTATGTTGATGTTGTGGAGAAAGGTAAGTAGCCTATGCCCGAAGAAATCAAAGAACGCCTGTCAAAAACGGATATAGCAAGCGATTACAGTGAACAGCTTAAAAAGTCCAATCGCAAAGGCGATAGTCCATTGACGGATTTTACAGAGTTTCCGAGAGATTATCTGTACATGGGGAGCGTATCAGAAATGCAAGAAATTAGGGCAGATGAAAATATAATTCGTGAAATATTAGACGGGCTTATATCTGAACAATCAACCCAAACATGCACAATTCCAATAAGTTTTGTGAGGAAATAATATGGCAGAAGAAATCAAAGAAAGATTATCCAAAACGGAATATGATAAAGTCGGGGAAATGCTGCTGGAACTGATTGCGGAGTGTCCGTATATCCCGAAGGACGCAAAGATTAAGTATAACGCATTGGAAGTTGGGAAGTGCGTAAGCATATCGACAATCGGAGGAAGTATAAAAAAATGGGATATTGCAGGCGGATTTACCGCAGAACTTGCAATACGGATTTTATATCAGAGCTTTCCGACAACAAACAGTCAAATGATAAATGCACAGGCGGTTGTAGACAACATTACTGGGTGGATGGAAGATATAGAAAATCTTCCACGATTGACAAAAAACAGGACAATAACAAAGATTACTGCAGGTGGTACATTCCCAGACGTGGAAGAAGTCGAGGGTGACAAAGCAACTGTCTATGTATCGAATGTGGTAATGGAATATAGAAAGAAAGGGGCATAAAAGTGAAACGACATGAATTACAGCATTTTGTAGACATTAACATGAGCAAAACGCTTACAGATGCAGACTATCACCTGTTAGGCGATGGCATTGCTTCCCTGACAGAAGAATTCAACGCTGAGGAAGAAACAGAGCAGTGGATTAATCAGGAAAACGGCACAACAGATATAAAATCTTATACTCCGTCAATTCCCGTTGAAATGCAGGACATTGACCAAGACGACACGGATCTTGTTGATTGGTTTAACAACTTGATTGACACATTGCCAACAGGCAGCAAGGCGGTATCATCTTATGTACGTGTAAGAATCAAAGGTTCGGGGCCGTCTTACCCGGCGGTGCAGCGCAAATGTGCAATTTCCGTTGGAAGCACAGGAGGTGATGCAGGAGCGAATGTCACGAATTCTATTACGATTGGTGGGCGCGGTGATGGCATAAAAGGAACATTTAATGTTGAAACGGGTAAGTTTACCGCAGGCGGTGCGGCGGCATCTTCTTTGGAAGTAAAGTCCGGAACAGCAAAGTCAAGCAGCAAGAGTAATTTGAGTTAGGTATTAAGGAAACTTAATATATCGGGGTGCGTACCTTTCCATCGTGCCCCGATTTGGAAAGGATGTTAAGTATGGATAGTTTAAGAATTGACAATGGCCTGAAAAAGATTGAGGTGAATGACGCAGGGGAATGCATAGAATTTTCTGTTTTGGACAATGGCTTTTTCAGGGGATTTTCAGAATTGATGCAATGGTTTGATGGGAAAAACACCCAGGGAAACATTAAGGACATGGAGGAGCAGGCCGGGAAAGTTGTTTCTGACAATGGGGATGGAATCAACCATGAAGCACTTAGCAATGTCCTTGATATCCGGGATAAGGTAAGCAAAGAGGCCTGTGAAAAGATTGATAATATTTTCGGTGTCGGGGCATCGAAAAAGATTTTCGGCAGTATCATTCCAGATATGTATTCAATTGCGGAGTTTTTTGAAAAGATTGCTCCGTTTATTGAGAAGTATGCAAAAGAGCGAAATCAAACTATTAACAGGAAGTATAGCAAGGGCAGGAAGGGTTCTAAAAGCTGATGTTCAATATCATGCTTGACAGACTTCCAACAGAATACAAAGGTTATTCCATCAACAGCGATTTCCGTATAGGAGTACAGATGTTTCAGGCGTTAAGCGACAATGAATTAACTGACATGGAAAAGATATCTATATCCTGTGCTCTGTTGTTTGATGTGGAGAACGCCGCGGAATATCCAGATATGGCAACCATACAAGAGGGGGTACAGTGGTTTTTGTCCGGCTGGTATACAGACAATCCTATCAAGAGTAAGGAAGAACAGAAAAAAGATGTGGATTATGATGTAGATCAATGGCGCATATTTTCTGCTTTCCTAACGCAGTTTGGAATAAATCTGAATACTGTCGATATGCACTTTTGGGTATTCATGGGGCTGTTATCTACACTGGAAGAATGTGCCTTTACCCGTATTGTGGATATCCGCACGAAAAAGATTGACCCAAAGATGAAACCGTCCGACAAGAAAGCTCTGAAAGAGGTAAAGGAGCGGTATGCGCTTGAAAACGTGGAAGATACACAGATGTCAGCACAGGAGCGAGCAGAGTATGACATATTTATGAAGTATGCAAAGAAAGGAAAGAAATGACAGACAAGGAAATCGGAAAGACTGCCCGGGAGATTGCGGAGCGGGGTAATACTGCGGAGATCAGGCGGAACAAGGACGGGATTGTGATTATGGAAGTTGAAAAGAAGATTGTGAAAGCGGATAAAGGGCAGTAGAGATACTGCTCTTTTAATTTGGTACAAATCCATTTAAAAATAATGATACAATTATCCTAACTTAATCAGTGCGCCCTATGAATTGGCATAGGGGAAGGACTAAACGGTGTCATGGATGCGTGTAATGCGCGTCTGTGGCGCCTTTTTGTTTTGAGGTGGTTTTATGGCAGGATTTGACGGAAGCATAAGGATAGATACATTACTTAATACAAGAGGATTTGAGAGAGGGGCCAGGGGACTTCTCTCCGGTATGGAAAGACTTGGAAATAGCATAAGGGGGATTATGGGTTCTCTTGGCTTTGCCATTGGCATTGCCGGGCTTGTTTCCTTGGGAAAACAGGCAATTGACACGGCCAGCGACATCCAGGAAGTACAGAATGTTGTAGATACGGCGTTTGGCAGCATGGCATATAAGATGGAGGAGTTTGCAAAAACATCCGTAAAGCAGTTTGGTATTTCCCAATTATCAGCAAAACAGATGGGCTCCACGTTCATGGCTATGGGTGCATCTATGCTTGACAACATAGAAAAAGCAAGCGACATGGCAATCAACCTGACAGCGCGGGCGGCTGATATGTCAAGTTTTTACAACAAAAGCATAGAGGAAACTTCATATGCGCTAAAGTCCATATATACCGGGGAAACGGAATCCCTAAAAGAATACGGTGTCGTAATGACACAGGTAAACATGGAGGAGTTTGCAAGGCAGCAGGGAATCAACAAAAGCATACAGGCCATGACGCAGGCTGAAAAAGTAGAGCTGCAATATGCATATGTGATGCAGCAGACTGCCCTTGCGGCCGGGGATTTTGCAAAGACTTCCGACAGCTGGGCAAACCAGACAAGGATACTGTCAGAGCAGTTTAAGGAACTCCTGTCTGTCATTGGTTCCGGTCTTATCGTGGTGTTTACCCCTGTCGTAAAGTTTTTGAATACAGTCCTTACAGGCCTTATAGCCATTGCGAAGCAGATAGGCGCAATACTTTCAAAACTGTTTGGAATAAAAGTCCCGGTGGTGGATTCCAGCAAAATGGCATCTAATTTATCGGATGCTGCAGGCGGAGCAAATGATTTGGCAGACGGGATGGATGCTGCAGGATCCGCAGCAAAGAAAGCCGGAAAGGAAGCGTCTAAGGCCTTGGCTCCATTTGATAAGCTGACTGTGTTAAAGCAGGATAAAGGCGGTAGCGGTGCAGGTTCTGGTTCTAGTGGCGGGGGCGGCGGCATCGGTGGTGGGGCTGGTGCTCTTGGTGATGTGGATTTTGAAAAAATCGAAGAAGGCGAATCGGTTGCCAGCGAACTGGAAAATGCTTTGAAGTCCATATGGGATGTATTCCAGCAGGCATGGGAATCCAAAGGGGAGGGTGTCATTAACTCCGCAAAGGCAGCTCTTTCCAGTTTGCTTGAAGCTGCAAAGGCTATCGGGGCTACTTTTTATGAAGTGTTTACAAACGGGACTGGGCTAGGATGGCTAGAAAGTTTATTGGAGCTTCTGCGTTCCATGTTTGACGTTGTAACCTCTATTTCTGTGGCATTTACAGAAGCATGGAATGCTGGGGCTGGGTTTGAGAATGTCACGGCATTGTTTGAAATGCTTACAAACGTCAATTACCTTCTGGCTGCAATTGGGGATTCATTTTCCCGGGCTTTCAGCAATGGTATAGGGGTTCAGATATGGACAAATATACTTGGGATAATAACAGGAGTATACAACATTATTGGTAACCTGGCCGCAAGCCTGACAGAAGCATGGAATACGGCAGGTATTGGTGACAGCATATGGGCTGGGATATTAGAGATTATAAACACTGTCCTTGAAACAATGCATGGGATAGCTGATTCCACAGCGGAATGGGCTGCTAAATTAGATTTTGTCCCATTATTGGAATCAATAGACGAATTATTGAAGGCAATACAGCCGCTAACGCAAAACATTGGAGAAGGCCTGCAATGGTTCTGGGACAATGTATTACTCCCCATAGCTGGGTGGACAATACAAGAAGCAGTACCCGCTTTTCTTGATATGCTATCAGCGGCAATTGATGCTTTGAACGAAGTAATAGAAGCACTAAAACCTTTAGGCATTTGGCTTTGGGAGAACTTTTTGCAGCCGCTTGGGCAGTGGGCTGGTGATGTAATTATATCAGCAATGGAAACAATTACTGATTTGCTCAAAAAATTTGGGGACTGGGTATCAAAGCACCAGGAAGCAGTCCAAACTTTCGCTATCATTCTTGGTTCTTTTGCAGCAGCATGGGGAATTGTTACATTAGCCGTAACCGCATGGAGCGCAATAGCTGGGATTGGAACGATTGCAACAACAGCATTAGGGAGTGCAATAGCCTTCCTAACATCACCCGTAACAATTGCTGTTGCTATCATAGGTTCCCTTATCGCAATAGGTGTCCTCTTATACAAAAACTGGGACAAAATCAAAAAAGCCGCCGGGAAGCTGAAAGACTGGATTGCAAAAAAATGGAAAGAAATACTGAAAGCCATTAGCGGCGCATGGGAAGGGATACAAAAAGCATTAAGTAATGTTTCTGCATGGTTCAAGAAGAAATTTGATGATGCAATAAAAAATGTACATAAAGCTTTCGAGGGGATTGGGGGCTGGTTTGGCGCAAGGTATACGGATGTTACAAATGCATTTAAAGGCGTGGGGGGCTGGTTCAAAGAACAATTTGATAATGCAGTAAAAAATACACATTTGGCATTTGAAGCCATTGGCTCTTGGTTCGGGGAAAGATGGGGCGATATTCAGTTGGCTCTTTCAGATGTCGGTGGCTGGTTTAAAACTAAATTTGACGATGCAAAAAAAAATGTACATACTGCGTTTGAAAAGATTGGGGGATGGTTCGGGGAAAGGTATGCGGACATACAGGACGCACTTAAGGAAGTCAATGCTTGGTTTGGGGGAAAATTTGAGGATGCCAAAAAAAGTGTGCACGATGCATTTAAAACCATTGGGAACTGGTTTGGAAATAGGTATGTGGATATTAAAAATGCATTTAAAGGCATAAAAGGATGGTTCAAAAAGAAATTTGATGAAGCATATTCTAGCGCAAAAAGTGCATTTTCCGGTGCAAGAGCAGACTTCGGAGCCATATGGGGCAACATAACTGGCGCATTTGGGGATATTGCCGGATGGTTCAGGGAAAAGTTTGCGTCAGCATGGCAATCAGTAACAGGTATATTTTCTGGTGCTCGGGAATTTATGAAGGGCGTCGGGAAGAACATAGTAAACGGAATCATTGATGGGATTCTGGCAATCTGGAACACGCTTGTTGACATGGCAAACAAAATAAAGGAATTATTCAACATTAAAGTCAATGTTTCGGGCGCGTCGGCAGTCGGTGGTGCATTTGGCGGTCTGGTCGGCGGTATGGGGAAGGCAGCCGCTTATTCCCCACAGGCCGCAGCCCCGTCCCCGGCCATGGCATCATTTTCGGACATGCAGATACCACAGCTTGCATCCGGTGCGGTAATCCGCGGAGGGGACCCGTTCCTGGCAGTACTTGGGGATCAGAGGTTTGGGCAGACAAATGTGGAAGCCCCCCTGTCCACGATTGAAAAGGCCGTTTCCAATGCCATGGGGAAGGCCGGGGGGATGGGCGGGGACATAAGCGTCCGGGTATTCATTGGGGGAAAGGACGTTACCCGTGCTGTTAAGACAGAAGCAGACGCATATTTCAAAAAAACTGGGAGAGATTTATTCATGCATTAAGGGGAGGGGTGTGCAATGTTTGATGGATGGCTGATAAAATTCGGGAACGTGGTGCTCCCCAACAGCTTCATCCTTGCGGATGGCTGGGAATCCACGCCGAACCAGCGCGTGGAGCTTGACGCATACAGGGATGCAAATGTGTTGCTGCACCGGGAAACCAGTGAGAATTTCAAGACTTCTTTGACGCTCAATATCCGCTCCATGGACTTGGCGGAAATGACGGCATTCAAGAACGTGGTAGGGCTGGCAACCTTAGAAATAACCAGCAAAAGGGAGAGAAGGCTTGCGGTTACATATTGGAATGACGAGGAGCTGGCTTATAAAAACGCAACAATGTACATGCCAGACGTTACATATTCCATACATACCGTAGATGAGTCTGCAAAAGGCATAGAGTATAACCCATTTTCCATAGAGTTGATTGAGTATTAGGAGGGATGGCATGGTTAACTATACGTATTTTGATTTATTTTTTAAAAGCAGCATACCAAAGCAAATTTCAATCAGCTTTGATGGGGTAGTGCTTACCAATGATGATTTATACAACCAGGAGATGGAGCTTGAGGAAAACCTTTGTTCGGAAGGGGAATTGCGCTTTGGCTCCTGCGAAGCAAGCATCCTAAAATTCAAGTCCTCTGACATATTCCTTCCAATGGTCGGGAAATGGCTGGATGTTAGGATGGGGCTGGAAGGGGGCTCCGATGCGCCCCTTCCTCTCGGAAGGTACAAGGTAGATTCCGACAGTATTTCCAATGACAGGAAGTACCGTGAGATAGTGGCCTATGATGCCATGCACGGCATTTTAAGCACAGATGTGGCCGCGTGGTATAACAGCCTGCTCCCAGGGGAAGGCAGCAAAGTCACCATGAAACAGTTCAGGGAATCCTTCGTAAGATATTTTGGGCTGACGGAAGTAACCCCGGAGGGCGGCCTTGTGAATGACGGCATTGTGGTAGCACGAACAATCCAGCCAGGGCAGATAAGCGGAAGGGATGTCATCACGGCCATATGCGAAATCAACGGGTGCTTCGGTCATATTGGCCGTGATGGGAAGTTCCATTATATTTACCTTGGGCAGGACATAGGGGGGCTGTACCCTTCTGACGGTTTATTCCCAGACCATGCCCCGGAGCACCTGGCGCAGTCAAAGACAGGGCATCTGTACCCGCAAGACCCAGATTCCTACAGGATTGGGGCAAGCCAATACATACAATGCGAATCCGGAAAGTTTTACACAAAGCGCATTGAAAGGCTGCAAATCAGGAACAGCGAAAATGAAATAGGGAAAACCTGGCCGGAAGAAGGTGGTGGCCCGGATGATAACTGCTATGTCATTGAGGACAATTTCCTTGTGTACGGGAAGTCAGACCAGGAGATGAAGGAAATCGCGAAAAATATTTTTGGTAAAATCACAGACATTGCGTACATGCCGTTCAACTGCGACATGATTGGGAACCCGTGCATTGAGGTCGGGGACGCCATCAGGATTCCAACCAAATATGAAATCGTGGAAAGCTATGTGTTGCAAAGGACCCTAAAAGGAATCCAGGCCTTGAGGGATGAAATTAGGGCAGATGGGGTTGAAAAATATGGTGATAAGGTGAACGGCGTCCAGAAGTCCATTATCCAGCTAAAAGGAAAAACAAACGTTCTTGTCAGAACTGTTGATGAAACAAGAAGTGAACTAAAAAATCTGGAATCCAGCACGGAATCTAGGTTTATACAAACAGCAGAAAAAATAGAGCAGGAAGTGCTTGCAAGAACAGAAGAAGGAGTGGAAATAAAAGCGTCGCTTGCGTTAAAAATAAATAAAGATGATGATGGGACAATCATCTCCCTTATAGAAGGAAGCGCAGATAGGATACATTTTAATGCAGACAATTTTTTTACTGTGGATTCCCCTAATTTTAAAATTGATGAAAGTGGGAATGCGGAATTTAGCGGCAATGTAGTTGGGGCAAAAGTTTCAGCATCTTCTATATCCGGAGGAGATATAACTGGGGCAAGCATCAACAATGGAAACGGTACATTTTCCGTGGATGAGAACGGACATGTAAAAATGACTTCCGCGGAAATAACAGGGAAAATAGTCGGGAGTGAAATATCTGGGAGCAAAATATCCGGGAGCGAAGTTGTCGGCGGGAAAGTAACTGGTGCTACCATAAAGGCAAAAGAAGGGATTTACCTGCAATATACCAATGCAAATACTATCCCCCCAATATCTGGGGAATATGTCTTTGCAAGAACCGGGTACGGGTATGAATCAGAAGTTGATGGGCTTTCCAATGGGGCTTACCTTGAACTGGTTACACCTAGTGGAAGTGCCGCAATCGCAGTTGGCCTTATGGGCATGGGTGGGGGAAATTTTGGATCCATGGCTTATTTCCCTGACGGCGCAATCATAAGCAACGCGGAAATAAGAAATATCATCCTGACATATTCAATGGAGAATTCCTTCATTGCAGAGGGCGAGGAAGGAACCAGGAACCCGCACGAAGCGCAGGTTTTCGCAAAAGTTTTCGGCGCATTTGCCTGCGTTTATGGGAAGTATAGGTTCCATGAGCATAGGGCAGGGGAAAACGTTGGCATAAAAGTGGGGAGTTCTGGGGATGAGCACATACCAAAATGGGCAAACGTGGAGGTATGCACAAGCTATAAGGGGAGCCCGTTTGTATTCATATTGCAGACAAATGGGACGCTCCGTGTAATAAATGCAAGCAAGACGGACATTTTTGCCACAGGGGATGATGCAAATAGCTATATCACGATAAATTTCAGGTTCGATTTTTTTAGGGCATAGGAGGTGCAGGGATGGTTCATGGGGGCAATATAATATACGTTCGAATTGACTGGGAAAACTACCCAAGTGACAAGACCCCGGTAAATGAACGGAATTTAAACAAGATGGATTTAGCCCTGCACCTTCTGGATGAACGTGTGGTTTGGCTGAATGAGAATAAGTTTGACAAAACGGAATCATTCAAACTGGTTAAGGATATCAGTCTGAACGAAGAAAATGGTGTGTTTACAATCACGTTTTATGACAATACCAAGAAGCAATTTGACACAATCCTTGAGAAGATTGCTGTTAATATCGATTTTGACGAGGAAAGGCAGCAGCTCATCATTACCCTTGACGATGGGACAGAAAAAAGAGTGGACTTGTCCGCCCTCATTACGCAATATGAGTTCCTTACTTCTGAAACAATTTCCCCGGAAGTGGAAAGTGGGAAAGTGAAATTTGAAGTCAGGGAAGGCAGCATCCAGGAAAAACACCTGCGTCCGGACTACCTAGCAGACATCAGGGTGGAACAGGGGAAGGCACAGCTAAGCGCAGCGAAGTCAGAAGAATTCGCAAAACTGTCCGAAAGCTATGCCCACGGCGGGACTGGGGTGAGGGAAGGGGAAGAAGCGGACAATGCCATGGAGTATGCCAGACAGGCGAAGGAGAGCGCGGACAGGGCAAATAATATAGTTTCTGGCGGACTTGTAACCGGAGTAAAAGGGTATAATGAAGACCTGTACAGAACCGGGGATGTAAGCCTAGGAATGCACGATATATTGCCCCGGAATTCTGTAAATTTATTAGATGTCCCAGTGGACAATTCCTGGCATGACATAGAGATTGAGGGTATTTTGGAAGGGATAAATATAGTTAAGGCGATCGTATGGGTTAAACGTAGAGAGGAAATATACCATGGGATATATACAGGTATGTTTAATTGGTATAAGCAAAAAACGGAAATTTCTGATTTTACAGAAGAAATACCACTTGATTTTTCTGGTGACATGTATGTGCCACCAAGTCAAGGAACTATTACTTTGCCTGCTTCAAGGTTTTACTTGAGGAAAGCATGGGGAAAAGACAAATTCCCTTCTTTGCAATTATCAATTACCAGAGGAATATCTGGATTAAGTGCAACGGTTGAACTTACAATTATTAACCTGATTTCGTTTTTACACATATAGTATTTGGCAAAATTTAAAGTAAAGGAGAAATGTATGGATTTAAAGGATATCATAAACGGGACATGCCGGAAAGCCATCAATGATGAAAGAGGCAATAACATATTAGAAACATACCAGAAAAAACTTGGGATTGGGGAATTCATAGGGAACATTGACTTGATAAGTAAAAATAGTGTATGCCTGTGCTGGAGTATCAAATGTGAAGGAACTTTCCCGCTTGACAATATGGTTTGTATTTTAAAAACAGAAAATTATGAAGAAGCAGGGGATACGCAAGCATTTGTATTTCAGACAGCATTGCCAGTTGATGGGGAAAATGAAGGGAGATGCTTCATAAGGAAAAAAGATCTGGTAGGAGATGAAGTTTCAGCTTCAGATTGGCATGAAATCCCATCTGATGCGACGATTAACAAATTTGAAATAAATTTTGACAGTGAAGACGATGAAAACCCAGTAGCATGGACATCCATGCGGAAAATAGTCAGCGGGAAGATAAAAGACTTATTTGGGAATGTTTCCATCATGGCTAAAAATATCTGGTGGCTCTATAAAATGCTTGGGACAACCGATATCGCAAGCATTGGCGACGGGACGCTGACAGGGGCAATTAGTAAACTAAACACCGATTTGCAGGGCATGGATGGCATAAAGTATATTGATTTTGGGGCATATGACGGGAGCAAGAAGACACTTGATGATGTCGTGAAGGAGATACTTAACAACTTCCCATTATCACGGAATGACACATACATTGGCTATTTTGTCATGGGGCCGATGTACAGGATTATCATCCAGCCCTTCCAGGAAAGAACCCACGCATCAGCCATTGTGTTTTCCTATGCCACCAAAGGGGTGGTTTTCTACACTAAAATAGTAAATAACGTAAAAAAATACACCACAAACTGGGATGAAACTACAATTTAGGTACGCTTCAACGGGTATTGTATATTGAAGCCTTCATGTGAGCCAAGCGGTCGTGCTTGGTAGTACCCAACTTTCCCATCAGGATTAATGGTTACGCCAGCCATTTTACCAATGTCATTCGCGCTTGTTGTGTATGCTATTGTTGCATACACAGGAAGACGTGGGGCATATTTCTCTGGCATCTGGAACAGCCACCCAGTCGGTGTTGCTAAATTTGCCGGGATTAAGGAGCGGACGTAAACCATCCCGCCCTCAATATAGGCACTCACAGTAACATTAGAATTTATGATTACAGTTTCTTTTGAGATGTCCTTATACTGCAAATCGGTGTTTAGTGAACAGAATAAAAATGGTACAAATAGTTTTGAAAAATAATTTACAATAATAAAAAAGATTAGGAGAAATGCCTATGGAAGAATTGAAAAGGACAGAACATGATAAATTTCATGGAGAGTTTGCAGCAAGGATGGTGGAAGCAGATAAAAGGCAGAATAGACGGCTTGACCTGATGGAAGAAAACATTAATCGCATCAATGATCTCACCGTATCCATCGAAAGGATGGAAGTAAGCATGTCAAATATGATTGAAGAAATCAAAAAGCAGGGCGAGAGGTTGGAAAAGCTGGAGAACGAACCTGTAGAAACCTACAATCAGGTGAAACAGTCTATTATCACTGCGGCTGTCGGAACGGTCGTAGGTGCTGCCGTAACTGCAATTTTAATGATTTTATAAGGAAGGAGAACGCATGAGAAACAGAGATTGGAAAGAATGGCGGAGAGCAGCAGGTGTCAGAGCCGTAAAGACCATGGCGCAGGGGGCAGTGGCATTATTGCCGGCAGCAGCCACAATTACGGCTGTGGACTGGCCTATAGTGCTTGGAACGGCTGCACTTATGGGGGTGTCATCCATCCTAACGTCATTGGCAGGGCTGCCGGAATTAAAAAAAAGCGAGGTAAAATAATATGAGGGACATTACAGCGTTGCACCCAAGGCTACAGACAAAGGCAGCACTTTTAAAAGAGGAGTGCAAAAAGCAGGGAATTTCTATCCTATTCAGCGAGTGTTTAAGGACGAAAGCGGAACAGGATGCATTGTATGCACAGGGAAGGACAGCTCCCGGTAATATCGTTACAAACGCAAAAGGCAGTACATACAGCTCCCAGCACCAATGGGGGATTGCCATTGATTTCTATATTAATATGGATGTTGATGGGGACGGCGATAAAAAGGACGATGCCTTTAACAATTCCACGGGGCTGTTTGAGCAGGTCGGCGCCATTGCCAAATCTGTAGGCCTAGGATGGGGCGGTGACTGGACAAGCATCAAGGATAGGCCGCATTTGTACCTTCCTGACTGGGGAAGCACCGCTTCAAAGTTAAAGCAGCAGTACATAACACCAGAAAGGTTCATGCAGACTTGGGGTGATGGGAAGGTTACTGTGGATGCAATTCAGGAAATTAACAAAGTTTCCCCTTCAGGGTACGAACGAACACAGTTCATTATGGATGTCCAGGCAGCAACTGGCTCTAAGGTGGATGGGAAGGCCGGAAGTGAAACCATTAGGAACACCATTACGGTATCCGCGTCCAGGAACCGGAAGCACCCAGTGGTAGTACCCCTGCAGAAACGGCTGAACGCCCTTGGGCATGATTGCGGAAAGGTGGATGGGATTGCGGGCCCTAAATTTACAGTGGCGGTAAATTCCTACCAGAAAAATGCCCTTGGTTACAGAAATTTGGACGGGGAAGTTACGGCAGGAAAGAAGATGTGGAAATCCCTTCTTGGAATGGTTTAAGAGAGAGCCCCGGTTTATCCGGGGCTTTATTGCCATACAATAATATGTCCGCATAATGTACGCAAATTGCCTTTAAACTATTGAAAATAAGTAAAAGATAATATGACTTTTAATCAAGTTGTCCGGGGTTCGAATCCCCGATGTCTCATT
>ERZ778516.716-NODE-716-length-27148-cov-14.189274_pt1 | contig 27148 bp, 25 predicted proteins | sample MGYA00510342_ERZ778516 | MGnify/ENA primary metagenome ERZ778516 (study PRJEB29527, sample SAMN07138961) | mouse gut metagenome | material: feces | host: mouse | place: China:Nanjing | collected 2016-01-25 ... | reverse complement strand
GCCCCTTCTTCCTGCTGTCTTATGCCTTCACATCATTCGGAGATTCTTTGCCGCTCTCGAATGCCCGTACATTTTCCAGAGTGGTCTGCGCAATGGCAGCCAGAGCTTCCTTTGTGAAGAATCCCTGATGGGATGTGATCATCACATTGGGGAAGGAGAGAAGCCTTGCGGTAACGGAATGCTCCAGAATCTCGTTCGAACGGTCTTCAAATACGTTCGGTGTTTCTTCCTCGTAGACATCCAGTCCCACGCCGAAGAACTTATGGGCGCGGATTCCTTCGATCAGATCGTCGGTATCCACCAGCGCCCCCCGGGACGTGTTGACCAGAATCACGCCGTCTTTCATTTTCCGGATCGTTTCCCGGTTGATGATATGGTAGGTATTGTCCATCAGCGGACAGTGCAGAGAGATCAGGTCGCTCTGCAAAAGGAGTTCATCAAGGGTGACGTATTCTGCAATGCCTTTCAGATCCGGATTTTCGTAGACGTCGTAAGCGATCACTCTCATGCCGAATCCATGGCAGATGCGCACCATGGCGGCTCCGATCTTGCCGGTGCCGATGATGCCTGCCGTTTTCTGGTAAAAATTAAAGCCCATCAGACTTCCGAGGCTGAAATCATTTTCCCGGACCTTGATATAGGACTTGTGAAGCCGGCGGTTGACCGTCAGGGCAAGTCCCATGGCGTGTTCTGCGACCGCCTCCGGCGAATATCCCGGCACGCGCAGAATGCGGATGCCCAGCCTGTGAACGGTGGCAAGATCCACATTGTTAAAGCCTGCGCAGCGCATCAGGATCAGGCGGATGCCGTTCCGGTGCAGGACTTCCACCGTTTCCGTCCAGATTTCCGAGTTAACGAATGCACATACCGCATCGTATCCATGGGACAGCTCGGCCGTATTTCTGGTCAGATCCGCCTTTAAAAATTTCACTTCAATATCCGGATACTTTTCCAGCTCCTGGGTGAAGGATTCCCTGTCATAGCTTTTCGTATCATAAAACAGAATCTTCATAATTTAAATATCTCCTCACATTTTAGAAATCGTCTCCTTCCTATCCTGCCCAATGCGGGGAAAATTTATAGAAGTTCCGTAAAATTTTATGATTTTGTGCCGTCCCCGTCTGCGTCCCTTTCACTGTCTTCTCCGCCGTCAAATCCTGCCCGGATCGGCACTCCGTTTACCTCCACATAGTCGTCGATCTGGATCATCAGATAGGACAGTCCGCCGATCGAACGCGTCTCCACCAATGCTGCCTTTTCCGGGCTGACTTTGACGATCACGTCCGGCGTCTTCACTTCCAGCGCTTTTGTACTGGTCAGGTTGGTGGCGAGAAATTCGGTCTTCTCTCCTGCCGTATGGTCAAACTGCTCTTCGAAATGTTCCATGACCTCTTCCGGCGCTCCGCTCTGCATCAGCAGATTCCGGACTTCCGGTTTCGTCAGGGTGGGTGCTTCCGGCAGATCCTTTTTTTCCTCGATCAGTTCATTCAGATTTTCATGGATGCTGACAACCGTCTCATAATCGCAGGAATCTCCAAGTGTTTCTGTGAGAAGTTCTCCGAAGGTCTCTTTCTGTTCCTTTGCAGACAGGGGCACTTCGCAGCCAAAGACCTCTTCCATCAGAAGGGGCTGAAGCATCTCCGGATTTTTGGTGTAATAGAGCATGCTGTGCAGGTCCGTATTACGGTCGTTAAAAGCCGGAAATAAAAAGCCTGCAGCGGGTACATCCACGATCCAGTCCCGCACCCGGTCCTCAATGCTGTTCTTCTCTGCGTTATAGCAAAGCCCTGCTTTTGACAGTTTGACCGGGCAGATGCTGCAGAGCAGGTATTCGTAGACATCATCGGAAGCGTCGAACATCTCCAAGCCGTCCCCTGCCTTATTGGGGATATCATAAGCCCCATGGATCAGGATGATATAATAATTCTCTCCGTATGTATAATTTTCAATCATTTTCTCATAGAATTCTTCCACCAGAAGATCGTCGGTAAGACGGCTGTTCCGAAGCTTTAACAGCCATGCCTGCGTGCCGTCGGGCATCTCCTGCTCCAGCGGAAATTCCAGATTGATCAGGTTCCGTCCCGGTGTTCCGGAGAGCGTTTTTCTGAAAATTTCAAAATATTTAAAGATCTCTTCTTCGGGAAGAGAGAGGAAGGCTTCCTTAAGCTCGGTCCGGATCTGTTTCTCGGCGTCCACATAGCACCCGCAGATCCGGGTGATGGCACAGTTTTCGTTGGTAAACTGTTTTCTGATCTCAAGTGTTTCTTTTTTGTTCATAATATTTTTCCTCGCCTTTTCTGAAAATTACAGGAATGGATCTTCGGTCAGACCGTGTTCCTGAAAACGGGATACATGCAGCGCCTTCATTCTATCATAAAAGAACGGTTTGATAAAGAAAACAATTCCTGTTCCGTCAGAATGACCAGTAACGTTCTGCCTTTTTCGTGAATCAGTCATACAACTTATGCAGAGTTGTCCGTTTATACAAAGGTTTCGGAAAATGTTTGTAGGAAGCCCATATGGTCAAACAGTGGAAAAGGGGGTATACTCATAAACAGATCAAACAAGAACGTTAGATGCGGAAAGGAGCCCGACATGGCAAGTATTTCTTTAAAAAACATTTGTAAAAAATATCCGAATGGATTTGAAGCAGTAAAGAACTTCAATATGGAGATTGAAGACAAGGAGTTTATCATCTTTGTAGGACCGTCCGGATGCGGTAAGTCTACCACACTCCGTATGGTGGCAGGTCTGGAGGATATCAGTTCCGGCGATCTGCTCATCGACGGACGCAGAGTCAATGATGTGGAGCCGAAGGACCGTGATATCGCAATGGTATTCCAGAACTACGCACTGTATCCGCATATGACGGTATATGACAATATGGCATTTGCTCTGAAACTGCGCAAGACGCCGAAGGATGAGATTGACAGGATGGTGCGCGATGCGGCGAAGATCCTCGACCTTGAGAAGCTGCTGGACCGGAAGCCGAAGGCTCTGTCCGGCGGTCAGAGACAGCGTGTTGCCATGGGACGTGCAATCGTGCGTAACCCGAAGGTATTCCTGATGGATGAGCCGCTGTCCAACCTGGATGCAAAGCTCCGTGTGCAGATGAGAACCGAGATCTCCAAGCTGCATCAGAGACTGGGCACTACGATCATCTACGTTACCCATGACCAGACCGAGGCTATGACGCTTGGTACCAGAATTGTGGTTATGAAAGACGGTGTGGTACAGCAGATTGATTCTCCGCAGAACCTGTACAATGCTCCGGCGAACCTGTTCGTTGCAGGCTTCATCGGTTCTCCGCAGATGAACTTCACGGATGCGAAATGCGAAGTGAACGGCAATCAGGTCAATCTGAAGGTGGGTCCGTACAGCATCGCGCTTCCGCAGCAGAAAGCAAAAGTCCTGATTGACAAGGGGTATGCAGGAAAGACCGTTGTGATGGGTATCCGTCCGGAAGACCTGTATGATTCTGAGGAGATGCTTCAGAAATATGCAGGCAGCGTCATCGAAGCAAAGATCAACGTATACGAGCTGCTGGGCGCTGAGGTTTATCTGTACTTTGATCTGGAAGGCGCAGGCATGACCGCAAGAGTAAGCCCGACTACCACTGCAAGAACCGGAAGCAGCGTGAAGTTTGCTCTGGATGTGGAAAAGATCCATGTCTTTGACAAAGACACAGAGCTTACCATCACCAATTAGGAATAATTTCACAGGCATCGCAAACGTGCGGTGCCTTTTTTTCGCTCTTTTTTCAGCGGTATGTTTTACTTTCATTGACATTCGCTTTTTTAGCCGATATACTGTTTATAAATGCACAAAGAGGAGGTTTTTATATGGTATCTAATCGATTGCTTCAGGAGTGTCTGGAGGATTTTTCGAATATTATGCGTCTGTCCATGGCCCTGTATGACAGGAACCGGACCTGTGTGGCGGGGGAAGAGGACTCTCTGCCGGAAGAGGATGTTTTCGATATATTCTGTGATTCGCCGGCAGATATGCAGGCGCTGGGGAACCGCTATCTGTTCAAGGTCGGGGAAGAGGATATGGGGTATATTCTGTCTGTCAGCGGCGGTTCGAAGGATGCCTATCCCATGGGCCAGCTTGCAGTGTGCCAGCTGGAACGGATTCTGGAGATGGGTTACAGCAGAGAGGACCGGAATCAGTTCATTCATAATCTGCTGCTTGACAACCTGCTTCCGGTGGATATTGCCACCTATGCAAAGCAGATGCATCTGGGACCGGAATGCCGATGGGCGGTCCTTCTGGTGGAAGGCGTGGGGTGCGACGCCTACGATATCCAGATGATTCTGAAAAACATCATGCCCAACCGGACCGGGGATTTTATTACGCCCATGGAAGAGGACTGCGTGGTGGTGGTACGCCGTCTGGAGGAGAGAGAAGGACAGAAGGAGATTGATGAACTGGCGCATATCCTGTCCGATACGGTCAGCGCAGAGACTCTGTGCCGGGTACGTACGGCGTGCGGTACGATCGCACATTCTCTGAAGGAAGTGTCGCGTTCTTATAAAGAGGCAAATATGTCGCTGGAGGTTGCGGAGATCTTTTATTCTTCCAAGACGGTCATCACCTATGAAGAGCTGGGAATCGGCCGTCTGATCTATCAGCTTCCGACGCCGCTGTGTGAGATGTTTTTAAAGGAAGTGTTCGGGGAGTACGATCCGGGCAATCTGGACGATGAGATCCTGACTACGGTCTATCAGTTTATGGAAAACAGCCTGAATCTGTCGGAGACAAGCCGCCAGCTTTTTGTGCACCGGAATACGCTGGTCTACCGACTGGAAAAGCTTCAGAAGACGATCGGGCTGGACATTCGGAATTTTGAAGAGGCCATGACCTTCAAGATCGCCATGATGGTGTCTGATTATATGAGATATCTGGAAGAGAGGCAGAGGTGATGCCTGCATGGCAAAAGAGAAAGGGGCGGAACAAAAGGCATATCTGATGGCGTTCAAAGCGTTTGCCTGCGTTCTGGCAGCCGGGCTGCTTCTCGTACTGGCGCTGGTTTTGCTGCGCAGTGGAAAAGAGGATGAGACGGCTGTTCTGGCAGAGGTACAGGGTTCAGAGGAAGATGCGCCGGGGGATGATCCGTCAGAAGACATGCCGGAGGATCCCCGGACGGAGCCGGAGGAAGAAGGAGTCCGTGCTGAGCTTCCGGAAGTGAAGGAGATGGCGGGCGAGACGGATGACATTACTCTGGGGATCGATGTGTCAAAATTTCAGGAGACCATCGACTGGGATCAGGTGGCGGAGTCCGGCGTGGATTTTGCCATGGTTCGTGTCGGCTGCCGCAAATCCGTGGCCGGCGAGATTGTAGAGGACGAGTGCGCCCGCTATAACCTGCAGGAAGCCGCTGCCAGCGGGCTCCGGCTTGGCGCGTATTTTTTCTCGACCGCGGTGAATGAGGCGGAGGCCGAAGAGGAGGCTGCCTGGGTGTGTGAATTTCTGAAGGGATATCCCATTACCTACCCGGTCGTCTATAACTGTGAAGGATTTCAGGAGGAGGACAGCCGGCAGTACGGGATGAGCGTGGAAGAGCGGACCAGGCTTGCGCAGGTATTTCTCGACAGGATCGAGGAGGCCGGTTATACGGGGATGTTCTATGCAGCCAGAAGCGAGCTGCAGGACAGTCTGTTGTGGGATACCGAAGCACTGGAGCAGAGATGCCGGATCTGGGTGGCGCAGTACCTGCCTGAAGTCTATCCGGAGATTTCCGGTCCGGAATATGACGGAAAATATGCCATGTGGCAGTATACGGATCAGGGAACCGTGCCGGGGATCCGGACCGTGGTGGATTTAAACGTGGCTTATTTCGGCTATGAGGAGGAGGCGCCGGTTCAGGAGGAAGATAATTAAGTGTATTTATGCTGCCTGAGAATCTGTTGTATATAAACGGCATTAAATTCTTGTCCTCACAGGGTCTCGGTTCATGTGCCGTTTATCATATTTTTCCAGCAATTATTAAACACCAAATCTATAGACCGCTGCTATATGTCAATTCAATAAATATTTTTCATAAAAATCCTTTGCTGTCACGATTTGAATATTTTCAAATTGTTCTATTACAAGGAGATCCTTATCTCCGCTGACAATATATAAGGCATGGGAATCTTTTGCACATTCAAGAAATTTATTGTCGTCAGGGTCACGGCATATTTCAATTTGAGTAACAGGTGCAATGATTTCCATAGCTTTAATCAGCGGACTTAAAATTGTCCTGTTGATATGTCCCTGCTTTCTGCTGATCATTTCCTGCACAATGTCCTCATATTCATTAATAATTTCTGCCGTAGCACAGGCAGTTATCTGGTGACCAACAACGGCACTGAGAATTTTTCTTGGAAATCCGCCAAAAAACACACCGGAAATCAGAACATTCGTATCGATTACAATTCTCATACATGTTTTTTCTTTCTAACTGATTTGATAATATCATCAACATCATTTTCATGATATCCAACAGACCGTGCCCATTTTTGAGCTTCATCCAGTGAAGCCTCAAATTCTTCTGCAGAAGGAAGTTTTAAAGTTTTGAGCATGATGACATCTCCGGAAGTATATGCTACCAGTTTATCACCGGTATTAATTGACAGAAGTTTTCGGATGCTGACCGGTAGAGAAATCTGGCCTTTGGAAGAAACAGTTAATATCTGTGTACTCATTTATTTATGCTCCTTTCCTGTAAGAATTTCTTGCTTATATTATGACATAATGTCAAAACATATGCAAGAAAAATGGAATTCATCATTATGAGACGGAGGATATGCAGGAGTATCCGGTTATGGTGCAGCAATAGCCCAAAGGGTGTCTTGAGGATCTGAAAATGCCTGGGTCTGCATGAATATTTGTTAAATTATATATCTGGCATTTGAAAATTGTCGGAAAAGTATGATAAACGGCACATGAACCGATGTCCTGTGAGGACAAGAATTTAGTGCCGTTTGTATAGTTAAAAAAGTACTTGCAAATACTGGTCGGTTGTTGTAGACTTAAAGAAACAGAGAGGTCTACAACAACCGACCTTTTGCGCGCAGAAACACTCTGGAATATGGGCTGCAGATTTGCCTTATGGAGGCAGAGGTGAGATCTGCAGAAGAAAAGAGGTGGCAATTTTATGGAGAAAATCCTGACGCTGTTATTTTTGAGAATCCTGAATATGAGTATGACGGCGGGATACTGCATTCTGGCGGTATTTCTGCTGCGGCTGTTCTTATGGAAAATGCCGAGAAAATATCTGTATGTGCTGTGGCTGGCCGTGGCATTTCGGCTGGTGTGCCCGGTGTCGGTGAGTACGGAGTTCAGCCTGTTCAATCTGGATGTATTTTCCGGGCAGGTCCGGGGAACCGGGGGAGGTACGATGGAGTATTTTTCGGTATCTGAAGATGGGACGGAAATCTTGCAGGAGAAGACGGAACAGTCGGCGCCGGAGCAGAGCATCCATGACCGGGGAGAGGATTTCGGATCGGAAGGGCTGACAGTTGTTCCGGCAGTCGGTGAACAGACAGAGCTCCGGCGGGAAATCGGTTCCGGAGCAGATGCGCGGGCAGCCGGCCGGGCGGCAGATGCTTCGGAAACCGAACCGGCCGGTTTGGCAAGAAGCGGTCATCCTCTGACGGCCTGGATTTTGCATACCGGAAAGTATGTATGGCTGTCCGGCATCCTTCTGTTCCTGGTGTATTTTGCAGCGGGCGTCTGGAGCACCCGGCGAAGAGTCCGGATGGCAGTCCGGACGGAAGACAGGGACCATGGCGCCAAAGGTCAAAGAGACGGCGTACAGGTGTACGAATGCGACGGGCTGACCTCTCCTTTTGTGATGGGAATCCGGCGCCCCCGGATCTATCTCTCCTGCGGCCTGCAGGGGGAACGAAGGGAGCTGGTGCTGCTTCATGAGCAGTATCACATCCGCAGAAAGGACCATCTGGTAAAGCTTTTTTCCTTCGGCCTTCTGGCCGTGTACTGGTTCCATCCGCTGGTATGGGCGGCGTGGCGCGGCATGTGCAGGGACATGGAGATGAGCTGCGATGAAAAGGTGCTGGAACAGCTTACAGAGAAGAGCAGGAAAGCCTACGGCATGACCCTTCTGTCTTTGGCGGCGGATGGACAGAGGACGGGATGGATGTCGCCGGCTTTCGGAGAGCATGATGTGAAGAAGAGGATCCGCCATGTGCTGGATTTTAAAAAGCCCGTCATGTGGGCAGGCGTTTTGGCGGCCGTCTTTGTGGCTGTGGTACTGGCCGTGCTGGGAACCAACGGCAGAGGTTCGGATCCGGCGCAGGATGAATATGCAGAAGAGGCTGCTGCCATCGAGGAACGCCTGTATGAAGCGAAGAATCCCTATGTAGGGGATCCATCTGCCAATGGCCGCCTGCTTGGGGTAATTGCAGAGACGCTGCCGGATTCCATGGCAGGAGATGCGGCGTATACAATGCGGCTGCAGACCTCAGAGGAACCATATGAATTTCATTTTATGCTGAAAGAAGAGACAAAACTTCGGGAGGACCTTCGGAGCGTGTATAAACCCTCTGTTCTGATGCTGGCTCTGACGGATAATCTGGGGGTAGTGCAGTGGTACGGCGCTGCAAAGCGTGATGAGGACCGGGAGCTGCTGGCTTCGCTGGATGTGCAGGAGGCGGAGGCGATGTGCGGGGCGGAAGATCTGAAAGCATACAGTGAGTCCCCGGAGAAAATCAGAGAGCTGCTGGAACTTCTGGAAGCGCTGGAGATAAAAGAACCTGCAGCAGAGGAAGCAGCAGCGCAGGAACCGATATCCTGTCTGGAAGAGCCGCTGTTCTCGTACGACTCAGAAGAATTTATGAACTGGTACAGAAGTATCCCTTATGAGTATTATGAGAATGCGGTTCCTGTGGAGGAGCTGGACTATGAGCCCGGATATGAGGGCGGTCCCCTCATGGCAGTCCTGGCACAGACGGAGGACCGGACAGTGACCCTTTATGGATATTGCAGCAGGAGGCTGTATGGGATTCGGGGGATGACGATCGACTATCGCGTGACTCCGGACGGAGACAGTAACCATACGTATCTGGACTGCGGGCTGGCATGGCCGTTTATGCCGTATGAGAGGCTCTGTAAAGCGGATTACGACGGAGACGGAAGAGAGGAGATTGCACTGGCCGCGCTGGACGGCCTGGGAACCGGTCGTTCGGAGCAGCTGATGGTGTTCGAGACAGGGGAGACGGGGCAGCTGGAAGCCAGCGTCTATACAAAAGAGATGTATGAAGAGGATATCCGGAAGCTTGTGAGCGCAGCTGTGGATGAAGAGAACCGGCTGGTGCATGTGATTGAGAGCGGTTCCGTTTCTTCGGTGCCCCTTGTGAGCATCCCTTTTGAAGAAGAGGAAAAAGTGTGGGATATCGATCTGAAATCTTATGTTCAGTTTCTCGTGGGGGAAGAGGTCGTTCTGGAGTCGGCAGTCGGTCTGACGATTGAAAATTACCCGGGAACCTGGTATGGACAGGTCGATGGAAGCCGCGGAACGCTTCGGTTTGGTGTCAGCTATGAGGAATCTGACAGCTCTGGAAGCGGACATTTTACACTGACGGTTCAGAGAGAGGACAGGATGTGAGAGGAGGAGAAATATATGGAGGAATTCAGACTTTGCAACAGTGATTACCGGTTTCTTACGATTGTGTGGGATCATGCGCCGGTGGGATCCGGAGAGCTGGTGCGGCTCTGTCAGGAACAGCTGGGCTGGAAAAAATCCACCACCTATACGGAGATCCGACGGCTCTGTGAAAAGGGGGTTCTGAAAAATGAGCATGCAGTAGTGGAGCCGCTGGTAAGCCGGGAGGAGGTTCAGGCACGGGAGTCGGATGCATTTGTGGAGCGTACCTTCGGCGGCTCGCTGCCGGGTTTTCTGGCGGCATTTCTTGGAAGCAGGAAGCTGTCGGAAAAGGAAGCAGAAGAACTTAAAAAACTGATCGATTCCTGTCAGGAATGATACATCGGCTGAGAAACCGGCCGGACAAAGGACAGAAAAATATGGAAAAGGAAGGACTGTACTGCGCAGATTACATATCTGATGCAGTCCGGTCCTTTCTTTTTTTGGGTGAAAATCACATTTTTTCTGTGAATTTCTGTAAAAATTTCAAAATACTATTGACAAGTCATAAAGTTATAATATAATAAAAATATGTTATGACAAATACAACTTAGAACATAACAAAATAAGTGACAGAATAGAAATATATCACAATCGGAGAAGAGAAGGAGGAATGATTATGGAAAAAAGCATGGCATCAGAATAAAAAACATGTATAATGGAAAAGGAGAAAACAACCATGAAAAAGATTCTGTTAGTGTGTAATGCAGGGATGTCCACAAGCATGCTGGTGGCAAAGATGAAGAAGGCGGCAGAAGCCAAAGGGATCGAAGTGAGCATTGAGGCCAAATCACTCTCTGAAGCAAAGCACGAGATCGCAGAAGTGGATATTGTGCTGCTTGGACCGCAGATCCGCTATGAACTGAACAATGTGAAGAACATGGCGGGAAACGTTCCGGTAGAAGCCATCGACATGAAGGACTATGGCACGATGAACGGTGAGAAGGTTCTGGCACATGCGATGGAGGTGATCGGGTAATGACAGAAGAATTCGAACTGATCTGTATGCAGATGATCACCAACAGCGGCAGCGCAAAGTCCAGCTATATTGAAGCGATCCAGAAGGCAAAGGAAGGCGCCTTTGACGAGGCGGAGCGCCTGATGGAAGAAGGCGATCAGTTCTTCTCGGAAGCTCATGGAGTTCATGGAAATCTGCTTGCGCAGGAAGCGTCCGGAGAGAAGGTGGAATTTGCCCTGATCCTGATGCATGCGGAAGATCAGATGGCAAGTACGGAGATGGCCAGGGTCATGGCAGGAGAGATCATTGCATTATACCGGGCAAAATAAGAATCACAGGGGTTGCTGCAGAATGTATCCATGCAGCAGCCCTGATTTTGAAAGGAGAGGGAAGGACTATGAGATTTGGAGCGCTGGAAGCAGGCGGAACAAAAATGGTATGTGCCGTCGGCAATGAAAAAGGAGAGATTCTGGATCGGGTATCCATTCCTACAGAAACGCCGGATATTACCATGCCGAAGCTGCTGGAATATTTTCAGGGGCAGTCGGTGGAAGCGTTGGGGATCGGCTGCTTCGGTCCCGTTGATCTGGATCCTGCGTCCGGAACTTATGGCTTTATCACTACGACGCCGAAGCTGGCGTGGAGAAACTGCGATATCTGCGGATATTTCAGAGAGCGGCTGAAAGTGCCGGTGGGATTTGACACGGATGTGAACGGTTCCATGCTGGGGGAAGCCACCTGGGGCTGCGCCAGAGGACTTGATACAGCCATCTATATTACGGTGGGGACCGGAGTCGGGGTCGGCGTACTGGCAGGGGGACGGCTGCTTCACGGAATGCAGCATCCGGAGGGCGGACATATCCTGCTTCCGAGAAGGGCGGATGACGCTTATGAGGGAAAATGTCCGTATCACAAAACCTGTATGGAGGGGCTGGCAGCCGGTCCTGCCATTGAAGCGCGCTGGGGTAAAAAAGCGGCGGAGCTTTCTGACCGGCCGGAAGTATGGGAACTGGAAGCGCATTACCTGGCATATGCCATTACAAATTATATGATGATCCTGTCGCCGCAGAAGATCATTCTCGGCGGAGGCGTGATGCATCAGGAGCAGCTGATGCCGCTGATCCGGAAAAAAGTAACCGATATGCTTGGGGGCTATATCCAGACGGAAGCGCTTTCCGATATGGATTCCTATATTGTTCCTGCGTCCTTAAACGACAATCAGGGGATTCTTGGAGCCCTGAAGCTCGGGATGGATGCAAAGTCGGCAGCAGAGGCATGCTCGTAAAGGGAGTCTGGCCAGCGGTATCCTGCACAGGGCTTTTTCAGGCGCAGGAGGACTGCCGACTGCACAGACCCGGGAATTATGGAGATCATTATGAGTGTATTAAGATTAAAACCTGCCTGCAAGGATTACCTGTGGGGCGGGAGCAGACTGATTGAAGAATATGGAAAAGAGTACAGCGGCGAGGTGCTTGCGGAGACATGGGAATTATCCTGTCATCCGGATGGTCCGTCAGTAATTGCCAACGGCGCTTATGCGGGAAAGACGCTGCAGCAGTATATTGATGCGGAAGGGAAAAAAGTTCTGGGTACCAACTGCAGGCGGTTCCGGGATTTTCCGATCCTGACCAAGTTCATCGATGCCAGAGACAACCTGTCCATTCAGGTGCATCCGGACAACCGGTATGCCCTGAAAAATGAAGGACAGTACGGAAAGACCGAGATGTGGTACGTGATGGACGCCGGGAAGGAAGCGTTTCTGTACTATGGATTTAAACGGGAGATCAGCGTAGAGGAATTTGCGGAGCGCATCGAGAAGGATACGCTTCTGGAGGTTCTGCATGCCGTACCGGTGCAGAAGGGAGATGTGCTGTTTATCGAGTCCGGAACCATCCATGCCATCGGAAAGGATATTCTGATCGCGGAGATCCAGCAGAATTCCAATGTGACCTATCGGGTATATGATTATGGAAGAGTGGGGAAAGATGGGAAGAAGCGCGATCTGCACATTGAAAAGGCGCTGGCAGTCACCAGGCGGGTCCCGATTGTCAGGGACAAGAGCAGTTATCCCCATATTGCGGACTGCGATTATTTTACCGTGGATAAGCTGAATCTGGACGGAAGGGTCATGAAGAAGATGGAGGGAAATGTCTCCGCTGCTTCCTTTGCCAGTATCCTGATCCTGGATGGGGAAGGGACGATTACCAGCGGAGCCGAGACGGCGGCATACAAAAAAGGAGACAGCTTCTTCCTGCCTGCCGGAAGCGGAAGCTATACGGTAGAAGGCTCCTGCGATGCGCTGATTACCACCATTCGGGAGAAGGCAGCTCCGGTTCGGATCGGGATCGACATCGGAGTAAAGGATACCCGGATCGGACTGGTGGATATTCATCAGAAGCTGCTGGCATGCGAAGAGATGAAGACGGATGCAGGCCGTCCGGCGGAGGAGATCATCCGGGAGATCGGACAGAGAACGCTTGCGCTTCTGGAGCGTCAGAAAATCCCCATGGATCAGTGCGTCTGTGCCGGGATCAGTGTGCCGGGAACGGTGGACCGGCAGAAAGGCGTAGTCCGTTATTCCAACAATATCCGCTGGAAGCAGGTGGAACTGTCCAGGCTGATGAGTGAATATCTTCCGATTCCGGTGCGTATCGCCAATGATGCAGACTGTGCGGCGCTTGGCGAGGCGGCTGCAGGCGCCGGCAGGGAGTACCGGGATGTGGTCATGGTCACTCTTGGAATCGGAGTCGGCGGCGGCGTGATTCTGGACGGCGAGATCTGCGCCGGAAAGAACATCGGCGGCAATGAGGTGGGGCATATGGTCATTGTAGAGGATGGAGAGATGTGTACCTGCGGAAGGCGGGGATGCCTGGAGGCTTATGTCTCTGCCAGAGCATTGATTCGGGATGCCATGGCCGCAACCGGACAGGAGATGACGCCGGAGGAGATCTTTGCCGGCGCGGCTGCCGGCGATATGCGGCTGGAAGAACTGGTGAACCGCTATGCCAGAAGACTTGGGATCGGGCTTGTAAATATCGTGAATATCTTCCGTCCGCAGCTGGTGCTTCTGGGCGGCAGACTTTCCCCGCAGGCGGAGACGCTGCTTCCTGCCCTGCGTGAAATGATGAAGGAAGGATGCTTTGGAGGAGAGGACAGCGAGTATCCGGATATCGGGATCTCGGCGCTTGGAGATAAGGCCGGTGTGATCGGCGCGGCGAGTCTGGTATAGGAAATGACAGGGCGCACCTGAAGTTTTGCTTTATTTATCTGGAAAAAGGTATATAATGGACCTGATAACAGAGGAAAAGCAGCTTATGGACGATCTGCAAAAAAGCACGTGACGGGCAGCAGGCAGATTCTGGCTGCAGAATACAAAGCAGGAAGGCAACAGACAGAGGGAGGATGTAAGATGGAGATCATCGTAAGAGCCTGGGAGGAGAGAGACATACCGGACATGGTCAGGATCTGGAACGAGGTGGTGGAAGAAGGAATCGCATTTCCGCAGGAGGAGCTTTTGACAATCCAGAGCGGAACGGAGTTTTTTGCATCGCAGACGTACAACGGAGTGGCTGTGGATCAGGAGACCGGCAGGGTACTGGGCCTTTACATCCTGCATCCGAACAATGTCGGGCGGTGCGGGCATATCTGTAATGCCAGCTATGCGGTCAGCGGCGGGAGCCGGGGGCTGCATATTGGAGAAAAACTGGTTCTGGACTGTCTTTCGCAGGGACGGGTGCACGGCTATCGGGTACTGCAGTTCAATGCGGTGGTGGCATCGAATGTCCATGCAAGGCATCTGTATGAACGTCTTGGATTCGTGCAGCTTGGCACAATTCCCGGAGGATTTCGTATGAAAGACGGGCATTATGAAGATATCTGTCCGTATTATCATGAATTATAGAGCGTATCAGGCTGTGCCGGCGGGAGACGGAACCTGCTCTGTTAAGAGCGGGTTCCGTCCGGTTTTTAAAGCCGGCTTACGGTCTGCGCTCTTCTACGATGGAGCCGTCGTCCGTCCATTCTCCGGTCCGGTAATCATAAAAATGAACTTCATGGGGAGCATCAAGCGACACCCAGATCTCAAAATCCGCAGGCTCCAGACTGCCGTCCGTGGTGATCATGTCATTCCAGGTCCACCAGGTCGCCCCTTCGCCGGTCACATATTCCGGATGAAAGGTCAGCCCTTCCTGTCCGTCATACAGAGCGATGCCGGAAGCGCAGGAGAGAGGCGTAGTGTCCGGATCTGTGGAGGGAAGGGTCTGATAGATTGCTTCCTCCATACGCTGAACCAGTTCGTAATGGTCATTTTTCCAGCTGTAAATGTTTGTCCGGTCGTATCTGGGGCAGGCGAGGCACACATCCATTCCTTTTACGTCCGGGATCGTGAGCGTGAAATCGTGGGTTTCGGAGGTGAACGGGAGCGCTTCGGTCTCATAGACCAGTACATTGATAAGCGTATCTTCTTCGCCGTCCTTTTCCCAGACAACCTTGCGGATGTTGACGTTCTGCGCATGCCCCTGGATGGTCAGGCTGCCAGTTTTCTCGTCGTAGGTACAGGATACGCGGTCGAGCCAGCGGGTGCCCACAGGATTTCCCACGACAAACAGCATGAGAAAGCCGGAGAGAATTCCGCAGAAGATCAGCACAGACGTGATGATCAGGAGCAGCTTCAGGTGCCGGATCCGCCGGAAGAGACTGCGGAAACCATCCAGGGCACGGGATTCTTCCGGGGAAGGCTCTCCCTTAAAAAGTTCTTCTTTCATCTGCCTGTAGATTTTTTCACAGTCTTTACAGGAAGACAGATGCTCTCTTACCGCTTCTTCCCCGGCCTCGCTTAACAGGTGTTCCGTATATCCCGGAAGCAGGTCCCGGACGATACTACAGTTGCGGATTGTCGTCTCTTTCATATTGTTTCAGCTCCTCTCTCAGTTTCAGTTTGGCACGGTAAAAGGTGGTACGCGCCCAGTTTTCGCTTTTTTCAAGAATCTCACCGATCTCCCGGAAGGACAGCTCGCCGGTGATGCGGTACAGGACAACTTCCCGCTCTTTTTCAGACAGTTTGTGGATGGAGCGGTAGAGTTCCATCCGGTTTTCATGCCGGAGGGCATGAGTCTCGCCGTCCGGATTCTGAAGGTCCGGGAGCGTGTCGTCAAGTTCGGTCAGTTCCGTCCGGTTTCGTCTGCGAAGCTCCTGCCAGAGTACATGCTTGGCAATCTGGCAGAGCCATACGGACAGCTTGCAGGAGCCGTCATAACGGGAGATGGAGGTGACCGCCCGGAGAAAGGTCTCCTGCATCAGATCCTGAGACCACTGGGCATCGCGGGTGCGCATGTACAGAAACTGATAGACCATCCGTTCGTAGGTATGGTAGACCTGCTCCATGTCCAGATTCATGGAATCGTCCTTTTTTCGTTTCATCCGTCCTTCCCCTCCTTCCTGATGCTGCCAAAAACGGTTCCTTCTACTTCTTATATCCCGTTTTGACAGGATTCGTTACAGAAGATTTTAAGATTGCTTCTTAAAAATATCAACTTGTCAACAGGATTTTTCCGGCGCCGGACTGTGGCCGGGCTTTCTGTAGAGAAAATCTTAATAAAAATTTAGAGGAAAAATAGAATGTTTGAGCGTATAATACCCATATGAGAATAAAATGACTGATGGGATAAGAAGATGACACCAAAACAGAAGAGAAGACACCTGCAGCGCAGAAAAAAGAGAATACGGCGCATCAGGAGAAGAATGAAGGCATATGCGGCGCGGGCACTGGTTCTTACCGTGCTGCTGCTGTTAGGCATTATAATTATCCGCGGCGGATTATGGCTGCTGGGAGGTTCGAAGAAGACGGAGGAAACGTTTCAGGACGCACGGATCGTGGAACCGGCCAAAAGAGATCCCGACTGTAAAGTGATTGTGCTGGACGCAGGCCATGGGGGACGGGACCAGGGAACCAGTGCAGGAAATGTTCTGGAAAAGGATATCAATCTTTCCATGGTAAAAAAGCTGGCAGAGCTTCTGGATGATGACAGGATTGATATTCTTTTAACAAGGGAAACGGATACAAAGATCGGACTGGATGAGCGGGCAGAATTTGCAAATCATAATAAAGCAGATCTGTTCATCAGCCTGCACTGCAATTATTGCGAGGATGATGCAGGCGTACAGGGGCTGGAATGCTATTACCGGGAGGACAGTGAAGAAGGCGGGGCGCTGGCGGCGCATATCGTGGATGCGTTTCAGGGCGAGGAACGCGTCATAAACCGGGGAACCAGGACTGCGAATTTCCGCGTGCTGTGCAATACGCATATGCCGGCCGTGCTGGTGGAGATGGGCTATCTCTCCAACCGGACCGAGAGGGATAAGCTGGCGGACGAGGCGTATCAGGATATACTGGCAGAGAAACTGGCGGAAGGCATTCTGGCATCCGGTCTCTTTCAGGAGGAGCAGCCGGAATCCGATTTCTGAAGAAAAGGCCGCCGCAACCTGTACTCCTGTCTGTGCCCGCGGAGAATAAAAACCAGGCGGGAGACAGAAGCTCCCGCCTGATCTGTTTTTTATGATACCAACGAAAATGCTCTCCGGATCTCTTCCATGACTGCATCCAGTGCCTTCTGTTCATCCGCTCCGTCTGCCAGAATGTCCACGGCAGACCCTTTCGGGTGGCTCAGGCGCATGAGGGAGAGCGGATCTTTGGCATCAGCGATCTCCGTGCCCAGCATGACCATGATGACGCTTTCGTAAGTACTGGCCGTGCCTGCGATTTTCGCGGCCGGTCTTGCATGGAAGAAATCATTGGTATCCAAAGTAACAGTTCTGGTAATCATAACAGCTTTCCTTTCTGTGCTTCGGCTGACTTCAGAGGCGCTGCCGGAAAGAAAACAGGTGTTCCGGAAGATGCGGTGAACGGTTGTCCGGTCAGAAAAGCTCCGTTACCTGGTCGTAGGCTTTTGCCACCTGTTCAAGCAGTGCGGCATCGGTTACGCCGGAGATCTCCGAAAATGCGGCAGCAGCGCCTTTGGCAGCGATCTTTTCCTGAAGCTCTGCGCTCTGTGCGTCTTCCGGATTGTGGTAGCGCAGCGCAGCGCCGATGCCAAGGACCAGTTTGTCTACCGGCAGTCCATAGGACAGGGCGGTGGTCAGCGGGCTTACCAGACGGTCGTCTGCGGAAAGCTTCCGGAGCGGTTCCCGTCCCACACGGGTGACGTCGTCCTTCAGATAGGGATTTTTGAACCGGTTGATGATCTTATCGATGTATTTGTAATGGGCATCCTTATCAAAGCCGAACCTCTGGATCAGGCCGTCCCCGGACTGGGTCATGGCTGCCTTGACCAGCTCAAAGATCTTCGGGTCTGCGATGGCCTGGTCGATGGTTTGGTGGCCTGCCAGAATACCGGTATAAGCGGTAATGCAGTGGCCGGTGTTCAGTGTGAAGAGCTTTCTCTGAATGTATGCCATCAGGTTATCTGCCAGATTCATGCCGGGGATCTCAGGGATTTCGCCCTTTAAAGAGGCCTTTTCCACATTCCACTCACAGTATTTCTCTACCACCACATCCACAGGGTTTTCACTGCGGACCGGAGGAACGATACGGTCTACGGAGCAGTCTGCAAAGCCCACATACTGCTCGCAGTAAGCCTTTTCCTCTTCGGAAAGGATGCCGTATACATGTTCTTTTAACTGAGAGGTTGCGCGGATGGCATTTTCACAGGCAATGATGTTCAGCGGTTCTCTGGTTCCGTCGGCAATCCGTTTCTGAATGCCCTTTGCGATTGTCGGGGCGATAAAGCCAAGAACCCGAAGACCGACGGCAGTCGTCAGAACATCGGCTTTTGCGATTTCGTCGATGATCTCTTCTCCGTTGGACATGATTCCGGTGATGTTGGTGATCTCCACATCCTCTACCTCAGTATCCATCACATGCACGGTGTATTTCTGGTCCGCTGCCAGACGGTCAATGATGACTTCACTCACATCTGCAAAAATCACACGATAGCCTGCCTGCGCCAGCAGCATGCCGATAAACCCGCGGCCGATATTGCCTGCGCCAAATTGAATTGCTGTTTTCATGATACAACACCTCTTTCTTAAAATTATACACTCGGTACGGAATTCCTGTAATCACAGAGCTTTGATCCATGTGCCGCAGATCAGACCCTGCTGTCTGCAAAGACCCGGTATGGAAATGATCTGCTGACAGGAAAAGGGGGGCCGGACGGAGGACTTCCGCCGTCCGGCCGCAAAGGTATGTTAACAAAATGTCTGAATAATGTCAAAAGAAGATCAGGTGAGCTGCTTTAAGATCCATTCTACGTCATTGGTAGTCTTCATCTCTTCCAGTACCGTTTCATCTTCCAGTACTTCGCAGATTTTCGCCAGCAGATCCAGATGCTCGTCGCCGATGCCGGCAATACCGAATACAAGGTTTGCTTTTTCATCGCCGAACGGAACGCCTTCCGGATACTGGAAGAGAACGATACCGGTTTTCTTGACGGTTCCTTTTGCCTGAGTGGTGCCGTGCGGAATCGCAATTCCCATACCCATATAGGTAGTCACCAGTTTTTCACGTTCCTGCATGGCATCTACGTAGGTCTCATCCACATAGCCGAGTTTGCACATCAGCTCACCGGCCGCCTGGATTGCCTCTTCCTTGGTTCCCGGAGTCTGATTCAGCTGAATACCTTCTGCGATCATGATCTTTTTATTGGGCACAGTTGTCGGAACAATCGGATCCGTGTTCTCGCCGGCGGTTTCTGCAACTGCCTGATCCCCGGTGGTCAGCTGGATATAGAGGGAATCCAGCGCCGGATCCGCAAGGAAGTTGCCGATGGTGACCATCTGTGCCTGCGGTGCGGATTTTTTCGCACGGTCTACCAGCGTAGTCTGTACGACAGCGATGTCGCAGTCTGCCGGAATGTTGTCTACGGAAGTATTGATAACGGTCAGGTCCGGACGCGACGCTTTTACGCGGTTGCGGAATTTGGTTGCGCCCATGGCGGAGGAACCCATACCTGCGTCACATGCAAAGACTACTTTTTTCACTTTGCCGGCATCTTTTACTGCGGCGGTGTTCTGTCCCTTGGACTCGGCTTTCATGGAAGCGGTCTGTGCCTGTGCTTCTTCCAGACTCTTGACACCGGACATCTTGATGATCGGGCTGGCGATCACAAAGGAGACGCCTGCAGCGATTACAACTCCCAACAGAGTCAGAAGCATCTGCGGTCTCGGGCTCATGGACATGAATGCGATGATGGAACCCGGTGAGGAAGCACCTACCAGACCGCATCCGGTGATACTGTAGAAGAAGATCGCGCAGACGTTGCCGACGATCGGAGCGATGATAACCATAGGGTTCATCAGCACATACGGGAAATAAATCTCGTGAATGCCGCCGAAGAAATGGATGATGATCGCGCCCGGTGCGGAATCTCTGGTCATTTTATCCCTGGAGAACATCCAGTAAGCCAGCAGGACGCCCAGTCCGGGCCCCGGGTTTGCTTCCAGCATGTACATGATGGATTTACCGGTCTCCAGTGCCTGAGTAGTTCCGATGGGTGTAAAGATGCCGTGATTGATGGCGTTGTTCAGGAACAGTACTTTTGCAGGTTCAATGAAGACTGCCACGAGGGGAAGCAGGCTCATGCTCATCAGGATTTCCACGCCTGCAGTCAGGATGGACAGGATGATGCCCATAACCGGACCGATGACATAGTATCCGATAATTGCCATGATCATACCGAAGATACCAACAGAGAAGTTGTTGATCAGCATCTCGAAGCCGGCAGGCATATGTCCGTCCATGGCTTCGTCAAATTTCTTGATGACCAGTCCGGCCAGAGGTCCGATGGCCATGGCAGCCATGAGCATTGTGTTGTCAGAGCCGGCAATGCAGCCGACGATGGCAATGGCGCCCATGACGCGTCCGCGGTCTCCGCCGACCATCCTGCCGCCCTGCGCGGCGATGAGAATCGGGAGCAGGTAAGTCAGAATCGGCGGGTGGATAGAAGCGAGACCTTCGTTGGGAATCCATCCGTCTGGAATAAAGAGTGCGGTAATAAATCCCCAGGCAATGAAGGCGCCGATATTGGGCATGACCATGCCGGAGAGAAATTTACCGAATTTCTGTGCAAAATTTTTCATAGTGTTCCATCTCCTTTTCTTTTTAAAATAAGATTTTGATAATATTTTACCAGGGTTCGTTCGGCGAGGACGCGTCCCTCGTGCACGTCTCCGCTCTGGAGCGCCTGCAAAAACCGTTTGTCTTCGACCAGCAGCATGCTGATCTGGCTGATGACCTCCACGCACTCGTTCTGGTCAGACTGGGGAGCCAAAAGAAGGATGGCTCCTTTGACGGTTCCGTCCGGAACGGTAAACGGGGTGTCCAGCCTTAAATATGCGCATCTGCAGTGGGGAACCGCTGTTGTGCGGCAGTGCAGCAGATGGAGGTTTAACTCCGGGATAAATGTATGCTTGATGCCTTCCCGCCTTGCCAGATCCTGACTGATGATCTGGCGGCTTAAGATACTGTCTGCAAAGACCCCGGCCGCCTGCCCGAGCAGGGCTTCTGTCTGCCGGATTCCCGACAGTTCCCGGATCTGAAAAGAATGCAGAAGCCAGGAGATCTCTTCGCCGGTGCGGGTCAGGGAACAGATGTCATCCAGAGAAAGTTCCAGTTCAGACACCGGACTTTTGGGTTCCTGGCGAAGATCCCTGACGCGTCTGGTACTGATCGCTTCCAGCGCCTGTTCGATGATCAGCATATCCTGTGTCTGCGGAATCGGACTGACGCAGACATATGGAAAATCGATCTCCAGCGGTACGGTGGAGATGACCAGATCAATGCCGCTTTCGGCGAGCTTTTCCGGCTCCAGACTGAACGCAGACATGATCTGCCGAATCTCAATGTTCTGTAAGGAACGGATCAGATTGGCCGCCAGCATCCGGGAGGCTCCCATTCCGCTGGGACAGACAACTGCCACGGCGATCCGTTTCTGCTCTCTTCGAAGCGTTTCCGCAGCGGCTGCAAAATGCATGGCGACAAACGTAATTTCAGACGAAGAGATATCTTCGATGTACAGTTTATCGCGAAACAGGCCGCAGGCATGCGCCACCGCTTCATAGATATCCGGATATTTCTGCCGGATGACATCACCCTGGGAATTGTCCAGCTGAATGTTCATGGAGAGGCGGCTGATCATGGAATCCATGTGGCTGGTCAGTTCTTCGATCATTCGGCTGCAGGTATGGAACGGGAGATGCAATTCCTGTTCTACACTTTCCACGATGGACATGGCGACCTGTCTGGTATTGATGGACTGAAGCTGACTGCGCATCCTTCTGGTCTGAGGCCAGATTCTGGCGCTGGACAGGTGCATGGTGATAAAGCCGATCTCATCTGCCGGTATGGTAAGGCCGAACTGCTGTCCGGTCTTTTCCGCAATCTTTTCTGCCACTGTGTATTCCGGAAGTTCAGAGAGATTCTTCAGTTCTGCCGGGTCCATCTCGATCTTTTCGCCGGAACGAAGCCTCTGGATGGAAAGCGAGAGATGGACGATCAGCGCCATATAACCGCTGTCCGTATATTTGATATCCAGTTCTTTTTCCGTATCTGCCAGAATCTGCTCTACGAAAGTGATGATCTGCGCATCGATAAAGCTGAACAGGCGGTTTTTCATAAGCTGTGATTCCGAAGGTGCTTCTTCTCTGGCATTTCCACGGAGAAGCTTCAGGATCTCGCCGTTGTCTACAAATTCCAGAGCGGCATTGGCGATTGCCTGCCGGTACGAAGCCTCGGTACCCTGGAGCAGGATGCCAACACCGGGACGGCGCAGGATCCGTATCTGAAAGGCAGAGAGCCATTCTTCCAGAGCATCCAGATCCTTCGAGAGGGTTCCCTCTGAGATATGGAAGCGGGAAAGGAATACGTAGGATTTGACTGGTTCCCTGACAAAGAGCAGTTCGCCGAGGATCTGCCGGCGCCGTTCCTTCTGGCTGTAATCCGCATGGTTCTGACCGATGCCCAGAAGCTCTTTCAGAAGTTCAACGGACTCCGGGTCTTCGTCGATGGTAAGTCCGACTCCGGGTTTTCGAATGAAAGTAAAATCATTTTCATTCAGCCAGCGCTCGATGGCCGGAAGCTCCCGCAGGACAGTTCTGGAGGAAACTCCAAGCTTTTCAGAAATCGCTCCGACCGGAATGGGATTCCTTGCTGTTCTGACCAGAATCCGGACAATATCGCGCTGTCTGGCGGTCAGAGTACGGGAAGAAGATGAACCTGTCGTATTTGTTGCCATATGCTGCTCCCCCTTCCCTTTTCTGACTTCATTTTACCAGTGAATATCAGGAAATGCAATGACGGGTTCCGGCAGTTTTGTCTCTAATCCTTAGTGACAAATGACAGTTTTGGGCAAAATGACGAACGAACACCCTTCCATGGGTCTTACAGGAATATCTTTCCATGGCAGGCTGGACACCGGCAGGCGTCTGGACCGTAACGGCGCAGCAGAAAAGTTCGCAGGTGAATCCAAGCGGGGTGTTGTCAAATAATCGGGGCTGTGATATAGTTGGAGACGGAAAAGGATTAAAGGAGTATATCATAATATGTGTGGAATAGTAGGATTTACAGGGAAAGGGCAGGCGGCTCCGGTACTGCTGGACGGGCTTGCGAAGCTGGAGTACCGGGGATATGATTCTGCCGGGATTGCCGTCAAACGGGACGATTCGAACCGGATCGAGATCGTCAAGGTAAAGGGGCGCTTAAAACAGCTGTCAGAGAAAACGGACAGCGGAAGAGCCGTGCCCGGATGCTGCGGGATCGGGCATACCAGGTGGGCGACGCATGGAGAGCCGTCCATGGTGAATGCGCATCCTCACTGCAGTGATGACCAGAGCGTGATCGTGGTACATAACGGGATCATCGAGAACTATCTGGAACTGAAGGAGAAGCTGGCGAAAAACGGTTATGAATTTTATTCCCAGACAGATACGGAGGTTCTCACAAAGCTTCTGGACTATTACTATAAGAAGTATCAGGGAAATACACTGGAAGCGATCACAAAAGTCATGCTCCGGGTGCGTGGTTCCTATGCGCTGGGAATCATGCTGAAGAAAGAACCTGGGGTGATCTATGCCGTACGCAAGGACAGTCCTCTGATTGTAGGAAGGAATGAACAGGGATGCTTTATTGCTTCAGATGTTCCTGCAATCCTGAAGTATTCCAGAAATGTATATTATATTGACAATCTGGAGATTGCGCGTCTGACCGAATCGGACGCGGCGTTTTACAACATTGACCGGGAAGAGGTTGTAAAAGAACCGGTGGAGATCAAATGGGATGCAGAAGCGGCGGAAAAGGGCGGCTTTGAGCATTTTATGATGAAGGAAATTCATGAGCAGCCCAAGGCAGTCCGGGATACGATTGGTTCTTATGTGAAGGACGGGCGGATTGACCTGAGTTCGGTAGGGCTTTCCGATGAAGAGATTCGGGACCTGTCAAGGCTGTATATCGTTGCCTGCGGCAGCGCCTACCATGTGGGAATCGCGGCAAAATACGTGATGGAAGATCTGGCGAAGCTTCCGGTGGAGGTGGACCTTGCTTCCGAGTTCCGCTACCGTGATCCGATTCTGGAAAAAGACGCGCTGGTGGTGATCATCAGCCAGTCCGGGGAGACGGCGGACAGTCTGGCGGCGCTTCGGGAGGCAAAAAGCAAAGGCGCCCGCACGCTTGCCGTGGTCAACGTGGTAGGTTCGAGTATTCCGCGGGAGGCAGACCATGTATTTTATACGCTGGCAGGCCCGGAGATCGCGGTGGCGACCACGAAGGCTTACAGCACGCAGCTGGCGGCGTCCTATCTGATGGCGATTCATTTTGCGCTTATAAGAGGGACGATTGAGGAAGCATATTATGAGAAGCTGGTGGGAGAGCTTCTGGCGCTGCCGGATAAGATCGGCAAGGTACTGGAGGACAAGGAGCGCCTGCAGTGGTTTTCCAGCAAGTTTTCCAGCGTCCATGACATTTTCTTCATCGGCAGGGGCATTGACTATGCCATCAGCATGGAGGGAAGCCTGAAGATGAAGGAGATCAGCTATGTGCATTCGGAGGCTTATGCAGCAGGGGAGCTGAAGCACGGAACGATCTCCCTGATCGAGGACGGGATCCTGGTGGTCTGTGTACTGACGCAGGAAAAACTGTTTGAGAAGACGCTCTCCAATATGGTAGAGGTCAAGAGCAGGGGCGCCTATCTGATGGGACTTACCAATTACGGCAATTACTCCATAGAGGATACGGCGGATTTTACAGTCTATGTACCGAAGACGGATCCGCATTTTGCCACAAGCCTTGCCATCATTCCGCTGCAGCTTATGGGGTATTATGTAAGCTGTGCAAAGGGCCTGGACGTGGATAAGCCGCGGAATCTGGCGAAGTCGGTGACGGTGGAATAGAGGATTTTACCAGTAAATCCATGGAAAATCCGGGGAATATTGTGAAAAAGTGACATTGTACTGCCGTAAAAATTATTGTATACTCAAGAAAAAATAAAAAATGTACATGAAAGGGCATGGAAAAGACTGGTTTTCCATGCCCTTTTTGATTTTTTGAAAGGAGGAAGCAGGATGGACAGTATGGATCGGAGCATCCTGAAATGTCTCAGCGAGAATTCCAGACAGTCGGCAACAGAGATCAGCCGTACGGTGCATCTGTCGATTGCGGCAGTTATTGAGAGAATCCGCAAGCTGGAACGAAACGGTATCATCCGCCAGTATACCATAGTGACGGACCAGCGCAAGATGGGGAATGAGGTTACGGCGCTGATGGAGGTGTCTCTGGAGCATCCGGGGTACTATGAAGGTTTTACAAAGGCCATGCGGGAGAATGACCATATCGTGTCATGTGATTACCTGACCGGAGATTATGATTTTATGCTGAAGATACAGACCAGGTCTTCGGAGACGCTGGAGCAGCTTCACCGGATGATCAAGAGCATCAAAGGGGTGTCCGGTACAAAGACTTATTTTGTGCTGAAACAGATAAAAAGCGGACTGACTGCTGTGACAGAGACATAGATTATAGGAGAGAGACAGAGAAAACCGCACAGATGGAGGAAACGTGTAATGGAGAATATTCTGAACAGGATTGAAAAAGTGAACGGGATTTTGAACGGATTTATATGGGGGCCGTATATGCTGGTCTTCTTCCTGCTGGTGGGAGGCATGTTTACCATACGGACAGGGTTCTTTCAGATCACACAGATCCGGCAGTGGATGGAAGTGACGCTTCTGAGTGTTTTTAAAGACCGCAGGGTGCTGAAGACCGATGACAGGCATTCTATCTCCCAGTTTCAGTCCCTGTGCACGGCGCTGGCTGCGACGATCGGTACCGGAAATATAGCCGGGGTAGCGACTGCAATTGCCCTTGGGGGTCCGGGCGCCGTCTTCTGGATGTGGCTGTCCGCATTTCTGGGAATGATGACCAATTATGCAGAGAATACGCTGGGTATCAAATACCGGTATCGAAATGAGAAGGGAGACTGGATCGGCGGAGCCATGATCTACATAGAACGGGGACTGCACTGCAGATGGCTGGCGGTTATTTTCTCTGTCTTCTGTTTTCTGGCTTCTTTCGGGATCGGCAACATGACGCAGGCAAATTCCATAGCAAGCGGGCTGGAATCTTCCTTTGGCGTACCGGCGTGGGTGACGGCGATCGCTGTCATGATCTTTGTGGCGCTGGTGATTGTAGGCGGAATTAAGAGAATCGCATCTGTGACCGAGAAGGTGGTGCCGTTCATGGCAGTATTTTATATTGCAGGAGGGCTGGTTGTAATAGGAAGGAATCTGGGAGCGGTGCCGCAGGCGTTCGCACTGATCTTCCGTGAAGCATTTCATTTTCAGGCGGCAGGAAGCGGCGTACTGGGGTATGGGATTGCAACTGCAATGAAGCGCGGAATTTCCAGGGGCGTGTTTTCAAATGAAGCAGGTCTTGGTTCTTCGGTTATGGTGCATTCCGCATCGGATGTGGAGGAGCCGGTCATCCAGGGAATGTGGGGCGTATTTGAGGTATTTGCAGATACGATCGTGGTCTGTACGATTACCTGCCTGACCATTCTTACCTCCGGAGTCTATGATATGGATGCGTATCTGGCGGCAATTGCTGCAGGAGGAGAGGACGCCGTCGTATCCGGCGCAGCGCTGACAGCCAATGCATTTGCAACTGTCATTCCTCACGGGGATAAATTCGTTGCGATTGCCATTATGATGTTTGCGTTTTCTACCATTCTGGGCTGGTCCTATTATGGAGAGCGGGCCGTGGAGTATCTGTTCGGAATCCGGGGAATCCTTCCGTATAAAGTATTTTTCGTATGCGTGATCTTTGCAGGATGTACCGGTTCTCTGTCCCTTGTGTGGGATATCGCGGATACCCTGAATGGTTTTATGTCGGTACCGAACCTGATCGCAGTGACACTGCTGAGTGGGGAAGTTGTGCAGATGACGAAGGCGTATCTGGAGAAAAAAAGAATGTTGTAAGCTGTTTTTGGTGCACGGTTACTGTT
>ERZ778516.714-NODE-714-length-27164-cov-16.790107_pt1 | contig 27164 bp, 25 predicted proteins | sample MGYA00510342_ERZ778516 | MGnify/ENA primary metagenome ERZ778516 (study PRJEB29527, sample SAMN07138961) | mouse gut metagenome | material: feces | host: mouse | place: China:Nanjing | collected 2016-01-25 ... | reverse complement strand
CAAAAAATTCGAATGGTCTTCTTTAAAGATAGAGACTTATGTCACAGCCTCTTTTAGTTATTTTGTTTGTTCAAACCCTGCATCAAATCCTTGAAAAAAATCTGCCCGATGTGTCCACAATGAAAAACTGACAATAATTCCTAACACAATGATCCCGACAAGCGCAAATTTTGCTTTCAGACCCTTTTTCTTCTCCATTATAGTCACCCCCAAATTATCCTGGATAATTTTTAAAGCCTTTATCGAAGCCACTTAAAATATCCTTACGATGCTTATAACCTGACACTCCAATTTTCCATAATGTGTTATAGTACCAAAATGGAATTCCACCACCAACGATTGAGCGTTTTGAATCTTCGTCTAACACCTTAAATTCTTCTAGCTTACGCATTTTTTCAGCTCCTTTCTATAATCTAATCATACTATCAAAAAAATTGAAAAAATATCCCCTAACAGTAAACGGTTCCATTTTTCAGTAAGTGGTCATTTTTCAAAAAAATTATTTTTTAGGGTTACATATCAGCAACTCATTTCGTTATTAGTAGTGTAAGGGCGATCGACTTACATAATAAATCTAAGGAGGAATGACCAATGACTGAAGCAATCTGGGACAAAAATGCAATTCGCGTAAAACTTACAAAAAAGGACGGCTCGACTCGCCAACGTTCCTTTAACAATGTGGTTCAAGGGGCAACTCCCGATCAACTCCATCAATTTGGACAACTCGTCGCTACGTTGACTGGCGAACAGCTAAAAGAAGTTTATGTCATGACCACAAGCCACACTAATTAACCACGGAGGTATCGTATCATGAAAAAATTAGATCTCATCTTCTTATCCACGGCCAAGCATGCAACACACCACATGCAATTTAACTTTGTCGATACCGATCTTGACACAGAAAAGGTCAAACAAGCGATGCAACAACTCGCTGATCTGAAGTTATTTGTCGACAAAGATAAGCATCCCCTGTATGAAGTCCCCATGGGTGCACGGTATGTCACGACCACTGATCACGTTTTATTCGATAACAAACCCGCGAAATAACCCGGGTTAAAGATCTTATGTCCCGCTGACCAAGAGACTGTGACATAAGTAAAGACATCTCCAAATTCCGAACGTTGGAATTTTGGAGATGTCTTTTTTCATCTTGAAAATACTAGTTTTTAAGACTTTGTTGTGGAAAGTAATAACGAATAATAATTCTTTAGCGGCAATTTTTTATTAATATATACAATGATGTCACAGCCTCTTTTTAGAAGATAATACCATATGAAGCTAAACCTCGTGCCCAATTAAGTTTTAATTGACCGTAGCTTGAAATTTTTTTGTAAAAATTACTTACATCTGGGGTCAAGCCTTTATTTTCAGATATATTTTTAATAGCCAAATTTCTTAAATCATAAGATAATGCCATTAATGCTTCGCTAAAATCTACCTTCTCACCAATTCTATTTTTAAAATTTATAAAACCCTTACGCTCAGCATCAGTAATTTTTTCATCTACAATGAAGTTGTATACTTCATTCATAATTTTTTCTTCTGTTATATCTTCCTTCACTTTATATCACCCACTATTTAGGACGGTTAAAATATCCTCCACCAAGAGAACTTACCCAGCTATTAGACATAACACCCAGAGTCGCTTCCAAATTTTCCTTAGTAACAATGTGATCCCATTGACCGTTCTTGTAACGACATGAATAACCATTAGCTGCATAATAAACAGGTTTGCAATATCCCTTACCTTTTAACACATCTCATTTTTAAGGATCAAAAAACAATTATCCTTTTATGAAGATATTCTACCATGGTTTCAATCTACTTAAAATAGTCTTTTGTTAAAATTATGTAAACATCTAACTGTTGCACCTCTCCCCAAGGTATCCAACCTTTCTTGTAAGTTTTATTGATATCCTTTTAGCTGAACTGATGGAGCTTTACGACGTCAGCAAAAGTACGATCGTTAAAGCTTTAGAACGGCTAGAAAATCGTGGACTGATCTATCAAGTGCAAGGTAGTGGTGTCTTTGTCCGCCGACCAAAACGGGCTGATTACGTCAATTTGATCGATAATAACGGCTTTACTGCTGACCTGCCCACGCATAAAATGGCTTCAAAAGTCTTAACGTTACGTAAGATCAAACCACCCAAAAAAGTTCAAGCTGGATTTGACTCTGAGCAGACCGAGGTCTATGAAATACGGCGTCTACGCTATATCGATGCTGATGTTTTGTGTCTAGAAGAATCTTATTTTAGAACAGATATCATCATGTATCTCAATGAACAGATCGCGCAAGGTTCGATCTTCAATTATGTACGTGAATTAGGTATCGCGATCGGTTTTTCAGACAAGTACCTAACTGTCAAAAAACTCGATCAAAAAACGGCTGACCTCCTAGGTGTCAAAGCAGGTGACCCTGCACTTACCATCAACGAGATCTATTATCTGACTTCAGGTGAGCCGTTCGATTATTCAACAACGACCTACCATTATGAAAATTCCAAGTTCTTTATCCAAAGTAACGCGTAAAAGCTGGCTAAGGGCTAGCTTTTTTATTTTGGCTAGATCTTGCCCACACTAATAGCCACTAGTAGCTCAAGTTGGATCTACCAGTGGCTATTACTATGTGATAAAGACTGCTAATTTACGCAAAGCGTTCGGCTAGAGTCTTGAATTTTTGACGCGAGATCGGACATTTCAGGCCATTAACAAAGGTCGCAGTAGCGTTTAACTTATCTAACATATAGACATTTCCCGGGTTAAGGAGATAACTCTGATGACTGCGCCAGAGACGAGGATTTTCTTTTTCTAAAATACGCAAATTCTTAGGAACTTGGAGCGGTCGTTTATCCATGAGCCACAAAACAGCAGCATGTGTATTAGAGCAATGTGACTCCACATAACAGATCTGTTCAAGCTCAACTTTAATGACTTTTCCTCTGCTTTTAAAGCAAAGTTCCGTAGCTTTCTCAAGCTCTTGCAATGCAGCCATCAATTCTTGATACCATGTTTTAGCATAACAAAAAATAACTGCAGTTACCTGTAATTGATAGCGATACATCCAAAAGCAAAGCTCTTTTTGATCAACTAAGAAAATAAATTTTTGACTTGGATCCAACTGCTGACGTAACTTACAGGTTGCCAAAGTCTGTTGGCACAACTTCTGGGTCAAAACTACGATCCAGACTTGCGCTGACGTCTTCTCTAAAGTCTGAAGTTCATCACAACAAGGTACTTTCGCTAGGTAATTTTTTAACTTGGCATTTGAATCTAACGATGCTGTCGGTACAAAATACATAACCTCCATTTTTCATTCCCCCTTTAGCGTAATTTTAACGCAAAACTATCCCCGTGGGTAAAATATTTTGAATGTAGCACTGTTACTTGAACAACATCCACCTATTTTCTCCATTACACCCCCTAATTTATAAGGAAACTAAAAAGGTATCTTCAAATTCCAAATGTTGGAATTCTGAAGATACCTTTATTTATTTTTTAAAGCCTTGCAGTGGAAAGCAACAACTGACCAACAAATAATGAACCCTTAATTTGCAGAATAGTAATTCTTCATCCCTTGATCCCACTCATAACGCGATAAGTAATATAGCGCTACACAGGCGATCGAGAAATACACAAGTTCTTTAACACTACCATCCCCTTTTATAATTTCGACCGGCATATTAGTGACTGTTAGTACAGGAACTACAAATGTAAAAACTAACTGAATAATAGTCGGAAAAAACACTTTTGGTCTACTGAGCATGCTCGTTAAGTCTTCTATCACACCACCTAATGAACTTGCTTTAGCCAGCCAAAAATTAAAACATATGCATATCCTATTCAATAAAAAGATCATCATTACACCCATGATCAGAGCCCATATGATCATAAAAACTTTTATGATCCCTAAAGTATAATTCTGGAGCAAATAAATAAATACCGCTGTTGTAACAACTAACTCTATCAAGCTAGGCATATCAAAACCAACTAACATCACCGACCAGTACGGATCTAATGGCTTGAGCAATAAACTATCCAAGCCCCCATCAACAATTAGCTCGCTTAGTTCTTCATGACCCAAAATAAATATAAAGTTGTAGGCCGACACCATAACTGATACACCCGTCACTAATACTAAATAATCAGTACGATCCCAACCATTTACCGACGTATTGCTCGAAAAATATACATATCCTGTTACATACTCTATTGCATAGAAAATAATTGCTAACAAAAAAGTTAACCAGCCTGTTGCTCGATAGATCATAAACTGTTTAAGACTTTTATCCCAAGCACAGCTTAACACACGCATCATATACTCTCGACCCCTTCATATAGACGTAATCCATGCTTTAAAATAAGCCTATATATCACTAAAAATATGAATGTCCATCCAAGCGTAACAATTAAGTATTGCATCAATTCATATCCAGACAGACCAACAGTTAAAAAGCGCGCTGGTATGTCAGTAACTAGAGAAAAAGGATTATATTGAATTACTATAAAAACCTTGTTAGGTAAATGTGACAACGGAAAGTAACGTCCCCCAAATAATAAGTAGCACGCTGTCACAAATGAACGCAGTGGCCATAATTCGATCAACCAAAACGCCAGCATTCCTAAGATCATCATCAAAGAAAAAAACATTACGCCTGCAAAAGCCAGATATATTACTAAGAGAAGTAACATTAATACTGAAATTCCCGATAAAGCCCCAAAATATACTACTAAGCATAAATTTATCACTATCCCTAGAAACTGATCGCCTATAAAATATGCCAGATGCTCACCGTATAAAGAAATAGGCCGTTCAAGAAGCGTTGAGAGGCGCCCCGATTTTATTTGCGTCGCTAATCTAAAGGTTGGAGCAACACTGAAGCTCAGCGCTAAAAAATTGGCTAGAAAAAGATAGACATTTAATTTTTCCAGACTATAGTTTGGAACTACCAAAGCTTTCTGACTATATAGCGCCTCCCAAACAAAAATACTAACTCCTACCTGCAAAATAGTCAGCCCATACTCTAGTACGATATTAGTCCGATAGATCAATTTTGCTTTTAAACTAGCTAAAAAAACATACAAGTATTTCATATACTATCCCCTTTAATAAATTGTAGGATCAATTCTTCTAGTTCCATACCTCTTTGACTGACACGTAAAATTCTTTCTGCGGGTATTTTAGCCAGAATTTCATTTAGTTTATCTGGGGCACACGTTAGTTTTTTCTCCACTGATTTTGAATTTAAGAAATCAATATCGAATAAAATTTCGGTGGTTAGTTCTTTTGGTAACTGCTCTAACTTGTCATTAAAAATGATTTTTCCCTTGTTTAAGATAATTACTTTATCTGCTAATTGCTCAATATCTTTGATGTAATGCGACGTGGTTATGATCGTTGTCTTGTGATACTGATTTTCAAGACGCAAGATCTTATAAATAGTCTTTTGTGTTACAAAATCTAGTCCTAAGGTGGGCTCATCTAAAAACAAATATTTCGGTCGATGTAGCAAAGCCGCGATCAACTCACACTTCACTCGTTGACCTAGTGATAATTTACGTACCGGAATGTATAACAGTTCGGTTACTTCCAATTGTTCGCTCAACCAAGTCAAACGAGCATTATACATTTGCTTTGGTAGTTCGTAAATGGCAGCCAACATATCATAGGTATCGATCGCTGGTAGATCCCAAATCAATTGTGATCTTTGTCCCAATAAAACACCAATATTTTTTAGGAACACTTTTTCCCTTTGATAGGGCAACATTTGATCGATCTTTATCTCCCCCTGCCTTAAAGGCAATATTCCGGTCAATAATTTGATCAATGTTGTTTTTCCAGCTCCATTTCTGCCGATCAAACCTATCATTTCCCCTTCATTGATCGTTAATGAAATGTCAGATAGTGCCTCGACCTGAATGACCGAGCGCTTGAAAAAATCATGCATGACCCCTTTTAAGCCCTGTGATCGCTTAAAAGTTGTATACTGTAGTGTCGCGTTTTTGACCTCGATCATCTTTTCATCCCCTTTTTGCCCTAAGCTTAAGGCAACAAAAAAAGCTCTGCAAGTGCCATACAGGATTTAGCACTTACAGAGCAGGATTTAATTAATCAGCATTTCCAAATAAGGCGGCGAGCTTGGCTGCCATTTCTGGATCGAGTTGGTCAGCTAATGAAGCTTTCTCACTATTATTTTGTTTAGCAACATCAGCATTTAGCGTGGAGCGTTGACGCATCGACTCGATCACTGCTTGTTCAGCAACTTTAAGTGGTTCAACTTCTAATTTTCCACCAGCGGAATCAGCATGGCCTCCGCCCCCAAAATATTCAGCGGCAAATTTAGCCACATCTAGCCGTCCATTAGAGCGTAAAGAAACGCTATGCCCATCGATCACTAAAGCAGCATCGACATCGTAACGTTTCAACAATGCATGTGCGATCTCAGACTTATAATCACTAGCATAGACAACACCAAAGCTATGCCCATCCAATTCACAGGTCTCAACATTTTTAAGGTGCTTTTCCAAATAACGTGTGCGTCTGCCAGCTAAGGTGTGGATCAACAGTTCGTTTGCTTGACGATACTCTTCCCAGCCTGTAGCAAAGACACTTTCGACAAAATTGCGTGATTTGCTCAACGGATAGAACCAAAATAGTTGATTCAATTCATCCGCTGCTTGTCTTTCTTCGACCGACATCAACGGATCATTTTGCCAATCCCAAGTATCATACGCCCGGATCAACTCTACCAATTCCACCACTTGCGCCCGTTTCTTTTCGGGGATCTTCATAAAATCAGGCTTTTGGCTCAACCAATCATAGACTAAGCTGACCGCACTTGGATTTTTCCCCTCATCTAGCGGTTTGATGCAGTTTAGCGCATAGTTGTTCCGTAATTCTTCTTCGCTTTCATGGTGGTCAAAGATCAACCAATGATTAGCAAAACGTTGCTCGAGCTGTTGGAACGAATAATCGCTATCTGGTGTCATATCCATAATGTAGACATCAGTAAAGCGAGAAATGTCGGGTTGGCGGAACCAATAGGATAATTCGCGATCAAGATTACCTGCCGAACAAGTCGTTAGGTCAAATTCAACGTCCTTAAAAAGGTAGGGCGCTAGCGTCGTGATCAAGACGGGGGCTCCAAATCCGTCTAAGTCGTTATGCGAAAACAGCTTGATATGTCGTGTCTTTTTCAAATGTAATTTCCTTTCTAAGATTACGCTCATTTTTTATTCTAGCCTAATTATACCCGTAACAACGCTTTAAAAGCTAGTCTGTGCATGTTATTATTTAAAGTATCGAAAAAACAGTGAGGGATATTACAATGACATTTACACTTTATATGGTGCGCCATGGGCAAACGATCTTGAATAGTTATAACCGGCTCCAAGGCTGGTGTGATTCACCGTTAACGCAAAAAGGGATCAACGATGCCAAAAGTGCGGGAAAGCATCTAGCCGACATCAAGTTCGACAAAGCTTATCATTCTGATACGACACGTGCCATGCGTACCTGCCATTTTATCTTAGAAAATAACCACCATTCCCAAGATATCATGCCTAGTGAACTCAAGAACTTCCGTGAACAAAGCTTTGGCTATTTCGAAGGTAACGACGCGGCCCAAACTTGGCTCATGGTCGGCGCATTACACGGTTGTCGCACGTACAACGATATTTTAGAAAAATATGACTTGGGAAAAACGCGGGATCTGTTGCATGAGACCGATCCATTTAAGGATGCTGAAAATGACGAGCAATATTGGGCCCGGCTCAATGCTGGTTTTGAGCATCTACGTAAAAACACCGCTGATGGCCAAAAAGTGCTCCTAGTCAGTCACAGTATCACGATCAGAAGTATCGTTGATCACTTTGCCCCTGATCTAGGCGCTGACAAATTAGGTCCAAAAAACGGTGCTGTCACAAAATTGACTGTAACTGACGCTGATGTCAAAGTCCAATACTATAACCACTATCTAGATAGTGAAACTTATTAGAAAAAAGGCCGAATTTTGCGGTCTTTTTTGTTGCATTTAGTTTGATGTAAGCGTATTCTTCTAGGTGTAAATAAAAATTACAGTAAAGGTGATGATCTATTATGAGTACAAAAGAAAATATCGTCGCAACTTTAGAAAAATTAGTTACCGAACTCAAACAGACCCAACCAGGCACCAAATTCACCGAATATATGGAAGAGACTGTTACAGCCTTCAAGAACAGTTCTGATGCGGACTTCAAATCTGGATTGCATAAATTCACTAATATGGCGCCAGTTATCAAACGTACCACACCAAAATTAAGCCAAAAAGCTGATGAACTGTTCGATAAACTGCAAACCTTAGCTCAAAAATAAGGCAAGCTACGCCGACTAAATAACGCGGGATCTATCATAATGGATCCCGCGTTATTTAGCTAAAAGTGCGTACTTCCCGCATAGCCTAACATCACAAACATGATCAACCAAAGCGAAAAGACCAGCAAAAAGATATTGTAACTTAAATTAAATAGGCGATTTAAGCTAAAAGGTTTGGTCATATCTAAACGCCAGCTAAAATACAACTGAAAGAGCGTAAAGAGCACTAATAAGCCTAAGATCCAATACTTCATCGTCTGAGCATTAGCCTGGATCGGCACCAACAAATACGCTAAGATCAAAAGCAACAAAGTATTGATGCTCACACCTAACAAATACTTGTTCTTGCGCTGCCTGATGGCCAACATCAACGCTAAGCCAGCTGTTATCAAAGTCAAAATAACCAGGGAAATACCTAGATACGTATCACTTTTGCTAAAAGTTTTAGCGATCACATGACTTATATTATGGTGTTTTTCGATCACCTGCGGGCTAAAATACGTCGCAAGTTGTCGTTTGACTTGTGCAGGCGCTAATTTTTGCGCCAGTAGACTGGCAGCCGTCCCACTGACAAATGCCGTGCTATACGCATTGCCAGTCACTGTCTGAATGCGCCCATCTCGCCCCAACGCCAGCTGTTTTGCTGGAGCATAGTAGGTCCGCCCACTGTCCAGCAGCTCGAGATACTCGTTGAACGCTCCGACCGTGGCAACTCCTTTTATCTGCCCCAAGCGCTTGTCCGCAGTAAAAAACAAGCCTCCCTGCGCGAGATACTCATTTATCAGCGCTTTTATCTGTGGCGTTATTTGCTCGACTTTAAAGCCGAGATCTAAAACTTCAACGCGATCACTTAAAGCTTGTTGCAAAGCAGCTTGTAGCGAGCGACTGGTGGCATTCACTTTATATGAATAGAGTTTAACATTGGGCGCTAAGCCGATCATTTTGTGATGGTTATCTTTAGCTCCGATAATACTTGCGATCCCAGTCCCCTGACCAGTCTGATCAAACGGTTCATTTTGTCCCGAAAGATCATAAGCAGCTGCGATATTTAATTCAGAGCCTACTTTAGGTGAAATCCCTGAGTCGATAATACCGACCCTAACATCTTTTTGATGCGCCTTAGTTGGATCGATCTTTGGGTAGTACAAAGAAACAGCATAGCCTGCCTGTTCATGCTTTATAGCAAACTCGCCCGTCTGTCCGATCGGTTTACTCACTAAGCCATCACGATAATAAAAACAAATAACTAACGCCAAAAGCAGCATTACACAACTGAGCTTTTGGAAAAATTTCACCTAACTCACCACCCTCAATGTAGACCGTTTTCATTCCTAAGTATAGCAAGTTTTCACATTCAAAAACAATACTTTTTTAATAAAAAAAGGTTTTAAACAGAATGCTCTGTCCAAAACCTAATTTACTATAGTAAGACTGCTTCACAGATCAATTGTAAAATAAATAAGAGACTCAACAAACATAATAATGGATTTAATTTATCCGTTTTATGTGCCGCAAATTTCACCAATGGATAAGCTGCAAAACCAAAGGCTAAGCCAACTGAGATCGAGCCGGTCAGTGGGATCAAAACGATGATCAAAAAAGCGGGGAACCATTCTGAAAAATCATCGAAATCTAAGGCTTTCAGCTGTTGCATCATGATCGCTCCTGTAATGATGATCACTGGTGCGGTCGCTGCTTGCGGAACATAACTGAGCAATGGGATAAAGAATAATGACAAGATAAACATGGCCCCACTGACTAGCGCCATCAAGCCCGTCTTGCCACCTGATTCGATCCCAGCGGCACTTTCAGCTGCGGCAACAGTCGGACTGGTGCCTAAAAAGCCTGAACAAAAGGTCGCTACCGAGCTAGCTTCAAAAGTCTTTTTAAATTTCTTCGTATCTGGTAATAATCCTTCTAAGATCCCCATTGATTCAAAGATCAAGATCATCGACATCGAAAAGACCGCCAATAAGAATTTCAAAGAAAATAAGCTACTAAAATCACCTTGAAATAAGATCGTACTGTATTTCCCCAGATCAGCTAAACTGACTTTCGGCGGATCTTGAAGTCCAACGTTAAAGATCACTCCTAAAGCACTCGTTACGACGATCCCGATCATAAAACTTCCCTTAGTTCTCTTTAAATACAAAACTAAGGTCAAGGCTAAACCAAACAAGGCTAAGAGCGCTTCTGGATCAGTTAGGTGTCCAACAGCCAAGAGCGCGCGGGAACCGCCTTGTTGGATCAATTTGGCTTTTTCTAAGCCTAAGGTGACTAAAAACAGCCCGATCCCCGCTGTGATCCCGATCTTTAACTCTTGCGGGATCGCTTCAGATAATTTCTCGCTTGCCTTGCTGAAGGCTACCACCATGTACAAGACACTACTGATGATCGAGATCGCGATCGCTTGTTGCCAATTTAAGTGCATTCCGACCACTAAAGTATAGGTAAAGAAGGCATTGACCCCCATTCCAGGTGTGATAATGATCGGGGCATTTGCAAAAAGTCCCATAATCAAACAGCCTAACGCCGAAGAAAAGATCGTCGCAAACACACTCAAAGTCGCTGGGATATGGGCATCAGCCAAGATCAACGGATTTACAATGATGATATATGAGATCGCAAAAAAGCCCGTTAGCCCGGAAATGAGCTCCGTCTTTTTTGCTTGCTTCGTCAAATTTTTAAGATCAGCTAACACTTTCGCCCCTCGTTTCTATTATTTTTTAACACATTATTCAATTCTAGCAAAAATTTTAGCCAACTACCAAAACCGATTTTTTCGATATACTTCATATTAAAAAAAGTAATATCATCCATTTTGACAAATTCTAATCATTTTATCACAAAACGAGGACCCACTATGCTGAGTCCTCTTTATTGGCTTATTTCTTACCAAAAATAGCGCAGTATCGAAAATAACATTATCCCAGCCAAGACCAAAGTCATCATTAAAACGATCACTTTTCGTCGCCAATTAGACTTTTTTTCGACCGGAATGTCTTTTCTGACCTGCTCCATTCGTTTGGCGATCTCTTCTCTTAACGGATCTTCACTCATCAGCTTATCCTCCTAACACAGTTTGATACATTGCCACCGACCCCATCTCAGCTTGCTTTTTTTGCGCTTTTAAGAGTGTCGCTAAATATGCTCGGTCACTTGCTGCTCGTTTTAGCTTTTGGACCATCTGTTCGACTTGCTCTGGTGCATAAATATTTTCAGGTGCGATAAAATGTCGATCATGGACCGTATTTTCAAAGCCGACCGTCAACATCTCATTTTCAAAGGCTTGACGCACCGCTTGCATGAGCTCTTGGTGATGATTGATGTCCAAATAAAAATCTGCCTGTTGCCAAAGCTTCGCCAATTCTTTAGGCGCAATATTGGGATATAACGAAATATTTGCTTGGTGTCCCAGATCCATCAATTTTTGCGACATCTCTGTGATCGCTGCGATATGAAATTCAAATTCTGATAATTGGGTGGACAACGTTTTGATCTGCTCGAGTTGGTCGCTGTTTGTCAGGATAAAGATCTGCTTTCGTTGCCCATTTTCACGTTTCTTTTCATAAATAAAGCCCAAATTTTCAAAATATGGTGAGTTATTCGACAGTTGTATTGCCGTTTGATAGGCCTTAGCATCTTGGACGACGATCTTTTTGAGACGTGGAACGCTACCGTTTAAGATCATTTCCATATTTCCAGGAATATTTCCCTGGAAATCTTCTTGCCAAAACAAGACATCATTTCCCGTTTGTGGTAATTTAAGTAGCACAAAGAGTGGATAAGAGAGCGAATTGATGAAGATCTGCTCAATACTAAATTTACGTTTAGCCAAATAATACAGCGTAAATTCGGTCAGATTTTTAAACGTCAAGATCTGCTCACCTTGGTTTAAGATCAGATCATCAGTCACAAAGTTTTGGACCAATACTTCATGTTGTTTAGCGTCAAAATAAGTCTTAACGATCGGCTTTTGTGCCTCATCACATACACTTTGAGCAAAACGATGCCCATATTGATCATAGTGGTCGATCAGGCGAGGCCTTCCTGCTGGATCGAGCCATTTGACCTCTTTTACCCAACGTTTTTCTTTAGGTGCTGCATAAACGATCTTGGCTTTTGTTTGACCATAAAAGCCAATACTTGCTTGGCGATTATCGCCTATGATCTCCCAAAAACGTGGGACTTTTATCTCATTGAAATAACGTGGACGTCCGCTTTTTTCTTGCTTAGCAAAATAAGCAAACGGTGATTCACATTCAGGTGGTAACCAACCATCATCTTCCAAAAAAACAGTTGGGCGTTCAAAGCCTGCTTGCTTCAAAGAATACAGGAGGTCACGTGTTTTTTGATCATTTCGTTCAAATAAATTAAGCATTGGTCATTCCTCCTAAAAGTTGGTGCCATTTTTGTTCCACTTCACTGGTCAAATATTCTTGCGCAAGCGCATATGATGCTTGATGTGCTTTGGTCAGGTCAACGTTAGTAAATAGCTCTACGATCGCTTTGGCTAACCGGTCGATGGTCTGCTTTTGATCTTTTTTCCCAGTATATTCCAATAAATAACCGTTTTGTCCCGGCTCGATGAAGGTTTGATTTCCATAGCGTACATCCAGACCGATCATCGCTAGCCCCGAACCGACCGCTTCCATCAAAGTCAAACCAAAACCTTCACTGGTCGAGGCAGTAACATAGGCTTCGTATTGGGCATAGATCTGTTCTAAGTCATGGTGCCCTTTGAGCTTGATATAATCACTTGCTTGATGTTTAGCGATCAACTCTTCTAATAGTTGACGTTGGCCGCCTTCACCGTAAATATCAAACGTCAACTCAGGTAAGTGTTGTTTAGCCATGACGACTGCTTCAATAAGCCAGTCGATATGTTTTTCTGAGGCTAAGCGCGATGCCGTGATCAACGAATATGGTCGGCGTGAGGTCACAGGCTGGTGTAATTGAGCTAAGCTACCCACTGGGATCGCAACTACTTTAGGACTTTTTCCTTGATATTTAGCAAAATGTCGTTCTAGCAGTTCTTTTTGTTTAGCCGTTGCTGTGATGAAAAAATCGATCTCATCAGCATTATCGAATTGGTACTCATAGTAATTGTTCCACAAAATATAATTATCATCGGTCACATTATCGCTAAAATGCTCAGCATGGACTACAACGCCTAATTTAGCTGGTTCATGGGCTACAAAAGCGGCTTGCCCCAATTCCGTTGCCCGGTCGATGATCAATATATCTTGAGCTGTTAAATGCAATTGCTTGATAAAATATTCGATAAATTCATTTTTGGAATACAAAACTTGGTCTTTAAAACGATAAAGCGTCTGCGTTGGCCCCACGACTTGCTCATAAGCTGTCGAACCATCTTCGTTATAAAAGCGGCGCAAGTAGACCGTCGCTTTATTTTCAAACGGTGCGTAATACTCCGTCAATAAGCGCGTATAGGTATAATAATCTTTGCGGATCAAATAATTTTTGGAAACATGCTCTACTCGATCCACGATATCAGACGTGCCTTTTTTCAAATAGACCGTCGCATATTGGTCTTCTTTAGGAAAGCGCAAACGCACGATCCGCTCATTGACTGTTTCAAATTCACCTTCACGCTCAGTATAACGGAGGCTAGCCTGTAACTGTTCTAGCGTATAACTGGAAGGAGCGATCTTAATGTCTGTAAAATACTGATACAACCAGATGATCTGCTCATCTTTAAAACCAATATTTGAAGTTAAGGTTTGGAGATTTTCACTCAAGATAAGGTCGGTAAAGACAAATTTAGCATCGACCCCTAAATCAGCAAAAACTTTGGCGCGATATGCTTGGGCGTATTCGACCCCACTGCTCGCCCAACCGATACCTTGGTTAAAACTATAGACCGTCATCGTATTCTCACCTTTCTATTATGCAAAATAAACATCTAAACTACCGTCTTTTTTAACAGTGATCGTACTCAAAAGTAGATTCTGGAGCGCTAACCGCCGTAAATTAGCCTGCATCGCTTGATACGCTCTTTTAGCTTCAAAATGATACTCATAAACTGGGTTACGTTGGGCCGAGGTCCGCGCTGTGATCAAATTCTTTAGCTGTTCCAATGTGTCGACTTCTTCGATCCAACTATTATCGATCGCTTTTAACAAGCATAACCGATAAAAATTGCGCAATTGGACTGGATCTTTTAAAATATCTGCTTTACGCTTCAACTCGGTCTGAGCTAATTGTAAGATCATTTCTTTTGTCTGGGCATTATCGATCTTTTCTGGTAAAAAATGCGCCTCATAGCTGATATTATCAAAAATATAGCGCTCGATCTGAGCCTTGGTCATTTTATCTTGTTGTAAAAATCCATCTACATCCTTTTTTATCAAAGCTAAAACATCATAATCAAAATCATCTGCTTGAAAAATAAATTCATTGCGTTGGTGGTAGACCTTCTCGCGTTGTGTCTTGACACTTTCATCAAAAGCTAACGTCAATTGGCGCTGTTTACGCGCACTATTATCACTAGCAACTTGAGCGCTTGCAACGATCTTTTGATATTTCGAGCGCAAAGGCCGATCAGTAGGCTGATCTTTATGTTTACGCCAGTATTTTTCGATCCGCTTAGCGCTATTTTTTTGGACGACTTCATCTTCAAGCGACACAAAAAACTTGCTGTAACCTGGATCTCCTTGCCGGCCAGCTCGCCCCCGCAATTGTAGTTCCATCCGAACATTTTGCATCTTTTCAGTTCCGATCACTGCTAGGCCACCGAGTTCTTTGACACCTGGGCCTAACTTGATATCGGTCCCACGTCCCGCCATCAAAGTTGCGACCGTCACGCTTCCCTTTTGACCAGCTTCTTTGATGATCTGTGCTTCTTTAGCATCATTATAAGCATTTAATACACTATGTGGGATCATTTCGGCTAACAATAACTCCGAATAGATCTCAGATAACTCGACTGAACCCGTGGCGATCAAAAGGGGTTGGCCTTTAGCATGCAACTTTTTCACGACTTTCATTGAAGCCCGCAATTTTTCCGGTAAAGTCAGATAGACTTCATCTGGTTCATCGATACGTTGCACGGACTTGTTGGTCGGGACCGGCAAAACCTTCATCTGATAAACTTCGATCAGCTCATCTTCAGCCGTTTTTGCTGTTCCTGACATTCCCGCCGTCTTTTTGAAAAGTTTGAACAGATTTTGGTAGGTGATCGATGCCATTGCGCGCATATTATGCGTGATCTCAACATGTTCTTTGGCCTCTAAAGCTTGATGTTGGCCCCCCTGAAGCTTTGTCATCTCCAAGATCCGCCCATCTTTATCATCCAATAAGACCACTTCTCCGTCACGCACAACATAATCTTTGCCATTTTCAAACAGCAAATGAGCTCGTAATGCTAAGTTGATGTGCTTGACTAATTCGGTATGTGTCCCATCATATAACTTGGGCACCGAAAAATATTGCTCTGCTTCGGCGATCCCTGTTGGTGTCAACCAAACAGCCTTTCTTTTTTCATCCAATTTGTACGCTTGATCTTCTTCTAGCGTCAAAATAAAATTGTCCACTAAACCATAGAGATTTGACTGCACCCGGGGCGCCCCTGAAATGATCAAGGGGGTTTGCGCTGAATCAAGTAAGATCGCATCGGCTTCATCAATGATCACATAATTGAATTCAGGCATAAACTTTTTGTCCACCGTTTCCGCTAAATTGTCGATCAAATAGTCAAAACCTAGCGTAGCGTTAGTCGTATAGACAATATCTTGTTGGTAAAGATAGCGCTTATCGTGTGGTTTAAGTTCCTCTTGTTCTTCACCTGCACGACAGCCTAAACTCAGTCCCATAAATTCATATAATGGCCCCATCTCATTTGCATCCCGTTGAGCTAGGTATTCATTAGGTGTAACTAAGATCGTACTTTTGCCTGACAATGCATTCAGATATAGCGGCATTACCGCCGTCAATGTCTTGCCTTCGCCTGTCTTCATCTCAGCAATATTGCCCCCATGCATGATGATGCCACCTAGAACTTGAACATCATAGGGAAACATACCTAAGACCCGTTTGGCAGCCTCTCTGATCGCCGCAAATGCTTCGGGCAAGAGCTCATCTAAGGTCGCTTTTTTGGCTAAGCGTTCCTTGAATTCAGCAGTTTTATGTTGTAACTCTCCATCAGTCAAGGCCGCCATTTGTGGAGCCAGGCGATTTATCTGCTTTAATTTTCGGTTTAAAATATGATAATCTCTGCGATCAACGATTTTTGTTAATTCCATTTATCTGACCCTCAAATCATCTTGTGTCACGTTATTTTCATAAAGCTTTTCTGCAAAATCATCCTCTATTTTCATGTTCCGATGATAAATTGTTGCCTTTTCAAAAGTTGCTTGTAAGTCTGAAAGTTTTACTGGAAGGTGGGTCAATTGCTTTTCTGTCGGCAATTGTGGAGTTATCAACAATTTTTGCTGATACTTATTGCTGTAATAGGCTGCGACAGCATTTGAAAGTGCACCATTGCCGATAAAGGCCAACTGCTCAGCTTTATCAACAAATTCTGCGATCTTTTCACCCACACTTGGTTCAAAATACGCCTGCGGTCTATACGCACTAAAAATGACCGTATCAACTTTAGGTTTTGTTGTGATCAGTGCCCGCAGATCTGGTTCGTTAAAAATGATCGCTATTTTTGCCCCCAATGAACTTCCCGTTTGAACACAATAGCCTGACTGCAGATCTAGTTTAGCCTGGGCCAAGATCAAATATTTGAAATTTACTTTCTTTACGCCTGCATTGATCAATTCTAAGCGGTACTCGTAAGCCTCTTTAGGATATTCAAATTCACCCTGCAAGTCTTTGATAAAGGTCGTCTGCACCACCTCACCAAAGCGACTATAAAAACTCACTTTGAGATAGAGCGTTTGGCGCGGTTCAACGTTTGCCACCAATTTTAGCTGATAGGTCTGCCCCCGAGCCAAAAGGGGCAACTTCGCTAGATTGCGGTTAGTTTGGTAATTTTGTTGTGAATACCAAGTAACTAGCGCTTTTCCTGGACTCATTAATTCATTTTCAAACGCGACTTCTCCTTTTGAAAGGCTGATCTGCGAGCCATTCAAATACGTTTTATCTTCACGTGGATCCCAAGTGATGATATTAGCGCTGATCTGTTTCATCCTGCCCCTTCCTTTCAAATTCTTGTAAAAGTAATTCATACTGTTTCAAAAACCAGGCTATGACTTTATTAGAAGCATCATTATGACGGCCGGTATAACCGTGACCGATGACTTTTACTTGATCAGCTTGTAAATTTTCCACTAGATCGTGAAAAGCCGTGCCGTCATAGTCATCTTCGCGCATATAGGCCGCTAAAACTTGCCCTGCCGTTAATTGAGAATTTTTCAAAGCCTGTAACATTCGCTGATCAAACTCAGTAGCTGCTTTTGCTGAATTTTTTCCTTGTTGGAGCAACAAAAGATCAAGCGCCGTATCAAACTCATTTGCTCGGTGCAAAGTGTTGTTCAAAGCGATCGTCCCTAAATTTATCAAGGGTTTACCCACGATCACTGCTCGAGCACCGATTTTAGAACCGTAATAGATCGCACCTGTCGTTCCCATTGAGATCCCTGACAAGACCAATTCTTTATTGGTAAACCCAAGCTTAGCCAAGCTTTCTTCGATCACAGCTTTGATCTTGGCCTCATATTCTGCTGAGCCTAGGTAAAAACTTCCACCTTCTAAGCGCGGATCAGCAAATAAAATGAACGGATGCCCCAAGCGTTTCATCATAAAATATCCTTCAAAACCAGTTCGTGGCTGCCACCCAGCAAAATAGACCGTGAGTGGGGGCTTTAAGTTTCCCGGATCAAAGTAATAGAAAAATTCTTGGCGTTTATGATCGGCAAAACGTTGGCCCCCCATGATCAAAGTACCATATTGATGCCGTGTCAAACGATTGTTGATATTACCTAACACCAAAGTTCCTTGCCCTTTAGCCCATATACTGACCGTTGCCGTAGCATTACCATCTAGTCCCTCTAAGATCAGCGGTTCATCTAGCTGAGCTTTAGAAAATTCCAATGTCTTTTGGATCTCGATATCCCCAACATGGGCTAAGCGCACAACAAATTTAAGTTCAATAGCTGCACTTTTTTCAAAAACTGGCCATAGTTCGATGCTGTTTTTTTCCGAAATATAAAATCCCCGTTTAAAGGTCGCGATCGGTTTGAATTCAGTTCCAAAATCCCCCGTCAGTTCCAACTGGTGGCGCCCACGATACTTGATATCTCCTTGAAAAGAGCGCGCAACTTCGACACTTTCGATCGCTGCATTATCCCCGTATTGACTGAGGAAAAAATCACGTTCGATATCTTTTACAAAGTGGGGTAGTTGCTCTTGGGTGACTTGCCAAGCACTGTAGCGCGCAACTAGTTCTGGTAGCTGTACGCCAGCTAAAATAACGACTCGATAAGCTTGGAGAAATTTCTGGAGCATTTTTAAACTTTCTGCTGGGACTGTACTTGTGAAAATGACAGCTGCAAAGTTAAAACGAGCTGGTTTTTTTGGTAAATTATAGGGTACCAAAAATTCTGCGATCTGTTCGACTTCCCAAAACTCCCACTTGGTGCTTTGCTCTAGTTTAACCTCTGAGCGTAGATCTGTTTGGCCAATTTGAAGAATCTTCATCTGTTCATCACCTACTCACTTTGTTCCAACCATGTCTGCCAACGTTTGGCTAAGTTCCCACCGGTTAGTTCTGAGATCTTCGCCACAGCATACATCATTGCCTCATTCCAGTATTTTAATTCTTGCGTATAATATTTGATCGCTTTCGTTAAATTATTTATATCACCTTGTAAGACTAACCCGTTCTTTTCATGCTCAACAAGTTGTTCGGCATTCAAAACTATCTGCGGTACTCCCGCACTGATCGCTGCGATCTGAGCATATAGATCTGGGGGAGTTCCTAGATCGATCAAAACCCGCGCGCGGTCCAAAACTCGTACGATCTCATTTTCCGTGTCTAGATAAAATAAATGAACTTCACCCGCATATTTTTTTTCTTCCAATTGATTTTCAGCTTCTTTTTCATCATCTGGTAAAGTCACTTTAAAATCTGGCGCTTTAGCTAAGATCTGGGCCCGCAAATTATGCAAATTAACATCATTTTTTCTGAAAACTCCAAGTTCTAGCCCCAATTTAGGCTGTTGGCGCATCAACTCTAAGATTTGACTCAAAGCTTGATCCAGCGCTGGCGCAGCGATCTCATCCACTAAAAAGAGTAGCCAATCTTTGGCTAGCCGTTGACTGTGCCCTAAACGCAACCGCGTATCAAAAGGCGTGACCACCTTGATCTTTTCAGCTGGATAAAGTGGGGCGATCAGATCTGCTGTCGCTTGGGTATCTGCAACAGCTAGATATGCTTTAGCGACCGGTTCTACTTGCAGTGGAGCTAACTCTTTATTACGTCCGGTGAAATAAGACATGATGATCTTAGGACTATTGATCAGTTCTAATGCTAATTTAGTTCGCTGACCACCCGCTGCCAACACAAAAGCATCTTCATTTGTGACTTGTTGCAAGAATTGGTTGAACTTTTCAGTCACCAGTGCTTGGATATTTTCATATTCTGAATACTTGAAATTTTTCAAGAAAGCTGGCGCGATCTGAACTTTTCCACTTTGTAGATCTTCTATGAAACGCACTTCACCTGCAAGATTTAAATATTCTTGTCGCAAAGGTGTCCCTTCAGCCGTCGTATAGAGAATACTTGATAGAAAGCCACGGTCATCAAAAACATACTGCTTAGTTGAGCGTGTTACTGTCAAGATCTCCCCTAAAGTTCCAACATCGACTTTGGCGTAAAGTTGCTCTTTGTGATAGACCATGATCCGAAATGGAGTATAGACAAACTCAGCATCGGTAGGAAACTTCAGATCATTTACCATGATCCGCCGTGTCCCCTGCAAGCTGATCCCCTGTAATTCATCAAAGATACTAAGATATGCGGTCTCATCCAATTCTTGGCGCTGTAAAAACGAGCGCAGATTTGGCATGTACCCGATGATCAATAATTTAACAGCTGTTCCAGCTTGTTCAAACATCTTGATCTGATTGATCGAGTCATCAAATTCGATCTTTTTACTATCGCGGTACCATGGTTTAGCCACGTTGTAAAATGGACGTTCATTATTTTTAAACCACGCCGGAATAAAGTAATACATCAGGTTTCCACCTCATTTCACTAAAATAGTTCATCGTAATTGTGCAAGATCTTGATCGCCCGCACTTGAAACATTACTGTCACTGCCAAGCCGACCAACATGATACTCATCCCCGGTAGCATAACGACAGCTGCATATTTAGGCCAAATAACCCCTAAATATAGTGGTAGACCAGCTACTGTAACCGTGAAAGTCGCTCCGATAAAGGCAGTTGCTCGCTGCTTTGAACGCAAATATTTAGCTGTCGGTCGGCCTGGATCTATCCCGGTGAAATAATCACCACTTTTACGCAAATTATCCGCCATTTCCGTCATATCTAACATTGCATACGCAAACAACATCGTTAAACTAAACAACACGATATTGTAGACCGTAACGCCAAAAAACTCTGTACTACTGCTATTACTTACCAGCCACAACAAGATCTTATTTCCAGGGAAATATTCGACTAATAGTTGAAAAAGCGCTTGGGGCAACATCAACATCGTTAACCCAAACATAAACGCCATGCTACCTCCAGCATTTAACTTCAATGGGATATACGAAGTTTTTAGCAGTTGTTGGTTCAACATGATACGATTGATCTCTAAGCGATACTCCGATAATTCAAAGATAAACGCTAGGGCGATCACCCCTAAAGTAGCCACTATCAGTATCATGCTCGCTCCAAGTGCCCACCAAACTGGATACGTCAAAATATTTCTGATGATCATTCCAAATTGACTCCCCAATGAACCAACTATTCCATATAAGATCAGCAAACTTGGACCACCTAAGCCCCAAATACTATTGATGTTAGCTAACCAGATCAAGAAAAAGGAACCCGCAACTAATAGGAGCGTCAATTCAAGGAGCTGTCCTTGAGAAAAATCAATAAAGCGACTTTTCATCAATAATACTGTCCCGATCCCTTCGATCAAGGCGACCACCAAAATAAAGAGATTTCGTCTTAAATCTACTTGTTTTTGTGGCAGTTGATCCAGACCAAAGATCTTTGTCATTGTCAATAATTGCCAAAAGATCATTCCCGCCATCCAAGGAGCTAACCCAAGAGAAAATAGTGTTGGCGCTGTAAAATTGCCACCAGTCGCTACACTTGTCAGTTGCCAAAAACTATTTTGTTGCAATTGCTGCACCGTTTCAGTCGGATCAGTATACGGTAGTGGGATATTTTTTCCAAAACCATAGATCACCAATAAGAATAAACTGAACAGTATCCGTTTACGCAAAGGACTTTTTTCTTTTTTCATCGATCTTGCTATATCATGTGAGCAAATTGGCATTTGTGAAAGTAATATAGGTGCTCCTTTCTCTAAAAATTTTACTTGACCACCAGTCTCACATTTTCCTTTCTAACTGGTGCAGATATATCTTGTTCTCAACACTTTCATTATAACCTGTTTTGGTAAAAAAACTGTGTATAATCTATCAAAAATTTTAATCAATATGTAAAAGAGACTATGACCTAAGCCACAGTCTCTTTTTGGTAGTTTTACACTACCTATGTCAGATGATCTTACTTATTAGCTTTCTTTTTCTTCGTTGCTAATAGTAGTGAACTTACCATCAAGCCAAGGCCTAACAATAGACCACCTTGTTCCAGGCCATTACCCCTTTGTAGCAATTCCTTATTTGCAGTTGCCTTATTGTTCTTAGCTACTAGATCATCCACAGCACTATGTTTGGCACCATTGTTCATTTCTGCATTACCGCTATTACCGGTCATCACTAAGCTATTTGCAGTTGAACTGTTATCCATTGAAGTATCCGAAGTGTTTGATCCTTGAGAGTTAGTTGAGGTGGAATGGGAAGAACTAATTGACTCACTTGCACTCAATGATGTGCTTAGTGATCCACTGATCGCTTCACTCATTGGAAATTCTGAAAGATCAAAACTTGTACCCGGACCTACTTCTTCACTTTTTGACCCTACTTCACTCACTGACGCGCTTGTTGATTCGCTCGCACTTACTGAGGCAGATGCTGACTCACTTGTACTTACTGACGCGCTTGTGGAGGCACTTGCGCTTATTGAGGAACTCGTGGACTCACTTGCGCTCAATGATATGCTTGTACTTTCAGACAAACTTTCTGATTCAGAATCAGAATCTTTTGCCGATTCACTGAATTCCTCTGACTCGGATTCACTCACAGAAATTGATTCTTGTGTGGAAACACTCATGGATGTGCTTGTCGACTCAGAATCAGATTCTCTTACAGATTCACTGAATTCTTCTGACTCAGATTCACTTACTGATATCAATTCTTGAGTTGATTCGCTCGCACTTACTGAGGCGCTTATCGATTCACTTGCGCTTAATAACGCACTTGTTGATTCACTTACACTTACTGAAGTGCTCGTTGATTCACTTGCGCTCAATGAGACGCTTGTATTTTCAGACAAGCTTTCTGATTCAGAATCTTTTGCCGATTCACTGAATTCCTCTGACTCGGATTCACTTACTGATAGCGATTCTTGTGTGGAAACACTCATGGATGTGCTTGTCGACTCAGAATCAGATTCTCTTACAGATTCACTGAATTCTTCTGACTCAGATTCACTTACTGATATCAATTCTTGAGTTGATTCGCTCGCACTTACTGAGGCGCTTATCGATTCACTTGCGCTTAATAACGCACTTGTTGATTCACTTACACTTACTGAAGTGCTCGTTGATTCACTTGCGCTCAATGAGACGCTTGTATTTTCAGACAAGCTTTCTGATTCAGAATCTTTTGCCGATTCACTGAATTCCTCTGACTCGGATTCACTTACTGATATTGATTCTTGAGTTGATTCGCTCGCGCTCACTGACGCTGACGTTGATTCACTCGCACTTACTGATGCGCTCGTTGATTCGCTTGTACTTACTGACGCACTTACTGACGCACTCGTTGACTCACTTGCGCTTACCGATGCACTCGTTGACTCACTTGCGCTCAATGATGCGCTTGCTGATTCACTCGCGCTTACTGACGCACTTGTCGATTCACTCGCACTCAATGATGCACTCGTTGACTCACTTGCGCTCAATGACGCACTTGTCGATTCACTCGCACTTACTGAGACAGATGCTGATTCGCTCGCACTCACTGACGCAGACGTTGATTCGCTCGCACTCACTGACGCACTTGTTGATTCACTTGCACTTACTGAAGTGCTTGTTGATTCGCTCGCGCTCAATGACGCAGACGTTGATTCGCTCGCACTCACTGACGCACTTGTTGATTCACTTGCACTTACTGAAGTGCTTGTTGATTCGCTCGCGCTTACTGACGCACTTGCTGATTCGCTCGCACTTACTGAGGCAGATGCTGACTCACTTGTACTTACTGATGCGCTTGTTGATTCACTTGCACTCAAGGACGCGCTCATTGATTCACTGGCGCTTACTGACGCACTTGCTGATTCACTTGCGCTTACTGACGCACTTGTTGATTCACTTGCGCTTACTGACGCACTTACTGATGCACTCGTTGATTCACTTGCACTTACTGAAGTGCTTGTTGATTCACTCGCACTTACCGATGCACTCGTTGATTCGCTCGCGCTCAATGACGCGCTTATTGATTCACTTGCGCTCACTGACGCAGAGGCTGATTCACTTGTGCTTACTGACGCACTTGTCGATTCACTTGCGCTCACTGATGCACTTGTTGATTCACTTGCACTTACCGATGCACTCGTTGATTCACTCGCACTTACTGATGCAGACGTTGATTCACTTGCACTCACTGATGCGCTCGTTGATTCACTGGCGCTCACTGAGGCAGACGTTGATTCGCTCGCGCTCAATGACGCACTTGCTGATTCGCTTGCACTTACTGATGCAGACGTTGATTCGCTCGCGCTTACTGATGCACTCGTTGATTCACTGGCGCTCACTGACGCAGAGGCTGATTCACTTGCACTCACTGATGCGCTTGTTGATTCACTGGCGCTCACTGACGCAGAGGCTGATTCACTTGCACTCACTGATGCGCTTGTTGATCCACTTGCACTTACTGAGGCACTCGTTGATTCACTGGCACTTACTGAGGTAGATCCTGATTCACTTGCACTCACCGAGGCACTCGTTGACTCACTTACACTCAATGACGCACTTGCTGATTCGCTCGCGCTTACTGACGCAGACGTTGACTCACTGGCACTCAATGACGCACTTGCTGATTCGCTCGTGCTCAAGGAGGAGCTTGTCGATTCAGAATCAGATTCTCGTACAGATTCACTGAATTCTTCTGACTCAGATTCACTTACTGATATTGATTCTTGAGTTGATTCGCTCGCACTCACTGAGGCGCTCGTTGATTCACTGGCACTTACTGAAGTGCTTGTTGATTCGCTGGCGCTCACTGAAGCAGACGTTGATTCACTGGCGCTCACTGATGCACTCGTTGATTCACTTGCACTCACTGATGCGCTTGTTGATTCGCTTGCGCTTACTGACGCACTTGTTGATTCACTCGCACTCACTGATGCGCTTGTTGATTCGCTTGCGCTTACTGATGCGCTCGTTGATTCACTTGCACTCAATAAGGCAGACGTTGATTCACTTGCACTCACTGACGCACTTGTTGATCCACTTGCACTTACTGACGTACTTGTTGATCCACTTGCACTTACTGACGTACTTGTTGATTCGCTCGCGCTCAATGACGTACTTGTTGATTCACTTGCACTCAATGAGGCACTCGTTGATTCACTTGCACTCAATGACGCGCTTGTTGATTCACTGGCGCTCACTGATGCGCTCGTTGATTCACTTGCACTCAATGAAGTGCTTGTTGATTCACTTGCGCTTACTGATGTGCTCGTTGATTCACTCGCACTCAATGATGCACTCGTTGATTCACTTGCACTCAATGACGTACTTGTTGATTCACTTGCGCTTACTGATGCGCTCGTTGATTCGCTCGCACTCACTGATGCGCTTGTTGATTCGCTCGCACTCACTGATGCGCTTGTTGATTCGCTCGCACTCACTGATGCGCTTGTTGATTCGCTCGCACTCACTGAGGCGCTTGTTGATTCGCTCGCGCTCAATGACGCTGATGCTGATTCACTTGCACTCACTGACGCACTTGTTGATTCACTGGCGCTTACTGACGCTGATGCTGATTCACTCGCACTTACTGAGGCAGACGTTGATTCACTTGTACTTACTGACGCACTTGCTGATTCACTCACACTCACTGATGCGCTTGTTGATTCGCTCGCACTTACTGACGCACTTGTCGATTCGCTGGCGCTCACTGATGCGCTTGTTGATCCACTTGCACTTACTGATGCGCTTGTCGATTCACTGGCGCTTACTGACGCACTCGTCGATTCACTGGCGCTTACTGACGCAGATACTGATTCACTGGCGCTCACTGACGCACTTGTTGATTCACTCGCACTTACTGAGGCGCTTGTTGATTCACTTGCACTTACCGACGCGCTCGTTGATTCGCTCGCGCTCACTGACGCACTTGTTGATCCACTTGCACTTACTGAGGCAGACGTTGATTCGCTCGCACCTGCTGATGCGCTCGTTGATTCACTTGCACTCAATGACGCACTCGTTGATTCACTCGCACTTGCTGAGGCAGACGCTGATTCACTTGCACTCAATGACGTACTTGTTGATTCACTTGCGCTCAATGACGCACTTGTTGATTCGCTCGCACTTACTGAGGCAGACGTTGATTCACTTGCACTCAATGACGCACTCGTTGATTCACTGGCACTTACTGACGTACTTGTTGATTCGCTCGCACCTGCTGATGCGCTCGTTGATTCACTTGCGCTTACTGATGCGCTTGTTGATTCGCTCGCGCTCACTGACGCACTCGTTGATTCACTTGCGCTTACTGAGGCGCTTGTTGATTCGCTCGCACTCACTGACGCACTTGTTGATTCGCTCGCGCTCACTGACGCAGACGTTGATTCGCTCGCGCTTACTGATGCACTCGTTGATTCGCTCGCGCTTACTGATGCACTCGTTGATTCGCTCGCGCTCACTGAGGTAGACACTGATTCGCTCGTGCTCAAGGAGGAGCTTGTCGATTCAGAATCAGATTCTCGTACAGATTCACTGAATTCTTCTGACTCAGATTCACTTACGCTTACCGATGCACTTGTTGATTCACTTGCACTTACTGACGCACTCGTCGATTCACTGGCGCTTACTGACGCAGATACTGATTCACTGGCGCCCACTGACGCACTTGTCGATTCACTAGCGCTTACTGACGCTGATGCTGATTTGCTCGTGCTCAAGGAGACACTTGTCGATTCAGAATCAGATTCTCGTACAGATTCACTGAATTCTTCTGACTCAGATTCACTTACTGATATCGATTCTTGAGTTGATTCACTGGCACTCACTGAGGCAGACGTTGATTCACTGGCACTCACTGACGCACTTGTTGATTCACTGGCGCTTACTGACGCGCTCGTTGATCCACTTGCGCTCACTGACGCGCTTATTGATTCACTTGCGCTCACTGACGCTGATGCTGATTCGCTCGCGCTCACTGACGCACTTGTTGATTCACTTGCACTCACTGACGCGCTTGTTGATTCACTTGCGCTCACTGAGGCGCTTGTTGATTCGCTCGCA